>Ga0302320_10025381_pt1 | contig 11524 bp, 13 predicted proteins | sample Bog_T0_3_FD_202130 | JGI IMG/M metagenome (GOLD analysis project Ga0302320, IMG submission 202130) | Peat permafrost microbial communities from Stordalen Mire near Abisko, Sweden - Bog_T0_3 | ecosystem: Environmental > Terrestrial > Soil > Wetlands > Peat | place: Sweden: Abisko, Stordalen Mire... | reverse complement strand
GCGTCCCGGCGGTCACGTCCTTTTCTGCCTGGTCCGCCTGAGCGCCCTGCTGCTGCAGAGCTGTCGCATCCTGGGGATCGGGCGGAGGCGCAATCGCGGCAAACTGCGTCTGGGTCGGCGGAGCCTGGGCGGAAGGCGGCGCCTGCGGCAGTCCGCCCGTGCCCTGCTTGGCCTGCAACTCCTGTAGACCCTGGTCGATGGTCGCCCGCATCTGGTTCTGCATCTCCTGCAAGTCGGTCAACTGCACAGTTACCACATCGTTCTTCGGGCACTCGGTCCCACCCTTGCTGGCCAGAACCACCAGATCGGCTGACGTTGCATCGGCCGGAGGCGGAGTTCTCAGCGCCAGAGCATCGCCATCGCTCACGCCGCACTCCTGCCCGTTGGCATCAACCAGGTCCAGAGCAGCTCCAGCCACAAAGACGTGCGGATGGCCGTCCCCCAGCAGGCGCGCAATCCCGCTGGAACCGGGGTCAACATCCTGACCCTGCGCGGTCTGGACAGCCTCGGAGTTCTCCAGCGCCAACTGGTTCCTCACTTCGTCCGCAATCTGTTGCTTGACGTCAGGCGTCAACTCGGGCGCGCCGCCCGCACCGGAGGGAGCGCCGTCCACTTCGCCAGCCTCCTGATGCGCAGCATAGGCCGCCTGCAGGTCCTGGCTGATCATGTAGTCCGTCAGCCAGTATGCAGCTGATGGATACACTGGGTACGGTTGGAAGTAGCCGCCATAGTAGCCGTACCAGGGACTGCCTCCCCATCCCCATCCAAATACGATGGGAACCGCCCAGGGATGGTACGCCCAGCCGTAAAAGGCTGGATGGTAGTAGACTCCGGGCGCGTAAACGCTCAGAGTGACACCGTGGAACCCGTAGCCGCGGTAATAGCGGTTATATTCATGGCCGTGGTAGTAGTAAGCGCGCCGTTCAAAATCATGGCCATGGTAGGAATAGGGGCGCTGCACATATCCGGGACGGCCCCGCTCGAAGACCATGCGCCCGTGGCCGGGGCGCTCCACCGAGACCGTCCGGTTGCCGTTCAGCCCATGGTGAACATTCATGCCCGTCCTGGGGTCATGCACATCGCTCACCTTGCCGTTGGGGCGGGTAGTAATCGCTCCGCCGTTCCTTGCAACGTGCGTATTGCTCCCATTGGGCGCTATACCTCCGGTCGCCGTGTAACCTCTGCCAGTCGTCGGTCCGTGCGTGGCGGCTCCGCCGGTGGTTGGCCCATGCGTGGTAGTCCCGCCCCCGCCAGTATTCATGTTGGCGGCTCCGCCAGTAGTCGGCCCATGCGTTTGGACCCCGCCGGTGGTCGGTCCGTGCGTAGTAGTCTCGCCAGTCGTCGGCCCATGTGTGGTGGCCCCGCCAGTCGTCGGCCCATGCGTCTGCGTCGTGGCCCCGCCGGTGGTTGGCCCATGCGTGGTAGTCCCGCCCCCGCCAGTATTCATATTGGCGGCTCCGCCAGTAGTCGGCCCATGCGTTTGGACCCCGCCGGTGGTTGGCCCATGCGTGGCAGTCCCGCCCCCGCCAGTATTCATATTGGCGGCTCCACCAGTCGTCGGTCCGTGCGTAGTAGTCTCGCCAGTCGTCGGCCCATGTGTGGTGGCCCCGCCAGTTGTCGGCCCATGCGTCTGCGTCGTGGCCCCGCCAGTCGTCGGCCCATGTGTGGTGGCCCCGCCAGTTGTCGGCCCATGCGTCTGCATGGTAGCTCCGCCGGTTGTTGGTCCATGCGTCTGCGTGGTGGCCCCGCCAGTCGTCGGCCCATGTGTCTGCATGGTAGCTCCGCCGGTTGTTGGTCCATGCGTGGTAGTCCCGCCCCCGGTTGGCCCATGCGATGCCCCGCCTCCGGTTGGTCCATGCGATGCGCCCCCGCCGCTCGGCCCGTGTGAAGCGCCACCTCCGCTGGCTGGCTTTGAAGCTGGCCTGACAGCTGGAGCCGGTTTGGGAGCCGGGGCAGGCCTCTTGTTCTCAGGTGAGCTGGCCATGCTGCCCAATCCCAGAAGCAAAGCGAGAATGATTGCCGCGGAGAGATTCCTCGCAGCTTTGCAAAGAATTGACATTGTCATTGTCTCCTCATTTCTGTTTCTGATCTCTGTTTCAGGCCCGCGCTCCACTCCAAAGGCGCAAACGCTCTACTCAACATTGCTGACTTTTCCGTTATTCAAGGTCACTTTCATGTCCTTGTAATAGAAGATGGTCTTCGCTCCCAATTGAACCATCTTCAACGGCTGTCCGAATCCGGCGATTACCTCATCCCTGGTCTGGCCGAGTTCAATTGTCGGCCGCGGAGCATCGGGTGGCGGCGGCGCAATTTCCTGCACGGGAGCCTGTGCAGGAGGAGCGGGCGGAGCTGCAACTGCTGCGAGCGTTAGAGCAGGAATGAGTGCGGGTTGCCTCCCTGATCTTCCACGGGGGCCAACATACAGCGCATCCCACCTGCTGTCAAGCGGAATTTGTGAACGAGCCAGCGCAATGGCATTTGAACCACTGTGTCGTCTTGAAAGGGCAAGACTTAGGTCGCGCCGTAAGTGCCGCAAAATGAAGAATGCTTCAGCCCCAGTGCGCCCCCGTACTTGACGGCTCTCCGTCAGGCATGGAAGACTCAAAACCAACTTATCCAAGGACTCATACCGTATGGGATTCCTGAGCTACTTGTTCTACCCATGGGGATTTATTCTCCAGGGACTGGCGATTCTGCACTTCATCCGGCGGCGTCCCGATACCTATTGGCTCTTCATCATTCTCCTTCTGGGGCCAGTGGGCGCGCTGGTCTATATCTTTGTCGAGGCGCTGCCTGACCTGGGTCTGCTCAACGATTCCTTCAAGGCATTTCCGCGCCACAAGCGCATCAAGCAGCTCAAACTCGCGATTCTGGACAATCCCTCTGCAGGCAATTACGAGGAACTTGGCGCGCTTTATATGGACGATGGCAAGCTGCAGTTGGCGCGAGCCGCCTACGACAAAGCCATCGGCGGACGCCATGACCTGCTCGATTCCATCTATCGGCGCGGCGTTTGCGCGATACTGCTGGGAGACGCCGCTGCGGCTTTGCCCGACCTGGAGCGGGTGGTCAGCCGGGATGCGAACTACGACTTCCGCCGCGCGCCGGGTTTGCTCGCCCACGCCTACGCGCTGACCGGCGAGAAGGCAAAAGCCGAAGCGCTCTTCCGCCAGGTGACGGCCCTCTCCACCCTCTCAGAAACGTACTTGAACTTCGCCGATCTGCTGGCCTCGGAAGGGCGCGGCGCCGAGGCCCGCGAATGGGCGCGCAAAGTCCTCGCCAAAAAGCCCACCATGCCCGGCTACCTGCGCCGCCGCGAGCGCCCCTGGTTTCGTCGCGCCAGCAAGCTGCTCTCACGCGTGCCTGCTTGAGGAACTCTCACGCCTCTCCGGCGTTTTTCCGCAGCCGCATTGACTCGCCCGCCGCTCGCGCCGTAGGCTCAAGGCATGGAATTCAAAATCATTGAACTGGAGCGGGAGCCGATTGACTTTGACCTGGAGCTGGCTCCGGGAGCGGTCGATCTGGGCGGCGAGGCCGAGCAGTTGGGGCCAATGGCAGCCAGCGGCAGTGCCGAGGTGCTGCACGAGCATCGCGGACCGAGGGATATTGTCGCCGATATTCGCCTGCGGGGGCATTTTGCGGGCCGCTTTCAGGTGCCCTGCGCGCGCTGCGTCGAGCCGGTCGAGCTACCCCTCGCCGCCGACTACGACCTGATCTTTCGTCCCGCCGCCGCCGACGCCGAGGCCAGCGAACGGTCGATTACTGCGCCGGAGACCGAAATCGGTTATTATTTAAAAGACAGCCTGTTGCTTGAAGATGTGCTGCGCGAGCAGGTGCTTTTATCCCTGCCGGTCAGGACACTGTGCAAGCCGGATTGTAAAGGACTCTGCCCACGCTGCGGCGCGAACCGCAACAGCCAGCCCTGTACCTGTGATGTGGGCCCGAGCGACCCCCGCTGGGAGGCGCTGGCCGGTCTTCGCAGCCGGATCGAGTCCAAAGGATAGTGTCCTCGGAGCGTCGCGTAGAGTTTTGATGCGCTGAGGAGGCTCGCCGAGCGCCGAAGGACAGTCAGGACAGTGTTTGGCCTGAAGCCTGAAGCAGTTGCAAGCGAGCCGTAAACTGAAAGGAAGATTGCAATGCCGAATCCGAAGAGGCGCCATTCGACGCGCCGCACAGCACTCCGCCGCAGCCACGACTTTTTGACCGCCGTGGGCGTCTCCGAGTGCCCAGCCTGCCACGAGAAGAAGCTGCCCCATCGCGCCTGCCCCAAGTGCGGCGAGTATAAGGGCCGCGCCGTTCTCGACATCAAGGAAGAAGCCAAGTAGCCTCTCGCGACCATGCTCATCGATATTGCGCTTGACGCCGTAGGCACCGACAAAGCTCCTGAAGCGGAGATTCGCGGGGCGATCCTCGCCGTGAAAGCTCTGCCCGTGCGGGTCCACCTAATTGGGCCTGAGGCGGAGCTGCACGATCTTCTGGACGAGGCTCTGGGCAACGACGACCTGCCCATCGTCATCCACAATGCCACCGAACGCATCGGCATGGAGGAGAAGGCGGCGCACGCCTACCGGACCAAGAAAGACAGCTCGATTCGCGTCGGCCTGAAGTTGGTGCATGAGGGCTTGGCGGCAGGTTTTGTCACCGCCGGCAACACCGGCGCGGCCATGGCTACGGCCAAAGGCGTACTGGGCGCGCTGCCCGGAGTGGACCGCCCTGCCTTGGCCACGCCCATGCCTAGTTCCAAGGGCAACCCCTGCGTACTGCTCGACGTGGGCGCCAATGTGGACTGCAAGGCGCACAATCTGGCGCAGTTTGCCGTGATGGGCGAAATCTATGCCCGCTGCGTGCTCAAGATTGACTCACCGCGCGTGGGCCTGCTCTCCGTGGGCGAGGAAGAGAGCAAGGGCAACGACCTTACCCGCGAGGCTTATCCGCTGCTCAAGGCGCTGCCCATCCGCTTCATCGGCAACGTCGAGGGGCGCGACATCTTCAGCGGCCTGGCCGATGTGATTGTCTGCGACGGCTTTGTGGGCAACGTGGCGCTCAAGACCAGCGAGGGCGTGGGCCGCTTTGTACGCGAGGTCCTGCGCGAGTCGCTCAGCCGCACCGTGACGCGCAAGGTGGGCGCGCTGCTCTCACGCCAGGCCTTCAACGACTTCCGCCAGCGCCTCGACTATCGCGAGTATGGCGGAGCGCATCTGCTCGGGGTGCGCGGCGTCTGCATCATCGGCCACGGCTCCTCCAACGACCGCGCCATCTTCAACGGCATTCGCGTGGCCTATGAATCCGCCAAGTCAGGAACCATCCAGAGCATCGAGGCCGAGTTTGCCAGCCGCCCTGGTAAGGACGCTGCCGCAACTGACAGCGCGACGGCTCAGTAAGAGCCAGCGCCAGCCGCTTTTCCCTTCGCTTAACCGCCTTAGGGCATTTTCATCGATAGTGTAAGGAAGCTCCGTGCCCCATCCATTCTTCTGCGTTGAGGTTTGGCGGAGGTTCGCAAAGACACGTTCGCCTCTCGTTGAAGCGAGAGGCGGGTGTGCGCTTGCAATGCGGAAAGCTACTCGGCGGCGGGCGCTTCCGCGGCGGCCTCGGCTTCCGGCGCTTCGGCGGAGGCTTCGGCCTCGGGCGCTTCTTCTGAAGCCTCGGCCAGCACGTTGACCTTTACATGGGCAGTCACTTCGCGGTAGAGCTTGATGGCCACGCTGAACTCGCCCAGGCTCTTGAGCGGCTCGTCCAACTGAATCTTGCGGCGATCAACCTCGAAGCCCTGGGCTTCAAGAGCCGCGGCGATGTCCCCTGATGTGACTGAACCGAAGAGATGGCCGGCTTCGCTCGATTTACGGGTAAAGTCGAGCACCACAGGGGCGAGCTTGACGGCCTGCGCCTCGGCCAGCGCTTTTTCGGTGGCGAAGCGGCGGGCAGCGGCATTCTTCATCTGCTCGACGACGGCCTTGTTGGCCAAGGTGGCCTGTAGCGCCAGCTTGCGGGGCAGCAGATAGTTGCGCGCGTAGCCGTCGGCGACCTTGACCAGATCGCCGCGATTGCCCAGATGCAATACATCATCCTTCAGAATGACTTCCATGACAGATTCTCCAGTGTTGCTGGCTGCCTCGCGCCGGCGCGCTCTCGTCTGAATGGACTTGAGACGCGCGACCAAGCGAAGAGCAGCAGGTTTATTCGGCATCCACAATAATGCCTCCCGCCAAAGAGCTTCGCGCGCAACTGCTCCCGTTCCGAGAGGGTTGCGCCAGCCGGCGAAGGGCAGCCGATGGTTTGCTCCTCGCTCTAGTGCCGCGTGGCAAAGGGCAGCAAAGCGATGTTGCGTGCCTGCTTGATGGCGCGGGTCAGGCGGCGCTGGTGCGTGGTGCAGACGCCGGTAAGCCGGCGAGGCACAATCTTGCCGCGCTCGGCCACAAAACCTTGCAGCAGCCGCACATCGCGGTAGGGGATCGCGTCGATCTTCTCGGTGCAGAACTTGCAGACCTTCTTGCGGCGAAAGAACTTGCCGCGTCCGCCGGGTCCGCCGGATGGCCTTCCGCCCGGTCCACCTGCGGGCCGTCCGCCGGTGCGGGGGCCGGAGCTGTGGCCTGAACCCGAGCCGTAGGCTTGGGGTGCTGCGGGCGCGCTGCTTTCGGGCGCCTTTACTTGCATTTCATCAGACATGCTGTTTCCTCATCACTCTCTTGGGTTCCGGAGGCGGCCAAACAGGCGCAGGCCGGAACGCTGCATCATCGTTTACAGTGGTCATTGGTCAGTAACCGTTGACCGGCAATTTACTGACCACTGTTCACTGACGACTGTTCACTGGTTAAACAGCCGCTTCCACTGCCGCTGCCTCAGCCACTGCCTCAACTGGAGCCTCAGCCGGAGTCGGAGGCGCGACCGGAGCCGCAATCGGGGCCGCGACTGGAGCCGGGGTTGCCGAGCGCCGAACGCCGCGCAGGGCCTTGACCTTGGCCAGACGCTTCTCTTCCTCGTCGATGCGCACGGTGATGAACTTGATCACCGGCTCAGTGACGCGCAACCGGCGCTCCAGTTCCAACACCACCGCGCCGTTGGCCTCGATGGTGAGCAGAACATAGTTGCCGTCGTTGAACTTGCGCACCGTGTAGGCGAGCTTGCGCTTGCCCATCTTCTCGACAGTCTTCACCAATCCGCCACCCTTGGTGACGTTCTCGCTGAAGCCGGCGATCAGCTTGTCAACATCCTCTTCGGCCGCATCGGGCCGAACTATGAACATAACCTCATACACACGCAACATCCGGTTTCCTTTTCCGCCGGAGCTTCAGGATTCGCTCCCCATCTCCAGCCTTGCACTTATTCCCTGTTCCCTAGTCCCTGTTCCCTAGTCCCTAGTCCCTAGTCCCTGTTCCCTATTCCCTGTTCCCTGTCTTCTTTCCGATTGAACTCATTCATCGCGGCCGCCGGCCCCGCTTCGAGGATGCGCCGCGTTGCTGTCGCCACCCGGTCGAGCACCTCGTCGAGCACCGTCAAATCCTTCTTGCGCATCGGCGAGAGCAGATAATCCCTGCCCGGACGCCTTCCGCCAGCGGCAATCGCTTCGGGTGGAATATCAAGTCCCACCCCAATGCGCAGCCGCAACCACTCCTGAGTGCCCAGAGCGCCTATCACGCTGCGGACGCCGTTATGGCCCGCGGGCGAACCGCGCTCCCTGATCTTGAAGCTGCCCAGCACCAGATCCAGTTCGTCATGAATCACGAGCAGATCGCGCGCCGGGTCAACTTCAAACTCCCGAACCAGAGCGGCCACTGAAAGCCCGCTCAGGTTCATAAACGTCTCCGGCTTGGCCAGAACCACCTCGCGCCCCGCCATGCGGCAGATTGCGGTGACGGCCTTCGAGCGCCGGTTGCCGACCACAACCCCTTCTTGCTGGGCGATGCGGTCGATGGCCATGAACCCCGCGTTGTGCGGGGTCCACAGATACTCTGTGCCGGGATTGCCCAGCCCCACCACCAGAAATGGCCTGGTGGAGGAGCCGTGCTCGCCGGCGTCGGGGCCCCCGGCGAGCGATTTTGGCTCGCTGGGGTGCGGGGATTGGCTCGCCTCGGCCAAGGTTACTTCTTCGCCTCTGGCTTCTTGGCCGCAGCGGCATCCGGCTTCTTGGCCCCTTCTTCCGGCTTGCCCTTCTTGGCAACCTCCGGCTCGGCGGCTGAGGCCGCTGCTGCTTCTGCCGCCGCGGCTGCTTCAACTTCGGCCGCTGTTGGCGCCTCTTCGCGGATGGAGACGACGTGGGCCACGGTCGCATCCTCGCTGTTGAGGTACGTGATCTTGTCAGAGTGAGGCAGGCCGCTGACGCGCAGCACACCGTGCATCTCCAGGTTGCTGACATCCGCATCGATGTGGCTGGGGATGTCGGCCGGCAGGCACTCGATCTCCACCTGGCGCAGAACCTGGTCGAGGATGCCGCCGGCGGTCTTCACGCCCACCGGAATTCCCAGCAGTTTGACGCGCACCTTGACGCGCAGAGCCTTGTCGAGGGCGATGCGCTTCAGATCAATGTGAATCAGGTTGTCGTTGATCGGCTCGCGCTGCCAGTCGACGACCATCGCCTTGGCCGCGGGCTGCCCGGCGACTTCGACATCGAAGATGGTGTTGTGGCCGGACTCGGAGAAGAGAATCCGGGAGATCTGCTTGGGGTCCACCTCGATGGCGATCGGATCGTGGCCCGGACCATACAGAACGGCGGGAATCTTGCCCGCTACGCGCACGCGGCGAGCGGCATTCTTGTTGAACTTGCCCACGCGGGGCTTGGCTACGACGACTTCTGGCATTCGCTCTCTCGTTTCCTGGTTTCGGGCACGGTGGCTTTGGCTCCGCTCCCTTTGTTCTGCCAGTGGTCAGTGAACAGTGGACAGTGGTCAGTAAAAACTGCTCGACTGCCGTCTATTGCCAACTACTAGCTAATGGTTAAACGTACTGATCACTGACCACTGATCACTGACCACTGCACTTACGAAAACAGCGTACTCACGCTGGTTTCCATGTGAATGTTTTCGATTGCCGCGCCCACCAGGCCTGCAATCGAAAGCACTTTAATCTTCTCCAACTTCTGCGCCGCCTCGCGCAGCGGAATGGTGTTGGTTACCACCAGTTGCTCAAGGCGCGAAGTGGCAATGCGTTCGATGGCCGGCCCTGAGAGCACGGCGTGGCTGGCGGCGGCATAAACAGCCGCTGCGCCGGCGTCAAAAAGCGCGTCCACGGTCTTCACCAGCGTCCCGGCCGTGTCCACAATGTCATCGAGAATGAGGCAGCTCCGGCCCTTCACGTCGCCGATCACGTTCATCACCTCGGTGACATTCATATCGGTGCGCCGCTTGTCCACAATGGCCAGCGGCGCTCCCACCTTCTGCGCAAAGAAGCGCGCCCGCTCCACGCCGCCTGCGTCGGGCGAAACCACCGTCAGGCTGGGCAGCGCAAGCTCGCGGAAGTAGCTCACCAGCACCGGGCTGGCGTAGAGATGATCGACGGGAATATTGAAGAAGCCCTGAATCTGCGCGGCGTGCAGGTCAACAAACAGCGCGCGGTTGGCCCCTGCCGTGGTCATCAGATCCGCCACCAGGCGGGCGCTGATCGCCACTCTGGAGCGATCCTTGCGGTCCTGGCGCGCATAGCCGTAGTAGGGCACCACCACCGTGATCCGCCCCGCCGAGGCACGCTTCAAGGCATCGATCATCACCAGCAGTTCCACCAGGTTTTGGTCCACCGGGTAGCAGGTCGGCTGCACCACAAAGACATCGATGCCGCGCACATTCTCCAGCAGTTGGAAGTAGACTTCGCCGTCGGCAAAGCGCTGCAGCTTGGCCTCGCCCACTTTAACTCCCAGGTAGCGGCTAATCTCCTCGGCCAGCGCGGGGTTGGCCGTGCCGCTGATGAGCTTGAAGCGCTTGTCCTCGCTCAGGTTGCGGCTGCGCTTGCGCTCAACGGGCAGTTTGGCATCCTTCGCCTTGGCGGCCTCGGAGGCGGCAAGCTGCGCTGCCTCTTTGGCTGCGGACTGTCCGCCGTCCGTCTGGCTGCTCTCCGTCGCTGCTGTCACGGCTTCCTCTTCCATCTCTCAACTGCCTCCAAGCTGGTTGGCTTTGGCTGCTTCTATACAGTGGTCAGTGAACAGTGGTCAGTAAAAGCCTGTTTCTGTTCACTGATCACTGTTCCCTGTTCCCTGTTCCCTGTTCCCTGTACTTTGGCTGGGCGACCAGGATTCGAACCTGGACAAATGCCTCCAAAGGGCATTGTCCTACCATTAGACGATCGCCCAAAACTCTCAAACCAAAAGCATCTCGCGCCAGTACTTCACCCGCGGCAGCGTGCGGGTCAATAAACTCTTCACTCCCGCCTGTCGCAAACGCTCGCGCGCCGCTTCCGCATCTCCCTGGCTCCGGTACAAGCCAAAGAGCGCCGAGCCTGACCCGGACAGCGAGGCCACCAAAGACGGGGCATGGCAGGCTGCCTCCGGCGTGCCCGGAGCCGCAAGAATACGCTTGATCTCTGCAAGGGAAGGATGCTGGGGAAAGACGACCCGTTCAAAGTCGTTTTGAATCCAGTCAAAAATCCCGGTGCGGACAAGCGCGGACTCATGAGGCCCGGCCAGGTTCCCCTCATCGAGAAGAACACCGGAGGAGCCTGCTCCCTGCCCTCCTTCGGGAATCGCTTCCGCAAAGGCGCTGGCATAGGCGCGGCTCAACTCATTCAGTTTATCCTGACTCGCCTCGGCGGTCAAACCCTCGGCAGCGCAAAGAGCGTCCCAGTCGCGAAAGGCCTGCGGTGTGCTGACGCCAATCTCCGGCGTCGCCACAACGCACCAGAGCGGCTCAAAATCCGGCAGCGGTGAAACCCGCTGGCCGCGATCAAGGCCCAAAACCGTGCCGCCAATCAGAAAAAGCGGCACATCCGAGCCAACCCGCGCCGCAATCTCCAGCCGCTTCGCAGCCCAGTCCGCCGCCTCGCCAACTCGCCAACTTGCTAACTTGCTGACTTGTTGACTCGCTTGTTCTAATCCAACTCCAAGCTCTGCCTCCAGCCCCACTAGCGCCGCCACGGCATTGGCCGACCCCGCGCCCAGCCCGCCCTGCACCGGTAGCCGCTTCTCTATATGTATCTCGACCTCGGCGGCAACTCCCAACGCCTCCAGCGCCAGCTCTACCATCTTCCAGGCGGTATTGCGCTCGTCGCAAGGGACGCGGCTGTCATTCGAGGTCAGTCGAATGACGGCTGCGGCGGCTGGCCGCGCCGTCACCGTCACCACGTCGTACAATTCCAGCGTCTGGTAGACAGTCGTCAGCGCGTGAAATCCGTCTGCGCGCGGCGCTCCAATATACAGTCCGAGATTGATCTTTGCGTGTGATCGAACGGCGGTAGGCATACCGCTCTATTGTAGAGCGCACGCGGCCTCTGACCTGATATTCTTGCCGCGCGGAGTTGTACCCTTGAAACGGGCCGCCTTGCGCAGCCGAGTCCTGCCGGAGTCAGCGGCCAATCTTCTTCTTAGGAGCTTCTCGTGAGTATCGTC
>Ga0302320_10025379_pt1 | contig 11525 bp, 10 predicted proteins | sample Bog_T0_3_FD_202130 | JGI IMG/M metagenome (GOLD analysis project Ga0302320, IMG submission 202130) | Peat permafrost microbial communities from Stordalen Mire near Abisko, Sweden - Bog_T0_3 | ecosystem: Environmental > Terrestrial > Soil > Wetlands > Peat | place: Sweden: Abisko, Stordalen Mire... | reverse complement strand
CTTCACGGCTGCCCATGCGCGCGGCGTTCCTTTCGAAACACTGGTTGAGTCTGTTCCGAATCTCGAACCGGTTCCCGGGCGCATTCAGCCTGTGGATGCGGGCCAGCCCTTCAGTGTGATTGTCGACTACGCGCATACTGACGACGCGCTGCGCAACCTGATCGCTCTTGCGCGGCAGATGACTCAGCAAGCCAGCGGTAATGTCATCACGCTTTTCGGTTGCGGAGGCGACCGCGACCGCACCAAGCGCCCCAGGATGGGCCAGGCTGCCGGCGCAGGCAGCGACTTTGTTGTGGCCACCAGCGACAATCCGCGCAGCGAAGATCCGCTTGCAATTCTGGCCGAGATTGAACCCGGATTGAAGGCCAGCGGAGTCAAATACACAATCGAGCCGGAACGGGCCACGGCCATCGGCATTGCTCTCAAGGCCGCGAAGCCCGGCGATGTGGTTTTGCTGGCCGGCAAGGGACATGAGAAGGAACAGATTCTGACCCACGGCACCATTCCTTTCGATGACGCGCAGATTGCGCTTTCGGTGCTGAAGGAATTGGGCTATGGTGAATTGCAATGAACCTGACGTTGGCAGAGGCGGCGATTGGCGCGGGTGCGGTGCTTGAGGCTCCGTCGGATGTGGCCAATGCGGGGGCGCTCATGGTGAGCGGCTACTCCATCGACTCGCGAACCGTGGGCGCAGGCGAATTATTCTTTGCGGTTCGTGGCGAGCGGCATGATGGGCACGACTATGTTGCCGGTGCAATGGAGCGCGGTGCGGTTGCGGCGGTAGTGTCGCGTGCGCGCGTGGCTTCTCTGCCGGATGAGGCGCTCGCTTGCCCGCTGCTTATCGCGGAAGATCCGCTGATGGCGTTGCAGGCTTTGGCCGCGCACGTGCGCAGGCGGTGGGGCAAACGCGTGGTGGCCATTACAGGCTCTGCCGGAAAAACCACCACCAAGGAAGCAGTAGCCGCCGCGCTGGGCGCAAAGTTCAACGTGCTAAAATCTCGCGGCAATCTCAATAACGGATTTGGCCTGCCGCTCGAGTTGCTTCGCCTGAAATCAGAGCACGATATCGCCGTGGTCGAAATGGGCATGAACCACGCCGGCGAGATTGCCACGTTGGCGCGCATTGCGGCGCCCGATTGGGGCGTAGTGACCAACGTAGGCACCGCGCACATTGAGAACTTTGCCGATGGGCAGGCAGGCATTGCGCGCGCCAAGTTCGAATTGGTGGCGGCGCTGCCGGTGAGCGGCATAGCTTTTCTCAATTGCGACGACCAATATGTTTCTCAATTTGGCCGTGACTTTCCTGGCCGCGTTGTTTACTTCGGCTCCGGCCCCTGCGCCGACCCGCAGACGGTGGAAATCGGCGAAGACGCGGCGGGACTGCACGTCCGTTATCGCGCCGGCGAACGTACGGGTGCATTCACGATGCAATTGCTCGGCAAACACAACGCATCGAACGCGATGGCCGGGCTGGCTGTTGCGCTCGAAGCGGGAGTGAATCTGGACGCTGCCATTGCCGCGCTGGGCACGCTCACCGCGGGAGACAAACGCGGCCAGGCGATCGAGATCGACGGCGCAACCATTCTGAACGACTGCTACAACTCAAATCCCGAAGCGCTGCGCTCCATGATTCGCACTCTGGCTGCGCGGCCAGCCGAGCGCCGCATCCTGGTGGCCGGGGAAATGCTCGAGCTCGGGGAATATGGCCCGGCGATGCATGCGGCCTGCGGTATCACTGCCGCGGAGGCAAGCCTGGACCTGGTGGCCGGAGTGCAGGGTAACGCCGTGCATCTGGCTGCGGCGGCATGCGCAGGCGGCGTGGCGTCGCTGTTTCTGGTAAGCGCCGAAGAGGCCGGCGAGTGGCTCAGGCAGACGATTCGGCCCGGAGACGTGGTGCTGGTGAAGGGCTCGCGCGGCGTGCACCTGGAGCGGGCGATCGAGATCGTCAAGAACGGAGCCGCGGCGGTGAAAGGGCAATGATCCTGCGCAAATGGGGAGCATTTATCGTTTTCGCGCTCTTGCTTCGCCTTCCTGCGCAGACAGTTGTTCCTGCATGGACCACATCCATCCCGCCGTTTCGTATTGCGGGGAACCTCTATTACGTTGGCAGCGAAGACCTGGCTGCGTACCTCATCGTCACTTCCCAAGGCGACATCCTCATCAACAGCACCCTCGCCGCTAATGTGCCGCTGATCAGGAGAAATGTGCGGGCGCTCGGCTTCCGCTTCAGCGACATCAAAATCCTGCTCATCAGTCATGCGCACTACGACCATTGCGGCGGCAGTGCGCGCATCAAGCAACTGACCGGCGCAAAATACCTGGTCATGGACGGCGATGCTCAGGTGGTGGAATCAGGCGGCAGGGCGGACTTTCAATATGCTCATGACCCTACCATGTATTTCGCCCCCGCCAAAGTGGACCGCGTGCTGCACGATGGCGACACGGTGAAGCTGGGGGAGACTGTGCTGACCGCGCATCTGACTGCCGGGCATACCCGCGGCACAACTACCTGGACGTTCGACGAAGTGGAGGCCGGAAAGGCGCTGCATGTGGTCATCGTCGGCGGACCGAATTTGAATCCAAGCACAAAGTTGGTGGGCAACCACGCCTACCCGCGGATCGCCGGCGATTTCGAACATGGTTTTGCGGTGCTGAAGAGCTTGCAGTGCGACGTGTTTTTGGGTGCACACGGCAGCTATTTCGATTTGATGGAGAAGCGCGCGCGCAACAGGAACGGCGAGCACAATGCGTTTATTGATCCCGAAGGCTACAAGGCCTATATTGCCGATCGCGAACAGGCATTCGAGGGGGAACTCAAGCGCCAGTTCGCGCTAGGCCGGCCGGTTGGAGTCTCATTTTTGATGCTCAGGAAAGGGAGTGCGGCTTCAGCTTTGGCGCGGGCTAGCTCGGCGCGGCATTACATATCGTTTGGCTTCTCACCCGACAGCAGGTCGTATGGGACGAGGAACATGCTCGCGATCTCTTCCGGATTCAATCCAGCCGCCATCAGCCTCTGAACCATTTCCATCTGTCTTGCTTTGTAATCTTCGGTCGGTACAAACTGCTCTGCGATAAGGTCGTCCTTGGCTCCCATGCCACGGCGAAAGGGATCTATTTTCTTTGTGGCCGTCACAAGCCCTCTTTCGCAGATTATAGGACTGCTGACACAAAAGATACCCCAGAGGGAAAGCGGCGCGGTTCTCCTTCTTGGCCCCCGAACCCTGTAAAATCACACTGAAACGCGCTAGGCGCCGGCTCTGGAGGCCACTTGCTTTACTGGCTGCTCTACGAAAAGCTCTACCCGTTCTTCCGCCCTTTTCGCATCTTCCGCTATCTCACCGTTCGCACCGCCTTTGCCTCGCTTACGGCGCTGCTGATTGCGCTGTTCATCGGTCCCTGGGTCATTCAGAAACTGCGCGAGTTCCAGATTGGGCAATTCGTCCGTGACGATGGGCCGCAGTCGCACTTGAAGAAGACCGGCACGCCTACCATGGGCGGCGTTTTGATCGTGATAGCTATTCTGCTGCCCACGATACTCTGGACCGATCCTTCGAATCCGTTTGTATGGGTTGCGGTATTTTCGACTCTTGCTTTCGGGGCCATTGGTTTTGCCGACGACTACATCAAGGTGGTGAAGCGCCGCAGCCTGGGATTAACGGCGCGTGCCAAGCTCTTTTGGCAATCCCTGGCGGGCGCTGCCGTGGCCGTTGCGCTCGTCCTGCTTGAGCAGTTCAGGGTTTTTTCCACGCGATTGACAGTGCCGTTTGTGAAGCAGTGGCGGCCCGATCTGGAATGGCATCGGTGGCCCGCTACTGTGCCGGCCCTGGCGCTGCTGGTCTTTGTGCCGTTTGTCGTGTGGGTGATCGTCTTCCTGATGGGCACCACCAACGCCGTGAATCTCACCGACGGCCTTGACGGACTTGCAATCGGATGCACCATCATCGCCGCCGGCGCGCTTACCGTGCTTACCTACGTCAGCGGCAACGTGGTCTTTGCCGACTACCTCGAACTGCAGCACATGCCGCGCGTTGCCGAAGTGACCGTCTTTTGCGGGTCCATGGTGGGCGCATCGATTGGTTTCCTTTGGTATAACGCGCATCCCGCGGAGATTTTCATGGGCGACGTCGGTTCTCTGGCGCTGGGCGGGGCCATCGGAACAGTCGCCATCATCATTCGCCAGGAGCTGCTGCTGCCCTTTATCGGCGGCATCTTCGTGCTGGAAACTCTGAGCGTGATTTTGCAGGTGGGCAGCTACAAGCTGCGCAACGGAAAGCGTATCTTCAAGATGGCGCCCCTGCATCACCACTTTGAGCAATCGGGCTGGAGCGAGTCCAAAGTTATCGTCCGCTTCTGGATTGGCGCCCTGGTGTTTGCATTGTTTGCACTCACTACGTTGAAACTCCGCTAGACACGGCCCGCGCGCGGCGCTCAACGGTGCACAATAAGAGAGTCGCGCAGGCCAGAGGAAAGATCCCTATGATGGAACTCAAAGGCAAAAAGGTTCTGGTTGTGGGCCTGGGGAAATCGGGCCTGGCGGCGGCATTGTTTCTGCGCCGGCGCGGCGCTCATGTGACGGTCTCCGACGTGCGCAGCGCCGAGGCGCTGGCCAAGGACATTCCTGCGCTGCTCGAAGAAGGCATCATGGTCGAAACCGGCGGCCACGGGCTGCTCACTTTCCGCCGTCAGGATCTGATTGTCGTCAGCCCCGGCGTGCCCTTGAATACGCCCGAGCTGGCGCAGGTGAAGAGCTTCGGGCTGCGGGTGATCGGAGAACTGGAACTGGCCGCGCGCTTCCTCAAAGGCAAAACGCTGGCCATCACCGGGTCCAACGGCAAGACCACCACCACCTCGCTGGTTGGGGAAATTCTTGAGAAGGCAGGCATTCCCACACTGGTCGGCGGCAACATTGGCGTGCCGGTGGTGGCGCTCATCGACCAAAGCACCGACGACACCTGGTCGGTGCTTGAGGTGTCGAGCTTCCAGCTGGAAAGCACAGAGCGCTTTCACCCTGCCATCGCCGTGATCCTGAACATCACGCCCGATCACCTTGACCGGCACGGCAGCTTTGAGAATTATGCGTTGGCCAAGGAGCGCATCTTTGCCGCGCAGAATGAAAATGACTTCGTCATTCTGAACGCCGACAACGCACGCGCCGCGCAAGCCGCTGCACGTTCAGTGGCCAGGGTTTACTTCTTCTCCGTCGAGCATTCCGTGCTGCAAGGCGCATGGGTCGAAGACGGCTTTCTTGTCTACAGGCCGGGCAAAGACCAGCCTACAGAGAAGATCATGCCCTTGAGCGGCGTTCCACTCAAGGGTGCGCACAATGTGGAGAATGTGCTGGCCGCGGCGTGCGCATCGCGCCTGGCCGGGGCCACTGCGGAACAGGTTCGCAGCGGCGTGGAGAGCTTTCAAGCGGTCGAGCATCGTCTCGAGTTCGTGGCCAAAATCAAAGGCGTCGATTTCTACAATGACTCCAAGGCCACCAATGTGGATGCGACGGCGAAAGCGGTTGCGTCGTTCTCGTCGGGCATTCACCTGATCCTGGGCGGCAAAGACAAGAACTCAGACTACACGCAACTGGCGCAACTGCTGCGCGCGCGGGTGCGGGCTGTTTACACGATCGGTTCGGCAGCGGCAAAAATCGAAAACGAACTGCGCGGGGTGGTCTCCATTCTCTCCTGCGAGACGCTGGACAACGCGGTCAGCGCGGCTGCATCCGCGGCGCGGCCGGGCGAGGTGGTGCTGCTGGCGCCGGCCTGTTCCAGCTTTGACCAGTTTGAAAACTACGAGCAGCGCGGCAAGGTCTTCAAGGAACTCGTCAATGAGCGGCGGGGGTGGAAGGTATGGCAGCACGCGTAGGCATCGACAAATGGCTGTTCTTCACCACGCTGCTGCTGGTGGTGGTGGGCCTGGTCATGGTGTTTTCCGCCTCGGCCGTGGTGGCGCAGGAGCGCTTCAACTCTCCCTATGCATCGGTGATTCGACAGGCCGGCTGGGCCGTGGCTGGCGTGCTGGCCATGCTGGTGCTCATGAAGGTCGATTCGAATTTCTACAAGTCAAAGCAGTTCATCTATGCTGCCTTGGGCGTCACCACACTCCTGCTGGTAGTGGCGTTCCTTTTTCCCGCGTCGCACAACACGCATCGCTGGATTCATTTTGGCGGCGTTTTCAGCTTTCAGCCCTCTGAGTTGGCCAAGCTCGTCGCGGTCCTGTTCCTGGCCTGGTTTCTGCACACGCGCCTTGACGCCATGCTCGACTGGAAGCACACGCTGCTGAAGGCAGCCGCCATGCCCGTGCTTTTCATTCTTCTCATCGTCAAAGAGCCCGACCTGGGCACCGCACTGGTGATCTTTGGGGTTACCGGCCTCATGTTGCTGCTCGCCGGAATGGAGTGGAAGTATCTATTCGTGGGCCTGGGAGTTTCGCTGCCTCCACTCGCGGCGCTGCTGATACTGGTCCCCTGGCGTTTCAGGCGCTTGCTCGTTTTCTTCCATCCCGAATCCGATCCGCAGGGCGCGGGATTCCACATTAACCAGTCGCTCATCGCCGTGGGTACTGGCGGCCTTACCGGGCGCGGCTACATGGAAGGGATGCAGAAGCTCTTTTATCTGCCCGAATCATCGACAGACTTCATCTTCGCCAACATCGCCGAAGAGCTCGGCTTCATCGGCGCCATTCTTATCGTGCTGCTGTTTGTCGTCTTCGGCGCCCGCGGTCTGCGCGCAGCGTTCCGCTCGCAGGATCCGTTTGCGCGCCTGGTCGCCTTCGGCATCACGACGACCATCCTGCTGCAAGCATTCTTCAATATCAGCGTGGTGCTCTCGCTGGTTCCGACAAAGGGAATTCCGCTGCCCCTGATTTCGTCGGGTGGGACGTCCGTTTTTGTAACGCTGGCAAGCATTGGCATTTTGCTCAACATCACTCGAAAAGCGGAGTGAAATGAGCACGGAACAAGGATCAGGGATTAGGGAATAGGATTTCGCTTGTCGAATCTCCGCGTACTCATCGCCGGCGGCGGTACCGGGGGGCACATCATCCCGGCGCTGGCCGTGGCGCGGGAATTGGTGGTCCGGCACGACGCGGAAGTCCTCTTCGTCGGCACGCCGCGCGGCATGGAAAACCGCCTGGTGCCCGCCGCGGGCTTCCGGCTCGACCTGATCCGCATCGGCCAGCTCAAGAATGTCTCGCTGGCCACGCGCCTGCACACTCTCATGGATCTGCCCCGCAGCATCGTCGCCTGCCGCCAGTTGATCCGTGACTTCCGGCCGAGTGTCGTTTTCGGCGTGGGCGGCTACGCTTCCGGGCCGGCGATGGCCGCGGCGTTCTGGGCTCGCGTACCCACTATGGCCTTTGAGCCCAACGCCATGCCCGGCCTGGCCAACCGACTGGTGGGCAAACGGGTGAAGGCGGCGGCTGTTAACTTTCCCGCTGCGTGCAGATGGTTTCGCAACTGCGAAGTCACGGGGATCCCGGTGCGCCCGGAGTTTTTCGCGCTGCAAGCTCCCAGCGGCAAAGCGCCTCACCTGCTGATCTTTGGAGGATCACAGGGCGCTCGCACCTTCAATACACATTTGCCGGAGATCGTCGCTGCGCTGCTCGACGCAGTTCCCGGACTCACCGTTCTGCACCAAAGCGGAGCGCGCCACCGCGACACAACCCATGCGGCCTATGCCGCTGCGGGAGCAGATCCTTCGCGCTGGCGCGTCGAGCCGTTCCTGGATGATATGCCCGCACGCTTTGCCGAAGCGCACCTGGTGATGGCGCGCAGCGGAGCCTCGTCCGTAGCCGAACTGGCCGCCGCCGGCAAGCCAAGCCTGCTGGTTCCGTTTGCCGCCGCAGCCGACCAGCATCAGAAACGAAACGCCGAAGCCATGGTTGATGCCGGGGCCGCCGTCATGCTTGAAGAGCCCGACCTGGCGGTGCAGGGAAGACTGCTTACGGCTCTAATCGGCCTGCTGAATGACCCGGAGCGCCTGGTTGCCATGGGAACCGCAGCCCGAACACAGGCCCATCCCGATGCCGCCGAGCGCATCGCCAACCTACTGGCTATGTTTGCGGATTCCCCGGCTTCGAAAACGGGTTAGATCAGCTGGAATCGCCCTATAGGCACAAAGCCCGTTCGCCGAAGCGAACGGGCTTTGCCGAGGTTCCGCAGAGATCTGGGGTCAAGCTGCGGAGACTAGTTTTAACGGTGACCGCCACCGCCATGGCCGCCGCCACCGCCGCGAGCGCCGCCGCCACTGAATCCGCCACGGGCCCCACCACCGCTAAATCCACCACGTGCTGCCGGCGCCGCACCGCGAGTTCCGCCAGCGTAACCGCGTGCTGCTCCGCCTGCGTAGCCTCGTGCCACGCCACCGTAAGCGCCTCGTCCAGCGTATCCACCGCGAGCGCCGTATGCATAGCCGCCACGTCCGTAGCCGTAGCCGCCGCGTCCATAAAAGCCGCGTCCGTATCCGTATCCGCGTCCCCAGCCCCAGCCGTACCACGGGCCAACGCCAAGGAAGATGCCCCCGTTAAACCACTGCGGCCCGTAGTAGCCGTAGGGCGAGCATGCGTAGGGGTAATAGGAGTAATAACCCCACTCACACGCTGGAGGACCGTAGTCTACGGGAGCGGCAACCACCGCGGGGCCAACTCCAACCCCGACATCGACTTGAGCGCTTGCTGCCGTTGCCGCGAACGGCAGTGCCATGAGAATCGTTGCAAACAGAACCAGGCGAAATTTCTGCATAAACCCTCCCCGTGCCTTTGCGTCCTGCCCTGTCCTGTTCGACTGGACCTGAGGACCCGGAGTCATCCTCCGCGTCAGCACTTGCCGGCTTCCGGGCTTCCTCGCCCCTCACCGGCTTCTGCTATTTAGAACAGCAATGCGGGAGATAAGTTGCGGTTTTCTCAGAAAGAATCGTTCATCGCAGGTTAATGAGCAAGGAATAACCGTCAAATGGCCTTTCAAGCGCGCCACAATAAAGCAGCCCCTCCAGGTCAGGAGGGGCCGCTTTGATCAAGCAGGCAATCAGGCAGAGAGCCTTACCTGCGGAAGTGTTCACGACCGCGGTCAAAATGGTCGAAATGCCGGTCGAAGCCGCGATCGTACCGGACCACGGGGCGATCGTAGCGCGCACCGCCAAAGTGCCAGAACCCCGGAACCCAGTAGCCATTGGCCGTGTAACCGGCCGTCCAGATGTATCCCGGTCCTGGGCAGGACGGAACGTAAGCCACCGGTCCGCGCGCATAAACCCCAAACTCGGCTGCCTGTGCCGTTGTTGCTCCTACGGCCGCAACGCCAGCCACCATTGCCGCACCCAACATCCAATTGCGCATGCTGCCCATAACCCCTCGCCTTCCGCCCGGCTGCGAAATGCGCGAGCCCGGCCCGGCTTCATTCCACTGGGGCTTGTCTCTTGCTGCCCCTTCGGCTAGCCGGTTATGTACTGATTCAACAGAGGTTGGGGGGAAAGGTTGCGGGTGTAGACGAAAATAAAATGGCGCAACTTTTCGATGCAAGCTGGGTCTTGAGCACGGTTAGTGCCGACTGAGCGGCCCCTTTACATAGACTCCACAAGCCCGTCTCCAATCCCCCCGCTGCAGATGCGAAGCTGATGCCGAAGGAATGCAAAACGGTCTATACTAGGCACATGAATGCGAACGAAGACACGGCGACGGACACCCAGGAACTGGAGCGGCATTTGCGTGAGTTGCTGGCCCCCAGCCGGTTGCCCGGCTATATCAAGTCCGCTTGGTACGAGCTTGGAACGGACCATATCGGTGAGCCTGCGGTGCGCATTTTTCTGGCGATTACCCCGGAGACCGATATTCAATTGTCGAAGGACAAGGCCAAGCTCAATGCTTATAGCGATTACAAGGATGACCTGAGTTCCAGGATTCTCAAGCTGGAGTCAGGATATTTTCCGTTCATCCGCCTCGTCGAAGCGGCATGAGCGCAAAGTCGCTTCCAGAGCATTTACTGGAACAAGCTTGGCATTTGGCCGAGCGGGAACGGACGCGTCCAAGACAGGCCAGCCTTCGGCGTGCAGTTTCGACGGCATACTATGCACTCTTCCATTTCCTTACGCGCGAAGCCTTAAGACAGATCGGTCCCAACCTCAGCGAAGATAGCTATAACAGGGTCTACCGATGGTTCGATCATGGGGCGATGTATCGCGTGGCGCGAGTTTTCTCTCAACAGATCGTTCGGACTCAGAACCCAAAGGATGTCCTCATTCACGACAACGACCATGGAGTCATGTTCATCGCTGAGAAGTTCGCAGAACTTCAGGAACTACGACACTTGGCCGATTACGACCCAGGAGCAGTTTTCATAAGGGCGGATGCCAAGGCAATGATAAGCCGTGTAAGCACCGCGTTTGAGCTTTGGCCGCTCTGCAAAAATTCCCCCGAAGCGAATGCATTCCTTCTATCCCTCCTGCTATGGGAGAAGTGGAACAAGCGTCCGTGAGAAACCTCGGCGTTCGTCTCTTGATCCGCCTCGATTCGCCTCCAAGGCTCCCGTGCGCCCTCGAATTGCCGATGGTACCCTGAATCTTCTCCTCCATGTTCACAACCTCTCAGCACGCGCACTTCATCGGGATCGGCGGCATCGGCATGAGCGGCATCGCCGAGATTCTGCTCAGCCTGGGTATGAAAGTATCCGGCTCCGATCTGCGCCGCGGGCCGGTGACAGACCGCCTGGCTACGCTGGGCGCATCGATCTATGAAGGGCACGATGCGAGCCACGTGGGAGCAGCCACGGTGGTTGTGACCAGCTCGGCCGTGAGTCCGCTGAACCCTGAAGTGCTTGAGGCCAACGCCCGCAAGATTCCCGTGATTCAGCGTGCGGAAATGCTGGCCGAACTGATGCGTCTCAAGTACGGCATCGCTATCGCAGGCATGCATGGCAAGACGACGACAACCTCTATGGTGGCGTCGGTGTTGGCGGCGGGCGGCCTCGACCCAACGGTTGTCGTCGGTGGGCGCGTGGACGCGCTCGGCTCGAACGCCCGTCTCGGGACCACGCAATACCTGGTGGCGGAAGCCGACGAGAGCGACCGCAGCTTTCTCAAGCTCTCGCCCATCCTCGCCGTCGTCACCAACCTCGATCGGGAGCACATGGACTGCTACAAGGACATGGCCGATGTGGAGCGCGCCTTTCTCGACTTCATGGACAAGGTGCCGTTCTATGGCGCTGTCACGGCCTGCGTGGACAACTCGCTGCTCAAGGGAATTCTGCCCCGCGCCCGCCGTCGCGTCTTCACATACGGAGTGGAGAAGGACGCCGACTACCGACTTCAGTTCCTCGCCGCGCCACAGGGACGCTTCGCGCAGTTTCTGGTTCACACTACAGCCGGCCCGCTGGGTCCGTTTGAACTGCACGTGCCCGGCCGCCACAACGTGCTCAATGCAACCGCAGCCGTTGCCATCGCTTGCCAGCTTCAAGTTCCCCCGGACAAGATTGCTGAGGGTCTCAATCGTTTTCATGGAGTCGATCGCCGCTTTCAGACGCGCGGCCATGCACGTGGCATCAC
>Ga0302320_10025377_pt1 | contig 11525 bp, 7 predicted proteins | sample Bog_T0_3_FD_202130 | JGI IMG/M metagenome (GOLD analysis project Ga0302320, IMG submission 202130) | Peat permafrost microbial communities from Stordalen Mire near Abisko, Sweden - Bog_T0_3 | ecosystem: Environmental > Terrestrial > Soil > Wetlands > Peat | place: Sweden: Abisko, Stordalen Mire... | reverse complement strand
TCCATCATAAACAAAAAATCACACTTGAAATGATTAAAAATATTATTTATTGCTTTTCTACTGGAATACAAGTCTATGCTTCTTATTCAGAATATATTGCGTATGTTAAAGAACGATTTGATTTAAGTAACATTATGGTCTTTGTTATTGATCCTCCAGTTAAAAAACAGAAGAACAAGACAGTGACAATAATAAACGATAATAACAAACCGTAAATTAGTAATATTAAAACAATATAATAAATAAATATTTATTATATTAAATACGTAAAGGACTTTATTCAGTAAAGAATTCTTTATAGACCTTGTCGAAATACGTGTATAGATCGTTATACTCTTTTAGTTCTTTTCCTGCCATTAGACCAGCAAAATTCTTTCTAGTTGTAATTACTGGATCAGCAATATAGAAATTCTCATCTTTTAAGTAGGCTAAATCACCATTTAAATATTGATAGAATTGTTCTTTGGTGGCTGTTGTGATAACGACATGCCCACAACCTCCTTCAGAATCTTCAATCGCTCTCCATTTCAATTTCGGATAAAGATTGCTAACAGCAAACCAAATAGTCGCGGCATTGAAGTAGCAGCAATGAAGCAAAATGTACCATCGCATATCGTATTTATCTCCAGCTTTTCTCATTAATTCTTCCCTATCTAAATTATCTATTAATACGTAGGGTCTTGATTCTTCACTAACATTGTTTGGATCTTCAGCTGGAGAATAATATGGTAATCCTTTTGTTTCAATCGCCTCTTCAATCGGAATCATAAAATCTTCAAGCGGAACTAGATGTCTATGCCAAATATCATAGTTTCGCTTCCATCCTTCTGGATTAAGAATTAAACCTTTTGGTGGAGGCCATTCGGTTCTCAATGAGGTTTTGACTAACACCTTAAAATCAGGATCATCTAAAATATCTTCACCAAGTCTTAAGTTATCCCAATCTAGATTCATATTTTTGTTTAAGGCTTTTTATTGTTTATATAATAATCTTAAAGATTATTATAGCTTTTTTTTATTTATTATGTTTTTTATTTGTTATATTTAACTAATTATTGAGTTCCGGTGTGACTAACTACTTGAACGCCTCCAATACCTGGAACAATTCCTGCAATGGTGTTAGGATTAAAAACGTTAGAAGCTGCGGTTTGATCATTGGCTACGTATTGTTGTTGAGCCTGTTGCTGTTGATACTGTAAAGCTTGTTGTTGGAGAAGATTTGTCCCAAACGCCTCAGTCATTTGAATCTGTTGGCCAGTTGGCTGAGAAGCGTTATTATTGTTACCTACTGCAACGATCGGGCTCTTTGTAACTAATCTCTGATCTCTCTTAACCTCAGGGTTGGTATTTACGATTAGCCTTCCTTTGTGGCCCATTGCTCCGAGTTGGATTGGCTTGTAGAGGACGATCTCGGCTGCTTTGAGTTGAATAGAAATGGTAGAATTACCACCTATGAATAAATCGCTGAACTTAACGCCAACTTCGACAGTATGAGAACCAAGAGCTACCGCTTCAGCATGAGAAAGAGACTTCCACTCCGATTCCAGAAGCTCCTTATCTCCTTTGTAATACTTAGTGACGTACTCTTCCTTCTTAGTCTTCTTCGAGATGTAGCTCTGAATACTGGAATAAAGAGTAGGATACTTAGTCTCATCGTAGATGGCATTAGCATCCATAAAATTAATTTGAGCACCATCTTTCTGCTCCTTCTTCTTGCGATAAACCTTTTTGGTAATCTTATCATAGATTACATCAGAGATAATTGCTTGAAAACGGGACGCCTTCAACAACTCGATCTGATTGGGATCAGTATGATAAAAGTTTTGAGGAGTAGTCTGCATTTCTTGAATAAGCTTTTGCTGAGCAGCCGCAATAACAGATGGCACCACCTTTGAGACGATATCTACGTGACGAGACAGTGCATTAGCGAGAATGCGACGAAGACGGTTGTCCAAAAACTCGATACGCTGGGCCTCTTCTCTGGTCCAATCTTTCGGCGCTGGCTTCTCGGTCATGATGACGGAGATCTGCCACTTCTCTTTCTTATTGTCCTCTTCTTTCTTTGGTGGAGCTAGACTCACCATTCCGGCTGGTGCGGACATCTCTGGGCCCTTCTCTTCGTCCTTGTTCTCGTTGCCTTGTTGGATGCCGTAACTGTTGCCTTCAACAACAAAGAACGGTTCTTGGCCTCGATACTTCAAACTGGCAGTGAAGTATTTCTGCTTTTGACCTTTGTCCATGAATTCTCTGACATTGACGCTCAGAGGATCGACATCAAAGTCGTTGTCGTCGTAAACTCCCAAAAGGTCAACCTTGATGAGTTCCGTCATTTGTTTTGAATGGTCTTGAGTTAGTTTTGTTTTTTGGAAGAAAAGGTTAAAAGATCACTTTTAGGGAAAAAGAGGGGAAAATGGTTACGAAAAAGTTTCGAGGATGATTTTGAAAAATCAACTCCGATTTGAACTTCTTTTCTTTAAGGCAAATAAAAGATTAAATTTTCGTTTTTTAGTCAAACGAAAATAATGAAAATTTTTAACAATTGGTTAGATGGTGAGGGTTGATAATGAAATATTATTTAGATTTCATTATTCTATTATAGTGTTATTATTATGGGAGCTCGTAAATTTTCCAGCTCATTTCTGGGTGACTTTTAGATAGAATCTCGAATCCTCTAGTCAGAACCTCAATGTTACTGTATTCCACGTTTCGATTTTTTATCAGGTAGAAATCGTCCATGTCGGGAGTGCAACCTTCGTTCATTAGGCATTGCCAGTATAAATATAATGCATGCATAAAATTCGATCTATCGGGGTCTTTGATGCCGTCATAAATTTGATTTAGGTATTGAACTCTTTTTCTAACATTGTTATCATACTTTGAATAATCTTTGGGTTTTCTTCCTGTTAATTCGTAACGAACTTTGTTAATATGTTTATACCAAAAACTTAAGCCTTCTTCAGACATAATTTTATAAAGATCAGCAGTATTAATCTTATTGATATCAAAGTTTTGAAAATTTGATGCTGATTCTCTAATCATTTCAAGAATCTTAGGAGGAATCGTTATAGGGAAATTAGCTTGAACTTGTAGGATAACATCATTAAAATTAGTAGCCCTTTGATTGATATCTTTACCAGGAGAATAATCCTCTAGATTGTCATATTTAATTTTAACTTCGATCTTGGAATGAATGGAATTACAATTGGAACAAATATAATTATTACCATCATCGATTATTAGACCATTACAAACATTGCAAGTCATATTAGCTTTAATGTCTCTTATAATGTTCATAGGAAAAAATTCTTTTGCCAGATTTAAATATTCTTCAACAATTTTAGTTCTCTTATTTGTAATACTAACATCAATTTGAATCTTTTGTCCAAATATTTTTGGTGCATCTTTGGTAAGAGCTTTGTATTCATTAATATATTTTCCGCATTTCGCTATGTAATCTATAGTAGTTTTAGTTCCTAAGTTTTTCATTTCAGATTGAAGTTCTCCAATCTTTGTTCTAATTGTCATGATTTCCTCAAGCGTCATATTAGGCTTAGAATAAATTTTAAAAGAATCAATTGTTCGTTGGATTGTTTCGCGTCTTTCATTCTTGGATTTTAGATATTCAATAACTTTACTGTTGACAGCTATTATATCATAATCGAAGGCCCATTTTATCTCTAACACTTTAAATTGAAACTCATCAATCGTTTTAATTTGTTTTTCTTCAACAACTTTCCTATCAGTTCTCCTAACCGTCATTGGTTTAGGATCTACAGTAGAATGGTTAACTCTGTTTGTTACTTGTTGTTCTTGTCTAACTTTATTTAAAGGGCTATTAACGACTGTGACAATCATTTCCTATTTAGCTCTTTCTATTTATTAGCTATTTTCTTTCTTTTTATTTTATTATTTTAAAGTTTTAATTACCTTCTTAAAAAGACAAAAAATTTAAAATTGGAAAGAAATAGAGAAACTGGAAAAATGTCGTCGCTTAGAGCATTTAACAATCTACAAAAAGCCATTATTGAAAGAAGTGAATTTCAAGTTAAACAATTGAAACAAGCTTTATTATTTCGACCCGAATCACCAGAAACCTATGCTGTATTTCGATTATCTCTAATATCAAAGAAATTAGATCCTAGTCACTTATTTATAGAAACTTCTATTATGGCTATGCGATATGATAGATTATTTTTGAGGTATGCGGCATTAGCCTTGAGGTATGGTGCTGATCCGAATAGTTATGTAAAAGCAAAGTTTAGTTTTACAACCGTTAAGAGACGAACTAACAAGGATGAAGATAGTCAGGAGGATGAATTAGAAGAAGAGGAGACCGTTGAAATTCCTATTCACATCGCCAAAAGATTATGGGATATAACTCCTAGAAATGAAGAAGAAAGTTTACAAGAAGATTATGATTTATTTGGGTATTTCGAATTAGCTCCTAATGAAGAAAACCAGGGAGAAGATAATAGTATACCAAAGGAAGATGCGTGGAGATTTAAACACCCAGAAAGTGATGAACAAGCTTATGATCGTTACAGAGGAAAACAAATAACATTAATGGACTTACTATCTATGATGGCTATAAAAGGATTTTCTCCAGATTTAACAATTTCTAATACTGGTCTTCTTGCCGATTCGGGAATAAATCCTACAAAATTTACCATTAATAATCCTCAATTTTTTAATTCCGTTTACGCCGATATAAAACTAGATGAAAGTAATCCAAGTTTATCTGACGCTATTGCCGAAGAAATAAGATATTTTATAGAGTGGAAAGGAAGCCTTCAAAGCATCTACGGTATCGATCCAGATAGAGATATCAGATTATTAAATTATGCTATTTTACTTGACCTTCCAGAGATTCTTAGTTTGTCGGATATTTACGGTGTGGTAGGAAATTTGAAAGAAATGTTTATTTTTCAGGATAACGAGTCTTTAAAAGTTGTTATCCCTCGTCTAAAGGATATAGATTTAATTGGCAATTCTAGTGATGAAAGTAGTCAAAAACAACTAGAACTCCAATTATTTAATTGGGGAATTGAATATTACAATCAAATCGCAATAACACTATTACTGGATATTGGAATTATGCCAGATTATAGTATAAGATCTGCTACTATTAAAGCTTCTAAGAATATTTATAAATCATATCCTGTTCTTTGTCAAATTATAAATAGATGTATAATTGATTATGTTGAACGCGGATACGGGTTAAATAGTGAACAAATGAGAGAATTATCTTTTGCACCAGATGTTCAAGATGCAATCAGACAAGAATACTCTACTCCAACCTGGACCCATATGTGTAGAGTTGGAGGAAATAATATTACTCCGGATATGAAAGAAATAGCAAGAGAAATTGGCATTCCGATTGGATCCACTAAGGAGCAAATTTGTAACACTTTTGAAGGGCTGTCAAAATCCGATCCATCGACCGTAAAACAAACTCTCCATCGGGTTAATAAAAATCATATAGTTGTTGAATTGACATCGGCGTCAGATGTCATCGCTGGTAGGAAAGCTCTGGTCGAACCAATTAAATCACCAAACATATTAGTCGAAGGGGCACCAGAAACTGTAACTTTAAGAAATGATAAAGGTAAAATACTTTCTGAAAGTGGAAGTGCTACTGCCCTTGGAACTAAAAGAAATCCGATTTCTTTACCAAAAGGGGCGTCACAAAGTAAAAATCAGGGTATTTGTTCCAATGGATCAATGCTAGAACGTTCAATCGAAGACGTTCCAGATATAGATAGAGTAACTTATAATGATGGTAGTGATACATGGTGCCTACTTTCAAATGACTGGCCAGATTTGATTAAAACTAAAGAAAATCCTTGGGTTAGAAATTCTGATGGTTCTTACGGAGCTCCAATTCCTTCACAAGTTGTTGATGAAATGGAAAGGAAAAGTAATTTAATTAAATCAGAAGAGCTTGATCCCCAATTATCATCGATTGACGACGGTGTTAATCGACTTTTTGATGCTAATCCAGCTAGAACTCAAGAATATTATGATCGTTCAGCTAATAGGAGATTGGAAGAATTCTATAAATTTACTGAATCTTATGGTGTTCCTCGAGAAACTTTTAAAACTCTGAAGAGAGAAGATTATCAAAACCTATCAGATGAAATTCTTTCTCCTGTTAATAAGTTAGATGTTGATGTTGGACCTCTACAGGCTCTTCTTAATGATTTTGCAGATCGAGTTTTAATAGAAATAGAAAACTTTCAAAGTCCTGATGATGTAGGAAATAGTCTTTATTCTCTGTTAATGACCTAATAGGTTTTAATTTAAAAATCCATGTCTCTAATTTGAAAAGATTAGAAACAGTAAAAAATGATTTTAAGTTCTTTTTTATAAAAAATCAAAAAACCGAGGCTTCAATCTCAAATCTATTAACTTAAAAAGTTAAACAAAACATTGTTTTAAAAACAAATAAAAATGGAGGAGAAAGGATTTAACCAGTACAATGGTTATAGAGTTTACATGAGCTCAATTTCTCAGGAGAGTCTTAACGAAGTTTTCCTAAATTCAACTACTGAGATTCTCTATCTTTTTTTCGACGATTTTGCTCCAGCATTGATACAAACTTATGGGGCAAACGCCATTAATCTTATCTGTGACCCTGTATTGCGGAATCAAATAATTCCAACTTTCGACTCTTATCAAAAAGTAAAAAATCCGAGAGGAAACAAAGCAATTAAAAAGACTGGCAAAATTAATTTATTTTTAACTACGAGTATTACAAATAACATTCGAAGGAGTCCGATTATTTACAATCTTCTCTCGAGTCTGTATGGAAAACAAAAATTAGCATTTACTAACGGTCTAGATCCTATTATTTACAAAACAAAAGGATCAGAAGATTATCCAGTTACTATCGATTGTAAAATATTTCAGCAATTGGAAACTTTTGATGGGTTAGATAACCCTTTTCATTATTGCTGTTTTGTTTGTATTTCGCTGTATCAAAACAGTGGAGGAGTCGTTGATTCACGAATGGAATATGGTCAAATAAGTCTTTTAGAGAACTTCGATTATCATTACGATTTTGTTAGACAGCTGATTGATCCTAGGGGAAAATACCCAATTGAAAAACAAAAGAAGGGTGTTGATTTCAATCTTTTAGAAAACCTAAATATTGAAGCCATAAATAAAGAAATCGCTGATAACTACAATAAATCAAATCTAGAAAACCGAAATGTAAAAGAAACCGGAATGAAGAATTTAGATAACGCTCGATTATTGAAATGGACCACTGTTAAGATTCAGCCTGGCAATATTTTAGTCTTTGATTGTCGACTTCCCTACAAAATTTCAAAGAATTTAACAAATACTCCAGCAGTCTATGTTCCAGTATCTTTAAGACCAATTCCAAATAAATGGTTTGCATCTGAGAAACATTCGAAGCTTTTGAATTCAGTTAAAAATGGAAAAGTTGGTGATTGGGATAAAAGAACCTTTAAAGATTGTAATTTAGATGAATATCATTGGAGAATGAGTAAAGACTGTCCTAATTTTTCTAAATTAGAAAACTGTATTAACTTAAAAGACTTTAAACCGTTTGACAGAGGAATTTTTGGGCTAGACGATGGGCAGTTAATTGAAAATTAATTTCTTCTCTAATAAAACGTATCATTAATCACAACCTGAAAAAAGAGAAATAAAGAATCGGTCATGACGACCTCTTAAGTTGACCCCCTTTGCAAATTATTAACATTAGGTATGATGTTAATAGCTAGTTTTAAAATCGTTAATTTCTATGAAGTGGATATAGAAACTAATATTTAATCTGATGCTCAAAAAGACCGGCGTCCTCTGAAACTGCCATTTGAAAATCTTTAAAGAAATGACTCAGTTTATCAAAATTGAAATTTTGATAAATCAGAAAAATAAAAAGAAAAAATGATCAAAGAGGAATTAAAACATGAAGAAGTAAAATTTGATCACCGTAAAAGTAAAAGGATAATGCGAAGGCTTAATCCTAATGTACCAGAATTTAGAACTTCCAATTACTCAGAAACTTTAAGACAGACTGAAATGAAAAAATTAAATTTAACCAAACTAAAGAATTATCAGTTAACTCCTAGAGGTACCTCTCTCACTTCTGATCCCGCTATTGAAACTAACCTAGAACTTCTTGGAATTAAGAAGAGTAAAGAAGAAAGAGATCAACTTATTAAAGAATCGATCTCAACCAAGAAATCCATACCAAATTACCAACAAAAAGAAATAAAAACTGAAACAAAAATAATAGAAACAGAAGAAGTCGAAAAACCAGAGATAGTATCAGAGATCATAAAACCAGAGACAATAATAGAGACGATAGAAGAAACACAACCGGAAAAGGAAATGACGGATGAAGTTGTTTCAATAAGATATAAGTTTAGAAGTAATTTACCTAAAGGACTAAAAGGTTACGATGGAACTCCCATTCATATTGTTAATGCTGATGAGAATGAACAAATCATTAAAGGTTTTATGGCTGGAATGTACGGTGTTGATACTGAATCTGATTATCGAACCAACGAATTACGAATTATTCAGATTTATGATGGAAAAATGGTTTATATTTTCTTTGACGACGCACTAGCACCATCAATCGATTGCCCATTGACAAAATTCATGTCTTCAAAAGACAGAATTAAAATCGGTGTTGATATTGATGGTGATATCCAAAAGATGCAAAGACATCTCTTTAAAGAGAAAACTAGACTGCTTAAAAATAAACACTATGATTCTCGAAGAATTGATAATCTTAAAAGGTACAGTCCCAGCATGAACGGCTTTATCGATCTTCAATCACTCGCCAGAACCTTTGGAGATTGGGGAATTTCTCTTGATAAACTTGCAAATAAATACGTTGATGATTTCAAGAGTAATGAAACTCTCCTAGGTTCTTACATTGAACCAACTAATGAGCAATATATTTACGCGGCTAATGATGCTATTATTTCTCTCAAGATTTATATTCCTTTAATTAGTCGGAAACCTACACAGAGATGGTTAGAGGAAAGAGCAAAGATCGATGCCGCAGTTTTTGATAAAGAAGAAGAAAAGACCCTATTATTTGGATGGATTGTTCCACTAGTATCGGGACCGGAACCAAAAAGGATTAGTGTACTAGTTTCTCAGATTGTTAATTCTTATAAAAGATGGCAAAACAATGATAGAAATTTTCGAGAGGTAAAGGCTTATCAACTTGTCACTGAATTAGCGGAAGATAGAATGTTCGATGAATATGATAGGACAGGACAAACCATTCGTCTTCGCCAAATCGAATTAAAGGACACTAACACAACAAAATCGGCATTACTTGAACTAGAAAAAGAAAGGAAGGAAAAAGAAGAAACTTTAAGATTGAACGCTTTACAGGACAAACAGGTTAAGGAGGTCAAAGAGATTAAAGTAGAAGAAAAAGTTAAGGAAAAACCCGAAAGAGAGGAAAGAGAAGACATCAATTTGGAATATTTTAAGATTGCTTGTCAGTTAGAATCGGCTGATCGATACATTCATGAACATCCTAATGATTTTTCTATTCTCCCTACCATTAAAGAATTGGTTAAAGTCAGTGAAGAAAAACTTCTAAAATTAAGAGACAGGCATAGTGAAGATCCATTATTAATTAGTAATGGTTACGCAGAATTGTTAGAAGGTTTAGACGTTAAGTCTCTATCTAACGACGAATTACATGTTACAGTGATAACTTTGGAAATTATACGAGATTATCAGAATATTTTATCTTGCTTGAAGAAGTGCGTAACACAAAACGAAGGTCCCAAAGCTAAAATAAAATTCATAAAACAAATAGCCAACAGTTATGGTTATTGGAAAAAGTCGTATCCGACCGACGAAGAAAGGCAAACTTTAGCCGATGTATTCTTTGATATTGCTTGTGAAAAGGGAGACATCATCTCTAAAAGTTATGGCCTATTTTCTCTCAAGAGAAAATGAATGATTCTTGTTCATTGTACCAGTTACAATGAACTTACTATTATTTTAATATTAGATTGGATTTAAGAACCACCGAAAATAGATAAAGGAGTATCAGTTGATGTTTTAATAAATACTACCCATATTAAGTACACTAAAACAAGTATCAAAATAAGAATTAGAACAACCATTAGTGCTACAAGAAATGGTGATGTTGATTTTGGTCTTTGAAGATAAATCGGAGGCTCATTCAGATCAAAGGCAGATGGGGGTACACTTACATCGCGGGGTTTTGATCGAACTAACCTTCTTGAAATGGGATCAAATTTGAAAACCGTAAAAGTATCATCTTCCATAAAAATTTATTTTGTTTAATCTCAATTTACTTGATTTTTATTTTGGGGTTTTTGTTTTTGTGTTTTTATTAAAAATTATACATTTCTGTGATCTTTTCGGTATGCAACCTTTGAAAGCTTTTAAATAATCTTTTTATTATTTAAATTGGATAACCTTATAAAAAGACTTTAAAACTCAATACATTAAGTTTTAAGTTAATCCTTCGGCCATATAGATAGTTAATCTTACTGATTGTGTTTTAACAGAAATCAATACAATAGCAATAAATAGTTGTTTATCTGAGATATTAAAAGAAAAAATCAAAAGTCACACGCGAAAAACAGCTTTCCGAAATTTTTTGCAAATTTCTTTTTATTTTTTGGAACGGCCATTTTCAAACTCAAAAAAGTTGACAGTCGATCCTAATTTTTATTTTTTGAAGGAATCTTAATCCCCTCTCGAAGTGAAAAATTCGACTTTTCAGTAGCAGTCGAAAAGATTTAGCGCTGAGCTTTAACGAGCAAGACAAAAAATTTCTGAAATTTTTTGTCAAATATTTTTACGATTTTATCAAAAATCTTCAACTTAATTTTTAAAAGTTAATGTCGCCAAAAATTAATTAGTCAATTAATTTTTCAATCACAGCAAAAGATTTTTATTTCTCATTATTTTTCTATTTTGACTTTTATTTTTATTGCTTTTTATTGCTTTTTATTATTTTTATTTGTTTACTTTTTTCATATACGATATGAAAAATTATTTAATGAGATATGATTTAGTCGGCTTTGAGCTTCAGAACATTGTCGTAGAGACCTTCAGTTTCTTCATGGCTAATTACAACGCAAGTTTTGGTCTTACAGAGATCTTTAAGAAGCATTACTGCTTCAGATTTTAATTCAGCATCGAGAGAAGAAAGAGTCTCATCTAGAAAAAGAATTGGACTACCAAAGGTGGCACTCATTGCTAAAGTTAAGGCGAGAGAAACGCGATCACGTTCTCCACCAGATAGTTGCTTAGAGCTGTCATATTCTGAATCGTTGTAGAAAATCTTAATATCGAATCGTTGAGAAACTTGGTTAGGTTTGGTCTTTAAAGCTTTAGTCGTGCTAATCTCTACTGAGATCGGTTTGTCAGGAAATAATTTCTGAAGAGATTGACCGAGGAGTACATTGATTTTATCGACTGCGGTTTGAAGATAAATTCTTTCCGCTTCAACTGCTTTAGTAAAGCATCTCTGGACAGCCATG
>Ga0302320_10025376_pt1 | contig 11526 bp, 18 predicted proteins | sample Bog_T0_3_FD_202130 | JGI IMG/M metagenome (GOLD analysis project Ga0302320, IMG submission 202130) | Peat permafrost microbial communities from Stordalen Mire near Abisko, Sweden - Bog_T0_3 | ecosystem: Environmental > Terrestrial > Soil > Wetlands > Peat | place: Sweden: Abisko, Stordalen Mire... | reverse complement strand
CAATGGAAATAACGTGGAGTAGAATTGATCTGCACTCGCAGGCCCCCTTTCTGAAATCAATGGACCTGTAAAGTAAACACCCAGTTATAATATGAAATGATCAAGATATTGCGCAAATGAGACCGCGATGCAGACATAAACGTAGTATTAAAATATGTCATGTGCTAAATGTTATAGCTGTATTTTGCGTACCTTGCGATAATATTCGTAAGTTTGCCTTCCAACAAGTCTCTAGCATTGAAGAGTTGAATGCTTTAACCTTTTTGAAATTATTTCCTCCTCCTCTTCTGAAAACTTTCCTAATGTAGCAATGCTGATTCCAAGATTCTGATGTACTGACAGTGATCAAGACACATTGAGTCGGAATAATAGATTCACTCCATTTGACCTTTAAACGTGCCGTAGCAGCTCAGCGTTTGCCCTGTACCCCATCTCGAGTCTTACTCATGTGGATGGAGGATCAGGAGGAGGTGTAAGGATTCCCGTTCCATGATCAACCTGTAAATTTGCAGTCCTATCCAACTCCATAGAGATCAACGTCATACTCCTATCTGCAACGCTGATAATTCGCTGCAATTCTTTCAACGCCCCTTCATTGTGATTGAAGAATACCCCGTCAATACATCGCTTGAACTGTGATGTTGTGTTGTGAGTAAGTTGAAAAGTCTCTGCATCATAGCTTTCGATAGGTGGCAACTTCCGTCTCGCGCTATTGTGAATTGGGATTGGTGTGCTGTTGTCGTCTGGTTGAAGCAGTAGAGTATTATTAGAGAAAGAATCATCAATCCCCATGGCAGCTTCTACGAATCGCTGATCGAAAGAGCGTTGTTCTCCTGTTGGATCGGTGAGATCATAGTTCGGATATGGAGAATTCTTGTCCGGATCAAAATCATCGTATCCAATGCCTGTGGCTCGAAGTACTTTGAGGTTGAGGCCTGCCATATTTCGAATACTTTTCGCCAACCAGCAACATTTATCAGGCTGTGGAATATCTGGATGACCAATCCATAAAGCAGTTTTCTCTAAATCTGAAGACCCAAAAACTTTCAGGTAGACTTCATTGAAATAAAGCTCCTCTAGCGAATTGCAGTTCTCCTCGATCAGCCTTTCTAGCAAGAAAGCTTCGATATCAACGCGTTTCAATTCCAAACACCGTAGACGGTTGAGACTTTGGTTCCGATCCATAAAATAAGGCAGACTTCGCATTGTCCACTCGTTGAATGGAACATCGGTTGTATGTCTCCGGGTCTTAATATTTCTATGGCCTCCAATCCATCCAATAATACATAAGCTCTCGAGGCCAACAGCCTTTCGAATCAAGAACCAGAGATTCCGACTGAATAAAGTTTGAGCATGATTGAGAGCTTCCTGCCTCTTTATGGACATGACTAGACTTTTTAAATTCTGAAAGGTCTTAAAAGCATTGTCCAGATCAATGGGATTGTTGCAAATCGTGTTGATTGTTCTGTCGCTGACATGATCCAACACAAATGTATCAATGGTGTTCGATTCCTCCGGACGATGGGCAACACAAGCCAGTGTGTTTGCAAGCAGTGATGTTGCCGTCCTACTGGCATCACCAACGACTTGGAATGGGAGATTCAACTTCAGCCGAGTAGCATTTGGTGTATTTTGCAGTACTCGGTTGACCAATTGCAAATAATGGGTGTCCTCAAAGCTGTTTCCGTTCATGACATATTTGCGGAGAGATTCTATTAGCAGAACCATTTCTGGAACTTTGCCTTCGAAGACGGCATTTAGGCGGGCGATTTCCTCTAACAGCATGTTAGCAAGTGGCTACAAATGTTCTGTGACATCTCTAAGCGTAATAGAGGCATGCAGTAGTCTGTCTATGACTCCTGCTTATTGGGGGTCCTAGAAACGCATCTCGCACATACCTTCATCTCTCACCACCATCATGTCTATATATACGGAAGAGGAAAGCAGTCCCACTTTCTGGATTGTTTCGAGAACAAGCCGATCATGGTCGCCAGGGGCCCGAGCAGCTATAAATCTGCTGAACTCTAATTGCAAAGTTTTGAAGACGTAAGGCTTAAGGGCGTTGTCAAAAGCCTTGCAGACCGAGCGTAACGGTAGGATGGTGTTCTTTTCGCAGCGACACAAACGCACGGTCCAAGATAGTATTAAACCCAATAATTCGGTTGGCAGCTTGTTCATGGCGAAATGTGGAATATCATGGGCTGAAGCTGTATTGGAGAGGTCGGTCGGAGGGGGAGCGTGGCTGCGTGAGCTTGTATGCGTGGGAGTCTTGAAATCGAGAGTAGAGCAGATAACGAGGGACAGTAGCTTCCTCCTCGTCTGCTACAGGACTTAGAAATGACAACAGTAAAATGACAGGCGTTTGATGACGATCACAAGAGATGACAACAACGCCAACAATAACAGCAGCAGCAGCAGCAGAATAACGAAGGATGTTGTTGGAGCGTGGAATTGCTGGTACTTGTGCGTGGTGCGATGCGATGTTGGTGAGTCCGATGGCGCCGTCAAGTGACAAGGCTGAAGCTTTAATAGTCTGATCTGATCGGTCTGGTATGGTAAATGGCTCGCGCACCAGCACACACACTCATTCATACATACATACATACATACATACATACATACATACACAATTCATCAGCTAAGATAAAATAAAATAAGATAAAATAGGATATCTGAATTTCACCTAATCTTAGTAGCAGCTTGTTATATTTATCTCATCCAAGCACTTTATTATTATCTATCACCCTCCGTAGCCACCATAGAAGACCACCTGCACGTATTTATTGATGTATTGCAACAACTGATGTATTTTAGTATACCTCGGAAGGTATCGACGAGTCATATTTATTATCCTTTCCATCTATTTTCAACTCCTTGCACCTTGCACCTTGCACATGCGTTAGATACATGCATGTACGTCGCTTATGAGATCGGCAACCTCGCTTTTCTGCTTATTATTAGGCTTATTGAGCAGGCTTTCATCTCCCCGAGAAACTTGAAACGTTATTTCTGTTCGGACGTCATGAGCTCCTACTCTCGTACTACCTTACCATTGAAATACTCTAGCCTCGAGAATTTTGAGATTTAGATTTTCTCCCTCTGCTTGATGGTGTGATGCGCGAGACATACATACGCATATACTGTCGCAATTGGATCGTAAGATCATTGCCTCTTTCTGCTTTATCGCACTGCAGGACAGTTGTACAACCTGAAGCATGAATGCGATATTAGGCAAAAGCAAGCTGTCGATCTTCTTCTGGAGGCTTAGGCATGATCTCCTTCTCATCTCCTCATTGTCTCATAGGCCGCTTTATGTAGTACTTTCTCACGTGGGTATAGGAGATTATCTCAAGTACCGCCGCTCAAGTGCCGTCCATCAGTCCACCCGTCCAGGCCTCAGGTGGTATGGCAGAAAAGGTCGTTGCCCAAACTTCGCAAGTACAGTACTGTAGGTGAGAGAATATGCAAGCAATGTCTTTTGCCAAGAAGCCTAGCTGTTGATCAGCAGGGATTTGGCGTCAGATCTCTCCGATTTATCTTGATCTGTGAGGACCTGTCGGTCATTTAAGTGCCCACCTAGAGACTGAATGGAGCCGTAAGCTTGTCGGGCCTCGTAATCCCCGGTCCACAGTGTCATGGAAGAAGGCAAGTTGGAAGGCCAAAGCAAATCAAGGCCCCGTTCCTTATTGCTCCTTTGAGAAATAGGCGCTGTAGAACCATGCCAGAGGTGGTACGAAGCTTCGAATCCGCGGCAAAGGTGGGAATAACAGACATCGAATGCGGAAATGGGAGTGTGTATCGGAATGATTGTTAGAGTAAAGCAACAGGAACAGTAGAATGGGGCAACTAACTGCGTAGATAGTAATACTAAGTACTGTAATGTGTAGATACTGTAGGTAGTAATAATGGGGCGGCGCATACACATGGATGGATGGATAGATAGATGGATATAATGAACGATGGGAGAAGCATCAGAATGCCGCTCGTGGTATATGATGATATGAAGATGCGAACATAAACGAAGTAAACATTCAAGACTAGACACTTAGGGCCCTATCATACCTACATCTCTCCGACCAGCTCTCTGAAGAACGCCCCCACGTCCAAACGATTAAATACTCTCCGCAGCCAGCACGCAGCACACACAGCACGTCACTTCCAGGGAAAAATAAAAAATAAAGCACAGCACCACCACCACCACCAGCACCTCCTCTTCCTATCCCTATCCCTATCCATAATCCCCTACATCCGTCTCTTTGTCCTTGTTTCCACTCCACGTCTCTTCTCCACATCATTTTCCCTGTTATCTAATTCCCCTCTCCCTAACTCTCGTTATTTCCCCAATTACTCCAGCTTACCCTCACCCTCACTCTCACTCTTACTCTCGCTGTCGTTGACGAGGAATTCGTAATACCACATTCGTTTGAGTCAAAAAGACAGCCATCGTGCGTACCAATTTACCTGCGACACTCCTAAAGCCGCCCACTGTTATAATCGCCCGGCCTGCTTCGTGCGCACAATCGTTAAATTCATCGGTGAAACGGGCATTCTCCTTGCTTGCAATCACCCACGGAATAGAATTTCCGATTACTGCTCAGCCTCACCCTAAGGAACTCTGCTGGCCAGAGAGCGGCTCCATATGTTTTCTTGAATACCACACCACACCACACCCCTCCCCTCTCCCTTTATCTTTAAGTATCTCTGGCAATGCTTGCGTAGGAATTTTCAAACAACCTCTGCTCTGCAGCTCGAGCAGCAATGCATGGTCCTACCTTGGCAATGTCACTCGTGGATACTCCAGTATTCCCTCGTTCACATTCATCTACCAACATCCCCGATCTGGCCAAAATCGATTACAAAAGAACAGCAACGCACAAGAGTGAAGAACTCCCACGCTCCGCCAGTTTCACCTGCATGCCAACCCTTGCCGGCGACCTCGAATTTGGCACAGAAAAGCAATTGCACAGAATATCCTCCCAAAGTCTGACGACTTTCCCTTCTTTGGAATCGACCAAGTCGAATGGCACAGTGAAGCGTGATGGGAAACCAAATAAACTCTCAAAGGAGAGAGTGGAAAAGGACAAGGTGGATAGGGAGAAGGCTGAAAGAGTTGGCAGGAGGAAATCCCTAGTTGCTCGACCAAAATCTTGGATACAAAGGGTAAAAGGAGGGTCCCCAGAAAGGCAGAGTTCTCCCGAGCTGGCCAATACAACACCCAGCAATGCCCCTCCAGTGCCGCCAATTTCCAAAGCTACCCGAGACAAAACGAAGACGGTGTCAGAATCGTTCGCGACTTTTGCCAGGAAGTCATGGATCAATTCATCAAGATCACCATCTCCTAATCGGAACCTGAAAGACTTGAGTCAAGATGGGAAAAGTGACACATCTTTGGTGACAGCGAGCCCCCTCTCAACTTCTACCGCCTCGACAACGACCACGTCCACCGGAAAGCTCGAGTCGGCCTCTGAAGTGGTAAAGCCAACGGGTAGCCCTCCAAAAGGCCAGCCACAAACTCCTCCTCGGACCAGTTCTACACTTCAAAAGATGAGGCAAAGGCCGCAAAGCGTACTCATGAATTTCACAACGTTCAATTCCGCCAATTCCTCGACCAGCAGCCTGCCTAGAAGCTCGGTTGACAACCGCTCAACTCCTCGAACCTCAACTGATCGAGTTCCGCCAATCCCAAAAGCCTTTTCGACAGAGAAGTTACTTGGGAATGACCGCAGAAAAGACGAATTGTGGTCAGCATTCCGCTCTTTAGACAATGATTTCTCGAAGTTTCAATCAAAAAGTTGGTCTTTAAAGACGAATGTAATCAGATCATCCCTCTTACCATTTCTTCGAAACCATGCGTCCCATCCCTCAAACAAGACTCTTCGCCCGGAAGACGTTGATAGGCGTGTTATGACCCTGAACAAATGGTGGAATGGCCTTTTGGAGGTACTCGATGGTCGACAGAATCAAACGGTTTCGGGCGTGGACCGCCCAGTACTTCTTGAGGCTACACTAGGGATCATGACAAGACCGGAATGGCGACTGGGACCATCGCGCTTTGCTCCCCTTTCGGAGCGGTCCCCAAATCGCTCTCCTGAACGAAGGTCCATTGCAACAAAAAAATCTACCAGTTCCCTCAATTCTTCAGGCTCCCAATTCCTAGCTGAATCGGTTTTCCACAACGTTAGAAACTTGTTCATTCAGAACCTTCTCACACAAATGAGTCTTGTGGTGTCAAAGATGTCCCTTCGGCATGCTCCGGCTAGTCTGGTGACGTTCTGTGGAAAGGCTACTGCTTATGCCTTCTTTTTTGTCCCTGGAGTAGCAGATATTTTGGTTAGAATTTGGAAACTACAAGCCGAAACCCTGCGGCGTGTGGCGGACGAATTTGGGTTGTCTCGCCGTCCCAATAAACTCGATGCAGACGAGGTAGTTGCAAAATTCCCCGCCCATACACATTCATTAGGGTGGACGTCAGCCAAAGCCATGGCAAATCAATTACGCCAAACTCCATTACTACCAATTGTTGCCTCACAGATTCCTTGGTTTGGCCCATGGGTTGCCAGGTGGTGTGGACGGGACAGTGATCTTTTCTTTGTATTCGCAAAGCATTATCACATCCTTGCTGAGGAATTCATGCCTGCTGACCTATCCTTTGTAGCCAAAGCTCGTGCTCCAGGTACAAGATTCTCATCATTTTTCTACTTATTTACTAATTTATTATAGGCTTCGTCCTTGTCCATGCCCAGCTACTTTCTACTTTGGATGCTACAATCCATCGACAACCAGCTGGCGAGCCCTTACCCGTTACATTTGACGATGTACTTGCCGGAGCGGATGCCAGCGCTGCAGCCCTTCCATTACCATCGAACAACTCAGCTAGATTGATGGCTGAAAACCGTCTGATAATGTTGTTGCGAGATTTTATCTCCGAGCGTGTTGCTGATTTCCAGCCCGCTCGCACCACATTTGCAGAAGCATTTGGGAAGATCATGCAAGCTTCGGCTCGAAGAACTTCGTTGTTCGATCATAATGCTTGTTTTGTTCTATGTGATTTTATGGAAGAAGCTCTGACACTATTCGTTCGATTTCATCATGCTTATGGTCTGGAACAGGACTATATCGACTGGATGTTTTGGCTGGAGGTTTGCAAGAAAATGCTTGAGAGTCAGAATAGCATGTCGGAAATCAGGCTGTTTGCGTTTTTGTTTGGAGCTTGGAATGTAGTCACGAATGATCCGCAACGAAAGGAGATAATTTGCCTTGATTGGTTATTGACCGAAGATACGTTTGGAAAGTTTTTCAACCATTGGTGCCCTATGGTCAGAGCCTACTACATGCGGCTCTTATGTTGGAGACTCTGCCGAGAAGACGGCGAGGCCTCTGAACTCGACACGTAAGGTTAATCACTCCTTCAGACATCAATTTGCTAATATAATGATAGCAAAATCTTCTGCTTAATCTCGACACGCATAAAAGCAAATTGGGCTCATTATCTCTTCGTAAAACAGGTCGCTGAGAAATCTCGAATACTTCCTCCATCAACAGCTCCTTGTTACCCCGCACCTGGCCGTCGTCTCCTCATTATCCGTAATGACAACCAATCCCCAGCCTCCAACCTTTTTCTTGGATTCGATGGCGTAATGTCATCTTCATCAAGTGCATCTTCAATCTCACCACCAGCTAAACCTACAGCTTCCAAACGACAGTCTTTTGCAGGCCTCACCAAACTCGACACCACTGAGAACACCCCAAAACTTACAAGCGACACACCCACAACCCCGAGTAAGAAGCGCTGGACGTTTATGGGCAAAATTCTCCCGTCAACATTCAACACCTCTCCTGACGCAACCCCTCCCTCGTCAGCAAACAGCAGTAGAAATACAAGTCCGACCAATGCTCTCGAGGAAGCTCGAAAAGAAACAGCTCTCGCCCGTAGCCGCCCAGAGTTACCAAAAGCCCCATCGTCATCAGATAGCGACACGCTCCCTCAACAGACCACCCATCGTGCTTATTGCTTCAAATTCTCCCTTGAATGGACGCAAAATTTTGAGAAAGCCCAGAACGCACTCCAAAATGGTCTCGGCAATTCCAGTGCATCTCGATTCTCTCAAGGTCTGAATGTTGGTCATGAACGACGTCTAAATCCACCACGTCTCCCTGCTCCGGCTCAAGCGTGGGTTGGTTCTAGGGTGCCGGGCATGAGTAAGGAGATTTCCGCTCAGGATCCCAGTATTGGTGAGGGTGGACTCGATCGCGTCATGAGAGCCAAGTACGCAGGGAGAGCGCTTGCTGAATGGGCGCTGGTGGTTGGGGAGTGTAATAATTTCGTGGATAGAAGACGGGCTGAAGGTGTGCCAGCTTTGAAGTGGGTGGAGGTTCCTACATTAGGGATAGAGGGATTTAGGAAATTTGGAGCGGGATAAAGGAATGCTTCCCCTTCTCATTATTCTGCATTGCATTGCGTTGCATCGTATTTACTTAGTACTTTTTTTTTTCTCCAAACATAAGTTCGACAGAAGAAAGAGCCAGATTTTAATCGATAACGAGGAGATTGAAGGATGTACGTTGCATAGCACCGGCGTTTTAGGGGGATTGTGAGTTGGGTCTTGTTTATGAAATGGATTGGGATGGGATGGATGAGACATGCAGGCAGGGAATTTTAGACATACTACCCCGATCGGGTATATTCCGCGAGCTCTCTGGATCTGGATTTATTGGGTTTTTCTTTTTCTGTGATTTTCTTCTTGGTGGATGGGCGAATTACGAATTTCCGGGAGATGTTTGATAGTTTTTAAGAGTCCTAGTTTGAATTTAAGGAGAGCTTGAGGTTTGGATCTTTGAGATACTCACTCTAGTTTAACCGGGCACCCGACTTTGGCTTTGGGATTTCAGGTGGTGGAAAAGGGGTAGTTGTGTTTATGGGGGAGGAAGGAAGGAAGGAAGGAAGGGAGAAATTGGATGAATATATGAATGGGCAAACAGAATAGTAGTACCTCTCAAGCAATTGATATGAATGAATGAAATGACAACTCCTTTACATACTCGATCGGATTATTGATTTCGTGTATATCTATCTATCTATCTGTTCAAATTACCTTGGTGACAAATAGATATATACGGGTATCTAGGTCGGGCGTGGGTGAGCTACTGTAGCTTAGTTTTCAGTTTAGTTTAGTTTAGTTTAGTTTGATTTGGTTTGATTTTGATATGTTTTATATTAGGAGGATGGATGGATGGATGGAATATTGTACGAATGCGAGATTGAGATTGAGTTTAGGTTTAAGTTTGAAAGAACCTTAAGTTTAAGTTTGTGGGTAGGAGTATGTACACATGAAGATGAAGTGAGGGAGAGAGGCAAAAGGGGATAGAAAGAAAGAAGGAAAGGTAAGTAAGTCGAGGTATCCGTTTGTATAAGGTATATTCTATGGGGATGGGAAGGGATTTGGGAAGGCTTTTTAATTTTGCATTTCAATGTTTCCAGGCTGTCTATCTAAATGCTACACGAAGTAATGGCCCCTGGATGGAAGGGGGGTCTCCAGCATCCGTTTGGGTTCAAACGCCTTCTTATCCACACATATATGAATGCTATGGTATATACTATATTTGAAAGATGATAGGAGTTTAAGGCTCTTCAGACCAAACATTATATCCAAAGGTATCCTTCATGTTAACAAATCGAGTGTGTCTCCCCTCCGCAACCTTGTTCACCGCCGCAAATTCCTCTTCGCTCAGAGTGATCAATTGGGCATTGCTGAGGATTCTGGTTGGATTGGAACTCTTTGGGAGCACTACATAGCCTCTTTTGATTCCCCATGCTATGAGAACTTGTGCTAAAGTAGCACCTTTCTTCTCTGCGATCGAGAGCAGTTCTTTGCTGGTGGACACTTTTTCTCCTGTTCCTGGAACTTGGTCTTGTGACCCGAGGGGGGAGTAGGCGACGGGAATGATGTTCTTGGACAGGCAGTAGGCGATTAAATCGGCTTGCGGGAGAAAGGGGTGGATCTCGATTTGGTTGACGGCAGGGGGGGTATTAGCGTAGGAGAGGAGTGACTCTAGACCTTTTTCGGTCCAGTTGGATACGCCGATGGATTTGGTGAGGCCGAGCTTGTACAGCTTTTCCATAGCTCGCCAGGTGGGCTCCGGGTTTTCTGTTAGGGACTCTTTGATGATGTACTGGATTGTTGTTAGTATTTTGAGTTTTAGTTTAATATGTAAAAAGGATATGGAAATAGGAAAAGAAGAAAGGGAATAAGAGCCTTACTCGGCCATCAGCTCCAATCTTCACAGTGTTATCTGGATTCTTCTCTGCCGCAATGGGCCAATGAACTAAAAACTGATCCACATATTCGGTTTGTAACTTCTCCAGAGAGTTCCTCAAGCCCCATTCTACATCTTCGGGCTCATGTAGGTGGTTCCATACTTTCGTACAGATGAAGATATCTGAGCGCTTCACGGACGGGTTTGCAGCAAGGAATTCACGCATACCGGACCCGACTTCGTCTTCGTTGAGGTAGAACCAGGCACAGTCGAGGTGACGATAGCCGGCGTTCAGGGCTGCGAGCACGGCTTTGTGCGTCTCTCCTTTGCTGCCTTCACTAGCAAAGGTGCCGAAGCCGAGGGAGGGCATGGTAATCCCATTGTTGAGCTTAATGAGGGGGCCGGTGACTGCGGCTGCTGCTGCTGACATGTTGAGGTAGGTTTGAATCTTCTTGGTGCGGTAGGAAGAGTGCGTATGTGTGAAAAGACAGTGTGTAGAAGGAGTTCAATATCACAGTGGGGCTGAGGAGGGGCAGTTGATTGATACTGAAAGTATGATTGAGAGACGGGGGGGGTGTGTCTTTGGACTCTGCAATGTTGTTAATTAGGAGGTGTGTGAGTAGGGTATATCAATTGGATCGGGTTTCCCACCGATGTGCAGAATCTGCACCGGGACACGAAGACTGCCCGGAAGGATTGCCATTGCATCGCATTGCATTATCAATTTGTCTTCCTCTATTTTTTTCCCTAATCAATGACGTCGGCGGGCCGACAGACGGCTCCTCCTTGGTGCAGGCAGACTGCAGCAAGGAACGAGTCAATGAATCAGGTAATTGTGGGGACATTTTGCGGATGGCATGTGAAGGCGCCGAGCAAATTAAATTTGTAATTGTGTATTGTGTTGTTGATGGCGGGTTTCATCGAAGGTGGTGTATGTAGGTGTGTATGTGTGTATGTGTGTATGTGGGTCTGTCTGTATGTGGGTGTGTATGTGTGTATGTATGTGGGTGGGTGGGTGCTGTATATAGGTGGTGTGTATGGTATTTGATGTGGGTGTGTATGTGGGTGCACGAAGTCCCTTAAGGTATTGACTTTTCCAATTCAAACTGTTACACCAACGCCAGAAAAAAGCTTAAAGTCCCAAAGCACACCTGCAAGCCGTCGCTTAAGTCGCCTAAGGGATTTTTTTTTTTTTTTTTTTTTTTTTTTTTTTTTTTTTAAAAAAGAATAGCGCCGGTAATTTTATAAGGAGATTTAAAAAAGAAAAAAAAC
>Ga0302320_10025373_pt1 | contig 11527 bp, 11 predicted proteins | sample Bog_T0_3_FD_202130 | JGI IMG/M metagenome (GOLD analysis project Ga0302320, IMG submission 202130) | Peat permafrost microbial communities from Stordalen Mire near Abisko, Sweden - Bog_T0_3 | ecosystem: Environmental > Terrestrial > Soil > Wetlands > Peat | place: Sweden: Abisko, Stordalen Mire... | reverse complement strand
TCTGGGGTGTCTTCGCCTGGCTGGGAGCGATGAGACAATCCCGACGCTGGCGGACACTCTGGCGTTAGTTGGCCACCGGGCAATGGTTCATATTGAGATCAAGTCGGCCTTCGGAGACGTAGGCCCGCTCGAACGGCGCGTGCATGAGGTCCTGATCGATCACAACGGGCCGACATGCGTCATCGGATTCAACCCCTACTCCCACGCATGGTTCGCTGATCATCACCCACAGATCCTGAGGGGGCTCGACAGCTATAGCTATCGTGATGTGGATGCGCGACATCTCGCGCCGGAATTACGCAAGTCGTTCGCGCGCCTGGACCATGTTGCAATCGCCAGGCCCCACTTCCTGGCGCTCAGCCTCGATATGTTGCCGAGCGGGCGTGCGGATGCATTGCGGGCCGAAGGGATGCCCGTCATCGCCTGGACCGTGGGCGCGCCCTCGCAGTGGGACGCGGTTAAGGACCATTGCGACAATATGATCTTCGAGGGCTTCGCCGCTTGACAACCCTGGCGTCGGAGGCCGGGGTGCATCGCCGGATCGCTGACATAGGACGCGAAGCTTGGGATTCCTGTGCTGCGGCCGCCGACTATCAGGCGAATCCTTTCATCGCCTTTGATTTCCTGGACATCCTCGAGGAGTCGGGCTGCGCGGTTGAGCGCACCGGCTGGGGTCCGCATCACCTGTCGGTGCGTGATGACACGGGCGCTATCGCTGCGGTTATGCCCCTCTACGCCAAGGCCCACAGCCAAGGCGAATACATCTTCGATCACGCGTGGGCCGACGCCTACGAGCGGGCAGGCGGCCGATACTACCCGAAGCTCGTCAGCGCCTCGCCGTTTTCGCCCGTGACCGGACCCCGTCTTCTGGTGCGCGACGGCGTCGACCGAAGGGCCGCACAAACCCGGCTGCTTGAGGCGGGGCTGGGCCTTTGCCAACGGCTCAGCGTCTCCGGTCTCGGCGTCAATTTCCCGTCGGAGCCCGAATGGCGTCTGATGGGTGAGCTGGGGCTGCTGTTGCGGCAGAATCAACAATATCACTGGCTCAACGCCGGCTACGGCGATTTCGACGATTTTTTGGGAGCGCTGTCTTCGGGGCGTCGCAAGACCATCCGTCGGGAGCGGAGAGAGGCTCAGGCAGACGTCGAGATCCTATCTTTCACCGGCGCGGATCTGCGGGAGGAGCATTGGGACGCGTTCTTCGCCTTCTACATGGACACCGGCTCGCGGAAATGGGGCCGGCCCTATTTGAACCGGCTGTTCTTTTCGCTGCTCGGCGAGCGCATGGCCGACAAAACCCTCCTGGTCATGGCCAGGCGCGGCGGCCGGTGGGTCGCTGGCGCCTTGAATCTTATTGGCGCCGATTGCCTGTATGGTCGCAATTGGGGATGCCTGGAGCAGATTCCCTTTCTGCACTTTGAGGTCTGTTACTATCAGGCGATCGACTTCGCGATTTCGCGGGGACTCGCCCGGGTGGAAGCCGGGGCGCAGGGTGAGCACAAGATCGCCCGCGGATATCTCCCGACCCCGGTGTTCTCGGCGCACCATATCGCCGATCCGGCCCTGCGCATGCCGGTTGCGCGGTTTCTCGAGGAAGAGCGCAGGGCGGTGCGGGGCGAGATGGATTGGTTGGCCGACGAATATTCGCCGTTCCGACAAAACTGATCAACGCGATCAGACGGACCTTGCAGCTTAACCAGGCGTGTTCAAGCTGAGTTCAAGCCCCCTGCCAGGATGCGCGCAGCAGATTGATCAACGCCGCGTCCAATGAGCTTCCCGCCGGAAGGGGGACCCGGCTTTTGAGACGCTCCGACCAAGACTCCGAACGCGGCGGCTCCAACCGATCATCGGCAGTAGGAAGCACGGCGAGGCCGAGCATCGCGCCGCCTCCCTGGGTGGGCCGCAGAGCTGCGAACTGCACCTTGCGCGACCACGCAGTAAAGCCCTTTCGGGCGGTGCGGACTGTGCCCGGCAGGGTCAGTGCCGCCTGGTTGAGGGTGTCGAACAAGGCGCGAGATCGTGGGTCGGTCCAGAGCTGCGCGATCAAGGCCTCAGGATCGCTCCACGCCATTTCGGTCTCGGACGCGGCGTTGAGCACTTGCGAAGCGCGGTTCTGCAAGAGGCCGTGCTCCTCCTTGAACCAACGCAGGCGAGCTCGGTGGCCGCTCTCAGGGCAGGTGTTTGCGATCGCCACCCACTCTGCCAGGCTTTTGCCTGTGTCGCGCTCCAGGCTGGCTCGAACGGACTCGAACCACTTTTTTTGGCGCTCGGTAAGGTTGGCCGCTGTCATGGCGTCTCGACACTGTGCTTGGTAGGGGAGGTTCCAGCACCAGAAGGATTGGGCGCATGAGCCTCAACGGAACCTACGACGCCACGAACATCTTCGCCAAGATCATCCGTGGGGAAATTCCGGCTGCAAAGATCTTCGAGAACGATGAGACACTGGCCTTCATGGATGCCTTCCCGCAGGCGCGGGGGCATAGCCTGGTCATTCACAAACACGCGCGCGCCCGCAACCTCTTCGACATCGAGCCCGACGATCTGCTTGCCGTGATGACCACGGTGCAGCGTATCGCTCGGGCGACGGTCGGCGCGCTCCAGCCGGACGGGCTGGTCGTCACGCAGTTCAACGGCGCCCCGGCGGGTCAGACCGTGTTTCACCTGCACGTGCACATCATCCCTCGATGGGAAGGCGTTGCCTTGGGCCGTCACGGAGCGGCCATGGCCGAGCCGCAGGAACTTGCCAACCTCGCCACGCAGATCGCTTCACGAATAGCGGGCTAGGCGACGGCCGAGAGACCCTATTCCGCCAGCACCGGCTCCGCCGCTCCGGGACCGTCAACGACCGCCGCCGGCGGCGCGCTCTTCTCATCGAAGGCAAAGGTCAGCTTTCCGTCCTTGAGACCCACCTTTACGTGGCCGCCCTTCGACAAGCGACCAAACAGGATATCGTCCGCGAGCGGGCGTTTGATCTGCTCCTGGATCACCCGGCCCAGCGGCCTTGCGCCGTAGAGTTCGTCGAACCCGTTCTTGGCCAACCAGTCGACCGCCTCCTCGGATGTCTCGATCGTGACGTGGCGGTCGGCAAGCTGGGCCTCGAGTTGCAAGATAAACTTCTGCACCACGAGGCGGATCACCTCGGGTGTGAGGGGTTTGAACCCGACGATGGCGTCAAGCCTGTTCCTGAACTCTGGCGTGAACAGCTTTTTGATCGCCTCCTCGTCCTGATCCTCCATCTTGCCGCGGCCGAAACCGATGGAATTGCGCTGCGCATCGGCGGCCCCGGCGTTAGTGGTCATAATCAAGATCACGTTTCTGAAGTCCACCTTCTTGCCGTTCGCGTCGGTAAGAACTCCGTGGTCCATAACCTGGAGAAGGATGTTGTAAACGTCCTGATGGGCCTTTTCGATCTCGTCGAGCAACACGACGGCGTGAGGATGCTGATCCACGGCGTCGGTCAGAAGACCGCCCTGATCGAAACCCACGTAGCCTGGGGGAGCGCCAATCAGTCGACTGACAGTATGACGCTCCATATATTCGCTCATATCAAAGCGCAGCAGTTCGATCCCCAGCGTGAGGGCCAGCTGTCGGGCGGTTTCCGTCTTCCCGGTGCCGGTGGGGCCAGAGAACAGGTAGGACCCGATGGGCTTGTTGGCGTCGCGAAGGCCAGCACGGGCCATTTTCATGGCGCTGGATAGCTGCTTGATCGCCTCTTCCTGGCCGAACACCGCGCCCGTGAGATCGACCTCCAACTGACGCAGGGGCTCGGTGTCGGATTTCGACACGGATTTGGGCGGGATGCGGGCTATCTTGGCCACGACAGATTCGACCTCCTTCAGGCCGATGACCTTTTTCCGACGGCCCTCGGGCAACAGCATCTGGGATGCGCCGGCCTCGTCAATGACGTCGATCGCCTTGTCGGGAAGCTTACGGTCGGTGATGTATTTGGCGGACAGCTCCACCGCCGCACGTATCGCCTCGGCGGTGTATTTGAGTTTGTGAAACTCCTCGTAATAGGTCTTGAGGCCCTTGAGGATTTTGACCGTGTCCTCGACCGAGGGCTCGTTCACATCAATCTTCTGGAACCTCCGCACGAGGGCGCGGTCTTTTTCGAAATGCTGGCGAAATTCCTTGTACGTGGTCGACCCCATGCACCGCAGCGTGCCGGAGGCCAGGGCCGGCTTGAGGAGGTTCGAGGCGTCCATGGCGCCGCCACTGGTGGCGCCGGCGCCGATCACAGTGTGAATCTCATCGATGAAGAGGATGGCGTTGTCGTGAAGCTCAAGCTCCTTGATGACCTGCTTCACCCGCTCCTCGAAATCGCCCCTGTAACGCGTCCCGGCGAGGAGGGAACCCATATCCAGGCTGAAGATCGTCGCCTTCGCCAGGACATCGGGCACCTGATGGCCGACAATCTTGCGCGCGAGGCCCTCGGCGATCGCCGTCTTGCCGACGCCGGGATCCCCCACCAGGAGCGGGTTGTTCTTTGTGCGGCGGCAAAGGATCTGGATGCAGCGCTCCACCTCATTGGTCCGGCCGATCAGCGGGTCGACCTTTCCTTGACGCGCCTTCTCGTTGAGATTGATGCAGTAGGCCTCAAGGGCTTCCCCGCCAGTCTTGACCTGCGGCTTCTCTTCATCTTCTCCAGCCGTTTTCGCGGGCCTCGGTTCGGATGCGCCGGCCTTCTTGGCTATGCCATGGGCGATGAAGTTCACGGCGTCGTAGCGAGTCATTTCCTGCTGCTGCAGGAAATAGGCGGCGTGACTTTCGCGCTCGGAAAACACTGCCACAAGCACATTGGCGCCGGTGACGTCATCCCTGCCGGAAGACTGCACGTGGATCACGGCGCGCTGGATGACACGCTGAAATCCCGCCGTGGGCTTGGCGTCTTCTCCATCGTCCACCACCAGTGATTTCAGCTCAGTGTCGACGTACTGGGTGAGGCTCTTCTTGAGCTCGGCGAGATCCACATCGCAGGCGCGCATGACAGCGGCTGCATCTGTATCGTCGATAAGGGAGAGCAGAAGGTGCTCAAGGGTGGCGTATTCGTGTTTGCGCTGAGTCGCATAGGAAACGGCTCGGTGCAGGGACTCTTCGAGATTGCGCGAAAACGATGGCACGTAGGGCCTCTCAATCCTTTTCCATGGTGCACTGGAGCGGGTGCTGATGGCGTCGGGCCGCTTCAATCACTTGAGCAACCTTCGTCTCCGCGACTTCGTATGTAAATACCCCGCAAACTCCGACGCCGTTTTGGTGAACGTGCAACATGATACGCACGGCGCTTTCACGAGATTTGTTGAAGAATCTTTCTAGCACATAGGTGACGAATTCCATCGGCGTGTAGTCGTCATTCAAGATCAACACTCGATACATCGAGGGTTTCTGGGTCTTGGTCTTCGTCTGCGTGACGACGGCCGTGCCCGTTCCGATCGTTTGTCCGCCTTGTTCCTTGTCCGCCACGACAGCTCTCCAACACGGTCGGCATCCGCCGCCCGGGGCCAATTAGATATGGAATGTTCGCCGCATTGGAAGGCCCATTCAAGTCCGACCTTCAATCAATGCGCCCGATGCGCTTCCCGCTCGCCAAGCTTCCGACCTCACGGCCATTGACCACCGCCTCTGCTCCGAACCGGGCCCTCAGCTGGTCGACAACGACTTCTTCCGACCGCGCACGAGCCTCGTCAGATGCGAAAAGATCGGCGGCGACTCGGTCGCTGTCCACAAGATTCGATAGACCGACCCCTATCAAACGATAGGCGCTCCTGGGCGCCTCACTCTTGAGCAACTGCCTTGTGACCGAAAACAGCGTTCTCGCGGTCTGGGTGGCGGCTGGCAGCGTGGCGCGCCGGGTCAGGATCCTGAACTCGGCATCACGCAGTTTGAGTGTCACTACGCTCCCGACGACATGATCGGCGCGCGCCCGGCGCGCCACGCGCTCGCACAGCGGTCGCAGCCGCTGTTCGAGGTCGGCCAGAGCGACAAGATCCTGATCGAAGGTGGTTTCGGCGCTCAGGCTCTTGCGTTCCTGATCGGGTTCGACAGCCCGGTCGTCTTCGCCGCGCGCGAGCCGTGCGAGGAGCTTCCCCCGCGCGCCAAAACGCTGACAGAGCACGGTCTCGGGCGCCCGGGCGATGTCGCCCACGGTTCGCAGGCCTGCCTGATCCAGCGCGCGCGCGAAGACGGCGCCGACGCCAGGCAGGATCGAGGCGGCCATCGGAGCAAGGAGCGCTTGCGCCTCCTCCGGACCGATCACAGCGAACCCCCGCGGCTTGTCGAGGTCAGAGGCGATTTTGGCCAGAAAGCGATTCGCTGCGAGGCCGATCGATACGGTCAGGCCTATCTCGCGCTCGATCTCGGACTGCACCCGGGCGAGCATGAGCGCCGGCGGTGCGCCGTGCAGGCGCTCCGTCCCAGAAAGATCCACCCAGGCTTCGTCGAGAGACAATGGTTGAACAAGGGGCGTCAACCGCCTCAGCTTTTCGAAGATTCGACGGCTCTCGACCCGATATTTCGCGATGTTCGGTGAGATGATGACGGCGTCGGGACATAACCTGCGGGCCTTGAACATCGGCATCGCCGAACGCACGCCCGACAATCGGGCAATGTAGCACGCGGTGGTCACGACCCCGCGCACGCCGCCACCGACGATAACGGGTTGATCCCTCAGCTCGGGGCGGTCTCGCTTTTCCACAGAAGCGTAGAACGCGTCGCAGTCGAGGTGTCCGATGGATAGGGTGGTCAACGAGGGGTGTCTGAGCAGTCGAGGCGAGCCGCACGCGGCGCACCGATCGGAACCGCTCGACTGCAGGCGAAAGCAATCCCTGCAGAGCGAATCCATCTTCCTAGTCCCTCCCTGTCAATGCCTCGATCATCGCAGCGCTGAGTTGCGGCCAGTGGTCTATTCGGGCGTGACGATCCGGCGCTTCCGGGGCGTAAGGCCGCAGACGCTCGTCGGCCACCATCTGAAATCTCAGCACGTCTGGCGCGCTCTGAGCCACCGATTCCAGATTCGGGAGGAGGTCGTCCACGAAAGCGACGGGTCCGGCGGTGCGGGCTGCCAACGCCGCCACGGCGGGCCCTTTCAATCCGGCGTTGATCACCAGCGGGTAGGGGAAGCCGTGTCGGTTCAGCCAGCGTGATCTCGGCGCGCGACCGTGCGCCGGCGCGTTGGTCAAAACCACAATGCTGCCGTGGGCTGCGAGATCGGCCAGTCCTTCGCGGGCGCCAGGAGCCGGATCGATGTGCTCCACGGCCGTCGCGAAGAACTGATCGAACAGTTCCCGTCCCCGTTCCAGGTCCAGCACGGCACCGTCTTCCACGCTGAAGATGTTCTGAAAAAGTGCGAAGCGCGAGATGCGCATCTCGTAACCGTGGCCGCCGACGAACTGCTCGAACCCGCGCATGAACATGGCCAACACCTCATCTACATCGACGATGATGAGCGGCGCCTGCGGGTCGAGTTCAACCCGATGGATCTCGGTTGGTAACGGCGGGGCGGTCAATGGGACCTCACGGGAGATAACGCGAGCTTAAGGAGTTTCGTGTGTCTGGCGATAGAGAATGGTGCGCTTGTCGAGTCGAGCACGCCAGACGTCGATTGTCGGGGTCGCAATTTTCATGGCGAAAACCATCCTCGTTGTTGAGGATAACGAGCTGAACATGAAGCTGTTTCATGATTTGCTCGAGGCTCACGGGTATCGGATTCTGCAGACCGGCGAAGGTCTCCAGGCCTTCAATATGGCGCGCGAGTTTCGGCCCGACCTCATCGTGATGGATATTCAACTGCCGGCGATTTCCGGATTGGAGGTCACGCGCTGGCTAAAGGAGGATCCTTCGGTAGCGCATATACCGGTGGTCGCCGTCACAGCCTTCGCTATGAAGGGCGACGAAACCCGCATTCGGGACGGCGGCTGTGAAGCCTACATCGCCAAGCCGATATCCGTCGGCCATTTCCTGGAGACAATCCGCAGGCTCTTGGAGCGCGCTTAGCCTATGCCGCCGGGCGCGGCTGGCCGAACGCCGCCAGTTCTCGCGATCGGACGTCGGAATCAAAAGCGCCCGACGCGGGCGCCGGGCGTTTGGGCGAATCTCCAGCCGGCGTAACCGGCTATTTGATTTTGCCTTCGCGGAATTCCACGTGCTTGCGCACCACCGGATCGTATTTCTTGACCACCATCTTCTCGGTCATAGTGCGCGCATTCTTCTTCGTGACGTAGAAGAAACCCGTGTCTGCCGTCGAATTGAGGCGAATCTTGATGGAAGCCGGCTTGGCCATGGAGACGATCTATCCTGAGGAGTCCGGCGCGAGAGCGGGGTTTTGAGAAGGCGCGGACAATACAAATCGTTCGCGCAAAGTCAACGTCCACAACAAAGTGGCGTCAAAGATGAACCAGTTGCTGGCGGCCCCGCGTGAACCTGAGCGACGGAGCAGGCCGCGTCGGGTCTGCCAGACGCAGCGGCACCTCCTTCAGAACGAACCGCGTCACACTGGGGAGATCCAGATCGAGGGCCTCGTCCAGGTTCACCCATGCTATCTCGTCCAGTTCGCCGCAATCCGGCTGCCGGTCTAGACTCAGCAGTCGTTCCGCCTCCGCCAGGAAGAATCGTGCGTCAAATCGCTTGGGCGACACTGGCGGCGTGACGGCCCTTGCGACGAAGTCGAGCGCACCCAGATCAGGCAGAGCGCCAAGCGCCAGGAACGTTCGCCACGGACCTGCCCCAGGCCGCGCCGGCGCCTTGGACGCAAGCAGGAGGCCCGCTTCCTCGAAGGTCTCGCGTACGGCTGTCAGGGCAAGCGCCCGGGCGCGGCTTGGCCGGGTGGTTTTTTCCAGTCGAGCAGCCACATCCGGCCGCATCTCCGTGGCGACGGGCACGCCAAAATCGGCTCGGTCAATTCGACCGCCGGGGAATACCCATTTGTCGGGCATAAAATCGTGACCGCGATGGCGGCGACCCATGAGCACCCGTGGCTTGGGTCCGTCGCGGCGCACCAGAATCAGCGTCGCGGCGTCGCGCGGCCGCACAATTTTCATGGCGCCGCGCGTTGCCGTCGCCGGCCCGGCGCCAAGGTCATCGAAGGCTTGATCGGTCATGAATGCGAGCCTAGGCCTGCGGCGCCGCCGGGCAAAGCCTGTCCCTGCGTCAGTTGGCCTGCGAGCCAGGGCGCGGTCCCGGCAGGTTGACAGCGGGTCGCGCGAACCGGATACGCGGCCGCGTTGCGAAGTGTTCGCATGAACGGCCAGGGAGTTGGTGAAGCCTATGCACCCGCTCGGGTCGCGACTTGAAGGGCGGGCCGCCAGAGCGGGCGGGTTTGGACGGTTCGCGCGGTTCGCCGCGGTCCTGGGCCCAGGCTTCGTCGTAATGTTGGCCGACACGGACGTGGGCAGCATTATCACGGCCGGACAGAGCGGGGTGCAGTGGGGCTATCGCCTGCTGCTGCTTCAGGCCGCGCTCATCCCAATTCTTTATATGGTCCAAGAGCTTACAGTTCGGCTCGGGATCTTCACCGGCCGCGGTCACGGTGAACTGATCAAGCAGACTTTCGGCCCGGTCTGGGCCTGGATCTCCGTCGCCGGCCTCGCCGTGGCCACGGTTGGCGCCCTCCTCACCGAGCTTTCCGGTGTCGCCGGTGTCGGCGAGCTCTTCGGTTTGTCGCGGTACTTCACCTTGCCGCTGAGCGCGACTGCTCTCCTGGCAGTTGTACTTACGGGTTCCTATCGGCGCGTCGAGCGAGTGGCGATCGCCGTTGGCCTGTTCGAATTCGCCTTTTTCGGGGTCGCTTGGGCGGCGCGTCCAAACTTCGGCGTGCTGCTGAGCCAATCGATTCAGATACCGTTGACTGACAGAGGTTATCTCTACCTGGTGGCGGCGAATATCGGCGCGGTCATCATGCCCTGGATGGTGTTCTATCAGCAGTCCGCTGTGGCGGATAAACGGCTGAACCCGCAGCATTTCGCGATCGCCCGTTGGGACACGGCGATCGGCGCTGTCGTCACCCAAATGGTCATGGCCGCAGTGCTCGTTGCGGCTGCGGCCACTCTGGGGTCGCACCATGCCAGGGCAAGCCTGAACACCGTGGGCGAACTGAGCAATGCCCTGACGCCCTACCTTGGTGTGAATGCCGGAAAGCTGATCTTCGGCCTGGGAATCCTCGGCGCAGGCATGGTCGCCGCGATCGTCTCCTCCCTGGCCCTGGCCTGGGGCCTGGGCGAGGTGACGGGCTACAAGCATTCGCTTGAGCACCATCCTCTGGAGGCCCGCTGGTTTTACGCTGTCTATGCAATCTCGGTGGTCGGAGCGGCCCTTCTCGTGGGCGTCGCCCCCGACCTGGTTTCCCTGAATGTTGGCGTCCAGGTCATGAACGCCCTGCTTCTGCCGGTCGTGCTTGGATTTCTCATCGCCCTGGCTGCCAAGGCGCTCCCAGAACAGCATCGGCTGAAAGGTTGGTATTTCTGGTTGGTGGTCACCGTGGGGGCCGTGACATGTTTGCTTGGCGTGTTCGGCGGCCTTTCGGGCGTCGGGCTATTTTGATCGGGGCGAACGTCGCGCTCCGCGGCCGCGTCGAGGCGCTCCGCCCGGTCTGCCGCGAGGTCTGACCGAAGGACGGGGCTTCCCTGGGATGGGCGGCGCGGGCTCGCTGAGCATTTCGAACAGCAGTCCGCCCGTGATCGGGGTGGCTTCCCGCAGACGGACGTGCACCCGCGCCCCGAGGCCCCAACGGGCGCCCGTGCGGTCTCCGACAAGCGTGTGGGTCTTGTCATCGTGTACGAAATATTCGTCACCCAGGGTGGAGACAGCGACCAGGCCGTCGGCGCCCGTCTCGTCCAGCCGCACGAAAAGTCCGAAGCGCGTAACGCCGGTGATCCGACCTTCGAACGTCGCACCGACCCGGTCCTCGAGAAACGCGGCGACATAACGATCAATCGCTCCGCGTTCGGCCGCCATCGCGCGGCGTTCGGTGAGGGTAATGTGTTCCGAGGTGTCTTTGAGCCTTGCAATGTCCTGGGGCCCCAGACCGTCGTCGCCCAGCCCCAGAGCGCGGATCAACGCCCTGTGGACGATCAGGTCGGCATATCGCCGGATCGGCGAGGTGAAGTGGGCGTAGCGATCAAGATTGAGTCCGAAGTGACCAATGTTTTCCGGAGTGTAGATCGCCTGCATCTGGGTGCGCAGCACCACCTCGTTTACGATCTCGGCGTGAGGTCCGCCGCGGGTCTTGTCGAGCAAGGCGTTGAACCGCTCGGTCCGCGGCGGCTCGCCCTTCGCCCATGGCATATCCAACGTCGCCAGAAAGTCGCCAAGAGTTTGCAGCTTCTCCTGGCTGGGCGCGTCATGTACGCGATAGATGAGCGGCGAACGACGCTGCTCCAGGGTTTCGGCGGCGCAGACGTTCGCCTGGATCATGAACTCTTCGATCAGTTTGTGGGCCTCGAGAGATGCACGGGGCTGAATGGACGCCACAGCGCCATCCTCGCCCAGCCGGATCCGCCGCTCCACGGATTCAATCGACAATGGCGAGCGGATGGCT
>Ga0302320_10025372_pt1 | contig 11527 bp, 4 predicted proteins | sample Bog_T0_3_FD_202130 | JGI IMG/M metagenome (GOLD analysis project Ga0302320, IMG submission 202130) | Peat permafrost microbial communities from Stordalen Mire near Abisko, Sweden - Bog_T0_3 | ecosystem: Environmental > Terrestrial > Soil > Wetlands > Peat | place: Sweden: Abisko, Stordalen Mire... | reverse complement strand
CATCCTGATCCGGTTCCGCTCGGACTTCGACCCGGCCATGGCTTCCTACTGGCCATACCTGATGTTCACGGCGGTGGTTTTCTCTGCGACGACCTACATCTTTGGCCTGTACTCAACGCACAGCGCCTCGCAAGGCGTCGCCAAGCGTGCGGGGGTGCTGATGGTTTGCACGTTCATCGCGATCGGCATCTTCGTGGCCGGCACGTATGTGCATTCCTTCCGGCCCATCGGACGCGGCGCGGTCCTCATCTGCGCCGGCTTGGGTTACATCGTCACGCTCCTCCATCATCTCTACATCCTCCACACCCTGCGCCACCACCGGGAGCGGGTCGCCTACGTCATCTCGTGCGAGTTCGATGAAATGGAGACCCGCCTTTTCCGCTCCTTCGGCACCCATCACCTCGACCTCGCCGGCGTCATCGAGCACAATGGCTACCGCGCCACCGGCGATGTCCGCGTCCTGGGCCATTGCCGGGACCTCATGGCCATCGTCCGCCGGGAAAATATCAGCCGCCTTCTGTGCACCGGCAAAAGCCTCCGCGATACCTCCCTGCTCAAATCCTTCTGCGAGCTGCGTTACTCCGGCGTCTCGGTCATGCCGCTGGTCTCCCTCTGCGAGGAGGTCGATCAATATGTCCCGCTCGAGCTCCTCAACGCCGAGTGGCTCCTCAATGCCAGCGGCGAGCCGCACCTCCTCTACATCAAGAAGGTCAAGCGCCTCTTCGACATTGTTGCCGCTTTCGCAGCCCTTATTTTCTCCTCCCCGCTTCTGCTGGCAGGTATTGTAGCAGTCAAATTATCCTCCCCCGGGCCCGTCTTCTACCGCCAGTCCCGCAGCGGTCGCTTCGGGCGCCTGTTTAATGTGACCAAGCTGCGGACGATGGTGGTCGATGCGGAAAAGGCCGGCGCGGTCTGGTGCATGGAGAACGATCCGCGGGTGACCCCGATCGGGCGTTTCCTCCGGAAATATCGCATCGATGAAATCCCTCAATTTTTCCATGTGCTGATGGGGGACATGTCCTTCGTCGGGCCCCGGCCGGAGCGGCCGGAGATGATCGAGAAATTGGCCACGGCGATCCCATATTACCAGGAGCGGCTGATGGTGCAGCCGGGCATCACGGGATGGGCGCAGGTAAATTACCCGTACGGCTCGACGGTCGATGACGCGCGCCGGAAGCTGGAATACGACCTCTATTACATGAAGAACATGAGCGTCTTCCTGGATGTTTTCATTCTGCTGGATACGGTTCGGATCGTCCTTTGCGGCGGAGTCAATTCCTCCGGGGTACGGACGCCAGAGCGGAATAAGGCGATGCAGGACTTTCAACTCTCGACCTCGGTGCCGACGCCAGTCACGGAGAGTCCGTCGCCCGCGTTCGAGTGGACATCGGTTTAATTTCGCGATTGTCTGTGACTCGTGGAGAATGGCGCCAGACCATTTTCCATTTATAAATTGCCACGCCGCTGGCGACCTCAGGCCGCAGCTTCTAATTGGTTGCAACAATGGCTGAAGCCCTGCGCTTTGTGCGACCGGGCATTCGGGACGTGGAGGACAAAGTGACAATAAGACAGTCCGGCCGTAACAAGGCTTCCAGCGGACTTATCTATCCGATAACAGTCCACCCGTTCCCATGCCTTCATCATCGGACCCGCCCCGTGCGCCGGAAACGCCTCTCTTTGTCACGACGCATTGGTCCGTGGTGATGCAGGCGCGGGACAAGGGTTCGCCGGCTTCGCTGGATGCGCTCGAGGCCTTGTGCAAGGCGTATTGGTATCCGCTTTACGCTTATGTCCGCCGGCTCGGTAATTCCTCCCAGGACGCGGAGGACCTGACGCAGCAATTCTTTGCGCGGCTGCTGCAAAAGGATTGGCTCGATTCCGTCCAGCGGGAGCGCGGGCGGTTCCGCACGTTCCTCATCGTAGCGATGAAACGCTTCGTCGCCAATGAGTGGGACAAATCCCGGGCGGCTCGGCGGGGCGGCGGGCAGCCGCTCCATTCCCTGGATACCGATTGCGCGGAGGCGCGGTACCTGGCCGAGCCGTCACTGCCGGCGGATCACCTTTACGACCGTCGCTGGGCGATGATCTTGCTGGAGCAGGCGCTGGCGTGCCTGCGGGCCGAATACGAAGCGGGCGGGCGGACCGGAGAATTTTCCCGCCTGAAACAGTATCTGACCGTTGACCGGGGCGCGATCCCCTACACAGCAATTGCCCGCGAAGCCGGGTCCACGGAAGGAGCGGCCCGAGTGGCCGTCCACCGGCTTCGCAAGCGCTTCCGCGAGATCTTCCGCGCGGCCATTGCCGATACTGTAGAGCAGCCGGGGGATATCGAAGCCGAGGTCCGCTACGTGGCGGAGGTGCTGGGACGGATGGAATAACTGGCCACAGCGGTAACTAATCCCCATGGAATCGTATTTAACCCGGCAGATGAGCGACTCCACTCCCCCCGCACCGCCTACACCCACCTGCCCCCGATGCGGCGCCCCGCTGGCCAGCGATGCGCCGGAGGGCCTCTGCCCGCGCTGCCTGGGGGCATTGCCGCTGGAGGCGGAGACGGTGCTGACCGGCGTCTCGACCGCCGCCGCGCAGCCGCTGACCCCGAAGGAGCTGGGTCCGTGTTTTCCCAACCTGCAAATCCTGGAATGCCTGGGACGCGGCGGGATGGGGGTGGTGTACAAGGCGCGGCAGAAGACGCTGAACCGGTTGGTCGCGCTCAAGCTGCTGGCGCCGGAGCGTGTCGCTGACACGAAGTTCGCGGCCCGATTCGCCCACGAGGCGCAGGCGCTGGCGGCGATGAATCATCCCAATATCGTCACCGTTTACGATTTCGGGCAGGCGGGGGGCTTTTACTTCCTTCTCATGGAATATGTGGATGGGGCAAACCTGCGGCAGCTCCTGCGGCATCAGAAATTCACGCCAGAGGAGGCGCTCGCCATCGTGCCGACCATCTGCGCGGCGCTCCAGTACGCGCACGATTGCGGGATCGTGCATCGCGACATCAAGCCGGAGAACCTGCTGCTGGACAAGGAAGGGCGGGTGAAGATTGCGGACTTCGGCATTGCGCGGATGCTGAATGCGGAGGCGCCGGACATCGGCCCCGCGGAATCCCAGCCCGCCGGCACGCCGCAATACATGGCGCCGGAGCAGGCGGCGCACCGGAGCGCGGATCACCGGGCGGATATCTACAGCCTGGGGGTGGTCTTCTACGAGATGCTGACGGGGGAGCTGCCGGGCAAGCCAATCGAAGCGCCCTCGGCGCGGATGGGGGGATTGAGGGTGGAGGTGCGGCTGGATGAGATCGTGCTGCGGGCGCTGGAGGCGAACCCGGAACGGCGCTACCAGACGGCGGGGGAGTTTCGGGTGGAGATGGAGACGATCAGCTCGGCAGCCGTACCGGGAGCGGCGGCGGCTGGCGCGGCAGAGCCGGCGCACCCGCCCACCGCACCGGAAACGAATCGCCGCGAAAGCGACCCATCCCATTTCTCCCGCACGGCCATCGTCGCGGCGGCCTGGATCACGCTTAGCCTGCTCGTGGTGCCGCCGTTCCTCTGGCATGAGGTCAATAGCCATGAATTTGAAATCGGCGGGCCTTTTTCCAATGCACTCACAGTATGCGTGACCCTGTTCATTCTCGTGCCGGCATTCGCGGCGCCGCTGGGGGCGACGTTGCTGGGATGGGTGGCGGTGTCGCAATTGCGCCGCTCCGCGGGGAAGCTGTATGGGATGTGGCTGGCGGTGTTCGACGGGTTGTTTTTCCCGCTGCTGATCTGCGACGCGGTGCTTGCGCTCTTGTGTCTAGGAGCCGTGCAGGGAGCCTCTATGTACCGATGGATGGTCAATCCAAAATTGGCCTGGCTGCTGCTGACCGCGACGACATGCCCCTTGGTAGATTATGCGGTGGTCCGCAGTGTCTGGAGCGCGGTGAATGGAGAGCGAGTCAGGCGGTGGATAGCGATTCTCCTTTGGGTCATCGGCATCATTGGCGCGATCTTGTTGGTGGCAGTTGCGTTGCTCGGTGGCTTCTACGTCCAGAAGAGGGAGTCACCCTCGACGCCGGGTGCTCCCGCCACGGTTGCGGCCCCAACCCCACCCTTTACGCCGGGACACTCGCTGGCGCTGGGAAATATCAGCGAAGTCCAAATAGAAGAAATGGATGATTCCCGCCGGATTGTGCTGAAGTTTCCGGTCAAGCAATTGTCGAGTGATACGATCCAGGCCGAGGCGGTCCAGGTACGCGTGGATATTTACGACCGGAAAACGGACGGCAGCATTGTCCGCTCGGACTCGGGTTACTCATCGCATTTGATGCCATTGCCCGTGAACTTTACGGATGATATCGAGGTGCTCGAGGTCGATTGCAGCTATCCGGCGCCCGGAGCCGGGAATGGTCCACGGGACCAAAGTTACTATGGCTATGTCGCTTCCGTATATTATAACGGGGCGCTCGAAGACCGGGCAGCCAGGCCGCAATGGTTGATCGAGAAGTTTGCCCCTCCCAGGTTATTGTCAGTGCCCAAGTTTGCGACCACCGCGCCGTCCACGCCGGCACCGGGGCCGGCGGGTTCGCCCGGACGCCCGGACTTCTCGAAGCACCTCGCCCTCGGGCCGGCCATCGACCGGGTCCTCAACCCGAAGGATCCCAACAGCCGCGCGCTCAACCTGACCAGTGGAAATTTCGTAACGCCCGCGCCGGGCAGCACACTGGACTTTGGACCAAATGGCGTTGATACCTTGCGAGCCGGAGGCGCAGACCTGGTCCTGCCCGATGGCGCGCCCCCGGGGGCGCTGAAGGGCCTGGATATGGGGATGTGTTTCGAGTCTTATCCACAGGCGGGCGGCGCCGGCCCCACCATCGATATGATTACCGCTGCCGAGTTATTCCAGACACTGGCGAAAATGGAGTCCTGGCAGTTCGATACCAGCCCGGGGCTCGGCCTCAGATTGCCGATGCCGCTGGCCACCATCAGCGGGACCAATCTGTGTGTCTTCGAGACGCGCAATGGCATCCGCGGGGCTCTCCAGATAACCGGGGTGAACCAGAATCCGTCAACGATCAAAGTCCGTTACAGGCTGCTGCAACCCGCCACGGGCGTGCGTGCTCCAGGATCGATACCCATGAATCCCAAGGCTGATATCATCCTACCCGGCGAGAAGCTGAAGATTTTTGTCGTCGAGGACAGCTCATTCAATGGCGTCTATATGGTGCGGCGAGGCGGTTATATCATCATGCCGGCCGTGGGGCGCATCCCGGTGACGGGCAAGACCGTGCCGGAGGCGGAACAGGCGATCAGCGCCGCCCTGGAGGAGACCCAGCTCGCGCGCGCCACCGTGATGGTGGAGCGATTCGGCGGGCCGGACGACGATTTAAACCCGGGGCCGCCGTTCCCCAGCCCGCCGTCCATCCTCTTCAACCCGCACGGCGTTTTGCAAATCGCGGCTCCCTCGCCCGGCGCCACCCCCGTTCTCTCCGGGACCCAATGAGCCGGCGGCACTGAACGCGTCCGACTCAAAATAACCAGGCCCCCATCGCCGCGCCCCGGGGCAAAAGACGCTCGCCCGGGAACAACGGTGGCACTACTACTGCCGGTGATGAAGACAAATGCTGTTTTTCATGGCGCCGCCCTGCTGGTGGTGTTTGCCTGCGGGACGATGGGGGCGGCCCAGGCTGCTCCAAAGAAGAGATGCAGGTTCTACCCGTGAAGGAATCCCCACGGCGCACGCGCATCCTGTTTTTTCGCCAGGGAAACTTCTCGCACATCAATGACCGGGTGGCCGGCTGGCTGCGGGGGCAATTTCCGGAGTTGGAGCTGGTTGAGATCGATGTCCTGCAGGATGTGCTGAAGCCGTGCCGGGGCGTGGTGATTCGCGGGGCTGTGACGGCGCTTTTTACTTACCTGGGGCGGATCGTGGGCGGGGACCGGGATCTCCGGGATTTGTTTTACCGGACGCCGTTTTTGTTTCGCGCGGTGCGGCGGATAATCGGGGCGAAATATGGGGAGCTGGCTCAGTCGTGCTTGTTCTCGATCCAGACGCAGTCGCTTTATGACGCGGGCATCGAGGGGCTGCCGCATTTTGTTTATACGGACCATACGCACCTGGCGAATCTGCGGTACCCGGGGGCGACGCGGGCGGTGCTGTTTTCGCGGGGATGGATCGAGCTGGAGACGGGTATTTACAAGCGGACTAGAGGGAACCTGGTGATGAGCGGGTTCATCCGGAAATCGCTGATCGAGGATTACCATTGCGATCCGGCGCGGATTACCGTTATCGGGGCGGCGCCGAATCTGCCCCCCCCGGGGCGGCTTCCGGAGAATGCGGGCTACTCGAACCGGACGGTTCTGTTTGTGGGGATCGATTGGGAACGGAAAGGGGGGCCGGTGCTGGTGGAGGCGTTCCGAAAGGTGCTTGAGAAGATGCCGGATGCGCGGTTGATTATTGCGGGATCGAGGCCGGCGGTGGATTTGCCGAATGTGGAGATTGTGGGACGGGTACCGCTGACGGAGGTGAGCGGGTTATTGCTGCGGAGTTCCGTACTGGCCCTGCCGTCGCTGCGGGAGCCGCAGGGGGTGAACGCGATCGAGGCGCTGATGCACAGGATTCCAGTGGTGGCCAGCCGGATCGGGGCGCTTCCGGATATGGTGGAGGACGGGGAGTGCGGGGTTATTGTTCCGCCGAATGACGCGGATGCGCTGGCAGGGGCGTTGGTGAGGCTGCTGGGGGATCCGGCGCTGTGCCGGCGCTATGGGGATGCGGGGCGGGAGAGGGCTATGGCGAGGTACTCCGCGGAGGCGGTAGCGGGGAGGATGGGGGAGGCGATTCGGGCGGGGGTGGGGCGAGCGGGAAGATAGGACTTATGGGAGTGATGGGACAAATGGGCGGACGGGCATCATTGCCGCTGGATCAGGACGCGGTAGAAGCCTTGTTTGCCGGTGACGGTGATGGGGGGAAAGGTGATGGTCCCGCCGGTGCCGGGCAACAGCGCGCCGACGTTGGTCCATGTGCCCTGGGTCATGTTCGGGCAGTATTGGAGGGTGTAATTATGGCCGGGGACGGAGGAGTTGAAGAGCATCGCCATATTGCCGGGAGTTCCCGAGGAGACGAAGCGGCCGGAATTGGTCTCGGCGGTGGTAATTTGGGCTGACGGGGTGGCGCTGATCTGCACGGAGGTGGCGCCCTGGCCGATGCCGCTGGTGCCCGAGACGACATAGTAGTAAGTGGTGCCATCCTTGAGACCGGTGTCGGTAAAGGTGGTGCCGCTGACGGAGATGGTATCCGGGTAAGTGCCATTCACGGAGCCACGCTGGAGGATGTAACTGGTAGCGTTGGCGACGGGGAACCAATCAAGGGTAATTGTACCATCGCCGCTGGTGGCGGTAAGACCAGAGGGTGGGTAGGGGAGCGAAGCGACATCGATGCTGAAGTCATCGAAACCGGACCAATTGCTGGAAGTACCGTTATTGAAGAATACACCGGGATGATTGCCGGCGTCCGCGGCGGTGGCGTGGTAAGTGAGGGAGTATTGGGTCCACGGACCGGAGGTGCTGCCGTAGCCATTGAGAGCGGAGTTGGTGGATGCCAGGACGGTGGCGCCCGGGAAGAGGGAATTGGTGGAAGGGGCGCTTAATAGGTCCACGATTTGCGTGGAACCGTCGCTGCCCCCTGTGTGCTCGGCCCACCAGGAGAGGGTGATGGTGTCCCCGGCCCGCATTTGATAGCCAATGATCTGGTAAGCGCCGCTATCGCTGCCCTTGCAGAAGGCATGATACGAGCCGCCATGGGACGCGGGGGTGTTCTCGACGCCGCTATTGGAATAGCTGGCCCCCGCGTCGGCCCAGCCCGGGATGGTGGCAAAACCTGAGCTGATCTTTCCGGTGCCGGGGAGTTCGAAGCCGGGATTGCTGAAAGCGGGGGCGACATAGACGGGAGTGGCGCTTTGCTCGGCGGAATCGGCGGACTCCGAGCCGCCATTGACTGCGGTGACGACATAGTAATAAGTGGTGCCATTGGTCACGGCCGAGTCAAAGAAGGACAAACCGGGGACATCGGTGCCGACTGTAATATACGGCCCGCCGCTGGTGGTGGCCCGCTTGACATTGTAACCCGTGGCGTCGGTGACGGTGGTCCAGTTGAGGGATACCTCGCCGTTCCCGCCGTTGGCGGTGAGACTTGCGGGTCCATAGATAATCGAACCATTAAGATCGACGGCTTGATAAACCTGGCGGCTGGCGGCGGTCTCGACAAAGAGGCTTGCCGCGGAGGGCGCGTTGCCCTGCTCGTCGAAATAATCAATCGTGTTGGTGGAACTCAACCAGCATTCCGGCAAGTAAATGCCTGAGATAGGAATGACCTGCGGATACCGGCCCAAGCTATGCCTGTTGAGCCAGAGGTGGCCGCTGGAAAGGCCGGCATAGCCTGCCCGCAGGATCGGCAGGACGCCGGTGGGCGCCTGGTACGGGAACGTGGCGTGATAGAAAACCGGAGTTCCGTTGGTCGCGCCGACGGGCTGCCATGTGAGGTTTGATCCTTCGATTGGTCCCAAACCGCCTTGCAGCTTCCAGTTCGGGATGGCACCTGCGATCGGGTTCATGAGGACGCCACCCTTGATGCCGCAGGTTGTATTGCCGTCGAGGCCGACATCCTGCACCAGCACGGTCAATACGTTGGTCCCGCTTGTGCTCCAGTAGTTGTCGAGGGATACCGAGAATGGCACGCCGGCGCCGTAATTGGTGCCGACCACATTGGTCCCATTGAGATAGACGGTGCAGTTATCCGCCACATTGGAAAAGTACACAGTATGCGGGGCCGGGAGAGATGGAAGGGTGGTGCGATACCATGCATAGCCCGCGCCGGTGAGCACATTGCCATTCCAGCCGATCCCGGTGCTCCAACCATTCGCCGAGGGATTGAAATTGGTGGCTGTCACCTCCGCGACGGAGGCGGCGGTGGGATAGACGTTGGTGCCGGTGTTCAACCAATACCAATTGGTCAATGGCGTGGCGCCGATGGCAACGCCTCCCTGCAGGCCCTTGGGAGAAAAGCCGGATGCGGAGGTGCCGGTGACGCTATAGAAGGATTCGCGCCCGTAATGGGCGGTAAAAATGGCGAGGGTATTGGTGCCGGATTGCAGGGCCACCGGGACGGCGGTACCGGTGAGTGCCGGCTGGGTGGAGGCCAACTGGCCATTGACATAGAGTTCCCCCCAATCATAGATGGCCGGCAGGGACAGATAGTAAGTGCCGGAGGTGGAGACAGTGGGCTCGGCGCGGTACCATGCATAATTGCTGGTGTCGCCATCGGAACCCATGAGTTGCGGAGTGGTGGTGGTGTACCATGCGGAGTCGTTGTACCCGACGGCGGCCTGTGCGGTGCCGGAGCGCATTTGCCAGTTGACCAACGCGGGCACGGCGGGCGTGCCGGAGGCGACCTGGCTGGAAATGGTGAGCGCATGGGGCGCGTATTGGTCGGGACCGTATGCCAGGATGCTTGTGGGCAATGGGGAGCCAAGCGGTTCTTCCAATGTGCAAGTGATCTGGCCGCCGGTATTCGCAAAATTGCCGACATAATCGGGGCCGTTGACGACATAGTTCGAGCCGCTGGCAGAGACAAACCAAGTCCGATCCACCACCGTCTTGCTCATGACGAGCAGGCGGAGGGTATTGGTGCCGGAGGTGAGTTGGTAGGAAGCCGCGGTGCCGTCGACGACGGGGGCGGAGAAGGAGACATTGGTCCCGCTGACGGTGAAATGCGGATCTGCGGAACTGACGGTGCCGCTGGTGAGGGCGAAATGGGATTGCGCGGTTTCGCCCGGTAATCCGTAGAGGACGAGGGTTGTATATTTACCCTGAGGCTGGGCGCCAAAGGTGCGCTCGTCGCATTCCGTAATGGTGAGCCACGGGGTGAGGGCGAAATTCTCGACCACGTTGCCGATCTCATAGGCTTCCAGTTGCATCTGGGCCCCATCGGCCAGCGTGGCGGTTACGGTGTTGGCCGTGTCATTGTCGAGAAAGACAATGGTGCCATCGGGACTGGTGCGCGCATTGATGGCGGTAGTGCCGGTGGCGGCGTTCGCATAGGTGGAATCGGCCTTGTTGCTGTCCTCGAGGATGGACTGGAAGGTGTGGGCGAAGATGGCGGCGCGCTTGTCGCGATAGTAGAGTGTGCGCAAGTCGCCGGCTTCGCCTACCGCAGCGCCGTAATCGTAGCTGGCGCCGATGCCGCCGGAGGGCCAATGGTCCCAATTGCTGCCGCCGTGGAACATGTAGTAATTGTAGCCATTGCCGCCATAGGCGATGATCTTCCACGTGCCGCGGTCGATGGTGGTGAGGTCATTGCCGCTTTCGCCATAGTAGGAAAACCAACCGGCCCAAAACTCCGTCGTGTACCATGGATCCTCGCGGCCCGTGCTGTCCCAGGAGGTGGTGCCCGCGGGATCGGAGCTATGATGGAGGCCGCTGAAAAACATCGGCACCTGGATGCCATCGGCTAGGGCTGAGGAGAGGAGATGCTGGAAATAGGGGATGTTGTCATAGTCCACCCCCCAGCATTGCGGATGCTCGTTATCCAATTGCACGAGGATGACCGGGCCGCCCTTATTGATCTGGTTGGCCGCGACGATGGGCATGACCTGGGCGTACCATTGGTCGCTGGCATTGAGATACGTGGAGGGGGTGGATTCCCGCAGCGAGAGGCCCGGCTGGAGCAGCAGCCATTGGGGGTACCCGCCATTGTCCCACTCTGAACAGACATACATCCCGGCGCGGACGGTGGCGTAGAGGCCGAGTGAATTGATGTCCTGAAGATACTGGTTGAAATCGCCCTGGCCGGTGAAGTTATACGTGCCGCTGGCGATGCAGTTGTAATCCATGAATGCATAGGTCTGGACGGTGTTGAGCCCGGCCCGCTTCAAGCGCAGCATGCGGTCGAGCCAAAGTGGCTGGGGAACCCGGGGATAATGAATGTCGCCAGAGGCTACCCAGGTCCGCTGGCCGTTGATGATAAATCCTTTGTTATCGAAATTGATGTACGGTGCGGCGGCAGCTTGCGGCGCGTATATATTGTCGTTCTTTTCGGCGTGTGCCGATAGGGAAACGCAGAGCATTGCCGTCGCCATGGCGGCAAAAAGATATCCCTTGAACGCAGCAAAAGCCCGGTTCGCCATAAGACGAATTACGTAGGACAGCGAGGAAACGCCCTCGCGGAAAAGCGGGGGGAACCGTCAGTTCGCATGGGGTATGGGGGCACAACTGTAGTGCCCGCAGTTCGGCAGTTTGTTATAGCCGAGGGGGTTATGCAAGGTTTTCGGATTGGGACGGGATGGGATTGGCGGCGAACTGGCAACTAGTGTCGTGTCCCTGAGATTCCTGGAATATTTCCGGCCCTTCTTGAGGGGCGAACCCCGTGAGTCCCGCAGAGCCGAGCGGAGCGATAGGGACCGTGCCGGCCTCGGCGCTTTGCGCCCCGAGCCAATTTTGGCCAAGGACAAGTTTTTCACAACCTCCGCTGCATTCGCGGCAAAGTTATTCACAAG
>Ga0302320_10025368_pt1 | contig 11529 bp, 9 predicted proteins | sample Bog_T0_3_FD_202130 | JGI IMG/M metagenome (GOLD analysis project Ga0302320, IMG submission 202130) | Peat permafrost microbial communities from Stordalen Mire near Abisko, Sweden - Bog_T0_3 | ecosystem: Environmental > Terrestrial > Soil > Wetlands > Peat | place: Sweden: Abisko, Stordalen Mire... | reverse complement strand
CGCCTACAAACAGACCATTCTGGGACCGCTCTGGCACATTATCCAGCCGCTGCTCACCACCATCACGTTCACCATCGTCTTCGGCAAGATTGCCAGGCTGTCAACCGACGGCGTGCCGCCGTTCCTCTTCTATCTGGCGGGCAATGTCTGCTGGAGTTATTTCGCGAACAACATCAACAAGACCTCCAGCACTTTCGTGGGCAACTCGGCCCTGCTGGGCAAGGTTTATTTTCACCGGCTGGCCATCCCCATCTCCATCGCCATCTCCAACCTCATCTCCTTTGGCATCCAGCTCGGAATTTTCCTGGTGTTTCTCGCCATCAATTACCGCGCCGGAAACAACGTGCATTTCACCGGCTGGGTTTTTTGCACGCCGCTGTTCCTGCTGATGCTCGCGGGATACGGCCTCGGCGGCGGCATCATCGTCTCGGCGCTGACAACGCGCTACCGCGACCTCACCAACCTCGTCGCCTTCGGAGTGCAACTGCTGATGTTTGCCACGCCGGTGATCCTGCCATTGTCGCAGATGCCGCCGAAATACCGGTGGGTGATGGAATTCAATCCGCTGACGCCCGTCGTCGAGGGCTTTCGTCGCGGATTTCTCGGCGCGGGCAGCGTGGACGCCTTGCATCTAGGCATCAGCCTTGGAGTCATGTTCGTGGTGCTTGGCGTCGGCTTGATGCTTTTCACCCACGTTGAGCGGACCTTCATGGACACGGTCTAGCGCCGAAGGCGCGGAGATGGCAGAGAGAAGTGGGCAGAGCGCAGAGATTAACCTTTCTCCTCTCTACTATCTTCAATATTACTTGAAAACGTATGACATTTGAAGACTTGGAGAGCTGGCAACAGGCCCGGCATATGACAAAGCAAATTTACTCCGTCACACGTGAAGACGGAATCGTCAGAGACTTTGGCTTGTGCAGTCAGATTCAGCGGGCGGGCGTTTCCGTGATGTCCAACCTGGCCGAAGGATTCGAGCGCCGTCATGTTCAGGAGAAGCTTCAGTTTTACAACGTGGGACACGCTTCAACTGCGGAAGTCCGCTCTTTGACTTACGTGATTGAGGACAATTATCCGAAACTGGCGGTCAAAGCCGTCGAACTTCGAAAAATGGCGATGGGAACCGGGCAACTTGTGGGTGGTCTAATCCGATCAACGGAATCCCGCAAGGCGAAGCTGGCCAGTCTCTTCTCCCCCGTCTTCGCTCTCCTTTCTCCACTCTTCTCGCGTTTATGAGCGACACAGTGATTAGCGTCGAAAACGTTTCCAAGGCCTATCGTTTGGGACAGATCGGCGGTGGCACGCTCAAGGAAGATGTGTCCCGCTGGTGGGCGAAGCTGCGCGGTCTGCCCGACCCGACTCTCAAGATTGGCGCGGAACATCACGCGCGCAAAATGGGCGAACAATTCTGGGCTTTGGACAACGTCAGCTTCCAAGTCAAGGAAGGCGAGGTGCTGGGCATCATCGGGCGCAACGGCGCGGGCAAGAGCACACTTCTGAAAATCCTCTCACAAGTAACGACACCGACGAGCGGACAGATAAAGGTGCGAGGGCGTATTGCGTCCCTGCTGGAGGTGGGCACCGGATTTAATCCCGAAATGACCGGGCGCGAAAACGTTTTCCTTAACGGTGCCATTCTGGGCATGACCAAGGCCGAGATACGGAAAAAGTTTGATGAGATTGTGGCGTTTTCCGAGATTGAAGAATTCATAGACACGCCGGTGAAACGCTATTCCAGCGGGATGTATGTGCGGCTGGCGTTTGCCGTGGCCGCGCATCTGGAACCGGAAATATTGATTTGCGACGAAGTGCTGGCGGTGGGTGATGCCGAGTTTCAAAAGAAGTGCATCGGGAAAATGCAGGATGCCAGTCGCGGTGGACGCACCGTTCTTTTTGTTAGTCACAACATGGATGCAGTTGCACGTCTCTGTTCGTCGGCAATCATTTTAGCCAAGGGTGGTAAGGAATACGAGGGAACAACAACTCAAGCAGTGCAGAAATACTTGTCGAAGTTCTCACAGATTGGACAGCCTGGAACATGGCTGGATATTTCTTCTTGTCCGCGATCTGGGAATAGGAATCATGCATTTTTTTATTCAGCAACATATTTGGGAAGCTCTGGCGAAACCAACTCTTGGCCTTGGTCTGAAAGTGAACTGTTATTCAAGTTGCGTATTTCGTCGGATATTAAAATAAAAGTTAACAGCATATCGGTCGTTATTTTTAGTCCTTCGTTTGAAAAACTTGTAAACACAGACAGCCTTCTGATTGCGAAGCCGGTAGTTTTGGAAATCGGCATTAATGAGGTTCATGTAAAGATTCAACGGTTGCATCTGAAACCGGGTCGCTACCCTGTCGGACTATGGCTTGCCAACATGGGCAGCAACGTAGGCAATCAAGTCTTTGACTGGATTGAATCGGCGTTTGAAATCGAAGTTATAAATGAAAGCTACCGTCTCGGCTCCGATATAGTTGGCGACGGTATTGTAACCTGCGATTTTGATGTTTATCAACCTGCGTTGGCGTGATCAATATTTCCGTCATCATCTGCACCCATAATCCGCGAGCGGATTATCTGACGCGGACATTGGGTGCGCTTAAGGCGCAGACATTGCCCAAGGAGCAGTGGGAATTATTGGTAATAGATAATGCTTCCAAGGAGCCGCTGGCAAACTCATGGAACTTGTCGTGGCATTCGAACGCGCGCCATGTGCGCGAAGATGAGATTGGCCTTACACCCGCGCGCTTCCGTGGTATTCGCGAGGCGGCTGCCGAGGTTCTGGTCTTTGTGGACGATGACAATGTGTTGGCTCCTGACTACTTGAGCAACGCACTTAAATTGACGCATTCACATCCTTGGGTCGGAGCGTTCGGCGGAAATATTGGCGGCGAATTTGAGACCAAGCCAGAGAGTTGGGCGGAGATCATGTTTCCGTTTCTGGCAATAATTCCAGTCAAGCACGAAGAATGGGCTTTTGGTTCGGGCACTGATGCACAGCGTTGCGCACCATGCGGTGCCGGCATGGTTATTCGCAAGATTGTTGCCGCTCATTATGCTAAAATATCAGCAAGCGCCCCCCTTCGACACGGTCTTGACCGAAAGGGAACATCACTGGTTTCGGCAGGTGATGTTGACATGGCCCTTTCTGCGTGCAGCTTGGGCTTGGCAGTTGGAAGATTCCCTCAACTCCAGATGACGCATTTAATAGCAGCAAAACGACTCAAGCGAGATTACCTGTTACAATTGGCTGAAGAGACGGCTTTTTCCAATGCAGTTCTAAAATTTATTTGGAATGGTGATTTGCCAAGCCGAAATCAAACCACGTCGTGCCGGTCAGAACGAATATTCCAAGCATATAAATCATTTAGAAAAAAATTGGCGGGTCGGAATCAGCCGAGTTTCAACGATGAGTTCACGGCAGCATTGGATCGTGGCATTTTGAAGGCCATCCAACTCCTTCAACCCCGACAAGCGGCTTAAAGGCAGATCAATTAGAGTTCCATAGCTGGGATGTGAACATCTTGGCTTCCTGATCCAGCACAATTCTGCATGCACATTCTTGTCGCTTCACCATATCTGCCGTGGCCTTTGACCGAAGGCGGACGGGTTGCGCAATACCGCACTTTTGAAGCTTTACGGAATGACTGCACATTTACTTTGGTCGTTCCGATTTACAGCTTGGAAGAAGAAAACGACGCGAAGAAATTTGCTGAAACATTTCCCAAAATCAGGGTCAAGCCGGTTCGCTGCTTTCAAATCATTCCGCCGCCAACTTTAAGGACGCGCGCCATGAGTTTTATGGGGAAGCTTTTAAGAAAATTGTTTCCTCCGCCCCTGTCTCCGCCTGCGAAGCCGGTCGAAGACAGTCCCTATTACCCATTTTATTGCCTCCACCCGGATTTTTTGAGAACGATTGAGGAGGAGTTCGTTAGAGGGTGCGATATTTTTCAAGCTGAATTTGCCGACATGCTGACTTTGGGGCCACTTATCGCCGGGCGTGTTCCTTCGCTGTTTGTGGATCACCAGCCGCACTTCATTTACTCGCGCCGATTTATGGAGGCGAGCGGAAGCGGCATAAATGCACGATATATCAATGAAAGAATAATCCTGGAAGAAGCGATATACTTGGGTAATTTCGATTCAACCATCGTCTTTAGCGAGGTGGATCGCCAAGCGCTTAAAGAATTTTGTCCTCTACTGGAAGTCAATGTTTCTCCTTTTCCAAGCCCAGAAGAGCCGGTCCCGGCCGTGCCGCCATTTGACAAACCGGTCAGGCATTTCGTATTCGTCGCCAGCGAGTCGCACCGTCCGAATGCTGATGGATTAAGCTGGTTCATGAAAAATGTCTGGCCAGAAATCAAGAGCCGCCTGCCTGATGCAAGTATCGAGGTCATTGGCAAATGGTCGTTGCCCGCGCAAGCCAGCCTGCCGAATCATGGCGACATCCGGTTTGCGGGTTATGCCCCAGATTTGGGGAAGGCGTTGCAGAATAAAATCATGATTGTGCCGGTGTGGGTCGGCAGCGGCATACGCACAAAAATTCTTGCGGCATGGAGCGCCGGTTGTCCCGTGGTCACGACCAGCGTGGGAGTGGAAGGATTGCCCGGGAAATCCGGTGAGCATTTTATTGCTGCGGATGATGCACCGGCGTTTGCCTCGGCCTGCGTTGAATTATCGCAAAATTTGATCAAGCTAAACCGAATTGCAGCCAATGGGCTGGAATTGGTTCAAAAGCATTACTCGCTTGCGGCGGTTCGTCAGGCGCGGCTGGAGATTTATGAGAGACTGCTCAACAAGCAGAACGCTGAAAATGGAAAGTTAAAATGAACCAAATGAAATCACCGGAAAAAATCAAGTTCCAGCTTTCCAAATTTCAGGCGTTTTTATTGCATTAAAACGATGATTCGTTCTGTTTTAAATAAAGTCCCAAAAGTCAGTGTAATAATCCCGAATTATAATCATGCGCCTTATCTCAAGCAGCGAATTGATTCGGTATTGACGCAAACTTTCCAAGATATTGAAATAATCATTCTGGATGATGCTTCCACAGATAATTCACATGAGGTGATACAGGCCTATCTGTCAGATTCGCGCGTAAGTTTTCATCCAAACAAGACCAACTCGGGATCGCCTTTCATCCAGTGGAACCGGGGCGTTCAACTGGCGCGGGGGGAATATGTGTGGATTGCTGAATCAGATGACTACTGCACCAAAGATTTTCTTGCCACAATGGTTCCCTTGCTGGATATGCATGCCAATGTTGGGCTGGCCTATTGCCAGTCATGGCGCGTAGATTCTGACGGGAACCGCGAAGGGAACATGGAATGGTGGACCGCGGAATTGGACACCCGGAGATGGAATGCCGGTTTCATCAATCAAGGGCGGCGCGAGTGTGCCGATTATATGCTCTGGAAGAACACAATCCCAAATGCGAGTGCCGTGCTTTTAAGGAAAAAGACTTATTGGGAGGCAGGCGGAGCGCAGCTGGATATGCGACTTAGTGGAGACTGGCTGACCTGGGTTCGAATGCTGATGGTCAGTGATGTGGCATTTTCTTCTCAATGCCTGAACCATTTCAGGTTTCATGCATCCTCAGTCAGGGAAACCACGGAGCTGCCAAAATCACATGAAGAATTGTGGCGGGTTCGTCATTTTATTTCTTCAAATTGCAGGTTGTCCCGCCCGATACGCCGAAAGCTTGCCATTCAAGCCGTAAATGAATGGCTAGTCAGGTTCAGAACGGCGCTGCCTTCAGAACGGAAAAAGAAGGCCTTCAGGGCATTCGTTTCATTGCTGCAATTCTTCATCGCGGCACCAGTCACCGCCATAAAGACATTTAAAAGAAGGCGGCATGCAAAGTGACAGCCATCATCCGACCCTGGCTACCTCCGCCAATGCGCACGAAACAATCAAGCAGAGATTTTAGGAAGAAACCCGCGCTGCTGCGTGGATAGAGTTGCTTGAGTCTTTTGGAAAAAGCAAACACATCAGGACTGCCGGATGAATATAGATGAACGTGTTTGAACTTATGACCCAGTCACAGAAACAGAAGAAAAAAATCGCCTTCGTGAGCGCCTTGGACAGTGCGCCGTGGGGAGGTTGCGAGGAACTCTGGGCTCAAACCGCCAGGTGGTTGCATGACCACGGCCATCCCATCCTGGCCTGCGTCAAGAAGTGGAGCCCGACTCCGCCGCAAGTCACTGCGCTTGCCTCTGCCGGCATCAAGATTGTCGAGCATGATTATAGCCCGCGTTCGATCCCAACGCGGATACTTCGCGGGATCAAGCGGAGGATGAAAGGCATTTCCCCGGCTGATCGCGCCGGTGTGGAAAGTTGTCACCGTATCCGGGCCTTTCATCCGGATCTGGTGTGCATTTCGCAGGGCAGCAATATGGATGGTTTTTATTGGATGGAATGGTGCCGATCCGAGGGCATACCTTACGTCTCGGTGATGCAGGCCAATGCCGAGCACCTCTGGCCCATTGACGGTCTCGCCGATGCTCTTGCTGCAGCTCACTTGCAAGCACTCGCTTCCTGTTTCGTTTCAAATGCAAACCTCCACCTGTTTGAAAAGCAAATCGGCTTTCAACTGCCAAATTCGCGTGTCGTCCGGAATCCTTTCAACGTCTGTTTTCAGACTGAACCAACCTGGCCAGCTAATGGCCTCGAATCCAAGCTCGCCTGTGTGGGCCGGTTGGCCCCCATGGCGAAAGGGCAGGATTTGATTCTTGAAACCCTCGCCCTCCCAGCTTGGAGGAACCGCCCGATTTCCGTCTCCTTTGTTGGAAGCGGGGGAATGGAACGGAGCCTTCGTCGTTTGGCCGCAAGGCTCGGAGTCGAGGAAAAGGTGACCTTCCGAGGCCAGATGGACTCGATTGAATCTGTCTGGGCGGAACATCACGCCCTGCTGCTGCCTTCACGCTACGAGGGACTGCCTCTTGCGCTCGTCGAAGCCATGTTGTGCCATCGCATGGCCATCGTAACCGATGTGGCCGGCCACACCGAGGTGGTCGAAGACGGATTGCATGGCTTTGTCGCCTCCGCACCGAAGGTTGAGGCGCTGGCGGACGCAATGGAGCGGGCATGGCAGCACCGTTCGGAATGGCGGGAAATGGGTCTGGCGGCAGGGCGTCATATCCGCACATTGGTTCCAGAATCGCCATCTGCCGCTTTCGGTTCGGCTCTAACCGATCTGATGGCGGTTGGTGGGAAGTGACTAAAAACGACCCACTTTGGTTAATGATCAAAGAACCGAAGCTGCGTTCCTGGCATATAACAAAATGAACAGAGAAATGTGCGCCCTAAATACTTGCAATGAAAATCCTATGCTGGCTCCTCATTTGTTTATCAAACCTGCATGACATCGGCCAGTGACTTTCTAAAAAGTTCAATTCGACGTGTCCTTTACAGTGCAAGGCCGGAAGTCTGCATGGATGTCGCGAGGTGGGCATTAGAACATAAATTGACTGTGATGGAAATATATCCACCGGTTTTGGATGAAGTTCAGCCGCATATCAAGGATGACACTTATGCACTGGATGCATTTGCCCATCATCGTCAGGCTTTGGAACGCCCGCAAACTTTGACAACCATTGAAAAAGCTTCCATTCGCGATGCGGTCGGTTTTGTTGAGTTGCCTGACGGCCAAATTTGTTACGAAGGCAACTGGTGGCTACCCAATTTGCATAAACATCCTGCATATCAGAAATGTTTTTTTTTAAAACAGCGGCATCTCAAGGGAAATTGGTATTCGTTTTTGTCCATGTGGGCATCAGAATACTATCATTGGTTTCACGACGTTTTGCCGCGGCTGGAAAACACTTTGCCGCATCTCCCCAGTGACACCCGGTTTCTGATCAACGAAGCACCTCGTGCCTATCAAATAGAATCTTTGAAAGCTTATGGCATTACTGCCGCGCAATTGGAGCTTCAGCCATCTGGGATTCGCACCAAGGTGGAACATCTTTGGTTTGCAAGCCCGGTTGGCTCAGAAAACATGGGTTCAGGTGAAATCGTAAGCCGGGTTGCACGACGTTTAAAGAAGCATTTCTTGCCTGTTAAGCCGTCTTTGCGGCCACGAAAAGTTTATGTTTCACGCAAGAAAGCTGTTAGTCGCCGGGTAGTTAATGAATCTGAATGCCAGCCATTCTTGGAAGAGTTGGGGTTTGACATGATGGTGCTGGAAGATATTCCATGGCATGAGCAAGTGTCTCTTTTCTCTGTCACAGAAGCGATTATGGGACCGCACGGAGCCGGTTTGACGAACATGATGTTTTCGCCTAAAAATGCGGCCGTATTGGAAATCGTTCCTCGAGTCTGTATCGGCCCACACTTTTTGATTCTGGCCCGGCAGCTAGGCCATCAATTTCAACGCCTTTACGCCGAGCCTGTGAGCGATGAATCAAAGGGGGATATGCGTCTGTCAATGTCTCAAGTAATGGCCTTGAAAAATAATTCTGGCATCAGTTGATTTGTTGGACACATGGATTGACGCTGGAAGTAAGCTGCTTCCTCATTAAACCCGCATTGCTCGGCGGACAGCAAAAAAACTTAAAAATTAAATCCACCATGGCTCATGTGTCACCCCAACACTGTCCACCAAATCGAGGCAAGGCCAATATTATCTGGCCCGCAACCACAGCATGAGCCAGCCAGATTCAAAGAAGTCTCTTCTTTTCATTACCCAGGTTGAGCCGTGCAGTGGAGGCGGGAACAATGTTTACAGCTATGACGTTCTAGCCAATCTGTCGGCAAAAGGGTTTGATGCGTATGTCCTTTTTTTAGAAACTTATCTGTTGAATGGTCGGCTACCGTGGGTCAATGCACAATCTCCCGGCTCACCATTTCGGGTGCTATATCCGGGACATGTCAAAATTGGAGGCAGATTCTGGCATCTCAAGGGTGTTTTTTGTTCCATCCGCAACAAATTGTCGCTCTGGTGCAAGCTTGTGAAACCAATGCCGCCGTTGGCGGCGACAACATTGGGCAACGATCTGACTCCGGCGGAGATGGCATGGGTTCAAGCCGTGCGGTATAAAAAAAAGTGGGATGTGGTCATTTGCAATTATTACTGGCTTGCTGACGCGCTCACTTGCTTTGAACCGCAAACACGGAAAGCCGTATTGACGCATGACGTATGGCATCAGCATTTATCCCGCAAATCGGATAATCCACACTTGATGGCCGTGAATCGTGAAAAGGAAGCAGCTCGTCTGAATCTGGCTGATATTGTAATCGCCATCACAGAAAGAGATGGTGATGTGTTCAGAGAGATGGTGAAAACAAAAAAGATCGTTGTGGCTCCGATGTCGTGTTCGCCGAGCTTTAATGACAAGCCTCCTGTATCAGGTCGCTTATTGTTCGTTGGCAGTGACTACGAAGCCAATGTGGTAGGCGCAAACTGGTTTATAAATGAGGTAGGCCCCCTGCTGGAAAGTAAAAAGCCTGGCTGCTTCGAATTTCATGTTGTCGGGGGAGTTTGTGATAAGCTGGCTGGAAACAACAACGGAATCAAGGTTGTTAGAAAGGGATTCGTTGCCGACCTAGACTTGGAATACGCACCGGCTCAAATCGTCCTAGTTCCTCTCATCGAGGGCAGTGGTTTGAAAATCAAACTGGTCGAAGCTATCGGGCATGGCAAAGCAATAATCACAACTTGGGTCGGTGCGCAAGGAATTGAGTTTTTAAAAGGAAGAGCATTTGTGGTTGCAGAATCAGCCGGAGAATTTGCCCGCGCCATTTTGGAAACATACGAAAACGATGAAAAGCGACACGCGCTCGAACTTGGCGCCCGCGAGGCGGCCATCAATGTTTTTTCTCCGGATGCCTGCTATCGGCAACTTGTTTCAGAACTGAAGCAATAGAAAAACTTACGCGACAGTTGGCCTGAACCGGAAATAAAAATGGCCTTGTCTCGGTTATTTGAACTGCCATACATGATGAAAGTTTTTCACCTAGCCACGCACGATAACTTTGGCGGAGCTGCGCGGGCGGCCTACCGCCAGCATCTGGCGTTGCGCAGCGCGGGGATTGATTCCCGGATGCTGGTCCGGCATAAGCATACGGACGATCCACAAGTTCAAGTTTTTACGGGGAATCGCGATCTGCATTCGCGTATGGACCGGACAGTCCGCCGCGCATGGATCAATCGCTGCGAAAAAAAATCCCGCGTCAATGGCAAAATCGGGCTGACGGATCCGCGTGCTGACTTGCTGCGTTTTGCCGGGCCGGAAATGGCGGACGCGGACATCATCAACATCCACAAGACCGAATACTTTGCGGATATTCCGTCATTGCTGGCATCCCTGCCCGCCAGCAAGCCAGTTGTCATTACTTTGCACGATTTAAGCCCCATCACTGGCGGATGTGATTATCCCGGTAGTTGCGAACGGTTCACGAACGGTTGCGGTGAGTGCCCGCTGCTGGATTCCCATCAGGAAAATGATTATTCCAGAAAGATTTTCAAGATGCGCCAGAGCGCCTACGCCATGCGCCTGCCGGAAAAGTTTGCCCTGGTGGCCAACAGCCGCTGGACATTGGAAAATATAAAGCGCAGCGGGTTGACGGGTGGCAGGCGTGCCGAGTTGATTCATCTCGCCTTGGATCAAAACATCTATAAGCCGGCGAACCGGACCATTGCTCGTGAAGCATTGGGAATCGGCGCGGGTGAATCTGTGATTTGCTTTGCCGCGCATAATTTGGGCTACCCGCACAAGGGCGGGGTTCAACTGGGCGAAGCCATGGCCGGATTAAAATTCAACGGTTCCATACACGTGTTGACGATGGGTTCCAGCCACATTCAGGCACCGCCTCAATTCAAGCATACGCATTTCGGGCGGATTGAAAGTGATGCGCTGCAAAGTTTGATTTATCGCGCCGCCGATGTCTTTGTGATTCCATCTTTGGAGGAGGCCTTCGGCCAGACGGCGCTTGAAGCTGTCGCCTGCGGCACGGTGGTCGCTGGTTTTGCCGTGGGGGGCATCGTGGACATCGTCCAAAATGATTTGAACGGACTGCTGGTAGGGCGCGGCGATTCAAATGCCTTGGGGCAGGCGATAACACGACTGATGAAGGATGAACCATTAAGAACCCGTTGGCGGGAATCCGGCGAGGCGTGGGTGAAGGCACGCTTTTCCTTTGACCGGAATGCAAGCGCCTACCGGGTGCTGTATGAATCAATGATTGGAGTTAAGCTGGCAAAATAATGGCTGAAATCTCTCAACTCGGACCTAACCGATTGGGTTGGATCGACCGGACAAAAGGGATTGGCATAATCCTTGTGGTCTTGGGACACCTGTCAGCCACATGGGCGAAATTTGTATTTGTTTTCCATATGCCGCTGTTCTTTGTCTTGAGCGGATTTCTTTTTAATGCCAACCGGCGACCTTCCGAATACTGGACCGCGAAATTGCACCATTTGGCCGTGCCTTATTTAGGCTTCTTGATGCTTTTCAACCTCAAACCGTGCGCTGCACTTTTGCTGCAAATGTCGCATGGGTTGGCCACGGTGAACTGGCATTTTTTCAAAA
>Ga0302320_10025367_pt1 | contig 11529 bp, 5 predicted proteins | sample Bog_T0_3_FD_202130 | JGI IMG/M metagenome (GOLD analysis project Ga0302320, IMG submission 202130) | Peat permafrost microbial communities from Stordalen Mire near Abisko, Sweden - Bog_T0_3 | ecosystem: Environmental > Terrestrial > Soil > Wetlands > Peat | place: Sweden: Abisko, Stordalen Mire... | reverse complement strand
CCGACCTCCAGCATGTCGGGATCGTTCCAATGGCCGGGGCCGGCCCACTGTTCGAGACCATTCTGGTTAAAGCCGTGGCTCTCGACGCTGGGCCAGTTGTCGTTGATATCGCCCGTGGTGCGCCACAGGTTCCCGCCGGTCTGGGCGCCCCATTCCCACACCTTGCCCATTCCGTATTGGCAAAAGCTGAAAACGATGTCGCGATCGACCTTGTCCAGGGAGGCGCGCATCTTGATGTAAGGGGCCTTGTCGAGCTCCACCTCGATGCCTGCGGTTTTTCCGGGATTCAGTTTCTGGGCCTGGGCGTGGAGATCGGCGAGCTGGGCGTCGATCACTTTCATGCGGGCGACGATCTGGTCCTTCGTCATGCCGGAGGACTGGGTTTCGATCTGCTTGAGCGCGTCGGATTGCGGGAGCATGCCGGGGTCGTGCTTGTATTTGCGGACGGCTAGGACGGCATCCTCCATGGCGAGGGACTTGAGCTGGGCCGCCTTGTCAGGGAGCAATTCGGCGTACTGATCCTCTCGCAACGTGTCGGCGATGCTGCCGTAGGAGCACCAGTCGTATTTGAGGTAATCGACATCCCAACTGGCGTAGGTGGCCGCGTCCTGGTCCTCATGGTTGTAGGAGGCCACGGCGCCGGCGCAGGTCAGCGGGCCGGGCGACGAGTAAAGGCCGAGCTTGAGGCCCTTGCCATGGACGTATGCGGCGAGCGCCTTGACGTCGGGGATCTTCGCACTGGAGTGGATATTGCCGGCGGCATCGCGCGTGCCTTCCCACCGGTCGTCCATGTTGATATAGGTCCAGCCGTGATCGATGAGGCCGGTGGCAACCATGGCGTTGGCCGCGCCTTCGATTTTTGCCTCGTCGATGTTGCCGCGGAAGCAGTTCCAGCTATTCCAGCCGAGCGGCGGGGTGAGGCAGATGGCAGGGCCGATGACGAAACGAATCGAGGCCGTGTCCTTCCCGGCGGCATTCGAGGCGGTGAACGTGATGGCGTGCTCGCCCGCCTGGGCGACGGCGCCGGTGATATTGCCGGTGCTGCCATCCAGGGTCAGGCCCGCCGGGAGGCCATCGGCGGTGATGGTGATGGGACGCTGCCCGGTGACGGGCAGATGATAAAAGAAGGGATGGCCGGGACGCGCGCCGTACACGCGGGGGCCATTGATGCGCGGCGTGACCGGGGCAGGCGGGGTGCGGATGGCGCTGGTGTAGTCCGGCATGGTGGCCGGGGTCTGGGCAGCCGCGGCCCAAGGGAGGAGGAAGAGGGCCGCGAGGAGGGGGGTGAGAGTTTTCATGGGGGGGAGAAGTGGCGTTTGGCTCCACAGACGGCCCCGCCGCGGAGAGGGGATTTTTCGAGGTAGCGGAAGGGGTCAGTCCTTGTCGATACTGTATTTGCCGGGGCCGATGAAAAGCAGGGAGAAAAACAGGATGGCCAGCTCGATGGCGTGGGATGCTGTCTCGAGCCCCTGGTTTTTCCCCATGTGCATGAAAGAAGCAACCGTCAGGGTAATGAAGAGGAGGAAACAGGCGGGCCGAAAGAGGAAGCCCAGGATGACCAGCACGCAGCCGAGCGTCTCCGACAGGGAGGCCATGAGACCCCAAAAGACCGGGGCGAAGTGGATGCCGACGTACCGGGTGGCAAGACCGATCTCCCGCCAGGCGTGGACGCCGCCGGCCAACTTGTGCCAGCCATGGACGTACAAATAAAAACTGCCGAGGGCGACCCGGAGGAAGAGCAGGCCCCAGTCGCGGAACCGGGTGAGGGAGGTGAGGATCATTTCAAAAACTATTTTTTGGCTTAATTGGCCTTAATTCACCTTAATTTTTTCCCGGAGGGAGGGGAATTTTAACGCAGAGGGCGCAGAGGCGCAGAGAATGTGAGGGTACCGGCATGGGAGAATTTGAAGGAAGATTGCTCACTATGGGGCATCAGTAAAGAAAAAAACGACGAAAGAGCCAAATATTTTACACCCTCCATGAAAGTCCCCCTCCCCATCTCCTGAATGTCTTCCCCTGAAAAAAATTCAGCCCCCCGCGACCGAGTGGCCGCGAAGGGCTGATGTTCCCCCCAGAACAATTTATAAAGCTGTTGGAGTTATACGGCACAAGATTGAGAGGCGCAACAACTTTTCATAACTTTTTTTCCGGGAGCGGTAATATAAGCAATTTCGCTGACTTTCAATTAGCTGTCCTTATAGAAAAGTCCGTGAAAGCCATTTCCCGGGCATTTGTCTGCTTTCAAGCAATCCTACCGCTACGGGAACAGTCCCCGCGCCACCTTCGCCGCCACCACTCGCTCCACCCCGATGGACATGGCGGCGATGCGGTGGGGGATCTTTTGGGCCCGGGCCCGCTTGAGCATCCCGGTGAAGGCGCCCTCCAGAATACGGAAAAGGCGGTCAGTCACCTCCGTCTCACTCCAGAAGAAGTTCTGGAGGTCCTGAACCCACTCGAAGTAGGAGACGATGACGCCGCCGGCGTTGCAGAGAATGTCCGGGATGACGAAAATCTCCTCCCAGCGCTGGAAGAGGATCTGGTCGGCATCCGGGGTGGTGGGGCCGTTGGCCCCCTCGGCGAGGATGCGGCACTGGAGACGGGAGGCGATATCGGCGGTAATGACCCGCTCGAGGGCGGCCGGGATAAGGACATCGCACTTGAGGGTGAGAAGTTCGTCGGCGGGGATGACATCGGCACCGGGGAAACCGAGGAGGGAGCCGCGGCGGCGAACGTGCTCGAGGGCGGCGAGGACATCGATGCCGGCGGGATTATGGAGGGAGACGAAGGCATCGCCGATGGCGATGATCTTGACGCCATCGTGATGGGCCAGCCAATCGGCGGCGACGCTGCCGACATTGCCAAAGCCCTGGATGACGGCAGTGCAATTCTCGCCATCCATCTTGAGGGTATCGAATGCGCGCTCGATGAGGTAGGCGACGCCGCGGCCTGTGGCCTCGCGGCGGCCGATGGTGCCGCCGATGGCGACGGGCTTGCCGGTGACGATCTCCGGGACGGCGTAGCCCATGTGGACGGAGTAGGTGTCCATGAACCATGCCATGACCTGCTCGCCGGTGCCCATGTCCGGGCCCATAATATCGGTGCGGGAGCCGACGAATGGGATCATCTCCTGCATGTAGCGGCGGGAAACGGTTTCGAGCTCGCGCGAGGAAAGGGACGCGGGATCGAGGGTGATGCCACCCTTTGCGCCGCCGTAAGGGAGACCGGCGAGGGCGCACTTCCAGCTCATCCACATGGCGAGGGCGGCAACTTCGCCCAGGGAGACATTGGGATGGAAGCGGGTGCCGCCCTTGGTGGGACCGAAGGCGATGTGATGCTGGACCCGGTAACCGTGGAAGATGCAGGTGGAACCGTCGTCACGATGAATGGGCAGGGTGACGGTGACGGCGCGCTTTGGCATGATGAGCCGCTGCCGGAGATTATCGGAGATGTTGAGATGATCCGCGACGATGCGAAACTGCTCGGTGGCCATTTCGAAGGCAGGATCCTTGTATATTTCCATCGGCTGAGGAGTTAACGAACAGTATGAAGCAGAGAGAGGGCGGCGGAAGAAGGCAGAAATAGCGGGAATATTCTTTTCCGCCGAAAAATCTTTCGGTTCAGGGAAACCGCTATCGGGCGGAATACGAAGAGAAGACAACAGTACCTCCTAAATGAAAAAGATTTACGCTATAATCGTATCGATCACCCTGGCCACGATGCAGGCGCTTGCGGGGGATGGGGTGCAAGTCCAACAGAGTGCCCCGGTGACGACGCGGGGGGCGTTCGACCGGGGAACGTGGGAGGTGGAGGGAGGCGCGGGGGCGTTCAGTTCCTTTTCAACGACGAAAGCAACGCGGCCGACGATCAATTACGAGTTGCAGGATTTGCGGGTGGGATGGATGTATGACAGTCCGCGGCACGGGGATTGGCTGAATGGGATTTTACGCGGGAACAGCGAGATTATGCTGGAGATCATCGAAGGGAATACGACGCATGGGAAAGGGGGGTACCTGGCGGGAGGGTCGTTGCTGTGGAGATACAATTTCATCCAGCCTGACGCGCGATGGGTACCGTACTTCCAACTCGGGGCGGGCGCGCTGGGGAACAATATCTACAGGGAACGGGGGCAGAAGGAGATCGGGGAAGGGTTCGAATTCATGCTGCAAGGGGAAATTGGGTTACGGTATATGATCAGCGATGCGTGGTCGGTCTCGGCGGAAGGAGGGTACCGGCATATCTCGAATGCGGGGCTTGCGTCGAATAATGAAGGGTTGAATTCGCTGGGGGGAGTGTTGCAGGTGAGTTACCGGTTTCACTAGCGAGGCGGAGTAGGACTACGGGACCAACGATGATGGGGCCGTGTGGGTGGAATACGGTGCAAGAGAAAGTGAAAGAGGAGGTGCAAGTGACGGGCCGGACAATGAGGGCGCCCGATCCGATCGAGCGATGATCGACTCGGATTGGGAACGCAGCTAGAATATTAGCCGCCACCGTTGAGGAGGCCGTACACTACGAGGCCGTTGGCGGTGGGGACGTAAACGCTGGAACCGGCGACGATGGGGACGGCGAAGGGGCAGGTGCCGCCAGGCAGGTCGCGACCGCCGGCAGCTTGTGCGGTGTTGTAGATTTCGATACCGATGTTCGAGGCTTTATAAGCGCGGAGCTGGCCGGGGTAGAGTGACCACAAGACGGCATTAGGATCAATGGAAGAGGAGCCGGAGATGATGGGGGAGGCGCCTGTCGGGGGGTAGGTGTCAGCCGTCAACTTAGACGCTGCAAATGATCCGGTGGTAATGGCGAAAGATTTCCCCTGAAGGTGGGTTATGGTATTAATTGCCGGCGACGGGAAATAATAGAATGCCCCGTTATAATACCCCGGGGTATCGAAGGATTGACCTATGGCATTGGCTTTCTCCTGGACGATGTTGTCCTTTGTGGCGTCGTACCCGCCCATTTTGTCGCAGTCCACCAGGTAAATGGTTCCGAGCTTGCCAGCACCAACCATCAAGTGGGGGTGGACCGGGCTGCCGACCGTGTTTGGAAGGAGCAATATGTCGCCGGAACCGAGGTCCAAGTCGTGCTCGGCCATGTAGGCCTGCGTATTGGGGGTGAAATAGTCAACAACCTTGAGCCCCCATCCATTGGAGTTCGGATTGGCGGGAGTGGCATGAAGGGGGTCTGGAGCGAGCTTGACGAAAGAGTCGCCGTAATCCCCCTCGTTATACGAAGCAGTGGCGGCATCGTGGGCGGGCATTTTGAAGGTGCCATTACCGGTAAGGGCATAAAGATTCCCAAGCGGATCGGCAGCGAGGCCACCGCCGGAGTTCCAGATTCCACCGGCAGCGCCATCGGGCGTATCATTCCAGACGGCTGTGAGCCTGAAGTTATTGACGTTATACCCAAGAATCCAGCCGTGGTAGGGAAGGACATCGCCTTCGCAGCCGGAAGCGATGTAAACGACTCCGTTGACCAGTGCAAGGGCGGGGCGCTGGTGCTGGCGCAATGCGTTAAAGGCGACATGGCCGCCCACGCTGCCCGATCCGCCCCCGAGACCGGATGGACCGCTAACGAACGAGTAAGAAGAGGCAACGCCCTTGGAGTTGATCACGGCGACGGTATCCGCAATGAGGACAGGGCTGCCAGGGTGCTCGGCGCCGCTGGAGATGTCGATAGCGTGGAGATTGAAGTAATAATGGTTTTTACCTGCGATGATCTTTTTTGTTTTCGCACATACCAGGAGCAAGTTGGTAGTGGGATCGATGACGGGGGTACCTGTGATACCGACCTCGGGACTGATGCTATTGCTGTCCAAATCGGCGGCGGGGACGGTCGTGATGCCGGCACCGGCATTGATGAAACTGGTCTTCCAGAGCGGCGCGGCGCCGGCGGCGTTATTGGCATCGAACGCATAAACGCTGTCATGCTCCGTAGCGACGAAAACGACGTCGTGGGTGGTGCCTTTGTAAACGCCGGTTGTGATGGGCACGGAAGCCTTGAATAGGGGCTGGGCGTAAACGTTGCCATCCACAAAGTAACTGAATAATTTGCCGAAATCGGTGGAATTGACGTTCGTTGCGTCGAGAACGGTCTGATTGGGATATTGGCCGGTACTGCCAAGGTCGGCGCGATACATGAGGACATCGTTCAGCGAGGCAGGGATGCTGGTAAAAGTCCATGTCAGCAAGTCATCCGTGGAGGTATCCGGGCTGACTGCGGTTGCGGCGGTGAACCCGGCATAGGCGGAGGAGGCGCCGATCGTGGAGGGGATATTGATCGAGTATTCCTGGGTGAAAACGGTTTTGGTGGTAAGATCGACGATGTGCTCGTTGAGGATGCCATCGGAATAAGTGAGGGTTACGCTCATGATGTGGCCGCTGTGAAAGTCGATGCCGGAGATGGCTTTTACGTCGATGTCAGCGAGGCCGGGCTCGGTGGATGGAGCGCCATTGATATAGAGGCCGGTGGTGCTGACATCGGGATAGATGTTAAACTTGATGGCGATGCTTGCGGGAATTGGGACATAACCAAGGTCCGCGCCGTCGCCCCCGGTGGCGGTGAGTGCGCCGCGCTGGATGCAGAATGTGAAACCGTTTGCGGTGGGATTGAGTATTTGAAATTCGAACTGGGTCTGGAACCTGCGGATGTTGACCTTGGTGAGGTAGTAAGCGCTGCGGGCCTCGTCGGCGCTCCCGTTGGTGAGTTCGAGCTTCGAGCCGTCCAAGGAGGGGTTGCCGATGCCACTGGAGTGATTGAGGGCGAGTGCTGTGCCGGAGGTGAGGAAGCCGGAGTCGAAATCGATGGTCTGCGAATGCGCGCTGAAGGTGAGGGCTATAAGGGCCAGGATAGGGGCGACGGCGAGGGACTGGCGCATAAGGCTAGGGTGGCCCGGAATAGAGGTTTTGGTCAAGGGCTGGGATTGGAGCGCGAACTCCCACGTAACCAGTGGCGATAGACCTCACGCGAAGAAGAGGCCCCGTAAGCCATAAGGGGCTTATGGGCGCAACGTGGAGCGCCAAGTCCTGGGAGAACTTAGTAGCTGTAAGGGGAGTAGCCCCTTTGGGAGGCGTTGAAGTCGCCGATGGGGTCGACGTAATCGACTACGCCGAGTACCTGGTCGCCGACGGGATCGAAGCCGATGGGGAGCTTGAGGCGGGTGTCGAGGACGGTGCCTTGCTGGTAAAAAGTAAAGGTCCTCGATTGGCCAGGGGCGAGTGCGGGAAGATAGAAGTGTGTGGTGGAACCGGACGAGAATGGGGTTTCGCCGCCTGAAAGGAAGCCGTTTGGATCGTAGGTGTTGGGGTCGAAATTGGCGCCGGTGATGGCGCTGGCGGGCTGGAGGGGGTCGGCATAGACGGTGAAGGTGCAGGGACCGGAGGCTTTATCGCCGGAATTGATAATGGTGACGGCTGCGCGGAGTGCCAGTTGCAGAGAGTGGCCGGAGTCGAAGTTCTTGAAGACGGCGAATGAGCCGTCGGAGTCTATATGGTAAATGGTGCCGTAGCCATTGGTGCCGCCGATTTCCGTGGTGCCGTAGAAGCCGTCGCTAAGGCGTAGGAGGGATGCATAGGGGAATTGGCCGTCAGGGCCGCAATCGAATGACAGGAGAGATTTGAACGGGCCGCCAGGCTCCTGGGAGATCTTGAAAACAGTACCACCGTCCGTGGTGCCGCCGCCAGCGGTGGTGCCATAGAGGTATCCATCGGTGCCGGCGACGAGGGGGGCGTAGGGGTTGGAGCCGTCATCACCGGAGAAGGAATGGAGGGTTGTGAGCGTGCCGGTGGAAGCGAGCTGGTAAACGGTGCCTTCATTGGAAACGCCGCCCATGGAGGTGGTGCCGTAGAGTTTGCCACCGGTGCCCTCGACGAGCGCGGCATCGGGGTTTTCACCCTCGCCGGCGGAACCGGTGAAGGAATGCCACAGAGAGACGGTGGGGGGGCCGATTGGGCTGGGAGTGAGGCGGAAGATGGTGCCGAGATTGGCGGATCCGCCGTTATGCGTGGTTCCGTAGAAATCGCCGCCGGTGCCACGGATGAGTGCGGAGTACGGATTGGCGCCATCGGTGCCGCTCACGAAAGTGTGAACGGTGGAGAATGAACCGGAGTAGGTGACGCCGAAGATGGTGCCGTAGCCATTGCCTCCCGCCTCGGTGGTACCGAAGAAGTAGCCGTTGGTGCCCTCGACGACGGCAGCGTAGGGGTTGCCGCCATCGGTGCCGCCAGTAAAGGAGTGGATCGTGGTGATGGTGCCGGTGGTGGTTAGCTGGAAGACGGTGCCTTCGCCTTCGCCGCCGTCGGTCTCCGTGGTGCCGTAGAGGTTGCCGTCGGTGCCGGTAATGACGGGTGCGTAGGGGTTGCCACCATCGCTGCCGCCGGTGAAGGAGTAGATGGTACTGACGGTGCCATCCCTTGAGATCGAGTAGACGGAACCGAAACCATTGGCGCCGCCCCACTTGGTGGTGCCGTAGAGTGTGCCATCGGTGCCGGCCGTGAGGGCGGCGTAGGGGTTGCCGCCGGAGGTGACGAGGCCGTTGGTGGTGGAGCTGACCGTGACGAGGGAATTGGAATCGGAATAGACCGTGGACCAGAGCTGCGCGAGATGGATCTGGTCGTAGGGGGGTAGGGGCTGGGTGCCGGGGACAGAGTAAATATGGGCCAGGATGGAATTGGCGGCGGCATAGCCGGAGAGACCGTTGCGGGAGACTACGGTGGAGATGTCGAAAGTGTTGCCGTCTTTATAGGTGTGGGAGCCGACAATGTTGAATGTGGAATCGGCGCTAGTCTTGACGGTGCCGGAGGTGAGTGCGCCGTCGCCCCAATTGATGACGGCGGTGTAATCGGAGGGGGTGGAGGCGGTGCCGATGTCCTTGAAGGTGGCGACGACGGCGTTGGTGAGGACGCCGCCGGTGTTTGCGAGGTCGGTGCCGGAGATGGCGAGGGCGGAAGGGGCTATGTTGGCGGTACTGGTGAGGGTTAAAGAGGATCCCTTGATATCGGAAATATGCAGGGTGACCGGGTACTGGCCGACGTGGGTGTAATTGTGGCCGGCGAAGACTTCGAAACCGGTGGCGGCGTTGGCGATGGTGACAGCGGTGCCGGAGACGTAGGTACCGTCGCCCCAGTTGAGATTGGCGGTGAAGCTGGAGGTGGATTTGTCGTAGGAGGGGGCGGAGAAAGTGGCTACGGCGTAGGGAGCGAGCTTGAGGGCTCCGTAAGTTCCTGCGCGGATGGGGGTTAGGGTTCCGGATAGGGCGGTGGCACCTGCGCCGACAGTGAAGGTGGATTGCTCGAAGCCGCGGGTGGAGCCGTTCCAGAGGTCCACGTTGGAGCCGATGAGGTTGCCGGTGTTGGAGACCAGGGGGATGGCGAAGGTGGCGGATGTGCCGGTGGTGAGCATCCCGTCATTGACCGGGAGGAAGGTTTGGTAGCCGAAGCGGTCGAAGTTGCGGGTGAGATCGACGGCGGGGATGGTGTATTTCAGGGTGCCATTGGGCGCGTTGAAATTCGATTGCTGGAGGGGGTAGGGAGGATCGACGAAAGTGTCGGGCGTGGCGTGGGCCTTGAAGGTCTGGGTGAAGGTAGACGTGCCGGAGGTGGCGGTGACCTTGATATCGGCGTCGCAGACGCCGGTGGCGCTAAGGAGGAGGACGGCGTCGGTGCTGTTGTGGAAGAGGAGGGCGCTGGTGATGTCGACGGGTTTGACGGGTTTACTGGCTTCGCCACTGCCATTGTCCTCGAGGCTGATCGTGGAGATGCCGTTGAGGGTGTCGGAGCCACGGAGCATCTGGCCGAAGATGGTGTAGCCGTAGTCGAGCGCCTCGCGGTTGGTGGCGAGGGTAATGAAGAATTGGGAGCCGTTGGAGTCGCCGTTGTCGGCGCGGGCGACCTCGTTTGTGAGCGTCGCGTTGGAGTTGGAGTTGGCCATGGCAAGTTGGCCCTGGGTGCCGCTGAAGATGAGAGCGCTGCTGTACTCGTTGGGGAAGGTAAAGCCGGGGCCGCCGAGGCCGTTGCCTTCAGGGTCGCCGCCCTGGATGACGAAACCGGGGACTACCCGATGGAAGGTGACGTATTTGACGTATTCCTTCTTCTTGCCATCGACGGTCTCGATTGCATTGCGGGGACTGTAAAAGCCGCCCTCGGTGAGGCCGCCAATGATGTTCGAGGTGTTGGGGGCGAACTCGCGGAGAAGCTGGAACTCCATGGTGCCGGTGTGGAGGATCTGGCTGGTTACGGTACCGGTGGTCTTTGGGAGGTAATAGGTGACCCCTAGCATGAAATGAGGATCGCCGGTGCGGATGCTGGCGTGGATGCCGGCGGCGGTAGCGGGCTTGCCGCTGCTGGTGGTGGGAGCGCCGACGGTTACGGTGTAGGAGCGACCGGGGCCGGTGCCGTCGGTGGCCGGGATGGGGACGACGAGGGTTTTACCAGATGGAATCTCCTGGTCAGGAATGGACTCGAAGCCGATGGCGGCGCGGGCAACGGGGGCAGCCAGCAACGACAGCGTAGCAAGCAAAGACACAAGGGCACGGGAGTGGAACATAACCAAAGGAGGAGCGCGGGAAGGTGCCACGCGGGGGAGCGGGAGGCAAACAGATTGCTGATTTTTGATTTTTGATTTCTGATTTTAAGGCCTGGCCTTGCAGTCCCGGGGCGACGGGAACGCTGCGCTCCACCCCATGCCGCGCTCCATGACGACGAGGTAGTGGCTTCGCATTGCGGCGGGGTGAAAGAGTATTGCAGAAGGGAATGGGTGGGGAAGTCAAGGTGGTGTAGCGGAATCGCGGGTGGGCGGTGCTCTTTTTTAACCGCAGATTACCGCAGATTTTCACAGATTGGGAATAGCGGGCATTGATCCGAAGGGGACTTAACGCAGGGGGGAGAGGGGACTTATGAGACCCATTGGACGGATAGGACCAATTGGGTGCGGCGGACTGGTACCGGGGTCGCAACGGGATCTTTGTGGAAATTTGCGGAGGCCAATCAGAAGATTGGCGAGCCCAAGATTCGCCTTTTCGCCGCGAAATGGGGAAGCGGTTTAGGGCTGGTCGCCGAGGACGCGGTCGAGGTTGAAGGCGGCGCTGATGAGGGCGAGGTGGGTGAAGGCCTGGGGGAAGTTGCCGAGGGCCTGGCCCTGGGAGCTGGTTTGCTCGGCGTAGAGGCCGAGGTGATTGGCGTAGCCGAGCATGCGCTCGAAGATGATGCGGGCCTGCTCGAGTTTATCCGGGAAGGCCTGGCCGGCCCGGGTGAGGGCCTCGACGAGCCAGAATGAGCACATGTTGAAAGTGCCTTCGTCGCCGGCAAGACCATCGACGCCGGGGGGATAGCGATGGACGAGGCTGTCGCTGACGAGGCCGCCGTCGAGGGGATCTTTCAGGATGGCGTCGAGGGTGCCGAGCATGCGGGGATCGGTGGGGGCCATGAAGAAGACGAGGGGCATGATGAGGAGGGATGCATCGAGGGCATCGCTGCCATAGGCCTGGGTGAAGGCGTTGCGCCCGGGGTTCCATCCGCGGGTCATGACCTCCTCGTAAAT
>Ga0302320_10025366_pt1 | contig 11529 bp, 11 predicted proteins | sample Bog_T0_3_FD_202130 | JGI IMG/M metagenome (GOLD analysis project Ga0302320, IMG submission 202130) | Peat permafrost microbial communities from Stordalen Mire near Abisko, Sweden - Bog_T0_3 | ecosystem: Environmental > Terrestrial > Soil > Wetlands > Peat | place: Sweden: Abisko, Stordalen Mire... | reverse complement strand
ATTGAAGAAACGAAAATCGATCTGACTTACTCAGCCACGAACCGCATCAGCCGGACGGGACCACCGCTCGGGACGCTCGTTGTGTGCATAATTCAGGTAAAACCCTCCGCAACGTCGCAGAGTTCACCACTGTAAGGCCAGCGCGTGCCTTGTGTTGTCAATAGACCAAGACTTGAAACGACTCAAGAAACTTTGTCCCAACAGAAGATCACCAGCAGCATCGGCAACACTTCCAGTCACATTTTCCACGACGACATCGCCCACTTTTAGACTCTTTATGTGAAAAGCCTTTGCCTGTACTACTGATCCGTCTGCCAATGCATATTTTTGCGTGCCAATGAAATCATCGCTTGTTATTGTTCCCGCCCGAATCAACGTGGACACTACGTCAGAAGGAATAGTTACGTCGCTGGCCCCACTGTCAACGACAAACTTTAGAGTAATGGCATTGTTTATCAAGACCGGAACTTTATAGACTCCGGTTTCCCTTAGCATCGGAATTATTTTATTCGGACTTGTTGATGTGAACGGTGACTTTCCTGTCATTATCGCCCTGCCCATGGCTTGAGCCTCGGCAATCTGGGCAGGAGTCATATCTTCTTCCAGCGCATCTCTCTGTATTCTTGCCGCTGCCGACATCTCATTTAATCCTTGTGCCGCTGCCAAGTTGATCCACATATAGGCCTGAACTACATCTTTTGGAACGCCAGCGCCCCTCAAATAGAGCCTGCCGAGCATAAGCTGCGCTCCAGAAGCCCCTTGTTCAGCCGCTTTCCGATACCACACCGCAGCCTCAGCTTCATCTTTGTTGGAATCATCCCGAATGCCGGCTTCATACATCACGCCGAGATCGATCTGAGCCTTAAGATTTCCGCTGTTCGCCAAAGTTTTTAGCTGAGCAAGCGCTGTCGTGTTCCCGCTCATAGCTGGCTCAAAGAGCTCATCCGGCGTCTTCTGCCCCATCGCCACGGACGCCAGCAATACGAACAGCGCCAGACAGTTTCGGATCAGAGCTTTCATTACCGCCATTCGTTGAACAGTATATCGTGAAGTTTGCGAGTGCTGGATCGCCGAATACCCGCAAAGAGGCGCTGGCGTTAATCTCGCGTTTCTCGCCTGCCCAAGAAGAAGATCAGACCGAAGGAAGCTGCGCCCAGCAAGGTCCCAGCGATGAGCATGCTGACGGCCGAGTACTCTAAAGGGGTGAACGGCGTCTGCTTGATGCCAATTGGAGCCCGAAGAAAGTCGTAGACGAACCATCCCACCAAGCCGCCTGCTGCGGCAGCCACCGCCGCCATCGACGCCAGGCACAGGAGGTACAGAATGAGCCTGATCACCTCGATATCATCTCACCCAGCAGCTCACTAAGTTCCCAAAACGCGATTGGTCATGCACGCTAACAGCGCTGATGTCACCCTTGGGCTCCGACGAACACGGAAAAGTGCGGTACGCCAAGCGGGGGCAGTAAGCCGCCCAGAGGTTCTCCCACTTCCTTGATAATCCATTCGTCAGCCGGGCGAAGCAGCATATCGACCACTTCGCAGCGACCCTTCGCCGGGGCTCTTCGTCTCTTAGTTACTTTCCGGCGCAAAATTCGACTTTCTTCGATTTTCCGGTTGGAGCCCTGACCGGCGGGGGCGCGACCACGCGACTTGGGTAAGCCGGGAGTTCCCTGATGTTTGTGGAGAGGGGTACGATCCAGGTGGAGGGTTGGGACAGGGGCAGAACTGGAGGGGAGAGGAGAAGAGGGCGTTTTGTTACGGTTCAGAGCCTTGAAGCGAGGTGGATTCCGATGTTGATCATATTATCTGCGATAATTCCGAGGCCGACCCACCGCTTCATACCTTGAGTGCCCTTGTATCGCGACCGATTCAGTCCATGCCGCCGTTTGAGCACGCTGATGCGGCCTTCGCAACCGGTGCGCCACTTTTGGGCTTTCTTGAACCAGCGCTTCTTCTGTTCCTGCTTCCGTTTCTCGCTTTTGGTGGAACGGCTGGGAACAGCCACTCGTTTCACACCGAGATTTTTGGCCGCGGCCTCATTGGCGCCGGAGAAGAAACCCGCGTCGGCAGCCACCAGGTCCGGAATCCGATTCAGCAACTCCTTATGTTTTTCGATGGACGGCGTCAGTAAGTCGGAATCACTGGGGCGCTGGTCGAATACCTCGCAGTGGATAACGATCTGATTCTCCGCTTCCTGGATTTTGACCATCTTGCCGAACTCGGTTGGCTTACTCGCCTTACCCTTGCGAATCACTTCGGTGTCGGGCTCAAACACGCTGAGTATTTTGTTTTCCGACCTCGTATTGCCTTCCAGCACACGCGCCCGTGCCTGCTTCATCGCCTGCTGCACCCGCGGGATCATCTCATCGAGCTGTTGTTTGGCTTTTTGTAAGACGGCCGGCCCGTTTTGTCCGACCTGTTCGGCAATCGCGGCGGAGAACTTTTTGGCCTGCCCCACCACACGGCTCGTCGCTTCCAGCAGTTTGCCGTAGGCGGCCTTCATCTTCGCCTGGCCCTTCTCGCTCTTGTTGCGGGCCGCATAAGCGATCTCGAGAATGCGGCGCTTCACGCTGCGCGAGCGATCCCGGAACTTCGTCCCCGCCTCGCCGGCGGCTTCGGCCACTTTCTTCATCACCCGCGTCAGGACCCGTACACCGTCACCCATCAGCGTGCTGTCGGTTGGATAGTGGATGTTGGTTTCGACGACCGTGGTATCCACTCTCAGCTTGCGGCCTTCGACGACTTCCCTCTCAAGAGCGATCGCCACAGTTCGCCGATGCAGCTTTTCGATTGCCTCAGGCCCCAGCTGACGCGCCAGACGTCCCATGGTTTTGTCGTCCGGGACCTTGCCACCGCCAATGCCGGTGAACTCTCTATATACAAGGTTGGCCCGGACTTCCCGGGTAACATCTTCAAAGCTCCAGCCACGCATGTGCTTGAGCAACAACATTCTCAGAACGATTTCCGCCGTGGTCGAAGGTCGTCCGCGGGTCTTGCTCTTTTTGCAGCGCTTGCTCAACTCTTCCTGAACGATCTCCAGCAACTGGTCGTCGTTCAATGCCTCGTCGGCATGCCGCATCCACGGTTCCCACAGATCGCCGACCTCTTCAGTAATGAAGCCATCGGCGAAGCTGCGTTGAAGACGGCGGGCGGCGATCACGCTTCACGCTCCTTCGACTCGTCCCGGTCCAGACGTAATAAATGTTGATTGAGTTCGCTGATCGCCTCCAGGGTTTCTTTCACCTGGCGGTAACGCTCCAAAGACTTACGAACCTGAGGCACCTGTGCCGGGCGCAGGCTTAGCTGGCGGGTCTTCGCTCCGGGGTAGTTCACATTGAGAACCCATTGCGGGTGACCCTCGCCGCGCGCGCATTTGGGACAGCCGGCGCTGTGAAAGGTCGTGCGCTCCAGCAGGGAGCCGCGCAGAATATCGGCGGAACGCGTGAGTGTGGCCGCAAGCTTGTCCCTTTTGCGGCTGGCGCTCTCACGTGTCATCTATACAGATGATACACACACGCCGGACACCTGTCAACATCTTTTTCAGACAATGTTTTGGGAATGGGCGACTCCCCACCTCCGATCCTACGGGATCGAAAAGCCGCATAAGGCCCCGTCCGAGCGACTTCCGTTCGGTCCTGCACGACCCGCGATTGAGGCGTTATGAAAGCAAATCAGTTAGGCCGCGAATTTTGCGCCGGAAAGTAGCTAAATGCGCGCGTATCAGGCAGCCCTCGTCGACGGCGGCGAGCGGAGTGCGAGTTGTCGAGCCGTCAGCCGCTCCACCAGGACCATTGGGCCGCCACAAGTCGGGCAGACCCACATTGCTGCCGGCTCTGGCGCGGTAGTGGAGATCCTGGTGGCCGCGGATACGGGAGTATCGGCCAGTAGTTGTTTGCACAATGGCACGAGTGCACCGCGTCGGCGGCTGGCAAGGAAACCGAAGTGGCGAATACGAACGAAGCCGCGGGGCAGGACATGAAGCAGGAAACGGCGGAGAAACTCATCGGCACAAAGCGTCATGAGGCGTTTCTTGTTGCCGTGAGCGGAGTCTCTGAAGCGGAACGAGATCTTTTCGCCGTCGAAGGAGACCAGCCGGTGATTGGAGATGGCGACACGATGCGTATAAGCGCCGAGATATCGGAGTACCTGATCGGACCCGCCGAACGGTGGCTTTGACCAGTGGCGAAGAGAAATACCGAACTTATCCTGGATAAGACTGACCATAGGTGTGCGCTTGTGGTCAAGACAACCCAGCGGTGGCGGAATAGCTGCCGGAGAAGGCTCCGGAATAACCGTGGCTCGGCGAAAGGCTTGAGCTGCCCGTGGAACCGGAGTTCGCCCGCGGCAAAGGACCGCTCCAGTGCGTCGGTGAACTTGCCTCGAAAGACCGCGCTGAGAACTGATTCCGGGAGAAAGAACTTCTCGTTCCCTGGACGCACCCAGCGCGTGTGATCCGGTAACAGACCGCCGGAGGCGACAACGCAATGGACATGGGGGTGATGCTGGAGCTTCTGGTTCCAGGTATGAAGAACGCTGAAGAAACCGATCTCAGCGCCGAGATGCCTGGGATCTTTGGCGATTTCCAGAAGCGTCTCGGCGCTCGACCGGAACAGCAGACCGTAGACGATCTGTTTGTTTTGCAGGGCCAGCGGGGCCAACTCGTGCGGGAGTGTGAAAACGACATGGGAGTAGCGCGTGGGCAGCAGTTCGGAGCGCCGTGCGTCAAGCCAGCGGTCGCGCGCATTGCTTTGGCATTGACCACAAGCGAAGAAGCCTGGCTCTGCTTATCCGCGGATAAGGTCGGTTTTCTTCTGCGCCTCTGGTCAGGACAATGCCGGTTTCGGCACGAGTTGAAAGAGATGGCCTGACGGCCGCAGCGCGAACACTCATCGACATGGCCACCCAGCGCGGCCGTGCGGCAGCGAAGGATGGCCGTGAGCACTTTCAGGTGCAGCCAGGTGAACCAGGCGGGATGCCGGTCGATGAGTCTGTCGGCTGCGGCGCGTATGACATCGGCCAACTCGAGGAGTGGCCGGTTCATCTAACGATTTTGTGACCGATGCTCTGCGCGGTCTGGCGGCGCTGCAAGTGTGAGTGCGTCGAGCGGGCTCGGGATCGCCCTGAGCCGCACCTCGGACAGATGCAGGTAGCGGCTGGTGGTTTTCAGATCCGCGTGACCGAGCAGAAGTTGAATAGTCCGCAGGTCCGCGCCGGACTCAAGCAGATGTGTGGCGAAACAGTGCCTCAGGGTATGTGGGTGCACCCGTTTCCGGATTCCGGCGCGGGCGGCGGCGTGTTTGACGGCGTAGAAGACGCTCTTGCCGCACATGGGCACGTCGCTGGCATGGGCGCTCCCTCCCCCGGGAAACAGGTAGGTCTTTGGCCTGGGATTCGCCGAACGGCAGTATCGGCGAAGTTCTTCGAGCAGTCGGGGACTGAGCATGACATCGCGATCCTGATTTCCCTTGCCCTGCTGGATATGAATCAGCATTCGTGCGCTGTCGATGTTGCCGACTTTGAGCTGAACCAGCTCTTCGCGCCGCATGCCGGTGGCGTACAGCGTCAGCAGCCAAACCCTGTGAAGCGGGCTGTCGGCGGAGTCGATGAGCCGCTCGACTTCCTCCCGGCTCAGGACGTCGGGCAATCGTATCGCTCGCTTCGGATAAGGCGTCTCCTCGACCGTCCAGCGGCGCTTCAGGGGTCTTAATGAAGAAGAAGCGAAGAGCCGAAAGGTGTTGACAGACGGTGTTGGCATCGAGTTTTCTGTCGGCGAACAAATGCGCCTGGTACTGACGGATTTCCTCCGGCCCTAACTGGTCGGGAGGGCGATGGTGGAAGCGGGCGAACTCCTCGACGGCGCGCAGATAGCTTTCCGCGGTACGCTTAGATAAATTCCGACGCTGGAGTTCCTCCAGCATCTTCTTTCGTAGATGGGTCACAGGGACCTCCTTCGTGATCCACGATATCTCCGTTTTCACCCGACCGGCGCACACCGCTGGGGTTTATGCCCACGCGAAGCGTCCGCCGCCTTTGGCGGCTTCGTTCAACGCCAATTCAGGGACAAAGAACGATACGTTGCCCGCGTAGTTTTCGAGGATTCGCCGGACCCGAATGCCCAATACCGCGCGAATCAGGATGTTGGCATCGAGCACGAGTGCTCTATTTGGCATTCCGCTTCTTTTCGCGGGCGGCCTGACGGATCTCCTTATATTCGCCCATGAGCTCGTCTTCGGACGCACCCCATGACGCGATCATGGCGTCGAGCTCCTTTGCGGCAGCTCGCATCGCCTCGACTTCCGCCTTCCGGTTTCGCTTCTGCGCCGGAATGAAGAATCCCAGGGTCTCGCCATGACGGGTGATTGCCAGTGAACGGCCGCCTTCCAGGTAGCCTGCCAGGTTCTCACGAAACTCGCGTATGCCGATCTTTTCAGCTTCCATATTGCGTACTCATTGTACACAACAGCAAGTCTCGAATCCATGCCGCAAGGCAGGAGAACGCAATGAACCCCGGCGACACGTTCGTTTCATCGTCATACTGCAATTGATGATCCGCGACGCCAAAGACCTATCCCCCGAGCAAAAGGCGGCCATTGAAAGTCTCCTCGGTCGACGAGTTTCGGAAGGCGAGGCCGTCAGTGTCCGCACGTTCCAGCCGGTTGCCGTCTCGCACCAGCGGAGACTGGAAATCGCGGATGAGTTGCGGAAGTATTTTGCCGAGGTGGCGCCTCGCGGCGGCCCGTGTCGGAGGAAGAAACCGAAGACATCATCACCGAGGCCATGCGGAGCGTTCGCCCCGGCTATAGTCCGCGTCAGTGAGAATTGTCCTCGACATTTGTCCTCGTTCGGGGGCGGACAGTTCCAACGGAAGGGCTCGCTTTACCGAACGCGGCCGCGGCGCTTCCGTTCTTCGCGGACGATCTCTTTGACGGAACCAGGTAACCGGTCCGCCAACGCGCCCCGATACTGCGCAAACGGGTTGTCCGTTGGCTTTGAGGGTTTCGCGACGTCTTTCTTTTTGGGCATTGCCTACCCCAGATCCAGATGCCCGGTGCTGTCGCCGAACTGGTCCAGCTCGATGCCCGCGCCGTTCAGCATGGTTACGAAGAGGTTCGCTACCGGGGTCCGTTCCGGTTCCACGATGTGCCTGCCGCGCTTCGCTCCCGCTACCAGCAGCGGCAGGTTCACGTTCGAATGCGCGTTGCCGTCGCTGAGCGCGCCTCCATACAGGATCGCCGAGTGCTCTAACAGCGTTCCGTCGCCGTCCTGAATCGAGTTCAGCTTTTCCACGAAGTGCGCGAACAGCTGCACGTGGAAGCAATTGATCTTCGTCACCTTCTCGATGAAATCGGGGTGGCCGCGGTGATGCGTCAGCGGATGGTGCGGGTCGGGGACTTCGATCTCGGGATACGTCCGCACGCTGCCTTCGCGGCCCAGCATCATGGTGCTGACGCGCGACAGGTCCGACTGGAACGCGATGGCCTGCAGATCGAACATCAGCTTCACGTATTCGGAGTATTCGAACGGAATGCCCGACGGCTTCTCGATGGGCGGAATGCGCGGGTCTTTCTCAGCCGCGGCGGTGCGCTCTTCGACTTCGCGGACCGACGTCAGGTATTCGTCCATGCGGCGGCGGTCGGCGGCCCCGAGATCGAGTTCGAGTTTACGCGCATCGTCGCGCGTCGCGTCGAGAATGCTGCGGCGATAGAGCGCGCGATGGGCGCGTGTCCTGGCATCAAGGCTGGGATCGACGGTGCCGAAGAGACGCTCGAAGACCGAACGCGGATTCACGTCCACGGCGAGCGGCGAATCGGGGTCCTTCCACGACAGGCTGTTGGTGTAAGCGCAACTCGAACCTGTATCGCAGTTGCCCACCATGCGCGAGTCCTCGCAGCCGATCTGCAGCGACGCCACGCGGGTTTCCGCGGCCCACTTCTTCGCGGCCACCTGATCGAACGTGGTGCCGGCATGCACGTCGGCGCCCGCGGTGTATTTCGGCGTGGACGAAGAGAGGAAACTGCCCGAGGCCTTGGCGTGTCCCCCGCCTTGCCCTTTGTTGGCCGCGTTGTTCATCAGGCCCGAGACGAGCGCGATGTTGGCACGGAAGGGTTCGAGCGGTTTCAGGATGCGCGTGTACTCGAAGTCCGCGCCGGTCGCCGCGGGCGTCCATTGATTCATGATGATGCCGTTCGGCACGTACACGACGCCGAGCCGCCGCACCGGTTCGGTGGCGGCGGCAAAGGCCGGCGCCATGGCGTCTAAGAAAGGAAGCGCAACCGCCGCGCCGGCTCCTCGCAGCAGGGCGCGCCGCGACACGTGTTTCCTTGTGACAAAGGTCATCTTGAAGATACTCCCGCACTGGCGGAAAGCCGTCCGGCTTCACGCGCACGCTTCATCTGACAAAGGTAAACTGTTGACGACTTCGACGACAAGCTCGGAGAACCTGTAGTCGTGGGCCGCGACTCCGGCCTCAATGGTTTTCATGGCGGGGCGGTCATACGGCTCCAGCCCGCGCCCCAGCGCATAGGTCAGAATCTTTTCGGTCAGGCCCGCCACGAAGGCGTCGCGCCGCTGGAGCAGCAGGGCCTTCAGCTCCTTCGGCCCCTGGAACGACTGGCCACCGGGAAGCACGCCCGAGGAGTCGACCGGAATCTTGCCGTCCACATCGCGCCACGCTCCGATGGCGTTCAGGTTTTCGAGTCCGAACCCCAGCGGGTCCATCTTCGAATGGCAGGACGCGCACACCGCGTTGGCGCGATGCGCTTCCATCTGCTGGCGCAACGAAGCCGACTGGCCGACCTTGGTGTCGTCGAGCGCGGGCACGGAAGGCGGAGGAGGAGGAGGAGGCGCGTTGAGCAGGTTTTCCAGAATCCACTTGCCGCGCAGCACCGGCGACGTGCGCGTCGCATACGAAGAGATGGTCAGAATGCTGCCCTGCGCGAGCACGCCGCCGCCGCGATTGGTGGCGCTCATATCCACCTTGCGGAACTCGGGGCCGGTGACGCCGGAGACGCCGTAGAAACGCGCGAGGCGCTCGTCGAGGAAGCTGTAATCGGCGCTGAGAAAATCGAGCACGCTGCCATCGTGGCGCACGATGTTCTCGATGAAGAGCGAAGTCTCGCGGCGCATGGAGTAGCGGAGGCTGGCGTCGAAATCGCGGAAGCGCTCGCCATCGGGGCGAACCACGTCGATGTTGCGGAACTGCAGCCACTGGCCGGCGAAGTTCTCAACCAGCGCGCGCGCTTTCTCGTCGGCAAGCATGCGGCGCACCTGCGCTTCAAGCACGGCGGGCTGGCGCAGGCGATGCTCGGCCGCGAGGCGCAGCAACTCGTCGTCGGGCATGGTGCTCCAGATGAAGTACGAGAGCCGCGACGCCATTTCGTAGTCGCCGACCGGCACTTCGGTCTGGCTGGCGCTGACGGGCCGGTCGTGCTCGATGCGGTAGAGAAAGTCGGGCGAAACCATGACGGCGTCGAGCGCCGCGATGATGCCTTCGTTGAACGAATCCCCCTGCTTGCGCACGAGCGCGTAAATGTTGAGGTACGGGTCGATTTCCTTCGCCTGCACGGGGCGGCGGAAAGCGCGCTGCGCGTAGTGAGCGATGATGGTGCGGGCGCAGGCTGCGGTCTGCTGACTGCAGACGAAGATGCGGCGCAGGCTCTCCTGCGACGGCCCGCTGGTCTGGTCGAACGGCCCTCCGATGTCGATCGATTCGAACCGATTGTCGATGCGCGTTTCGATGCCGTCGGTCTTGATGGTGGTGCCGAGGCGGCGCAGCGTTTCAATGTCTTCGGGGCTCAGCTTGCCGCGCGGGTTGATGAGGGGCCCGGGCGAGCGCGTGGAGGGCTCGGGTCCGCCATAAATGGTCGGCAGGCCGTTAAACTCTTTCAGATACGACGCCGAGACGAGGTGCTCGCCGGCAGTGACTTTGGCGCGGAACTCGCGCACCTGGCCTTCGAGATCGGTGGCGTCGACCACGAGCTCCTGGATCATTTTGCCGTCGATCCACACGGCGCCGTGCGCGGGCATGGACCGATCGGGGCGATGGCCGTTGAAGACGAGCCGGAAGCTGTAGGTGCCGTCCACCGGAAAGGTGTGCAGCGCATGCGAGGCGTGCAGCGAGCTGAGGCCGGTGAGGTCGTAGTGGGCGGCGTCGGGGATCACGGTCTTGGTGCCGCGCGCGTCGTTGAGGCGCACCGGGAACGGGTAGTGCGTCATGGACGGCTTGAGCTTTTCGGGGCCGTAGATGGCGGTGCGCAGGCTGCGGTCGGCGGCGTCGGCGTACTTTTCGAGCAGGACGGAATCCATCTTCAGGGCGTCGCCGATATCGTCGAAGCCGAAGGCGGCCTGGTCGGCGGGAAAGTCGGCGGCGGGGTGAAGGTCGACGCCCAGAAGGTCGCGGACGGTGTTGTCGTACTCGGCGCGATTGAGGCGGCGCGCGGAGACGGGGCCGGGGTCGGGCTTAATGGCGGCGTCCTGGCGGGCGAAGTCGGATTCGAGCCATGCGGTGACGGCGGCGACGTCGGCGGCAGGAGGTTTGGGCGCGCCGGGGGGCGGCATCTCGCCGGCCTTGAGCTTGTTCACGACGCGCTGCCAGACTTCGCGGTCGCTGGTGTCGGTGTATTTCGAGAAATCGATGCCGCCGGAGGCGACGGAGGTGTTGTGGCAGGTGTTGCAGTTGGCGCGGACAAAGGCGAGGACGTCGGGCTGCGCGGCGGACGCGGCTCCGGCAAGCAGAAGGAGGGCCGCGCCACAGCGAGAGAGCATCTTTTTATTGTATTCCCGAGGGGATGGCGGGGAAGGAATGAACGCAATTCACTGCTTCAGCGCGGAAAGCCAGTTCACCATCACGCTGATCGGTTCGGCCACGTGCTGCTCGACGGGCATCAGCAGGAGTCCCTGGCCGCGACTGGTCAGAAGCGATGCCGCTCCGATCGCGGTCGGCGCCGCGTAGAGTTGTCCGGGGACGCCTGCATGAAAGCCGCGCGAGGTATCCACGCCGGCCGCCATCACCGCGATGGGTGGCAGCGATACCCAGAGCAGTTTCCTGCCGTCGGCACTCCACTGCGGCGTGCGGCCGCCCTGACTCGAAACCAGCCATTTACCGCCGGTGTCGCCTCCCGGGACGGGCGAGAAGCCTCTTACGTAAACTTCAAACCTGCCCGTTTCATTCGAATGATAAGCGATGTACCGCCCGTCGGGCGAGAATTCCGCCGCGCCTCCCCCGAATTTGCCGCCGGCGTTGGAGAGTGGGATGGGGGCCGCTCCCTTCTCCAGCGGCAGGACGCCGATGTCCCCCCTCCGCTGAAAGTGGCCGACGGCGATTCGGAATAAGTGAGAAACCGCCCATCCTTCGACCAGCTGCCGGGATGGACGGAATGGGCCATCCGAAGGACCGGCTCCTCAACGCCGGTTCCATCGGCTCTTTTCCTGAAAATCTGCCAGATTCCGCCCGCCAGACGGCCAAAGGCGATCTCGCGCCCGTCCGGCGACCAGACGGGATAGTCGGATTCCCCGCCTCCGAAAGTCA
>Ga0302320_10025363_pt1 | contig 11530 bp, 7 predicted proteins | sample Bog_T0_3_FD_202130 | JGI IMG/M metagenome (GOLD analysis project Ga0302320, IMG submission 202130) | Peat permafrost microbial communities from Stordalen Mire near Abisko, Sweden - Bog_T0_3 | ecosystem: Environmental > Terrestrial > Soil > Wetlands > Peat | place: Sweden: Abisko, Stordalen Mire... | reverse complement strand
AGCGCCATGTTTTACAAGCTACAGCATGCTAACTGAGCTCATGCTGACTTGGAACGGACTGAATTGAAATGGCGTCGCGCGCGACTTGGCTCCGCACGAAGCGGAGACCTAGGCCGGCGGCGAAGGGATCAGTCTGGGGGGCCGGGGCTGGTGGCACGTCAAGTGCTTGTGTGCTATATTGATTCAGACATTTTATTTAGAAACCAAATGGTTGAACTATGAAAGTAAACATGAACAGACCCGCCCGGGTGGGGCCAGGATTTAGGATTGAACGGCCTGGAGCATTCACCTTGATCGAATTGCTGGTGGTCATCGCCATTATTGCCATTCTGGCGGCCATGCTGCTGCCGGCGCTGGCGGCGGCCAAGGCCCGCGCGCAGGCCATCAACTGCGTTAGCAATACGAAGCAGATGCAAATAGGCTGGGCGATGTATGCCGCCGACAGTCAGGATTACATGTTGCCAAATTCACCATGGGGCACCCAATACCTCCCCAATCAATCTTGGTGTCCCACCGCCACCGATACCGGTGCAGCCCTCGGCTGGGGACTTCAAATTGGCAATACCAATACCGCGCCATTTTTAACAACCATCCTGGCGCCGTACATGGGGGGCCAACTGGGTGTTTATAGATGTCCGGCCGACCTCGTTCCTTCTCAAAACGGATACCGAGTTCGCTCCTATTCCATGCAGGGACAGATGGGCAATTTGTACTGCAAGGCGGACACTTTGAGCATGGATTCGACGGTGATCGCCTACGTTAAAGTTTCGGACGTGACCGGCTTTCCCGGTCCCAGCGACGCGATCGTGTTCCTCGAGGAAAACCCCAATTCCCTGCTAAATGGCTACCCGGATGGCTACTTGGAGGTGGATTGCGCCACAGGGACTTTCCCGGATGTTCCGGGCTCCAACCACAAATGGAGTTGCGGCATGTCATTTGTGGACGGCCATTCAGAAATACACAAATGGACCACCACCATTCTGGACATTGTTGCGAGCGCCAGCGCCCCCGCTTCACAACAGCACGAAATTGCCGCAGGCACTGGCAATGCGGATTGGGTTTGGTTCTCGACCCATTGTTCCAGGAAACCGTAATGCCTCAAGTCTGCGTCGCGGCACGATACCGCGACGCCGACGCTCGTCCCGCAGCGCCTCGCGGTTCGGTGGGCGGCGTCCCCGGAGCGCGGATTGTCCCAATCCGCAGCACGTGGGGACCGGAGACGGCGTGAATTCATGTGGCGTACGCAGACCAGATCTGGCGGCGTGCTGTCCGTTCTCCGTAGCAATACTGCGGATGGTGGACGAGTTGGGACAACTCACGCTCCGGGGTGGCGTTCCCGAAGCGCGGGTCTCTGACCGGCAGCAGTTCCGCCTGCTGGAATGTTTGCGAATTACGGCAGGACGGCTTGAAGCTAGAAGATTGGAGCGGTTCACAGTGCCGCGCTTTGGGAATTTAAACGCATTTTGCAAGCTTGCTTGGAGCGTTTCTAATGCCAGGTGGCTTGAATCCTGCTTGACTGAAACAAAAGCGACTTATGGTCGCTGGCAAATGCAGTCATTTCAGTGAAACCTTGAAGCATGAAAAAACAAAATAAGCATCTTCCATCCGTCGCTCGCGCGCAGGGGACTCAGGCAACTGCGGCCGAGATCTCGGGCTTTACCCTGATCGAATTATTGGTGGTCATCGCCATCATCGCCATTCTGGCGGCCATGCTGCTGCCGGCCTTGGCGGCCGCCAAGGCCAAGGCACAGTCCATCAACTGCGTCAGCAACACCAAACAGTTGCAAATTGGCTGGGCGATGTATGTCAGTGACAGCCAGGATGTAATGGTGCCCAATTCGCCTTTTCACAACAGCCCGTCCTATCCCGCCAATCAATCATGGTGTCCCAACGGCATGACGGCTGGCGCCACAATGAGCTGGGGTCTTGATGTTGGCAACACCAACACCGCAGTCTTCACCACCACCATCCTGGCGCCGTACATGGGCAATCAATTGGGGGTTTACAGGTGTCCGGCGGACGTCTGGCCCTCTCAAAATGGAACCCGGGTCCGCGATTATTCCATGCAAGGGCAGGTGGGCAATCTCTATTGCAAAGCGACCACCCTCAATGACAACCCGAATGGAACGCCTTACACCAAGGTGTCGGACATTGCCGGCTACCCCGGGCCCAGCGACATGCTGGTTTTTGTGGAAGAGCACCCGAACTCACAGATCAACGAGTTCTTTGACGGGTACCTGGCGGTGGTAAGCGTAAGCAGCAGTGGAACGTTTGATGATATTCCAGGTTCCTGCCACAAATGGAGCGCCGGGATGTCTTTTGTGGATGGCCACTCAGAAATGCACAAATGGACCACATCGGTCATGAAAATACCCGTGGTGATCAATGGTCCGTCGATAAATGGCACCATTGTTGCCGGCGCACAAAACGCCGACTTTTTGTGGTTCGCGAGCCATTGCTCCAGCATCCTGCCGTAAGCCTTCCGTGTCCGTAACCCCGGATGAGAAAGTGAATCAAGATCCGATTCATCCACACCATCGCGTCCCCGCGGCGCGGCGCCTCAAACCAACCCCGTATTTCAAGCGGAAAAAATGTCACTTTGCGCAAAATAAAACACCGTTTGCGGCGGCCTGCAATCCGGCTTAAGATTTTCCCGCATCCGGGGGCGGCAGAGCGGCCGACTACATCACAATGCCACTGTGAAGCATTGCTTGGGTTTTTGTTGCCTGAGTTGTGAAAAAGTATCAGTGCAAATTGTTGGAAGTATTTTCTTTCCAAATTGCAGTTGCAAGCCGGAACGTTGTGGCGTAAGATCTGCTTAGGTTTTAAATGATTGAAAACCTGTCCTGGCAAAACATCAACCAAAACTGCGTGGAAAACCCGTAGGAGAACTATGAAGAAAATAATCACATCCCTGAGTGGCCGTATTCTGCTGCTGTCCGGTGCCCTGGCGCTGGCGCTAAGCCCAACCAACCTTCACGCCACGCCCTATGCGTCAGGCGTGACCAACAACAACGGAACCGTGCAGTTCATTTTGAATGAAAGCGGCGGCACCGTGAAGGTGCAATTCGACAACAACACCTCGACGATCAATCTCGGGGCGCTGTCGTCCGGGCCGCAATCATTTAGTTTGGGAACCCATTCGAACTACTCCATTGTGGTCAGCAAGACCGGAGCGGGTTCGTGGAGCCAGATCAGTGTTGACACCACCAACAACAGCTTTTATGGACCGCGCGGCGTGGCCGTCAACCGAAATCCCCAGCGTCCTAATTTTGGGAGGGTTTACGTGGCCAATGCCGCTGCGGGAACCGGCTCTTTTGCACCTGGACGAGCGGTTGGTCAGGGTATCTATATCATGAATGCGGACACCTCCGATGCCTTGGGGCGATATGCCACTGCATCCTCGGGAGGAATATACTTCGGCGCCGGCACAACTACCTACTCGCCCTATAAAATTTTCGTCGGGCCGGATGATATGGTGTACGTCGGCAGTGCCCTCGACGACTTTTTTTCGTCATCCTACACCGTAGGCAGCGGCAGCGTGAGCATGGTTGATCCTGCCGTGACCATTCAAACGCCGATCTTGAATTGGACCAATATCAATAATACGGGAGTGACCAATTTTGGCGGTTGTATCAGCACGCCATTCGTCACTGGGTCGTTGGCGTCGGGTAATCTACAGTTGTGGTGCAATATGTTTGGGTACGCAGATTCTAATGGCTATTTCACCGATATTTATGGCTATAATGTCGGCGGCACATTGCCGTGCACGAGTTTTCCCAGTACCAACGCCGTCGTGGGCTTGACTTCCGGCGTCGCCACGGCTGACGGCGTGCTGGGGGATTTGTACATTGCTACAAATGGATATTTCTTTGCCCTAAATGAAAGAAGTTCTGCGACTGGGGGCAACGTTGGCCTTTTTGTCTATTCGAATGATTGTCAAACTATTCTGTGGGACTCTTGCACAGCCGTCGGCGGAACACCCGGCTCGGCTGGCTCAACCGCACTTGATCCTATGTCGGGTATTTATGGCGTGGCGGTTTCACCGGACGACGAGTATGTCGCATGTGTTCATGGTTCTGATGGCGCCATCCTGTTGGCAAAACTGACGAATGGAATTCCCGATGTCACAACGCTGACCACGAACGCCACTGTTTTGGGCGGAACCGCACGGGGTGTTGCTTGGGACGCGGCTGACAACGTCTATGTCGTGAGCGGCGGCAATGACCGGTTGCGCGCGTTTTCGCTCGGCCTTACCACTACGGCCACCACGTATAATGACAAGACCAGCACGAACGGCACTTTCAGCCTGGTTCTCCCGCCGACCACCATAACCGTGGTTGCGACAGCCAACGCGGCTTCGCAGAGCGGGCCGACGCCCGGAGTGTTTACCATCACCCGGGCGGGACAGAACATCAACCTGCCATTGACGGTGGGCTTCGTCTTGAGCGGCACCGCGGCCAGCAGCATTTATACCGCCTCACCCGCCGGCATCACCCCGGCGGCAACCAACTACATCATCTTTGCCGCCAACCAGATCTCAACGAATGTCACCATCACCCCGATCAACGATGGTGTTTCCCGGCCGACCACGACCGTGGTCCTTTCACTGTTGTCAGGAACCAATTACTCCGCTGTGGTTCCCAATCAGGACACGGTGAATATTCAAAACACGGGACCGCAACTGGTGTTTATTAGCGCGGTACCAGGACCGACCATGTATAACGCCTTCTCGAATGCCACCGCCACATTCATCGTCACTCGCTGGGGTGACACGAATGCCGCCAGCTATACGGTCAATTTTAATTCAATTGGCGGCACGGCCATCAGCAATGTGGACTATACGCCAGCGGGTCCGATTACGTTCAATCCGGGTGATCTGTCGTATCCCAACACTATTTCTCCCTTGAGCAACGGCCAGTTACCGGTGGACAGCACCGCCAACCCCTATGTGGGCAACAAGACCGCCATCATTGCGGTGCAGACCGGGGGCGGCGTCAGTACGCTAACAGGCAGCAATGCGGTGATAACCATCCTGGACAGCGCCAATCCGACGACTGCCGTACTGTGGGCTGATCCGCTGACGGACCCGAATGATGGCCCGAACTGGATTACGAATTATGCCAACTGCAATATGCTGACCGATACATATACTGTTTCCGGCAACAGCTTTGGTGACTTTCAGGTCAATTGGGGTTGGGATCTGTTAAACGGGGGTCCGACTTCGGATACCACTGATTATGGCTCCATTAGTTTGCCGCCCAGCGGCGCAACCACAGCGTTGCGGGTGACTGTCAATAAGAATGGAATTGGTGGTGTCGGGGCCGCCGCGGGGGTGAATCTTTATCCCAAAAATCACACCTTTAGCGGCAACCACGCCATGCGCTTCAGCATGAACCTCATTGAGGGATTCAATCTCTTCTACACCACCGAAGGCGCGCTCTGCGGCATCAACCACAGCGGCATGGCCACGAATTGGCTCTCTGACAGCGGCGTACAGAGCTATCCGCCGACGGCTCCTACGGGTTGGGAGAGTGACGGCGTCTGGTATTATATTAATGCTGACATCGGCACCGCTGAATACCAAGAATTCACAGGTTTGGGTGGATCCCTTCCCAATACTGGCTGGCAGCAACCTGCCGTGCAGTACATCTCCGCGTTCCTGGATACGTTTACCACGAATATTTATACCGGCGGCGACAGCTCGTTCATTGATGGTGGTACTCCTGAAAACGGACTGGTGAGCAACGGTTCTCCGGAGCTCGGTGCCCCGAACAACAACTGGTCGGACGTGGAAATTAAGACGATCAACAACGTGGTGACCATGTCCATAGACAAGACCCCCGTGTTTGTCTATACGAACACGACCTCGTTCACCAATGGTACAATCATGCTGGGGTATAACGATCCGTACAGCTCAATCGGCGGCATTGATGCGTCGGCCTACTTCTCCAACCTGCGCGTGGTGTCGCTGGCCGGACCCAGCATCAGCCAGATCGCGGTGAATCATGCGAACAACACCGCTGTGATTAATTTCACCACTGTGGATGGTGACACCACGGCGGCGTCCTTCGTGGTGCAAACCGCCTCGGCCGTAAACGGCCCCTACACTACCTCGGGCAGCGCGACCATTACGCCTTTGAGCGCCGGCGCGTACCAGGCAGTTGTGCCGCAGAGTGGCGCGGTGCAGTTCTATCGCATTCTACAACAGTAATCTGATCTCCTGCTCAACACTGCCGGAATGTTCGTAGTGCGGACATTCCGGCATTTTTGTTGCCCGGCCTTGATCCCCGGGGCGCGGATTGTCTCATCGCGAGGCCGACGTTCGGCCCGCAGCGCGTGGGATGGGTAACAGTTCGAATTCTTGAAGCCTTCTCGAGATTGGTGCGTGCTGCGAGTTGGGACAACTCGCGGCCCGGAAAACGGTCTGGTTCAGGAGTTGTCACTCCGGCGTGATGGACCACTGCTGGGAGTCGTAACCCGTCGTGCTGATGGAAGCATCCGACCGCTGACTCGAATTGGCGGTTTTGAGCACGACGCCAGGAGTGAAAACACCCCAAAATTGGCCCCAGGTAATCTGGCTTGCATACGACGCGGCGGCATGGCCGTCCACATAGATGAAATCCAGCCGGTTGTTATGCTTGCCGTAAGCCGTCTGGACGCGGTAGTTAAATGAAGTGCCGGTGGTGGGGCTGACGGGGAAGTTGGGGCCGGAATATCCCGCCCATTCGGTGTCCAGCCAGGCGGCGTCGGCAATACCGTCAACTTTCGTGGGGTCATTGGAGCCACTGACATCGCAGATGGCGACCAGGTCGCAGGGGCGCTGGACGTTGGCGGTCTTGAATTTAATGTTTCCAGGTATCTGGCCGGTCGTTAGATCCACGCCGCCAAAGACGCCGATTTCGTTGAAGCCATAGGAAAGGAAACCCGTGATGCTGGGATCGAGGCCGTCTTTGACCACGGTTGTGACGATATAATCCTGACCGCGCTTGCGCTTGGGGCAAGTCCAGGTGAGATTATTTGGAATAAGCGCGGTTAGCATGGGGGCGATGGTGTTCGGCGTGGGCACGCCGTTGAGGGAATAATCCCATTCCCCGCCGCAGTTAATCCCCAGTGAGTTCTTGTAAGGGGGGCCGGTCCACCAAGGGGATACCTGCGGAAAACAATCCTGGTTGTCGCCGGCATACATGAGCACGCCCAAGCCGATTTGTTTCGTATTGCTCAGGCAGGCCGCCGCCAGGGCCGTTTCCTTCGACTTGGCCAGGGCTGGAAGCAGCATGGCGGCAAGGATGGCAATGATGGCAATCACGACCAATAACTCGATCAGGGTGAAGGCCGTGCGCCGGAAACCGGCTGGCAAAACCGCAGGGTAATGTTTTTTGCAGTTCATATTATGGATATGGATATTCAATCTGGTAACGCAGACATTCCTGTCTGCGGGTTCACGGGACTTTCCAGTCCCGTGTTCCCGCCAAGGATCTGCCCTGATAGCTATCGGGGGCAGAACCCGCAGGTTGGAAGCCTGCGCTACGTAACGCAAACATTCCTGTCTGCCCGTCCTCCTTTGCAGTACGTACTGCAAAGGAGGACGGGTTCTAGGAACCCGTGGGCCGACGTTCGGCTTCCTATCCCCAGTTCCAACCCGTGTCCAAATGCACACGAAATGCCATATACACAGGCTAAAGCATTTTTCACGCCCGCGAACTCACCCGCAGGCCGCGTTTTTCGCTGGCGGCGGCAAAGGATAGAATTCCGTTTTCCGCCGTCACGCCCACAAAAGGATCGTTGGTAATGAGCAAACTCCCGTCCACGTCCAGGTAATCGGCCAGCTCGGCCAGGTGGGCGGCGGCGCTGATCTGCACACTGGTTTCGATCATGCAGCCGATCATGGTTTTCAATCCGGCTTTGCGCGCGGCTTCCAACGTTTCCTTGGCCATGCTGATGCCGCCGGTCTTGACCAGCTTCACATTGACGCCGTGGAAGCACTCGGCGCAGCGCGGAATGTCGGCCACCGTATGGCAGGCTTCGTCGCCAAAAACCATGAGCGGCGAGCGTTCCTTGAGCCACTTCAAATCCGCATCGCTCGAATCCCGCGGCATGGGCTGCTCCACAAACTGAATGTGCTTATCCGTGGCCACCAGCCACTCGATCATCTTTAGCGCTTGTTCTTTGGTTTTCCAGCCTTCGTTGGCATCCACGCGCACGGGTTTGTCCGGGGCCACCGAGCGCAGCGCGGCGAAGTTTTGTCGGTCGCGCGGATCGCCCACTTTGAGTTTGATCACCGGATACCGCGCCGCTTCCAGCGCCTTCTTTCGGATCATCTCCGGCGAATCAATGCCGATGCTAAACGAGGTCACGTGGTGCTTTTCGCGAAAACCAAGGCCGAGATAATCATGCAGCGGCTGGCCCGCGCGCTTGGCCGCGCCGTCGAGCAGCGCGATGTTCAACATGCACTTCGCGGCGACCGGCAGCTCGGGAATCTCGTCCAGGTAGGCCATGCTGCCCGGCACGTCTTCGAACGAAAGTCTGGCCCCGTTCAATTGCGACAAAAACGGAATAACCTCGTCCACCGACTCACCATACAGGAAAGACGGGGCGGCTTCACCGAGGGCGGGCAGACCGTCGCCATTGCTCAGTTCCACGATGACGGTGCGGTGGCTGCCGGAGCCTTTCGAGCTGGCGATCTTCCACGGATTGGCGAGCTTCAGCTCGCACGCGCGGGCGTTAATGTTCATTCATTCATTTAAGCGCATTTCCCTATCTTTGGAAATGAAAAATGCGCCTTTTTTTCGCTTTGTTTCGGCGGGCGTTCGCGCCACCATCCGGCCATGCCTGACCCCCAAGCAGTGGTGGCGGTGGCCGTGGCCGCCGCGCTGGAGAAATTCGCGTCCATCCGCCTGCGCTCCGAAGAGCTGGCTGTGTCGCTGACGGATTTGACGGCGGAAACAAAATCACAATTGCCGTCCGGTCACCATCGCGGCGATGCGCCTAATTATCCGGCGAGCGTCGTCAAACTGTTTTATCTGGCTGCCGCGCACCGCTGGCTGGAGGACAACCGGCTGGCTGACACCCCCGAACTGCGCCGGGCGTTGCACGACATGATTGTCCACTCCGGCAACGAGGCGACCGGCTATGTGGTGGATGTGCTCACGGACACCACCAGCGGTCCCGAACTCCCGCCCCCGGAACTGGCCGCCTGGCATGAAAAACGGAATGTCGTCAACCGGTTTTTCCATGCGCTCGGTTATGTGGACATCAATGCGAATCGCAAGACCTGGAATGACGGGCCGTATGGCCGCGACAAACAGGCGGTGGACCAGTTTACCCCCGCCCGCAACTCCCTGACGGCGAACGCCGCGGCGCGGCTGCTCGTGGAAATTGCGACCGGCCGATGCGTGTCCCCCGCCCGCTGCGGGCAAATGCTGGACTTGATGAAACGGGATTTCGCAAACCCCAAGACCGACGATTATCAAGCGCGCGAGTTCACGGGTCAGGGCTTGCCGCCGACGGCAAAGCTATGGTCCAAGTGTGGCGACATGAGCGCCGCGCGGCATGATGCCGCCATCGTGGCACTGGCGGATGGGAAAAAGTTCGTGCTGGTCGTGTTCACCACGCGCCCGGACAGCAAAGGAATCATCCCCGAAATCGCGCGGCAGGTGGTGGCAGCGCTGTAGTGGCACGGGCGTTCAGCCCGTGAGTCGTTAATCTGAAATCCGAGGTTCGAAATCCGATATCCGAAAGCAGGCCAAAACCCGAAATACGAAGCTGAGGGCCGCGCGCACTCCACACACGGCACGCCAACAAATTAAGTGAATCTTCCTCCGTTCAAAAAGCGGCGCTAAAGCCACCGCACTCAGAACTCTTCGCGAATCTGAGGGACGTCCGGCACTCGCGGAGCGCTTGGAGTGCGGCGCGTTTACCGCCGCTTTTTCCGCGCAGAACAGAACATTGTCATCATCAGGTCGGCCCCGCGTGTGCGAAGCGTCTTGGAGAGTGCGCCAGCCCTGTGGTGCTTTTCCACCGCGCGCCAGTCAACCTCTGGTTTTCCGGCCAGACTCATCGCCAGGTTTCCAACTCCCTTTTTCGGATTCGTGGATTCGCATTTTGAATGTTGGTTTTAATGCAGGGCAGACCGTCGGATGTGAAACACACGGGCGGGACGCCCGTGCCATTAATCAGCGCACCGCCGCTTCAGTAATCACCAAATCGCCGCGCTTGCCATCCAGGATCGCCTGCACCCCCACGGGAATGGTGGCGTTCACGGGCACATGACCAAATGGCAACCCCACGACAACCGGCACCCGCAGGGACGACAGCCGTTCCTTGATCACCTCTTCGCCTGACTGGCGGTATTCTCCGCCGGGCTTGGAGTCCGGATCCTGGCAATCCTTGTTTATCCCCACGGCAACGCCGGCGACCTGCGACAGCACGCCCGAGTTTAGCAGTTGGGTTAGCGACCGGTCGAGGCGGTAGGGCTTCTCGCTGACGTCCTCGAAAAACAGGATGGCTCCTTTGAACGACGCCGCGTACGGGGTGCCCAGACTGGCGCAAATCAACGTCAGATTGCCCCCCAGCAACCGGCCTGCCGCCGTGCCGCCGCGCAGGGTGGCGACGGTCTTGCCTTCGTACCCTTGGCGGATGCTGCCCGCGGGCGCGGCTTCCATGACCGTGCGCAAAAAGGAGGCGCGCGTAAACGGAGGCGTCCGGGGGTCCGCCAGTTCGCCGTTCAGCATCGGGGCGTGGAAACAAATTAGCCTGATCTTCCGGCTTAGCGCCAGGTGCAGCGAGGTAATGTCGCTGTAGCCCGAAAGGATTTTCGGATGCCGCCGAATGACCTCGTAGTCGAGCCGGTCCAGAATGCGCGATGAGCCATAGCCGCCGCGCAGGCAGAAGATGGCTTTCACCTGTTTGTCGGTGAACATGGCCATCAAATCCGTGGCGCGCTCGCGGTCGGTTCCGGCGAGAAAACCATGCCGCGAGCGGACATTTTTGGCGAGCTTGGGCCGGAAGCCAAGGTGTTCCAGCGCCGTGGCCGCGCGGTCCACGGCCTTCGGGTCGGGCGGCGCGCTGGCCGGCGCCACCAGGCCCACGACGTCGCCGCGACAAAGACGATCAGGTTTGATCAAGGTTTTCATGCTGCAAAACAGCAGGGGAAGCTTGTGGGAAAAGCGGAGGGAAAGCCAAATTTTTTTTGGTTCCTCGAGTTTATGGTGGGTATTTGAGCCGGGTAACTTCAACGCTCGGGCTGAAAGTCCGAAACATGACAGCCCAGCAGCGCCCTGGGTTGGATGGTCGCGATTCTTTATGAAGCCCTGAAAGACTTCCCCGAACATGTTCGCGCATTGAAACCCGGAGCCAGCGCCAATCCAGAGCCTCGGTATTCCCAGGACGCGGCACCCGTTTCTTGGGCTTGCCACGAAAAACCGGACACAGAATTTGTGTAATTCATTAGTTAGTTGTTTTTGTTTTCGAAGTCAAGGGGCGAGCAATAGTCGAGCGAACTGTGGAGGCGTTGACGGTTGTAAAACAC
>Ga0302320_10025362_pt1 | contig 11530 bp, 8 predicted proteins | sample Bog_T0_3_FD_202130 | JGI IMG/M metagenome (GOLD analysis project Ga0302320, IMG submission 202130) | Peat permafrost microbial communities from Stordalen Mire near Abisko, Sweden - Bog_T0_3 | ecosystem: Environmental > Terrestrial > Soil > Wetlands > Peat | place: Sweden: Abisko, Stordalen Mire... | reverse complement strand
ACGATCCTGGGCGCGACTTTTGCGGGCTGAGGTTGCGGTTCGGCCTGCACCTGCACGGCCCTGCCATCGCGATCGATGGTGACATCGAGCGGACCCGGCGCGAAACGCGTGGGCGGCCCGAGCGGCTTCGGCGACAACACCGCGCCGGGAAGGTCGAGGCCAAGGAACTCGTCGGGACGGTATTCTTCCGCGGCCGCGAGAGCACTCCACGCCAGCAGTGTCACGCCAACGACGGCAACAAAACCATTTTTCAGGACCATGGCAGGCCTCCTGAAACAAGCAACAAAGGGAACCTATCTCATCTAGGAACCCGGCGGGAGTTATTCCAGCGGGGGCTGGCGGCAAGGTTACCAGGCGTCGACAACGCGGAATCCGATGTTGCTCGACGAGCTGTCGGGGGTATTGGAACTTCGCGCCGCCACGCGGTAGCGGTTGCAGTACGATTCATGGCAGAGAAAGGATCCGCCCCGGATCGACCGGCTGGCCGACGGCTCCCTGCAGAGCGGGTTGTTCGCAGCCGTGATCCGGTGGTAGGAGGGCGAGAAAGTGTCCTCGCACCATTCCCAGACATTGCCCGCCATGTTGTAGAGCCCGAATCCGTTCGGTGCGTAGGCATCGACCGGCGCGGTGCCGACATAGCCGTCGTCGGCCGAATTGCAGTCGGGAAACGAGCCCTGCCAGATATTGCAGCGGTGCTCGCCGGCAGGCGTAAGTTCGTCGCCCCAGGGATAGAGCGCATTTTCAAGGCCGCCCCGCGCGGCGCATTCCCACTCGGCCTCGGTCGGCAGACGCACCTCGGCCCAGCGGCAATAGGCGCGGGCGTCGTCCCAGGAAACATGCACCACCGGATGATGGAGCCGATCCAGCACCGTCGTGTGCGGTCCTTCGGGCTGCGCCCAATAGGCTGAAAGCACGACCTGCCACCACGGCGTTTCTGCGGATCGCATGCTGACCTGCCGCCGCGTTTCCGCCGGCACCAAAGCGTCGAACACGAATGACCAGCCGAACCGCTCGGCATCGGTCACATAGCCGGTATCGCGAACGAAATCGGCGAATTGCGCATTGGTGACGGCGTAACAGGAGATCGAAAATTCGCTCAACGTGACCGTTCGCGTTGGGCCTTCGCCGTCGAGCGGGAAGCGCGAGGGGTCGGAGGCACCCATGATAAACGCGCCACCGATCCGGCGGCTCCAGCGATGGCTGGCCGGGTTCGGCCGCGGCGACACAGCGGCGCGCTCGGGCAGGCCGGATACGGCCGCTCCAGATTCCTGCCTACAGCCACCGCCGCAACATGAAGCCGGATTATCCGCCATGATCTATTTCGACGCCTTCTTGTCCTCCCAGAAGGCGGTGCCGCCCTCCGCCTTCATCAGTTCCAGGATCTTCTCGCGCGGGATCACGCCGCAGCGCGCCGCCCATGCGGTATACATCTGCCGCATGGTGCGAACCCGCTCCGGATGCTGCGCGGCCAGGTCGTGCATTTCAGTGCGATCGGCTACCATGTCGTAGAGCTCCCAGCTGCCCGGATATTTCCGCACCAGCTTCCAGTCGCCGACGCGCACCGCGGCATTGCCTTCATGCTCCCAGAACAGCGGCCCCCGCGTCGTCGAGCCGGAACCGAACGATGGCACCAGGCTCTCGCCCTCGCAGGGAAGGATTTTGTGTCCGTCGAATACTTCCGGGTAGGTTGCACCGGTGACGTCGAGAATGGTCGCCATGATGTCGGGCAACTGGGCAGGATTGGTGCGCAGGCCACCGGCATCGCCGATGCCGGCGGGCCAGTGTACGATGAAGGGGGTGGCGATACCACCCTCGTGAATCCAGTGCTTGTAGAGACGGAACGGCGCGTTCGACAGGTTGGCCCAGGCGGTGCCGTAGCTTTGATAGGTATCCTCGGCCCCCGGCATCAGCGAGGGATCGTTGCCGAACCGCACCGGCCTGCCGTCCCGCGTCATCGCCTTCGCGATCATCAACTCATCAACCAGTTCCCGCGCGCTGACGCCGTCGGGGATATCCTCGGCGCAGGCGCCGTTGTCGGACAGAAAGATGATCATGGTGTTGTCGAGCTGACCGGTCTCCTCCAGCGCCGCGATGATCCGGCCGATGCCCTGGTCCATGCGGTCGATCTGGGCGGCATAGACTTCCATGCAGCGCAACAGCCAGGCGCGGTTTTCCGCTTCCGTCCACGGCGGCTGGGTCGGATCGCGATCGGTCAATTTCCATGCGGGATGAATGATGCCCTGCTCCACCAGCCGGGCCAGCCGCGCTTCCCGCAAGGAGTCCCAGCCGGCGTCGAACCTGCCTTTATACTTGGCGATATCCTCGTCATGGGCGTGCAGCGGCCAGTGCGGCGCGGTATAGGCGACATACTGGAAAAACGGCTTGCCCGGATCGCTCTTGCCGTGCGCCCGGATGTAGTCGGCGGCCTGGTCGCTGATCGCGTCGGTATAGAAGAACGACGGATCGGTCTCCGCCTCGTGCTCGATATTGTCGTTGCCCCGGGTCAGCGTGTTCGGATTGTAGAAACTGCCGGCGCCGATGATGGTGCCGAAGAAATGGTCGAAGCCGCGCTGCATGGGCCATGCATCGGTCGGCGCCGTCAGGCTGCTCGCCACATGCCACTTGCCGCTGAGATAGGTCTTGTAGTCGTTCTGCTTCAGCACTTCGGCGATCGTGACACAGCTCTTGTTGAGATTTCCGGCATAGCCCTCCGGCCCGTTGCTGTAGGTGAGAATGCCGATGCCGGTCTGATGCGGATGCAATCCGGTCAACAACGAGGCGCGCGAGGGGCTGCAGCGCGCGGTGTTATAGAACTGCGAATAGCGCAGCCCGTTGGCCGCCAGCCGGTCGAGGTTGGGCGTCTCGATCTCGCCGCCGTAACAGCCGATGTCGGAAAATCCCATGTCGTCGTTGAGGATGACAAGGATATTGGGTCGGGTGGATTTCTGGCCGTCGCTCATTTCATTCCTCTACGCATTCAGTCGCTGTCGCGTGTCGGCCGCGAATAAATGGATGTGCGCAGGCTCCGCGGAAAAGAAAACCGTGTCGCCCTCGCTCGCAGACAAATCCGTGCCAACTCTGGCGCGGATGATGTCATCGCCGAGCCTGAGATCGACCAGAAGCGCGTCGCCGAGGTTTTCGATCAGGTCGATGCGGGCGGGTATCCCGGTCGGCCCCAGCCGGATCGAGCTTGGCCTGATCCCGACGATGACGTCGCGCAGGCCTCGAAATTTGCAATCGGACCGCAGGACGTGGTCTCCGATCGTGACGGCGCCATCGAGGTAGCTGGCATGGATCAGGTTCATCGGCGGACTGCCGATGAAATTGGCGACGTCGGCGGTGGCCGGCCGGTCGAACACCGATTTCGGGGTCCCGACCTGGACGATCCGGCCGTCCATGAACACCGCCATGCGATCGGCGATGGTCATCGCCTCCTCCTGATCGTGGGTCACATAGATGGTGGTGACGCCGAGCGAGCGCTGCAATTTCTTCAATTCGCCGCGGGTTTCCAGCCGCAGCTTGGCGTCGAGATTGGACAGCGGCTCATCCAATAGGAACAGCCGCGGCTTGCGCACGATGGCGCGCGCCAGCGCGACGCGCTGCTGCTGGCCGCCCGACAACTGGCCCGGCTTGCGAGCGAGCAGGTGATCGATGTGGACCTTGCGCGCGGCCTCCCTGACGGAATCGTCCATCTCCTGCCTGGGCATGCCGACCATGCGCAAGGGAAAGGCGATGTTCTGGAACACGTTCAGGTGCGGATAGAGCGCGTAGCTCTGGAACACCATGGCGACGTCGCGATCGCCCGGCTCGGTGTGGGTGACATCGACGCCGTCGATGAAGACGCTGCCGCCGCTGGTCTCCTCCAGCCCCGCGACGATGCGCAAGGTCGTGGTCTTGCCCGAGCCGGACGGCCCGAGCAGCGCGAAGAATTCGCCCGGCTCGATTTCGAGGTCGATGCCGTGCAGCGCGGTGACCGCGCCGTGGCGCTTCACGATCGACTTCAACGATACGCGCCCAGCCTGGCTCATCTGCGGCCGCCTCCCTTGACGGCGCCAACCGTCAGTCCCTTGACGATGTGACGCTGCGCGAACAGCCCGAGCAGCAGCACGGGCGCCATGGTGACGATGGCGGCAGCGCCCAGCTTGGCCCACATCGTCTGCTCCACCGAGATGAAATTGAACATCGCCACCGTGACCTGGCGGACGTTGTTGCCGCCGAGCACCACCGCGAACAGGAACTCGTTCCACGCATTCAGAAAGACAAAGATCACGGTCACCGCGATGCCGCCGCTGACCTGCGGCAGCACAATATAGAGGAACGCCCGCAGCCGTCCGGCGCGGTCGATTAGCGCCGCCTCCTCCATCTCGCGCGGAATATCCTCGAAATAGGACACCATCAGCCAGATCGCGAACGGCAACGAGAACGTGAGATAGATCAGGGTCATGCCCTTGTAGCTGTCGAGCCAGCCGATCTTCTGCAGGAACAGGAAATACGGGATGATCAGGCCGACCGGCGGCAGCATTTGCGTAGCGAGAATGTAGAATCCGCCGGCGCGCCGGGCCGGCAAATTGAGCCGCGCCAGCGCATAGGCGGCTGGGATTGCCAGCAGCATGGTCACGATCGTGGTCGAGGTCGCGACAATGAAGCTGGAGATCAGGTTGGGCAGAATGGTGGTCGCGCCGAACAAGACGTCCTTGTAGTTGCCCAGCGTCGGCGTGAAGAACAGCGTCGGCGGATAGGCCAGCACGTCCCTTTCGGTCTTGAACGAGGTCAGCAGCGCCCACAGCACCGGGAACGTCCAGATCGTCAGGAACACGCCGGCGACGCCGATCAGAACGGCGTTGGCTACCGCGCTGCGTTTCATCGCGCCGACCTCAGGCGGAACATCAGGTATGAGACCACGAGGGTGACAGCGAGCAGCACCATCGCCAGCGCCGCGCCATAGCCGAAGTTGAGTTCGGTGAAGGAGGTTCGATAGGTGTAGAGATTGAGGATCTCGGTCGCGCTGCCCGGCCCGCCGCCGGTCGCGGCAAAAATCGCCGCAAACGCAGACAGCGCGACCATCATCCGCATGATGACGACGATCACCAGCGCCGGGCGGATCAGCGGCAAGGTGATGTACCAGAAGCGCTGAAAGCCGCTGGCGCGGTCGATCCGCGCCGCCTCGAAAATGTCGGGCGGCAGCGCGGCGAGGCTCGCCAGAATCACGAGGAAGGCAAACGGCGTCCACTGCCAGGTGTGAATGGCGATGACGGAGGCCAGCGCCAGTTGCGGATCGCCGAGCCAGTCGTGGGTCCCGAGGCCGAGCGCGCGGCTGGCGAAATCCATCACGCCGAAGTCCGGCGCGAGGATCAGCGTGCGCCAGAACAAGCCGACCACAACGGGGGCTAGCACGATCGGAATGATGGCTGCGATGCGGAGCAGTCCCTGGCCGCGGGGAATCTGCATCACCAGCAGTGCGAGGCCCAATCCGATCAGCATCTGCAGCACCACCGTGGTCGCGGTATAGATGATCGTCAGCTCGAACGAATTCCAGAAACGGGGATCGCCGAGCATCTTGGTGTAGTTGTCGGTGCCGGCGAAGCCGCTGATCCAGGGCACCGTCAGATCGACGCGATGAAGGCTATTCCAGGCGAGATAGAGCAACGGAATCGTCGTGGTCACGATCAGGACAACGAAGGCCGGCAGGAACAGCGAAAGCGCGAATCTTCGCTCGCGGGCGGCCACTTTGGTCAGCATGACGTTTGAGATCCGGTTATCCAGGAAGAAAGCGCGGTGCGGGAGTTGACGCCGCACCGCCATGCCTAACCCTTCATGATCGCGTCGATACGGGCCTGCGCTTCGTCGAGCGCCTCCTTCGGCTTTTTCTGTCCGACCAAAGCGGACTGGATTCCCGTCGCCATCGCTTCGCCGATCGCCGGCCATTGCGGCACCCGCGGTCGCCAGTCGACGTCGGTATCCATCTCCAGCGATTGCAGCGCAGCCGGCCCGAAATTATAACCGCTCGCGTCCAGCAGCTTGGCAAAGTCCGGCGACTGCCAGACCGATCCGCGATTGATGCCGGAACGTTTGACGGGGCCTGCAAATTTCCAGGACGTCCTCGCCTGGGTCTCGGCCGAGGCCGCCCAGGAGATGAACAGCCAGGTCGCGCGCTTGGCTGATGGCGCCAGCGCCGCGTTGATCGGAAAGCCCCAGTTCCAGATCGACGTCACCCGCTTGCCGGCCGGCCCCTTGGGCCAGCGCGCAAAGCCGATCTTGCCAATGACCTTGGACTTTTCATCGTTGTTGAGAACCGCGGCCGAGGAATGCGCATCGATGTAAGCCCCCAGCGTGCCCTGTGCGAACGCGTCAGCGATATCGGGCCAGTTCCAGTTGCGCACCGCCTGCGGGGCATATTTGGTCAGGGTGTCGACGTACCAGTTCAGCGACGCCTCGGCTTCTGGGCTGTTGACCTTGATCTTGTCGCCGGCAAACCAATTGCCGCCGTAACCGCGGAAGATCGACGGATAGATGTACATGTTCTGCCCGGCGCCGGCGAAGCCGCGCAGCGCGGCGCCCCACAGGCGATTGGACGGGTCGTGCAGCGCCTTGGCGTTTTCGACGAATTCCTCGAGCGTTTCGGCGGGCTTCAGGCCCTTCGCATCGTAAAGATCCTTGCGATACACCTGCACGGTCATCTCGCCGTCGTAGGGAATTGCATAGGGCTTGCCATCGACGGTGTTGGCCTCGCGCCACGCCTTGTGGATGTCGCCGTACTGAAACCAGGCGGGGTCGGTGAGCGAGGTGTCGTTGAGATAGGTATCGAGCGGCTCGACCCATTTATTGGCGGCGTAAAGCGGATAGTACATACAGTCGGTCGCGACCGTCGCATAGGTCCCGGTCTTGGACGACAGATCCAGCATCGCCTTCTGCCGAACCTGTCCGGGCGGAATCTTCTCGTACCGGACCTTTATTCCGGTCAGCGCCTCGAATTCAGGCGTCAGGCTGACCAGGTTGTCGAAATAACCGGCGGGGATCACGCCGACGGTGATCGCCTCGCCGTCAGCCTGGCGCCAGTTGATCTTGGCCGCAGCATAGGGTCCGAGATCGGCCGCCTGCGCGCCGGCGCGGCGGGAAAGAAACGGCGCGGCAATACTGCCAAGGCCGAGCGCGGCGGCCGCGCCGAGCAGCTTGCGCCGATCCCGATCGACCGGTCCAACCTTCGAATTCCTGTCGCGGTCTGTCATTTGATTTCTCCAGCTCTGGACCCAGTCCACGACGGGCAACACGGCAGTTTGCTTTGGCTATCGCCAAAGCTGGCGCAAAGCCGCGCGGATCGAACACGGCACGAACACGAATTCGCAGACAAGCGCGCCATGATGTAATCGTTATCATAACGCTATTTTGATGTGATCGGTCCGTCAAGCCTAGTTTTTGAGCCTTTTTATATAAGCCCCCGAGATAGAAATTTTTTTCTTGTAATCGGTTTCATAGCCGTTAGGACTATCGGAATGGCCAAGCGCGCGCGAACACAACCTGTGGATATGAGCCGACAAGGCGCTCGTCTGAAAGACGTCGCGCAGCTCGCCGGCGTGTCGTCGGCGACGGTTTCCCGCGCGCTAAACAACCCGGACGCGCTCGAGGCGGAGACGCTATCGCGGGTGAAGGAGGCGGTGCGCAAGCTGCGCTACGTCCCCAACGGACAGGCGCGCGCGCTGCGAAGCCAGCGCAGTTTCACCATCGGCGCGATCGTGCCGTCGTTCGATTATGCACTTTATTCCAGATCGACCAGCGCGCTCGAGCGCGAGATCGAGCTGCGCGGTTACGCGCTGGTGCTGGCATCCAACCATTACAATCTGAAGACCGAATTGCGGCTCACCAGGGCGTTGATCGAGCGCGGGGTCGACGCCTTCATGTTCGTTGGGACCGATCACGACCCCGAGCTGTTCGTGCTGCTCAACGAGTTCAGGCGCCCCTATGTGCTGACCTGGGGCATCGATCGCAGTGGCCAGCATCCGAGCATCGGATTTGACAGCCAGGCCGCCACGCGGGCGATGGCGGAGCATCTGATCGGCCTCGGTCACCGGAATTTCGGCTTGATCAGTACGCCGCATGAGGGCAACGACCGTGCCCGCGAACGCACCGCCGGCGTGCGGTCGGCATTGCAGGCCCACGGCCTCCAGCTGCAAGACAGCCACATCCAGTTCGCACCGATCGATCTTGCCGCGGGAAGGTCTGCGATGGAGCGGCTGCTGGCGCTGCCCGACCGGCCGACCGCCGTGGTCGCCACCAATGACGTTGTCGCGGTCGGCGGGCTGATGGCTTGCCGCGCCGCCGGCGTCAACGTGCCGGCGGAAATGTCGATCACCGGCGTCGATAACACCGACCTCGGCGCCACGCAGATCCCCGGACTGAGCAGCATCCGCACGCCGATCGCCGAGATCGGCCGCATCGCCGCCAGCTACCTGATCGCGCGGCTCGACGGCGAAGAGGTAGAGTTTCCCCAGGAATTGCCGTTCGAAATCGTGTTGCGCGGCAGCACCGGGCCCGCCCCGCCCACGCCCCGAACATCGTCAAGCAGGAGTTGAGCATGGACCGCATCGGATTCGTCGGCCTCGGCCGCATGGGCGAGGGAATGGCCTCAAGCTTGCGGCGGAAGGGTTTTGAGCTGACGGTGTTCGACCTCCAGGAAGCGCCGCTGCTCAAGCTGGAAAAACTCGGCGCGAAAAGGGCCGCTTCCTTTGCCGACCTCGTGCGCTGCTCCGACGTGATCCTCACCGTGCTTCCCGGCTCCGCCGAAGTCGAGTTGGCCGTTTTGGGACCCGACGGCATTCTCGCCAACGGGCGCCCCGGTCTTATCTACATGGACCACAGCACCGTCGACCCGCTGACCACGGATAGACTCTCTGCCGCGCTCGCCGCCAAGGGTATGAGCATGGTCGATTCGCCGATCGGCCGCCTCGCCTCGCATGCGGCGCGCGGCGAATGCCTGTTCATGGTCGGCGCATCCGAGGCCGACTTCGCCCGGGTCAAGCCACTGCTGCAGGCGATGGGGACGACCATTCATCATTGCGGCCAGGTTGGCCATGGCATCCGCACCAAGCTGGTCAACAATTACCTGTCGGTGGTCTCGTGCCAGATGAATGCCGAGGTGCTGACCCTGGCCAACGCCTACGGCCTCGATCTCGAGACCACGCTCGACGTGATCCACGGCACGTCCGCCACCAACGGCCAGCTCAAGATGAACTTCGCCACCAAGGTGCTGGTCGGCGACACCGAGCCGGGATTCAGCGTCGATCTGGCCCACAAGGACCTGACCCTGATCGTCAATTCCGCCAACGCCAACAAGGTCGCGCTGCCGATCGCGGCCGTGGCGCGCGAGTCGCTCTCGATGGCGCGCTCTACTCCCTACCACGCCATGGACTTCTCGGCCCTGCTCGATTTCTGGTGCGAGCGGGCGGGCCTGAAGAAGGTGCGGTTCAAGACTCAGGGCAAGAACTGAGCGCCGTCGATCGCTGCCGGCGCGCGCCGTTCGACGTTTTTTGGAGTAAGACTGACCGTCAGCTTCACACACCGAACCCTGGATTTCCTCATGCTTGGCTCTTCCTATCTGCCCGAACACATGGGCACCGCAACGCTTTCGCCAGCCGGTCCGTTTGTGGCGGGAACGCACGCCGCGCTGGTGTTGACCTACACCGCGGGCCGATTCGGCATCGACGACACCGGCGATCTCAAAGTGGTCTGGCGCGGAACCTCCGACATGGGCAAGCCGCAATTCGAAAATCCGACCGCGGAAAACTACACCACCGTCGAAGCGTCCAACGGCGCCGTTTTGCACGCCCGGGTCGATCGCAACTTCACCCGGCCATGGGTCAACGCGCTATCCATCAGGGTCGGCCGCGGCTTCCTGCGCAGCGGCGAGACCATCACCATTCGCCTCGGCGATACCAGGCAGGGATCGCCCGGACTGCGCCTGCAAACCAATGTCGAGCCGACCTTCGAATTCAAGGTACTGGTCGATGCTTTCGCCACCTACGAATTCACCGAGCTGCCGCGCTCGCCCGAGATCGCGCTGATCGCGGGCCCTGCGGCGCGCTGGAAGGCGCTGCTTCCGAGCCAGAATATTGTCGGCGAACCGTTCCGCCTCTGTATCGTCGCCGAGGATCGCTGGGGCAATCCCACCGCCGAGGGCGTCGGCCCCGTGAGGCTGAAAACCTCATCCATGCTCGGCGGATTGCCGGATGGCGTGCTCAGGCCACGCCAGAACGGCACCTTCATCGTCGAAGAGCTGGTCGCGCGCGAACCCGGCGATATCAGCGTCGAGATCTTAAGCGAAACCGGAGCACTGCTGTGCCAGTCGACGCCGCTGCGCGTCATTGCAGGCGCGCCCTACCGGCACTATTGGGGCGACCTGCATGCGCAAAGCGAGGAGACGATTGGCACCAATTCCGCCGACGACTACTTCGCTTATGCGCGCGACAAGGCGTTCATCGACATCGTCGGACATCAGGGCAATGACTTCCAGATCACGGATGCGTTCTGGAAGCGGCTGAACGAGCTCACCCGCCAGTTCAACGCTTCAGGCAGTTTTGTCGCGCTGCCCGGCTATGAATGGTCGGGCAATACCGGCATGGGTGGCGACCGCAACGTGTTCTACCGCACCGAGGGCAAGCCGATCCGGCGCTCCTCGCGCGTGCTGGTTTCCGATCCGTCCAACGAGGACTGCTACACCGCCAATGAGTTGTTTGCGGCGCTCGACCGCAGCAACGAAGACGCCATCCTTATCGCCCATGTCGGCGGCCGTTATGCCGACATCAAGATCGCCCATGACGGCCGCTTCGAACGCGCCGTCGAAGTGCACTCGACCTGGGGCACGTTCGAGTGGCTGCTGCATGATGCCTTCGACCGCGGCTACCGCGTCGGCATCGTCTGCCACAGCGACGACCACAAGGGACGGCCGGGCGCCACCCAGCCCGGCGCCTCCACCTTCGGCGCCATCGGCGGATTGACCTGCTACCTGATGCCGAAGCTCGACCGCGATGCGGTGTTCGAGGCGCTGCGGCAACGCCGCCATTACGGCACCACCGGCACCCGGCTGTACATGGCGGTAAAGGGCACGTTCGATAAGCCGGTCCAACTCTACGCCGACGATCCACTGCTGGGGCCGACCACGTCTCAAGCCTCGACGGAAGTGCCGATGGGCGCCATCGTCGCCAATAACGGCGCCACCATGCATCTGAGCGCCGAGGTGATCGGCTCGGCCCCGATCGACCGCGTCGATATCTTTCACGGCAAGACCCTGATGCGCACCGTCCGTCCGTTTGCATCGGGCGATCTCGGAAAACGCATCCGGGTGATGTGGAGCGGCGCCGAATATCGCGGCCGCGGGCGCGAAGTGAACTGGCGCGGCAAGGCCAGTATCAGCGGCAACCGGATCGAACGAATCGAAGCCGTGAACTTTCTCAATCCAGACCGGCCGATCGGCTACGATAAAGAGACCGGCGTGATCTCGTGGCATTCGGTCACGACCGGAAATATGGCCGGCTTCGAT
>Ga0302320_10025360_pt1 | contig 11530 bp, 11 predicted proteins | sample Bog_T0_3_FD_202130 | JGI IMG/M metagenome (GOLD analysis project Ga0302320, IMG submission 202130) | Peat permafrost microbial communities from Stordalen Mire near Abisko, Sweden - Bog_T0_3 | ecosystem: Environmental > Terrestrial > Soil > Wetlands > Peat | place: Sweden: Abisko, Stordalen Mire... | reverse complement strand
CAACTTCGAGGTCGAGGACACGCAGGACAGCGTTGCGGGTGCGCTTCCTCAATTCCGCCGGGCTCTCCGTCTTGCGAAGCTCCGCAAGAACCAGTGCTTCGAGGCGATCGATCTTAGCCGAAATGCCAGCCTCTGAATTCTTAATCGCAGTACCGATCCATTCTTTGTCTTTGTTAGTGAGGCTCATACGAGTTAGCTTGCGACCTCTCACATCGCTGCGTAACAAAAGATGTACACTGGCAAACGTTGCCGACCGTACTGGGCTCCGGCCCATATCGGTTCTTCTTCTGCTCGGCGGACCGGGACGAACCGCCCCACATCCACGCAGAACGAGAAGAATTCGCCGCCAAATTCTGGCTGGACCCCGTCCGCCTCGAATGGAGTCGCGGATTCGCCCGCGCGGAACTGCGGAGAATCGAAGGTATCATTGAAGAAAATCGAACATTGCTGCTAAGAGCATGGCATGAGTATTTCGGGAACTGAAATCAAGGAAGCGTTCGCGCAGTCCCTTACCGCCAATCACGAGGCCCTGACCGTCGATCTCGCCGACGGAAGAACCATCGTGGTGCCCTTGGCCTGGTTCCCTCGCCTCGCGCATGGCACGCCGTTGGAGCGCGCCAACTACCGCCTCATCGGGGGTGGAGAAGGAATCCACTGGCCCGAACTCGACGAGGATATCTCGGTAGAAAGTCTCCTCGCGGGCCGAAGATCTGGCGAGTCGCAACAATCCCTTCGGCGCTGGCTCGACGGGCGAAAAGAATTCAAATGACGGTCTCTACCTGCAAGGCCGAGGGTTCAACAGCACGATGACCCGGGAACAAACCCTTGTTTGTCTCGAGTGCGGGACGGTTATTGACCGGCCCGAGGGCAAGAATAGACTCCTTAAGAAATGCGCCGCGGGCCATCGTGTTCAAATTGTCCAGACAGGGCCGCTATGGAAGATAATGCTTGGCTCATTCCTGATCGCGGTGACTATGCTCGGCGTAGCCATACATCCGTTCCAAACGGCTTGGCTAAACGGCTCGAGCCGCGTAATCGTGTGGGCGATATTGGCAGCATCGCTTGCATTTTCGGGCTATTTGGGGTTCCGTGGAAAGTCCATCATGAACGAGCCCGGTGCCCTTGAAACCCTCGGGCGGCAATACATTGTCATCGCGTTCAGTAGAACGTTGGCCGCGGTAGTGCTCGGAGCAATGGCCGCGATGCGGATTTCCTATTAAGGTTCAACCCGCTCGACTACCAAGGCGCTCTTTCCCCCCTACAGCGGAGGTTCCATAGGCAAAGCGAGCGGAGGCTCCCGCAAAAAACTCAACCGGCTCATCTGTTCCACCGCCTCCCGCACCGCCTGCTCCGAACTCGGCTCAACCGTAATCACAAACGGCAAATCGTGCTTCGAATCGCTCGGCAACTGCAGCACCGCCTCCAGACTGATATGCTTCGTCGCCAGAATCCCCGCCAGTTCCGCGATAATCCCCGGCCGGTCGTCCACCCGGAAACGCAGATAGTACGGCCGGTGCTGCAGCGTGATCGACACCGGTTTATACTCCCCCAGCCGCTCATGCGCAAACGGCGAAACGCGCTCCGGACTCCCGCTGCGAATCTCCCGCGCCACCCGCATCAGATCGCTCACCACCGCCACGCCAGTTGGATGCGATCCCGCCCCGCGCCCGTAATAAAACGTATCCGCGCCAAACTGCCCCTTCACCCAGACCGCGTTATACGCCCCTTTAACCCCCGCCAGAATCGTCGACTCCCGAATCAACGCCGGCCGCACCGAAAGAAGTAGTCCCCGCTCCGTCATGTTGGCCGAGCACACCAGCCGAATGGTATGCCCCAGCTGATGCGCATAGTCGAAATCCTGTGCCGTGATGCGCCGTATCCCCTCAACGAATATGTCGCTCGGAGTAATGCGCTCCCCAAACGCCAGCGCCGATAGAATCGCCAGCTTCGACCGCGCGTCGTACCCATCCACATCCGCGCTTGGGTCCGCCTCCGCGTATCCCAACTCCTGCGCCTCTACCAGGATCTTGTCGAACGACTCGCCGCGCCGCTCCATCTCCGTCAGGATGTAATTGCTGGTGCCGTTCAGAATCCCCGCCAGCGCCACCACACGGTCGCCCGAAATCCCCTCCCGCAGCACTGCATGGATCGGAATCCCACCCGCCACGCTCGCCTCCATCGCCAGATTGATGTTGGCCTTGATCGCCCGATCCCAGATCTCGGCGCCGCACAGCGCCATCAACTCCTTGTTCGCCGTGACAATCGATTTCCCATTGGCGATCGCGCCGTTGATGATCTCGCTCGCCACCGTAGTCCCGCCCACCAACTCGGCGACCACGTCCACCTCGGGATGCGCCACCACCTCGCGCCAGTCCTCAGTACGCAGCGCTCCCGCGGGAACGTCCGGCAATGTCAGCGAATGCACGGAACGGCTGCAAATCGCCGCCACGCGCAGCCGGAACCCGAGCTTCAGTGCGATCTGTTCCGCATTCGCCGCCAGAATGGTTAGTGCGCCCGATCCCACATTGCCGAGACCGACGACCCCTATTTGAACGTCTTTCATCTTCTCTCTCGGTTATGATAGCTAAGTGGGTATTATTCGCAGAGTATTTCTGAAACTGGCGCCCGCTGCCCTCGCCGCGCCGCTCGTTTCCGCTCAGCAGGATCAGAACCCCCACGACCATTTCCCCGTCCCCGGCGTTCGCGACGACGATGGCGCCGTCCTGCCCAACGGCAAATCGCAGCGCGACGAAATCCTCAAAGCCGATTACGAACAAAACTTGAAAGACGCCCGCGAATTAATCGACCTCTCCACGTCCTTCGAGCTCGACCTTGAGAAGAGCGACCGCTTCGTCCTCTCCCTCGGCCTCCTGAAAAAACTCGACGACATGGAAAAGATCACCAAACGAATCCGCGGCCGCATGCGCCACTAACCCGGACAAGCGGATATCAGCCGCGTCTCTTCATCTGCCCTGCTACAATCCCATCGATGGCCCTGACCCAAGTCAAGTCCCAGCTCATGAGCGCCTCCGAGATCGATCGAACCCTCGTGCGCCTCGCCCACGAAATCCTCGAAAAAACCAAAGACCTGGACCAACTCGCCTTCATAGGAATCCGCCGCCGGGGAGTGCCGTTAGCTCAGCGCCTCGCCGCCAAGATCAAAGCTCTGGAAGATAGGGAAATCCCCGTAGGCATCCTCGACATCAACCTCTATCGCGACGACCTCTCCACCGTAGGCGCCAAGCCCCAACTCAACGGCACCGAGATCCCCTTCTCCGTGCAGGGTAAAGACATCATCCTGATGGACGACGTCCTCTACACCGGCCGAACCACCCGCGCCGCCCTCGATGCCCTCTTCGATCACGGTCGCCCGGCCCGCATTCAACTCCTCGTCCTCATCGACCGCGGACATCGCGAACTCCCCGTCGAAGCGCGCTACATCGGCCGCACCGTCCAGACCTCCGACAACGAAATCATAGAAGTAAAATTCCAGGAGATCGACAATATGGAGAAAGTACTTCTCTGCGAACGCGCCCCAGAAGCTGCGTAACGAATGCCTCCAGGCCTGCTCGATATCGAAAGTCTCACCCGCGAAGAGATAGCCGCCCTCCTCGAACGCACCCGCTTTTTCCAGCCCCAGCCCAACGAAAGCTACCGCCGCCTCGACACGCTCAAGGGAAAGACCATCGTCAACCTCTTCTTCGAAGCCTCCACACGCACCCGCGTCAGCTTTGAAATCGCCGCCAAACGCCTGGGCGCCGACACCCTCACCATTGCCGCGCAAGGCTCCAGCGTCTCCAAAGGCGAATCGCTCGTCGACACCCTCAACACCCTCGCCGCCATGCGCCCCAACGCCATCGTGATGCGCCACGCCGCTTCCGGAGCCCCGCATTTCCTCGCCCGCCATCTGCATATTCCGATCGTCAACGCGGGCGACGGCACCCACGAGCATCCTACCCAGGCCCTCCTCGACGCTCGCACCATTCTCGATCGCCTCCCCACCCTCGAAGGCCTGCGCGTAGCCATCATCGGCGACATCGCCCACAGCCGCGTGGCCCGATCCAACGTTCATCTGCTTTCGAAATTCGGCGCCGAAATCGTCCTCTGCGGACCGCCCTCCCTGCTCCCGCGCGAACTCGAGCAACTCGCTCCTGGAGTGCGCCTCGCCTACGATATGACCGAAGCCATCCGCGGCGCCGGCGTCGTCATGATGCTCCGCGTTCAACTCGAGCGCCAGCACGAAGCCCCCATGGCCGCCGGCGAATATTTCCGCTTCTACGGCCTGCGCCTCGATCACCTCGCGCTTGCCCAACCCGACGCCATCGTCATGCACCCCGGCCCCATCAACCGAGGCCGCGAGCTCAGTTCCGAAGTCGCCGACAGCCAGCGTTCAGTCATCCTCAACCAGGTGGAAAACGGAGTAGCCGTGCGCATGGCCGTGCTCGAACGGATTCTAAGCCAATGAGCGCCCTCTTAATTAAAGGCGGCCGCGTCATCGATCCCTCCCAGGGTCTCGACGCCATAGCCGATGTCCTTATCCGGGACGGGAAAATCGAATCGGTCGGAACCAATCTCAACGCCGCCGAAGCCGACATCTTCGATGCCACCGGAGCCATCGTGGCCCCAGGCTTCATCGACATGCACGTGCACCTCCGCGAGCCCGGCATCGAACACGCCGAAACCATCGAGACCGGTTCCAAAGCCGCCGCCGCCGGAGGCTTCACCACCATCTGCTGCATGCCCAACACCATCCCGGTGAACGACAGCGCCACCGTCACCAGCTACATCGTGCAGCGCGCCCACCAAGTCGCGAAGGTTAATATCTTCCCCATCGGAGCCATCACCAAAGGCAGTCTCGGCGAAGAACTTGCCGCCATCGGCTCCATGTGCGAAGCCGGTATCGTTGCCATCTCCGACGACGGCCGCCCCGTCATGAACGCCCGCGTCATGCGCCGCGCCATGGAACTCGCTCGCGCGCTCAACATCCCGGTAATCGATCACTGCGAGGATCTCAACCTCAGCGCCGGTGGCGACATGAACGAAGGCGTCGAATCCGTGCGCCTCGGCCTCGGCGGGATCCCCTCCTCCTCCGAGGACGTCATGGTGGCGCGCGATCTGCTCCTCGCCGAACAAACCGGCGCGCATTTCCACGTCGCCCATCTCTCCACACGGCGCTCCGTCGCCATGGTCGCCTTCGCCAAATCCCGTCTGCTCAAAGTCAGCTGCGAAGTAACTCCGCACCACTTCGCCATCACCGACCAGGAACTCGGCGCCTATGACAGCAACTTCAAGATGAAGCCGCCCCTGCGCTGCCATGCCGATGTCGACGCCATCATCGACGGCATCGTCTCAGGCGTAGTCGACGCCATCGCTACCGACCACGCACCCCACGCGGGAAGCGATAAAATGCAGGAATTCGAGCGCTGCCCCTTCGGCATCACCGGACTCGAAACCGCCCTCGGCCTCTCTCTCGCCGAGCTTTTTCACACCGGCCGCATCACGCTCATGCGCCTCGTCGAGCTCTTCACCACCGGCCCCGCCAACATTCTGCAGCTCAATCGCGGTACCCTCAAACCAGGCGTCCCCGGTGACGTCACGGTGTTCGATCTCGACACTGAGTGGACCTTCGACGTTCAGCAGTCCGCGTCCAAGAGCCGCAATTCGCCGTTTCACGGTCGGCGCTTCCGCGGTGGTCCCATTGCAACCATCGTGGGAGGCGAGACGGTGTCGTGTAGGAGACCGTATGGAACCGAGAATAATTAACGAAGGCAGGCGCATCCCCGGCCCCAGCCGCGGCGCGCGTTTCGGCCTCATCGGCCTGGGCATCCTCCTCTTCATCCTGATCGTCGGCGCCAACTGGGCCGCCTCCCTCCTCATCGAATATTCCTGGTGGAAAGAAATCGGCCAGGTCCACACCTGGATCGACCTCCGCACTTACTCCGCCCTCCCCGTCGCCGCCGGCATGATGATCGCCTGGATCGTCCTCCTCATCGCCCATGCCCGCGCCGTGCGTTTCGCCGGTGGACAAGTCAGCGACTACCCCATCTATTCCCGCCTCTCCTCCCTCGTCCTCCTCGTCATCTCTTTCCTCGTCGCCGATGGAGCGATCGATAACTGGACCGTCCTGCTCTTCGCCGGCAGCCGCGGTCAATCGGGCGCCGGCACCTACCACGACCCCATCTTCAACAAACCCGCGACTTTCTACCTCTTCGATCTCCCCTTCTGGTCCGATCTGCGCGGCTACATCTTCGCCGTCGTCATCCTCGCCATCCTCGTCTACTGGCTGGTCGCCCGCGGCTGGCAATTGCGTTTCACCCTCCCCGATACCCTGCGCGGCGGAGGCGGCCTCGATATTTCGCTCCTCCACCTCTCGGGCGGCCTCGAATCGTCGTTCCTGCGCGTCGCCCTCGCCTTCTTCCTCGTCGCCCTCGCCTGCCGCTACTACCTCGCCCGTTTTGAAATGGTGTGGAACCAGCACCGCTTCATGGTCGGCATCGATTACACCGACGAGCACTTCGCCCTCCCACTCAACTGGGTCATGATCGCGGCCCTGATCGTCGGCGCCGGCCTCATCCTTGCGCGTCGCTGGATCCCCGCCGCTATCTCCGTCGGATCGGGCGTCGTCCTGCTTTTCATCGTGCCCGCCGTCGCCGGATCGTTCTACGTAAAGCCCAACGAAATTTCTCTCGAGCGCCCCTACATCCAATCGCACATTGAAGCCACGCGCGACGCCTACGGTCTCTCCGCCCACATGAGCGAAATTGAGATGCACACCAATGAGGCCTCGGGCATCGACGTCACCAAAAACGCCGCGCTCCTCGACAACGTCCGCCTCTGGGACTGGCGCCCTTTCCACGACACCGTCACCCAGATGCAGGCCCTGCGCCCCTACTACGCATTTCACGATACCGACGTCGATCGCTACACCATCGACGGCAACTATCGCCAGGTCATGCTCACCCCGCGCGAGCTCGATATCACCCAGCTCCCCGGCACGCAATCCGGCTGGATCAATCCCCACTTCATCTACACCCACGGCTATGGTCTGGTCCTCGCCGAAGTCAGCAAAATCACGCCCGACGGCCAGCCGGTCTATCTCATCGAAGACATGCCGCCCGTAGTCAAGACGCCCAGCCTCAAGGTCGAACGCCCCGAGCTCTATTACGGCGAACTCCAGCATGAGCCCGTCTTCGTCGATACCGCGCAGCAGGAATTCAACTACCCGCAGGGCTCCGATAACGCGCTCACACGCTACCAGGGCCGCGGAGGTTTTCCCATCTCATCGCTTCTCATGCGCGCCGCCGCCGCCCTCCACTACGGCGATTCGAACATCGTTCTCACCGGCTACCTCACCGATCACAGCCGCATGATGATTCATCGCCGCGTCCGCGAGCGCCTGCAGACCCTCGCCCCCTACCTCGCCTGGGACGACGATCCGTACCTCGTCATCACCCCCGCGGGCCGCCTCGTCTGGATGGTCGATGGCTACACCACTTCCGCATCGCATCCCTTCGCCCGCGAGACCGAAGCTTTCGGCGGCATCAATTACATCCGCAACTCCGTCAAAGCCACCATCGACGCCTACGATGGAGAGACCCATCTCTACGTCTTCGATCCCACCGACCCCATCGTCAACTCCTACCGCACGCTTTTCCCGTCGCTCTTCGAAGACGTTTCGAAAATGCCCGAAGCCCTGCGCGCCCACGCCCGCTTTCCCGAAGACCTCTTCCGCGTGCAGTCTGAGCTGTATCTCCTGTATCACATGCGCAATCCGCAGTCTTTCTACAACAACGAAGATGTGTGGGAACTGGCGCGCTATTCCTCCGGCCAGGCCGAACCCGTGCCCGTCCGCCCCACCTACGTTTTCGCCACTCTGCCCGGCGAAACCAAGCCCGAATTCCTCCTGATGACCACCTTCACTCCGCTCTCGAAACAGAATCTGATCGGAGTCATGCTGGCGCGCTGCGATGGAACGAAGCTGGGCGAGATCGTCGTCTTGCTCCTCTCGAAACAGGAGCTGATTCTCGGCCCCATGCAGATCAACGCGCGCATGAATCAGGATCAGAACATTTCGAAAGACCTGACGCTGTGGAACCAGCAGGGATCGTCCGTGCTCCAGGGCCAAACCCTGGTCTTACCCGTGGCGGACAATTTCCTCTACGTCCTGCCGCTCTACCTGCAGGCCGTCCACGCCAGCATGCCGCAGTTGAAGAAGGTGGTGCTCGCATTAGGCAACCGGCTGATCTACGCCGATTCCTACCAGCAGGCGCTGACGATGCTCGGAGGAGCGCAGCCAACCTCGGGAGAAGCGCAATCGAGCCCGCAACCGCAATCGCCATCTCCTTCACCTGCCCAACCCTCAAAGGATCCCAGAGTAGAAAGCATCCGCCAGCACCTCCAGCGCTACAAAGATCTCGCGAGTCAAGGCAAATGGGCGGAAGCAGGCCGGGAATTAGAAGCCATCCAATCCGAGGTCAACAAATGACCGGTGGGGCAGATTTCCGATCTGCCCTCTAACCGCTCTTTTCTGAACAATGAAACTCCTCCGTACCATAGCCGCCATACTGACCGGCTACGCCCTGATCGCCGCCACCCTCCGCCTCTTCGCCACCGACATCTTCCTGCTCGCCGTAACCCGAACCATCCTCGGAGCCATCGTCGCGGGCTTCATAACCGCCCTCATCGCCGGCAGCCACGAAATCCCCCACGCCGCCGCCGTAGGCTTCCTGATGATCGTGATGACGTTCGTTGCCATGCGCCAACAAGCCATCCTTCAGCCAAGCCTGTACCAACTAGCCGTAGCCGGCTGCGGACCCATCGCCTGCATGATCGGAGCCGCCCTCCGCCTCCTCACGAAGCCAGCGAAAACCGAAAAACCTCGGGCGCAGCCAACCGCCGATAATCCTCCATCCCCATCACCACAGAATCCGTCAGCGCCCCCGCATTAAACGCCACCCGATCGTTCTCGAAAACCGAAGGATCCACATATAAAGGAAACGGCAGCACCGGAGCCCCGAACGGAGGCACCGACCCAGGAACCAAACCAGTCATCTCCATCAGTTCATCCGCCGTAGCGAACCGAGTCTTCCGAGCCGAGAAATATTCCCTGATAGCCCCCGAATCGAGCCGCCGCTCAGCGCTCAAAACAAACAACCGGAACGTATCATCCACCTTCACCAGCAAAGCCTTCCCACCCACCCGCAAAGGTTCGCCCCGCGCCGCCGCCGACTCCTCCGAAGTCCGCGTAGGCGCATGATGCACCTCGCGAAAAACCACGCCCTCCGCAATCAACCACCCGCGAATCCGCTCCAGCAGCATATTCTGAATGTAGTGTCGCGCGTCGCCCTATCCTGGAGCAGTGGCAAAGACAGCGCCTGGGCTCTCCACCTCCTGCGCCAATCTCCCGGCATCGAAGTCGTCGCCCTCATCACCACGTTCAACCAGGCCTTCGATCGCGTAGCTATGCACGCCGTCCGCCGCGAATTAGTGGAGCGCCAGGCCGCACTTATTGGTCTGCCACTATGGCCGGTCGACCTCCCCTGGCCTTGCACCAACGAAATCTACGAAGCGAAAATGTCGATCGTCTGTCAGCGAGCCCTTGCCAACAAGGTGGACGCCATAGCCTTCGGAGATCTCTTCCTGCGCGACATCCGAGCCTACCGCGAGCGCCAACTGGAGCCAACTGGCATCAAACCAATCTTCCCGCTGTGGGACATTCCCACCGCCGGTCTCGCGAGGCAAATGATAGCCGCCGGTCTAAAAGCCAAAATCACCTGCGTCGATCCCAGGAAACTGAATCGCTCCTTCGCCGGCCGGGACTTCGACCCCAAATTCCTTGCCGGCCTACCGCCCCACATCGACCCCTGCGGAGAAAACGGAGAATTCCACACCTTCGTCTCCAACTGCCCCGACTTCGCAGAACCCATCCTGGTAGAAACCGGAGAAATCGTAGACCGCGACGGCTTCACCTTCGCCGATGTAATGTGGGACAGGCGCTTCCGCCTGTCCATTCCTACTTCGTAATCCCCCGGTCCGCCAGCCAATCCACCATCCGAGCCGGCCAGGTCTCCACAGGAGCCCCCGGCCGCTTGGTAGGCCGCAGCGCGAATCCATGCTCCCCAAACGCATAAATATGCATCTCAGCCGGAATATGATTAGCCTCCAGCTCCAGATAAAACTTCACCGTAGGCTCCACGTGTGACCTGTCGTCGTCCGCGCAAACCATAAACACCGGAGGCGCATCCCGCCGCATAGGAAAAGTCTCGTTAGGAGCAATCTCAATGGGAGTATTCGGTGCTCTTGCCGCATCCGAGCGCTCTGGCACCGAACCAGGCCGATAATACGGATAAATCAGAATATTGAAATCCGGCCGCGAACTGAACCGCTCCACCGGATCCGTCGCCTCCGGATTCCCCGCATCGAACCGGTTCTCGATCATCCCCGCCACTTCCCCACCCGCCGAAAATCCAATGAATCCCAGCCGCGCCTGATCCACGCCCCACTCCTTAGCCCGGCTCCGCACCAGCCGCACCGACCGCGCCGCATCCGCATAAACCTCGTTCGGCAGCGTATACTTCACCCCCGGAGCCTTCGCCAGGCGGTACTTCAGCACGAACGCCGCAATGCCATGCGCATTCAGCCAATCGGCAATCTCCCAGCCCTCTTTCTCCATCACAAGCTGCGTATGCCCGCCGCCCGGAGCCACCACCATGGCCGCCCCCGTGGCCTTTTCCTTAGGCGGCAGAAACACATAGATCGACGGATAATGCGTCACCGTGAAATTGCCCGGCAGCTTGCTGTTCTGTGGAGCCACCGAGGGCTTAGAAACCTCAGGTGCGGTAATTCCCTCGGACCCCGGCGCGCCACCAGGCCAAAGCTTAATCTCCTCGCCCCGCTCCGCGCACAACGCCATCGCACCAATCAAAACAAACCCGATAATCAATCTCATACTCTTTACTTCCCGCTTCCAACCTTATCCAAAACCGACCGAGCCATATAATCCACCACCTTAGCCTCATTCCGAGCCTGCTCATAATACGCCGTCTTCAGCAACTGGTCTTTACTATTAATCAAAGCCTCGCGAATCGATTGCTGCGCCCGCGGATCGCTCAGATCCCTCTGCCCCGCCGGCTCCTTCGAAAGCATCTTCAATATCCGGTACCCATCCTGAGTATGAATAATCGGCGACAACTGCCCCGGCTGCAAAGACATCACCAGCTTCCTCAACTCCGGGCTCGATTGATTCAACGAAGACTCCGGCAAAAATCCCAAATCCCCGCCGCTCGGCGTAGACTGCGGATCTTCCGAATAATTCTGCGCCAGCATCCCGAAATCCTCCCCCTGATGCAGCCGCGCCTCGAGCGCCGCGATCTTCCGCTTCGCCTCTTCCTCGCTCTTCGCCTTATCGTTCTTCAAATTCCGCGCATTCGGATCCGGATGCGGTGTCACCACAATCTGCGCCATATGCACCTGCGGCTCCGGCAGATTGAAACTCCCCCGGTTGGCGTTGTAAAAGCTCGTCACATCCGCG
>Ga0302320_10025359_pt1 | contig 11530 bp, 9 predicted proteins | sample Bog_T0_3_FD_202130 | JGI IMG/M metagenome (GOLD analysis project Ga0302320, IMG submission 202130) | Peat permafrost microbial communities from Stordalen Mire near Abisko, Sweden - Bog_T0_3 | ecosystem: Environmental > Terrestrial > Soil > Wetlands > Peat | place: Sweden: Abisko, Stordalen Mire... | reverse complement strand
TTGATCAATCAGGCCATCCACAGAAACCAGGGTGCCGCCGATTTGAGGGGCGTTGGTTCTGAGACTGGTTACGGCCGTGACCGGAAGCGGCACGTTCTCTTCCAATACTTTGATCTGTGTCCTGTCCCACGCGAAAAGTTCACGGGCTGGGATGACGTAGCCGTCCAAGAGAATATGCTGGCCGGCTTTGAGGGGCAGTTTCGAGTGTGCTATCGGCAGGTAGGTGCTCTTCCCGCCATTGATCCCAAAGGCCACCGTCCATTCCATATCGTAAAATGTAATAACCGCCTCCGTGCGAATGTGTTGGTACTGTTGCGCCTGCGGTCCGCTCCAACTCCACATTTGGGTGAAATTCGTCAGGAGCAGAGGCGGGGCCGTCGCAGTGGTCTGGCTGTCGGCGACCGCCGGAGCATTGGTCTGGCTTTGGGCTGCCGCCGCCAACTTGTTGGTGTCCGCCATCCGGTAGAGCGCGGAGCGAAGATAATGCGGAAGCCCGGCATCGTCATCATGGCCGATGGCCTCAATGTGGTCGCCGGGGCGTAATGGCTGGGTCTGCGCGCTCTGAGCCGTGATCTCTCCTGTATCGTCCCAGATCGTCACAAACTTGCCAGGTTCGTAACTACGCACCACTCCCGCAACCCGGATCAACTCGCTAGTGACACCCAAATGATCTGCGCTGGTGGCGGGGATGGCGAAGCGCGGATCCGTGGCAATGGATCCGATTTTCTGAAGCTTCTCGGCTCCATCCACCCAAAGCGTCATTGCGCTCACATTGCTTTCTCCGTCAAAGGTAGGAACATAGAGCCCCTCGATCCGGAGGAAATCGGCTTGTTTGAAGGTGACGGTCTGATTGGTGGAGTGCAGGTGGACATTGACGGTGGCGGATTCTCCATTGATGAGAAAAGTCAATCGCAAGTGGGTCGCATCCACCGAATTGAGTTGATCCACAAGGCCATCCACCGAAACCAGGGTGCCGTCGATTTGAAGGGCGTTGGTTTTGAGACTGGTTACGGCCGTGACCGGAAGTGGCACGTTCTCTTCCAATACTTTGATCTGTGTCCTGTCCCAGGCGAAAAAATGACTGGCTGGAATGACGTAGCCATCCAAGAGAATGTGCTGGCCGGCTTTGAGGAGCTGTTTCGAGTTCGCGATCGGCAAGTAGGTAGTCTTCCCGTTGCTGATGCCAAAGGCCACGCTCCAATCCACATCGTAAAATGTAATAACCGCCTCGGCGCGAATGTGTTGGTACTGTTGCGCCTGCGGGCCACTCCAGGTCCACATTTCGGTGAAATTGGTGAGGAGCCGCGGCTCGGTTGGAGTGTTGGTCTGCGCCGGGACTGTCACCGATGACAGGAAAAGCGCGCCGGCCGCCATCCAGCACGATAAGGCATATCGCGTTCGACGTAAGCCGGTGGACTTGTCCCTTGGCATGAATGCATCCGGAAGCCCGTTGCCACCAGAATCCTTCCGGCCACGCGGAGTGGTTGACATCTAGTACTATATCCTATCGGCAGAATCTTGCCACGCTTAACGTTAAATCGAGCCTTGTTCTCCGTCGGGGATAGGGACAGCTCGCCGCGCCGTCCGCGGTCGCCTCGGGGAGGCGACCTTGCCAAAACCAGATTTACGCCCCCCGCCGATCATCCGGGTCCTAGAAACCTCTTAGGTTGGTGCTGGAACGGGCGGCCAGACCGGGGGCAGGCACCCTTTTGAGCACATGGTATTCGATGCCGTGCTGCCGGCAATACCCGGCTTTGCCGCCTTTGTCGCCATCCTCGTTGACCGCGTAAATGTCCGGCTTGATCCGCTCGATTTCCGGCGCGGCGTCCAGCCAGCCGTCTCCACTGGAGATGAGAGCGGCGCTGACAAAGCGGATGGAGTGAACCAGGTAACGGCGCTCCTCCTGTGGAAACAACGGGTGGCCCTCACCTTTGAGAAGCCGAATGTTAGCGTCGTGACCCACCACAACATGGAGATCCCCCAACCCGCTCGCTTCCTCAAAAAACCGAACGTGCCCGGAGTGAAACCAGTCGAAGCTGCCTGTCACAATCACCTTCTTGCGCGCAACCGCCGACGGCGCCGGATTGATTGAGCACAACGGAAATCCGCGCAACTGCTGGCGGGCGATAATCTGGTGGCGCAAACCGCTTTTCTCACACAACTCCCGTTCTGAGGTTTGCGTCTCGTCAAGCACCCAAACAGCCGGGGTGAAACCGGGCGCTGACGGCAACGATGTTTTTGGGTCGAACTGGTCAACCGCCAGCACCTGCTTTACATAGCGCAGTGCTCCGACAAAATAGGCGCGTTCGGCGAACGGGAATTTCACCGGCTTTCCCGTGATTTGTTGCGCTGTCTCGTCGGACCAAAGCAGCACCGTCACCTCGCCAAAACCCGCGGCTTCCTGCAAAAAACGCACCGTCGGCGATTTGGGATCGTCGAACGCCCCGGTCACAGCCACTTGCAATTGATCGCTCATGTCAAGATTCTGAGGTTAGGAATTAAAGAGCTTTCCAACCAATGGCGGACCTGCGCCCCAAATCATGCCGATTACCAAGCCGACACCGTGGGCCGCATTCGCGATGTCCGGCATGAACGGGAGCCGCGCCAGGCAAAGAAAAAACCAGCCGACCATCAATATCACGTTCGTCGGATGGAGACGCAACCCCGAGGCGGGATCGTACCGCCCCCGCATCCAGACGTAACCGAAAAGCCCATAGACCACCCCGGACATTCCGCCAAATCCGCCTCCAGTGTCCAAGAACTGCGCAATATTTGAAAGCACGGCCACGATCAGCACCATCAGCGCCAAGGTCAAAGAGCCCTTCCTGGCTTCAATCATCGAGCCCAGGTCCTTCAACCAAAGCATGTTAAAGAGCAGGTGCCACAGCCCCATGTGAATGAAAATGGGGGTAATCAATCGCCAATATTCACCGTGGCGCACTTCGGTCAGGAAACCTGACATCCTCAAACTGATGTAAAGATTGCGATAAACCGGCTGATCAATCAGGTACTCTCCCTCGGGCGGAAATCCCCGCGCCACCACGACCACGCCGACGCACGCCAAAATCAACACCAGCGTCAACGGGCCCAGCCCAAAACTGGGCCACATTTTGTCGGGCGTCACCACCCGCTTGGCGAATTCGGTTTCCTCCTTTTCCTGCTTTTTTCGTATCGCCGCGGCTTTCTCCGTGGCTTGCTGATATTTTGTGGCCCGGGGGTTGGCCAGGAACTCGTTCAGCGCCCTGGTGCCCGCCTCCAACTGATCTTCGGAATGAACCCACACTCCCCAGTTTCCGTCGGACTCGGATTCGATGGAATTGCGGATTTCCAGACATGTCAGGTAATCACCAAGTGTCCTGGCGTTCGTTTCGTCAAGCATCCGTCCGATTAATCGCATAAGTTCAGTTGCGCTGGAGCATGTCCCACCCGCGCCGTGTGTTCAAGCCCCACAAAAGTGGCAGCGGCGTCTCGCCGCTGTGTTTCCGAAGCGAAGAGGCGGGACGCCTCTTCCACTTTTACGTGTTGCCCCGGGCCTTCTCCAAGGTGACATCGCCCCCCACAATTCTTTCGAGGTGACCATGTTCGGTGCGCAGCAACAAGGCTCCTTCGGCGTCGAGCGCCTCGGCCCGCCCGCGAATGACCCGGTCTCCAATCCGGATGGAAACTTCCTGTCCCAAGGTCGTGCAGCGCTGCTGCCACTCGGCGGAGATGGATTCGAATTGTCCGCGCGCTATCAGATCATAATCGTGATCCAATTCGCGCAAGATCGCCACCGCCAACCCGGCACGGTCAATCGCCTGCCCGCTTTCGATTTTCAAGGAAGTGGCCGTCTTGCGCAGGTCCGGCGGCAATTCCGTCGCACTCAGATTCACGTCCACGCCGATGCCGAGGATCACTTCGTTAATGTGATCCAGTTCCGCGGTCATTTCGGTCAGGATCCCCGCCACCTTTTTTCCGTCAATTAGTATATCATTGGGCCATTTGATTTCCGGCACGAGTCCAGTCTGGGAAGCAATCGCCCGGGCCAGCGCCGTGGCGGCGGCCACCGTCACCCGCGTTGCCGCCTGCGGGGAAAGGTTCGGGCGCAGCAAGATCGAAAGCCAGAGTCCTTTCCGCGCCGGGGACAGCCAGGGCCGTCCCAAACGCCCGCGACCGCGGGTCTGCGATTCGGCAAAAACGACGACGCCCTCCTTGATGCCGTCCCGCGCCAGGCGGGCGGCGATGTCGTTGGTGGAAGTGGTTTGCTCGAAGACCCGGATGTCCCGGCCGATGACCCGGGTCGCGCCAAGGCGGGAATGCAGGTCGTCGGCGTGTAGCAAATCGGGCGATTCGAGGAGCCGATAGCCCAGGTGCGGACTGGCTTCGATGTCGTAGCCCAACCTGCGCAACTCCTCAATGCGCGCCCAAATGGCGGCGCGGCTGACCCCCAGTTGGCGCGATAGGTCCGCGCCGGAAACGGAACCTTCGGCGCAAGCCCGCAAGGCCGACAAAATGTGCGAGTCCAGCGTCATTGCTTGGAAGGGCTGACCCCGAAATCGAGTGCAATATCGACCGCGCGCGCCGAGTGGGTGAGAGCCCCGACGGAAATAAAGTCCACCCCCGTCTCGGCGATGGCGCGGACGGTGGACAAGTTCACTCCGCCGCTGGCTTCCGTTTTGGCCCGGCCATTTACCAATGCCACCGCCGCGCGAAGTTGTTCCAAAGTCATATTGTCAAACAGAATAATGTCCGCTCCGGCGTCCGCCGCCTGTTTCACCTGTTCCAGGGTGTCGGCCTCCACTTCCACCTTCAATTGCGGATAATGCGCCCGCGCCGCCAGTACCGCCGCTTCAATCACATTCACTTTCGTATCTGCGGACGCGGACTTCTCTTCGTTCTTTTCGCGTCCAGCGGGAAGAGAGCCGGAGAGAGGGGCCGCCGCCAAGGCCGCCAGATGATTGTCCTTGATCAAAATCTGGTCGAAGAGGCCAAAGCGATAATTGGCGCCGCCGCCGCAGGTTACGGCGTACTTTTCCAAACGCCGCCAGCCAGGGGTGGTTTTCCGCGTGTCCAGAATCCGCGCCTTCGTCATCGCCACCGCCTCCACGTATTGGGCGGTCAGGGTTGCGATTCCGGAAAGTCGCTGCAAGAAATTCAAGGCCACCCGCTCGGCTGAAAGCACGCCGCGCCCGTAAGCTTCCGTGAGCACGAGCAGAGCTCCACCTTTCTGGACACGGTCGCCATCGCGCACGACGCGGCGGATGGTCGTGTCCGGACACAATTCGGCAAACGCCGCTTCGGCCAGTTGCAAACCCGCCACCACCAGCGGCTCGCGCGCCAACACGCTGGCTGATACTTTGGTATCGGGCGGCACGGTCGCCAACGTCGTCGCGTCACCACTGCCAATATCTTCCGCCAGCGCCATTTGCACTGCGCGCCGGATTTCTTCTCTCTCCAACATCAGCCCAGTTTAGCCTTCAATCGGCTCCAGTTAAATCGTAAACTTGCGTATGCCTGTGCCCGTCATGTCGGTCGCCCGGATGCGCCAATGGGAAAATGATTCCTGGGGCGCGGGCATTTCCCCCGCCGCTGTCATCAAAAACGTCGGACGCATCCTCGCCCGGCGAATGCTTGATCTTACCCGAGCCGGCGACTCGATCCTGCTTCTGGCCGGCCGCGGCCACAATGGCGATGATGTCCGCGCGGCCCGGCCCCATTTGCGCGGGCGCAAGGTTAAGCTCATGGACGTCTCGGACCCGCGAATGGCGGCCAGGGAGCTTTTGCGAACCTTGAGCATTGGCCGCCCCGATTGGATCGTGGATGGCCTGTTCGGCATCGGTTTAAACCGCCCTTTGGACGCAGACTGGAAAACTCTAATTGACACTGTCAATCAATCCGGCATTCCGATCCTGGCGATGGATGTGCCGTCCGGTTTGAACGCCGACACCGGCGAGGTGGAAGGAGCGGCGATTCGGGCGGAGATTACGTTGACCGTCGGCGCTCCCAAGCGCGGACTGTTGACAGCGCCGCAGTCCGTGGGCCGGCTTGAAGTCGCGCCGGACATTGGATTGGTGGCCGCCCCTGTGGAAGGGGACTGGCAATGGACTTTGCCGTCCGATTTCGCGGATTGGCCGCCGCGACGACCGGTGGAAGGCAACAAGGGGACCTTCGGGCATGTCAACATAATCGCCGGAAGTCTTGGTTACCACGGCGCTGCCGTTCTTGCCGCGCAGGGCGCGTTGCGCGCCCAGCCGGGATTGGTCACGGTCGAACCGCAGGAATCTGTTTATGTGCCGGTTGCCTCGCAACTCCAGGCCGCGATGGTCCGGCCGTGGTCTCCGCGCGCATCGCTGCCAAAGAACACCAGCGCGATCCTGTTCGGTCCGGGGCTCGCCGCGGACAAACTGCCTGTGTCATTGAAGAAGCAATTAAATTCCCTGTGGAGAGAATTTGCCGGCCCGATGCTCGTGGACGCCAGCGGCATGGATTGGTTAAAACAAGGCGATATCCCCCGCAAAGCCGTTCGAGTCATCACCCCGCATCCGGGAGAAGCGGGGCGGCTGCTTGGAACGACCGCGTCGGCGGTGCAAGCGGATCGCATCGGTGCTCTGCGCAACCTCTCACGGTGTTTTGGCCATTGCTATGTCGTCCTCAAGGGCTCTCATACTTTGGTGGGGCGAGCTGAAGGAGACATTTTTGTGAACAGCTCCGGCAACCCGGTCCTCGCGCAGGGCGGCAGCGGCGATCTGCTCAGCGGGTATCTGGCCGGTTGGCTCGCGCAGCCGGCCGGCCAAAAGAACCCACTTAGCACGATTCGATTTGCCGTCTGGCAGCACGGCGCCGTTGCGGACGAAGTGGCAAGGCAGCGCCGCAACGGAACCATTGAGGACATCCAAGCGGAATTGGGTTCGATCCGGACGTAGCGCAGAATTGTGTATTGAGTTTTTCGTCATCCCGAAGCAGAATTCCATGACAAACGATGCGTCGCCTTGGACTCATTATCACACTATGGACGGGTTTGCTTCTCCTTGGGGCAAATGCCGGGACCTATAGTCTGCTGGACGGCAAGCACGTTACGGGGGAGCCGATTCTCTGGGAGGAAACCGGCGTTGAATTCAAACAGGCCGACGGCACCCTGACGGAGGTGATTGACTGGGGCAAGTTCTCCGACGAGGCCCTGCGACAATTGCGGGATGACGCCAACACCCCGCAAAAGCACGCCCTGGTTGATCCCTTGGTCTCCGATGACATTCCTTCGTTGAAGGCCAAATTCCGCGAGATTGCCGTGACGCCGGTCGAATCGACGCCGCGGGCTACGGGGCATCTGGGGATCCTGGCCATTTTTGTGTCGCCCCTCGGCTGGATCATGATTCTTATGCTTTACGGCGCTAACATCTACGCCGCCTACGAGATTGCCCTTTTTCGCAATCAACCGGTCCAAACCGTCTGCGGGCTGGCGGCCATTCCCGTTTTTGGCGTGGCCGCTTCGCTCTTTTACCTGGCCAGTCCGACCCTGGCCCGCGACGACGAGGAAACCGGTCCGGCGAGGGGCTCGGGTGGTTACGTTTCTTCGGCACCGGTGCAGTTGCCTTCCGCGGCTGAGGCCAGTCCGCCCGCGCCCACCATGAGCGCAGCCCCGCCGCCGCTTCGCAGCCAGCCGGCTGCGCCGCCCGCCACGCCGGTCTTTTCGCAGGCGGAATTGCCCGCGCCAGTTATATACAAGAGGGCCGACTTTTCCTTCAATCGCCGGTTCTTTGAAACCAAGTTGACCGGTTTCTTCCGCGTCGTCCTCAGCGAAGCAGACAAGGATCTGCTCGTTCACATCAAATCGAACCGCGGCGATTATGTGGGCAAACGTATTCCCCGGATCACCCAGACCGAACTTTACCTTCAGATTTTCAAGGATGACGCCACCGCCGACGAGATGATTCCATTTACGGAGATCATGGAAGTTCAGGTTCGCCACAAGGACCTTCCCTGAAACCGTTGTCCGCACCGCTCGCAAAAAAAACAAATCCTCCCATGAAATACCAGACCATTCTCCTGTTCGGCGCGCCCGGTGCGGGCAAGGGCACCCAGGGAAAGATCCTCGGCGCCATTCCCAATTTCTTCCACTTTGTTTGCGGCGACATTTTTCGCCATCTCCGTCACGACAGCGAGCTTGGTCGCATCTTTCTCGGCTATTCCAGCCGGGGTGAACTGGTTCCCGACGAGCCCACCCTCAAACTCTGGCGTCAACATGTCGAAGCCGCCACACGCGACGGCCGCTTCAACCCTGAAACCGACACCCTCGTACTCGATGGCATCCCGCGCAACGTCAATCAGGCCCGGATGCTGGCCGATGACCTGGATGTCCGCCTTATTCTCTACTTCACTTGCGCGGACATGGACAAAATGGTTCTCCGGCTGCAACGCCGCGCCCTCCGCGAAAACCGGCTGGACGACGCCAACACGGCCGTCATCCGCAAGCGCCTGGACGTTTTCGATATCGAGACCAAGCCGGTGGTGGATTTCTACGGCCCGGGCCCGGTGCGCAGCATTGATTCAACGCAAACCCCGATCAAGGTGCTGCGCGATGTTCTGGCGGCGGTGGACGAAAAGCTGGGCAATGCGTGAGTAATCGCGTCGTTTTCATGGGGACGGCGGAACTGGCCTGCGCCAGTCTCAAGGCGCTCGCCGCGAGTTCGCAATTCCAAGTCGTGGCCGTGGTCACTCAGCCCGATCGTCCCAAGGGCCGCGACTTGAAGTTGCAACCCCCGGCAGTCAAACAAACCGCGCTGGCCGCCGGCCTGCCCGTTCTCCAGCCGGAGCGGGCGCGCGATCCGGTATTTGTTGAGGAACTTCGCCGGCTCGATGCGGCGCTTATTGTCGTGGCCGCCTACGGACAACTGCTGCCGTCGTCCATTCTTGCGCTTCCCACCCACGGCTGTGTCAACGTTCACACTTCCCTGCTCCCGAAATACCGTGGGGCCGCTCCCATTCAATGGGCCATCCTTAATGACGAACCGGAGACGGGCGTGACCATTATGCAAATGGTGGAGAAACTGGACGCGGGCGCCATCCTCAGCCAAAGGGCCACGCCGATCGCGCAGGAGGATAATGCCGCCACCTTGCACGACCGCCTCGCACACATCGGGGCGGAATTGCTCCTCGAAACCCTGCCCCAATGCGTCAACAATACGATTAACCCCCGGCCGCAGGATGAAGCTGCCGCCAGCTACGCCCGCAAAATAACCAAGGAAGACGGGCGGCTCGATTGGTCGCAGCCGGCCCGCTCCCTGTGGAATCGCATCCGCGCCTTCACTCCCTGGCCCGGCGCCTATATCACAGTCGGGAGGGGCGAGCTCCTGCGAGCCCCCAATCCATTGTCTTCTGGCCCGCCGAATCCTCGCATGCTCAAAATCTGGAAGGCAACCGTCCTGGATAATCTCTCGGGTCGCCCCGGCGAGGTACTCGAAGCCGGCGGGAATTCAATCGTGGTGGCTTGCGGCGAGGCGGCCTTGCGCATCCACGAATTGCAAATGGAAGGAGGGCGCCGCCTTACCGTCGGACAATTCCTCGCCGGCCACCGTTGGCAGGCCGGCGACCGTCTGGGTTGACAATGACGATTACCTGATTCTAGCGCTCAGGCGCGGCCCGTCCCTTCTCAACTGCTGTCTCTGCGAGTTGCTTTTTCATCAGGGCGATGTAATCCGACAGTATTCGTCGCGTTTCGGTCAAGGCCGGGTCCGCGGAATCCGGATCGGGAGCGGCGGCGGCTTCGAGCGGATCGGCATCGTCGTCCACCGGCGCGGCGGGCTTGATTGGTTTGACCTCCGGCAGTTGCAAGGCGGGCTGGTCCACATTCTTCATCGTAATCTCATAGACCTTCTCGCCCGAGTGAGGGCGCGCGGAGCGTTCCTTAGTGCGCGCTTCCATACGGGCTTCGGTGTCATGGAGCTCCGCCAGGCGTTCGACTTCGTTCAGGGAAACGCTCCTGTCGGCCAGCGTTTTCCGATACTGGTCAATGTCCTCTTGCAAATAGGCAAAATCCTTGTCGGTCGCCCGCCGTTGTTCGGAACGCCGGGTCAGTTCGGGCAGATACGGCTTGACCATGTTCAAGTCGGGCGGATCGGCCGACGAAATCTCATCCCACGGCATCGGGTTGGCCAGCGAACTTTCACCGACGTCGGCGTAGTTGAGGATGGACGGCAACGCGATGTCCGAAACCACGCCGTTGCTCTGGGTGGAGGAACCGGCGGCGCGGTAAAACTTCTTGATCGTCACTTTTAGCGAACCTGGGTCATAAGCCAGCGCCATGTGCATCTGGTTGCTCAACGCCTGGACGGTTTGCACTGTTCCTTTGCCAAAGGTGGATTTGTCGCCCACGATCAGCGCCCGTCCATAATCCTGCAACGCCCCCGCCACAATTTCCGATGCGGAAGCGCTGAAGCGACTGGTCAGAACAATCAGAGGCCCATTGTAGAGGACTGGACGCCGTTTGCCGGTCGAGTCCACTTCAATTCTGCCGTCCGAGTCCTTGGTTTGCACCACCGGCCCATGCGCAAATAAACCGGTCAGCGAAATCGCTTCATCCAAAAACCCGCCGCCATTGCGCCGCAAATCCAGGATGATTCCGTCCGCATTTTCTTTCATCATGCGAGCCACCAGCCGGGCAACGTCAATCGAGGTGGTGCTGTGTTCCCGCGGGGGTTCGCCAGGAACATCCGGTTCCCCCGAATCCCCATAGAACGACGGCAGATCGATCACGCCGATCCGGCTGGGCGGCCCGCTGCTGGTCGAGGGCATTTCGTAAAGCTTGGCCTTCGCCTTCTGGTCCTCCAGCTTGATCACATCCCGTACGATCGTGACGTTCTGCTTGTGGACGGACGGATCGGTCGGATGCGCCTTGACCACGGTCAGGGTTACCGGGGTGCCTTTCGGGCCGCGAATCATCTCCACGACTTTCAGCAACGGCATGCCGGTTACTTCCACCGGTTCCTGGCCTTTTTGCGCCACCGCCACAATCATGTCCTCGTTGGTAATCTGCCCGGACTTGGCCGCCGGGCCTTCCGGCACCAAATCATCAATTTTGCAGGTGCCATCGTCGTTCCGCAGCCGGGCGCCGATGCCGGAAAGCGAAAGATGCATCTGGATGTCAAAATTCTCCGTGGAAGCGTGTCCCATGTAATCCGAATGCGGATCGTAGGCGTGCGCCAGGGAAGTCAGATACCCTTCCAGCACATAATCGTCGTTGGTAATCTCGTTGTAGTTCTTGAGCAGGCTGACATAGCGCTTGGTCAAGTTGTGCCGGATTTCGTAAGCATCTTTCTTATTCAGGTCTATTATTGCCTTCAAATTGGGATTGCGGGAATGCAGAACGGGCGGGGTGCCCGGCGTTGCGGCCGCCACTTGGGGTCCGTTGTTATCGGTGCTCCCGGGCGCGTGCGCCAGATTGGTTCCATCCGAGCCCGTCTCTGTTTCGCGCACGAACCGAATACTGCCCAGCCGTCCCCCATCGGTGGCATAAAAATTATTCGTTACTTTACGAGCCGTGCCATCGGAGCCGATC
>Ga0302320_10025357_pt1 | contig 11531 bp, 9 predicted proteins | sample Bog_T0_3_FD_202130 | JGI IMG/M metagenome (GOLD analysis project Ga0302320, IMG submission 202130) | Peat permafrost microbial communities from Stordalen Mire near Abisko, Sweden - Bog_T0_3 | ecosystem: Environmental > Terrestrial > Soil > Wetlands > Peat | place: Sweden: Abisko, Stordalen Mire... | reverse complement strand
ATGCATATTGCCGCGGCGAGCCGGGTGGAGCAGGCGCTGATTCCGTCGGTTGTCGCGTTGCGCGACGCGCTGGCGCTGAAGGAGCGCGAATTTGCGAACGTGGTGAAAATTGGGCGCACACATCTGATGGATGCGACCCCACTGACGATGGGGCAGGAGATTTCGGGTTGGGTGAGTTTGCTCGATCGCGACATCGCGCGGCTGAAACTGGCGTTGCCTGGATTGTATGATCTGGCCATCGGCGGAACGGCGGTGGGCACGGGGCTAAACGCACATCCGGAATTTGCCGAGCGGGCGGCCAAAAAGATTGCCGAGCTGACCGAGCTGCCATTTCGCTCGCATCCCAACAAATTCGCCGCTCTCTCCGCGCACGATGAGATCGTGTTTGCGAGCGGCGCGCTCAAGACACTGGCGGCTTCGCTGATGAAAATCGCTAACGACGTGCGGTGGCTTGCCTCCGGTCCGCGCGCCGGATTTGGCGAGCTGGTGTTGCCGGAAAACGAGCCCGGGTCGTCGATCATGCCCGGCAAAGTGAATCCCACGCAGTCCGAGGCGATCACGATGGTCGCGGTGCAGGTGTTCGGCAATGACGCCGCGATCGGATTTGCAGGTTCGCAGGGAAATTTTCAGTTGAATGTTTTCAAGCCGGTGATGATTCACAATTTTCTGAATTCTGTTCGATTGCTCACAGACGGTTGTCGGTCGTTCCGCGAGCACTGTGTGGAAGGTATGGCTCTCGATAGGGAACGCATTCAGTCGAACGTGGACAATTCACTGATGCTGGTGACGGCACTGAGCCCGAAGATCGGCTATGACAAATCCGCGGAGATTGCGCACAAGGCTCATCACGAACGGACGAGCTTGCGGGACGCGGCGCTGAAGCTGGGGCATTTGACGGCGGAGCAGTTTGACGAGTGGGTGAAGCCGGAGAATATGACGCACTCGTAGCGTTGCCGTACACCGTCGGGCATTCTATCGAGCAAGATCGGGAAAGGCGCTGCTCCAAAGCGAAGTACGCGTTCCGAATCGCCACAAATTTACTCTTCTCAAAAAATCTGCGCTCCTTATTCAGATTTTCTTTGACACTTCAATCAACTTTCACCAGATTCTCATCCCCCTTCAAGATTTCTTGAGGTTCCCCCTTCCTCAGCAGTAGTCCCATGCGTCTCCTATCGGCACAGAGCGATCCCGCTCTCGCCGCACTTCCGCAACGCAGTTTCGACACTGAGCATTACGCCGTGCAAGGCACAAAAGAGGGGAGCAAGGCCAAATCCGTGGCCCGGGCGAGGAATTCGACCTGACGATTCTTAATTTGAATATCACGCGTCCCGACGGCCTGGAAGTACTGCAGCACATCCGCGCCTCGCGCAATCAGCTTCCGATTTTAGTTCTGAGCAATGGTAATCGCCCGGAAGATCGCGTGCAGGCTCTCGGCATGGGCGCGGACGGACGGGTGATGGAGCCGTTTGCATTTTCCGAGCTCTCGGCCCGCGTGCGAGCGCTGCTGCGGCGTGGCGGGCGTTCGCCGGAAGGATTTCTGCGCTTGGACGACCTGGAACCGAACCGCGTGGAACACACGGTGAAGCGCGGCGGACGCGGAACCGACTTGAGGCCAAAGGAATTCGCGCTGCCGGAATATTTGATGCGCAACGCCGAGTAGAACGTGACCCGCCCAGATCACCGAGCACGTCTGGAATCTTTCATTCGACACGGTGACGAACGAAGTTCACGTCTGCATAAACTACGCCTGGTCTCAGGTCGATAAATGCAGAGTCGGCGAACTGGCGAAAGCGATTCAAAGCGCCTTCCAACAAATGGGCATCTTTGATTCGTCGAAGTCCGGCGCACCCCTCTCTTCGAATCCGATTTTACCCGGCGGCAAACTTCGATCAGTCGAAACACTCTGGAAGGGATCTGACGCGGACGGTCCAGATCTCGCCAACGTTCAGAAAGGAGTGGAGTCCGCGCTGGCACTGCGAATTGAAACCGGCAACGTCGCCCTGACGCCTACAAAAGAGGGAATTATCGTCGGTCTGCGCGAGGCAGGTTTGTTCGACAGTGGCGCTGTGAATCTCCGGCCACAGGCACTCCCCACGTTGCAACAATTCGTGAACATCGTCGGGCCGGAGCGAATGCGCATTCGCATCGAAGGGCACACTGATACCGTGCCGATTCACAGCCACAAGTTAGATTCGAACTGGGAAATTTCGACGGCGCGAGCCACAGAAATCATCAAGCTATTCATCACTCGATGTCAGATCGATCCGCTTCGGCTCTCGGCTTGAGGGTAAGGCCAATACCGTCCGGTTGCGTCGAAGGACGCCGAAGCCGGGCTTGCGATCAACTGCCATGTCGATCTAGTTATCTTGACTGCGAATGTGCCGTTGCATGATTGGAAGGCGAGCGGGGAATTGAGTGAGCCGGACTAGAAGTTAGAGAATGGGATCGCGCCGTTTGGTTAGAACACGCTCACCCGGAAGTTAGTCCGCAGCGAGGGTCATCGCATCGGTTTGCTTCAGGTTCGAGGAAAGTTTTCGAATGCTTTCCTTGCGACATTCGGCTAGTCGGTGGAACCAGGAAAGTCCGGGGAGTTTAGCGATAGTCTCATCGATTCGCTGCGCGACGGTTTCGCCTTCCGGGCCTCGCAGAATGTAATCGAGGATCCAATTCACTTCGGCATCCGGCTTCACGCCGCCGCCCACTGGCAACCAGAAATGCTTGATGATGAACGTGGTCAGTCGCTGAGCGTTTCGCTCGCGCAATTCGATTTTTGCTTTGTTGTAGTAAAACGAAAAGTGGCGCCGCTCGTCTTTCGCCAAACGATTCAGTACTTCGGCCAGAATGGGATTTCGCGTTCGCCGCGCCAACACTCCGTATCCCTCGAGCGTCGAGAGCTCCGAAATGGCGCCGTACGTTAAGTACGCGCCGTGAAAGTGCCGCGAGAATTGGCATACCATCGACGCGCCCATGTCTTTTAGCCATTCCGTGAACGAGGTGCCCTTCTGTACCTCGGCCAATCGATTCGAACCGAACTCAACGCCAACAGCGGCGAGAAATTGCCCGATCGTGCGACCATGAAAAAATTCTTCGTAAGCCCAGCAGCTTAGGAACGCGGTCGTGTCCGGATCTTCAATCGCGCAGGTGGAAAGAATGCTTCGTAAATAGACGACCGTGTGCGACTCGACATCCATCATGTATGTCAGGCAGTGGATTTCGTCGTCCGCGAGAGGATAGTTCGAAGCCTGGGAGAGGTCGATGTCGCTGATGTCCACCTTCTTCGAATTCCGAAGGTAGCGTTCCAAATCGAACGCACCCACCATCTTCGTGTCCATGAGCTCCTCTCTGGATTTTCTTATCGTCCAATGAGAGTACGCCGCGAGTTCCAAATCGGATTGGAAGGACGGGCTGACAAGTTGCGAAAGTGGCAACGAGGAATAATGAACAGGGAACGCTGCTCACGGGAGGCCTGGCTGGGGACCAAGCAGCGAATTCGCTTTTAGTCTGGCGTCGTTGCAGGAATATCGTTTGCTGCGGGCGGCGCTTCCCGCAACCCATTCGGGGTCACATCATGCATCTGCGGTGAGGGTCGCTTACCGGCAACTTCTTTCACAACTTTCGCCGCCAAGCCTTTGCTGATGGCACAGGCGGTGTCATTGATACGGCATTGCGCCAACGTCAGGCCGCATCCGCAGCTGCACGATTCGGTATTCATCCGCCGCAGTGCCGACGTCTTTTGCTCTGGCGAAAGTCCGGTCAAATCCACGTCGGGAAGCTCGGTCGCCCGCGACGCATTCTTCAGGAAGATTTGGCCGGTGTCTTCAAATGTCTCGATTGTGGCGTCAACCGGCAACCCCATTAGCGCGCGAACTTCGCTTTCGTACACATTGCTTGGGTAAAGCCCAATGTGTTTTTGCATCACTTTGCCGTCCTGGCTGACCACGAACGTAGTCGGGAGCGCGGGCACGCCACCGTACTCGGAAATGATCTCGCGGCTGGCCATCACCACCGGATAATTCATCCGCATTTCCTTCGCGAATTTGCGAACCTCGGCGGGATCGTCATCGTCCATCGACACGCCGACGATCACCAGCCGGTCTTTGTAGATATTCTTCAGCTGGACGAGCATCGGTATCTCGGCCCGACACGGCGGACACCACGTCGCCCAGAAATTCACCAGCACAACTTTCCCTTTCCATTCCGCGGTCGAGACCGGCTGGCCATCTATATCGGTTACCAGAAACGGCGGCACGTCCTGCGGATTGTTGGCGAACCGGATGATTCGCGATTCATCGTCGGTTGCAGCATGCATGCTCGCGATGTTCTGTTTTTTGGCAGCAGGATGGGGTTTGGCGGAGCGCCCAGCGGCAAGCCCGATTGCAATTCCCGCTAGAACGATGACCACGGCAAACGCGGCAATAAACGATTTCTTCACTTTGCGAACGCTTCCCCCATTACATTATGCGTGAGTGCGCCCAGCGTAACAAGCTACGAGGGGTGCGTCGGTCGCGGAAAATGGACGTCGCGACGTCCGATCGAGCGCGTGAAACTCAGCCAAAACCGATTCGGGACGGCCAATTCCGAATTGGAATGTCGCCCGATGCTCCCGTCCGCGCTCGCAAAGCTAAAGTATTGAAAATGAACGACGACCGAATTGCCGACGCCGGACACGTTTGGGTCATCGTATTGCATTAGCTCTGGTGTGGGTCGCGTTCCAACGATCCGCATCGACTGCCAAGCGGGGAGGAAGGGGCCTGCTCGGCGGAAGGTTTGGGTCGTTCCCACCTGCCTCTGAGAGGGAAGCTAGGATGGATGACCCCATGGCTCGGCCACGCCTAGGTCGAGTCGACGGAACGCGGCCTTTGGGGGCTCTTGATCCCAAGCAAGAGCCCCTTGCTTATTCTCTTCGGCTTGCTGTTGCTCATCGACAGCGAGCACCCTCAAGCGTTGATTCGCGCCCAACCTTCGCCTGGATTGCCTATTGTTCCGTTTTGGCACGAAGATGTGATAGTTTGGCCGCCATGACTCCCTCACTTGCACTCGCACTGGCTTTTGCGATTGGCGTTGTTGCCGGGCTGCGCGCGATGACGGCTCCTGCCGTCGTCTGCATCGCGGCTTATCTTCACTGGATTAATCTAACGAACACACACTTCGCCTGGATGGCCTCGATCATCACCGTCTCGATCTTCGTCCTCGCGGCGATCGGCGAACTGATTAACGACAAATTGCCGAAGACTGGACCGCGCACGGCGATACCGTCTGTCGTAACTCGTTGCGTTACGGGCGCGCTGGCGGGAGCTGTCGTTGGAATTTGCGGCGGCGCTTCGCTTGCGGTCGGTGCGGTTCTCGGCGTAATTGGTGCGCTGGCGGGGACTTTCGGGGGATACCAACTGCGCCGTCAGATCGTAGGCGGACTGAAGATCAAGGATCTTCCCGTTGCGATTATCGAAGACATTATTGCGGTGGGCGGCGGCTTGCTAATTGTTTCCCGGTTCTAGTCGGCGCAGCACGGGAATTCGCGCGCTGCGCAGCACATTTTCGACGACGGATTCGCGAAGACGCGAAGCGTCGTAGTCGATATGCAGGTGGTTCGTCTTCTCGTCAACGCGAAAGCTGTGAATTCCGTAGGTGTTCGAAAAAGCGCCAAGCGCTCGAAATTGTTCGGGCTTCAGTTTTTCCTGCAATTCGTACGATACCGTCATCTGCGTCATGCACGAATTATAGCAGAGCTTTCAGGCGGAGTTTAGCGCCTACAGCTTAAGGTGCCGCAAGCGCAGCGCGTTCGTGATCACCGAGACCGAACTAAACGTCATCGCCGCGCTGGCGAAGACCGGGCTGAGCAAAAATCCGAATACCGGGTACAGAATTCCCGCGGCAATTGGAACTCCGAGCGCGTTGTAAGCAAAAGCAAAAAACAAATTTTGCCGGATGTTGCGCATGGTCGCTTTACTGAGCGTTCTGGCGCGTGCAATGCCGCCGAGATCTCCCTTCAGCAACGTGATTCCAGCGCTTTCGATCGCTACGTCGGTGCCACTTCCCATCGCGATACCAACATTCGCCTGGGTCAGTGCTGGCGCATCGTTCACTCCGTCGCCCGCCATGGCCACCGCGCGACCCTCTGCCTGCAGTCGTCTTATAAGTTCGGCCTTTTGACCTGGCAGAACCTCCGCGTCGACTTCATCGATGCCCAGTTTCCGGGCGATGGCCTGCGCCGTGGCACGGCTGTCTCCTGTGAGCATCACGATTCGGATTTTGTCTTTCTTCAACTGCGCGATGGCGTCTGCTGTCGATGGTTTGATTGGGTCCGCGACGCTGATGAAACCGACTGCCCGATTGTCGAGCGCGATGAAAATCGCCGTTTGGCCTTCGGCTTCAGCCTTCGTGGCTGCCGCCTCCAGGGAATCGATCGCGAGCCGCGAATCGGCAAGCAGCTTTCGATTCCCGAGGATCGCCGGGCGATTCTCGATGACGCCGGAAACGCCTTTGCCAGTGATCGATTTGAAATTTGAAACTTGCGTGGGCTCGATCTGCTTTTCTTTCGCGGCGGCAAGAATCGCGGCAGCGAGTGGATGCTCGCTGGCGTTCTCGAGGCTTGCAGCAACGCGCAGCACATCATTTTCTGAAGCGCCGTTCGTTGCGGTAATCGATATGACTTTCGGCCGCCCTTCGGTCAGCGTGCCAGTTTTGTCCACGACGACCGTATCGACTTTCTCCAATAGCTCCAGCGCTTCTGCGTTTTTCACCAGGATGCCTGCGAGTGCGCCGCGCCCAGTGCCGACCATAATCGCCATGGGTGTGGCCAGCCCCAGCGCGCACGGGCACGCGATGATCAATACTGCGACGGCATTCAGAAGTGCGTGAGCCATGCGCGGCTGCGGCCCAACCAGCGCCCAAATTGCAAACGACGCAACCGCAATCAGCACAACGACGGGCACGAAATATCCCGCCACGCGATCAGCGAGCTTTTGCACCGGTGCGCGGCTTCGCTGCGCCTCGCTGACCATCCTCACGATCTGCGCGAGCGTTGTTTCGCTACCCACTCGCTCGGCGCGCATCACGAGCGTCCCCGTTCCGTTGATCGTCGCGCCGGTGACTCCGCTGCCGGCGACTTTTTCCACCGGGATGGGCTCGCCGGACATGAGCGATTCGTCCACCGAGCTTTCACCGTCCGTCACCCTGCCATCGACAGGAATCCTTTCGCCCGGACGAACGCGTAGCACATCTCCCTCACGTACGTGATCGAGCGGCACATCGATTTCCGTGCCGTCGGTTCGAATCAGCCGCGCTGATTTCGGCGAAAGCTGCAGCAGCGAACGAATCGCCGCTGACGTCCGGCTTCGCGCACGCAGCTCCAAAACTTGGCCCAGCAACACCAGCGTCGTAATCGCCGCGGCGGCCTCGAAGTACACTGGCACTTCGCCGTTCATCGTCTGAAAGTTTCTGGGAAACCAGTGCGGAAACAGGACGGCGGCGACACTGTAGGCGTATGCCGTGCCCGTGCCGAGTGCAATCAGCGTGAACATGTTCAGATTTCGATTCACCAACGACGCCCAGCCCCGCTGAAAAAACGGCCACGCGCCCCAACAAACCACGGGAGTTGCCAACAAAAATTGAAGCCACGGCCCGACTCGGGGCGCCAGGAAACTGGCAATGGGATGACCGGGCAACATGTCCGCCATTCCCAGCGCCAGCAGCGGAACCGTTAGCGCGACGCAAATCCAAAACCGCCGCGACATATCGACGAGCTCAGGATTTTCAGCCTCCTCAACAACCGCCGAACGCGGTTCGAGCGCCATCCCGCAAATCGGGCAAACGCCCGGCTTGGTACGCACGATTTCTGGATGCATTGGGCAGATGTATTCGATTTTCGTCGGACCAACCGGCAGCGTCGGTTCGAGCGCCATTCCACATTTCGGGCAGGCGCCGGGGTGTTCCTCGCGAACCTCCGAATCCATTGGGCAGATGTATTCGTTCGGAATCGCGCTTGGCTTGCGGGATCGCGGGGACGCGGTCGCGCCAGGATCAACGTCTAGTGCGACGCTTGACGACACCTGGCCGCCCAATCGAACAAGCGGAAGCGTCGCCGCCATCGGGGTCGAAGCTGCAGCATTCAAATATTTTTCAGGATCCACCCGGAATTTCTCGTCGCAGCCCTTCGAGCAGAAAAAATAGTTCTTCGAGTCGTGTTCAACCTGCGCCGCTGCACGAATCGGGTCCACCAGCATTTGACAAACGGGATCGCGTTCCATTGAGACTTTAGATGCTCCAGCGTATCGGGTTCGATTCAAACGACTTCTGAGCGCCAACGGTGTCCGTAAGAATGCCATCGCAGGGAACATTTCCAAAGCGCTTCGCGTATAGCAACACAGCGGTGGTAGTCCGTTGAAATCGAAGACGGTCCGCCAGAATGAACGCGTCGTGAGGTGAATCGATGAGTCGTAACGGAATCGCGCATGGGAACGGCCGGAAGCGCAAAAAACGCTGGTTCATTATCGGCGGACTCCTCGTCGCGCTTCTCGCCGTTGTGGTCGTCGCCACCGCAGCGCTTCGCCCGAGCCACACGATTGATCCCGACAAGCTCAGCGAAGCGTCGAAGGGCGACATTGCCCGTTCGGTCGTCGCCACGGGCAAAGTCGAACCTCTCACGAAAGTGGAAGTGAAATCCAAAGCCAGCGGAATCGTCCAGAAATTGCTGGTAGACGCAGGCGACAAGGTAAAGGCCGGGCAAGTCCTCGCCGAGCTTGACAAGGAACAGCTCCAGTCCAACGTCGCCGAATCGCAAGCCAATCTCGAAGCCGCCCAAGCCGCTCAACTGGCCGCCGAAGCCGCCTACCAGAAAGATCTCGTGGATGCCGAAGGTCCTGACGTTCCGTTCCTGCAAAAGGATATGGATCGCGCACACGATCTGTTCAAGCAAGGTCTGATCGCCCAAAACGTGATGCAGGACGCCGAGAAAAATTATCAGATGGCGCTGAACAAGCAGACGTCCGCCGGCCGCAGCGCGCAGATGAGCAAAGCCCAGGTCGCCAAGGCGAAAGCGCAAGTCGCACAGGCAAGAGCGTCACTCGAAAACGCCAACGAAAACCTGAAGTATTCGACGATCGCAAGCCCGATGGACGGTGTTGTCCTTTCACGCGACGTGGAAGTGGGCGACGCAGTCAGTTCGATTCTGGTGCTCGGTTCGCAAGCCACGCTGGTAATGACGCTCGGCGACATCAGCGAAGTTTATGTGAAGGGCAAAGTGGACGAAGCCGACATCGGCAAAGTCTATCTCGGTCAGCCCGCGCATATCGTCGTCGAATCGTTCAAAGACAAAACCTTTCAGGGTAAAGTCACCAAGATCGCCCCGCTGGGCGTTGAGAAAGACAACGTCACCACATTCGAAGTCCGCGTATCGATCGCAAATCCTGGCGGCGAGCTACGCGCCAACATGAGCGCGAACGCCGAGATCATCCTGGAAGAGAAGAAAAACGTCCTGCTGATTCCGGAAGGCGCGGTGATTTTCGACAAAGACAAAAGCTCTTTCGTCGAGATTCCGGACGCGAAAGCCGACGACGGACGCAAGAAATTGGCGGTGAAGCTCGGAATTTCGAACGGCGTGAAGGCCGAAGTTCTAGCCGGCATCAACGATGGCCAAAAAGTGATATTGCAGTAGCACCGAGCGCGCTGGTGCAGGGAATCGGCCAATGAATTTCGGCGACCTATTACAGGATACGCTTCGTACCCTCTGGGCCCACAAGCTGCGGACGTTTCTCACCATGTTCGGCATCGCCTGGGGAATAATTTCCATCACGCTGATGGTCGCGGCTGCCTCTGGCTTGAGCGTCGGCCTACAGCGCAATAACGAATCGTTTGGCAAAGACATCATGATTTTTTTCGCCGGACGCACGAGCCTTCAGGCCGGAGGCATGCGCGCAGGCAGAGAGGTTCATTGGCTCGACGACGACTACCCGAAAGTGTTGGCCGAATCACCGTCGTGTAAATACGTCCTGCCGGAAGTTGGCAACGAAGTCGAAGAGCGCAGCCGATACAACAGCGGTAAGCTCAGCGTTGTCGGCTCGCTGCCGCCGTTCGCCTGGCAACGAAGCATCCCCGTTGCTGAAGGCCGCTTTTACGGCGACGAAGACGTCGCCAACGTCAACCGCGTCGCGTTTTTAGGCTCCGACGCCAAGAAACAACTCTTCGCCAGCCGCGACCCCATCGGCGAAACTCTCTGGATTGGCGGCATTCCCTATACGGTAATCGGCGTGATGCTCTCCAAGAACCAAAATTCCAGCTACGACGGGCAAGACATTCGCAAGATCTTCATTCCCTACAGTGCCATGATTCGCGATTTTCCGAATCGGCCGCCCGCGCCGCCGCACACCATCGACCGTCTGATCGTTGTCCCCAAATCGCTCGACGAACACGAGTCTTGTGAACACCAGGTGCGAATGGCGCTTGGCCTGATGCATCACTTCGATCCCAGCGACAAAGAGGCCGCTGGCGTGTGGGACACGATCAAAAATGCGGAGGCGAATCGGCTGATCGTCGAGGGAATGATGTATTTCATGGGCGCGATTGGAATCGTTACCCTGTTTCTGGGCGGTCTGGGTGTGATGAACGTGATGCTCGTCGCGGTTCGCGAGCGCACCCGGGAAATCGGCGTCCGAAAAGCGCTGGGTGCGACGAAGAGGGCCATTCTCGGTCAATTTTTCGTCGAGACGCTGATCATCGCGCTGTTGAGCGGCGGCGTAGGAATGCTAATCGGTTACGGATTCTGCGCCTTCGTGGATTTGTTTCCGATGCCACAAGTCTTTGCGGGGCTTTTGCCGACGTGGGAGTCAGGCGTTTTGTCTTTCGTTCTGCTCGGACTGATCGCCGTCCTCTCAGCGCTGTATCCGGCGCAGCGCGCCGCGGCGGTTGACCCCATTGAAGCGCTGCGGTTTGAGGCAGGAGGCTAGCCGGTGTTCTCCGAAATCCTCAAACAATCGTGGTCCTCGCTCAGGCGCCAGCCAGTCCGTACCGGACTGACGATGGCCGGAATCGTTTGGGGCATCGTCGCCGTGACCCTGCTGCTCGCGTACGGCTCGGAATTTCGGCGCGTGCTGATGTTGACGTTTGACGCTTTCGGACACGACGTAACCATTTGCTGGCCCGGTACCACCAGCGAACAAGCCGGCGGCGAACGCGCCGGAAAAGTGGTGAAGCTCGAAAAGGAAGACATCGAAGCGATTCGCGCCGGCGCAACGCTCGTGAAGCAAGTGTGCCCCGAAACCGTGAAAACCACAGCGATCTCGCACGCAGACAACTTGGTAGAAACCGCGATTCGCGGCGTCTGCACTGCGTACGGCGAGATGCGCATCGAAGTTGCGAGCGATGGCCGTTGGCTGGACGCCGAAGATGAAACGAACCGCAGACGCGTGGTTTTCCTCGGCGCGATGCTGCGCAAGAAACTATTTCAAGGTTTGCCGGCCGTCGGCGAAACGGTCCGAATCTCCGGCGAAGCATTTACCGTGGTCGGCACCATGGACCGCAAATTTGCCGACAGCGGC
>Ga0302320_10025353_pt1 | contig 11532 bp, 9 predicted proteins | sample Bog_T0_3_FD_202130 | JGI IMG/M metagenome (GOLD analysis project Ga0302320, IMG submission 202130) | Peat permafrost microbial communities from Stordalen Mire near Abisko, Sweden - Bog_T0_3 | ecosystem: Environmental > Terrestrial > Soil > Wetlands > Peat | place: Sweden: Abisko, Stordalen Mire... | reverse complement strand
CCGCTGGCGCAGTTCCTGGAGCGTCAAGTTTTCGCCCAGCGCCTCCGCCATGAGGTGCATGAAGTCAATGACCCGCTGGCGGTCCTGGGCGAACTGCTGCTTGCGCTCCTCCTGGAGCTCCGCGAAGCGCCGGGCCCGCCGCAGCGGGAGCACCAAGGCCAGCAGGCCGAGGAGCAGCCCGATGAAAAACGCCCAATACATTCCCGAAAGTCTACCGTTGGTCGATTCGGTTCCGCAGGAACACGAGCACATCCTGAAACTTGGCGCGATTGGCGTCGTCGGCCGCGCAGAGACTCTCATGGGCCTCCAAGGCGAGCCGGGCGTTTTCCAGCTCGGAGCGGTCCGGGCAGACCAGGGGCGTGTCCGGGTGCTGGCCAAAGTTCATCGGAAAGGCGCCGCTGTCGACCGTGAGGATCCGGTGCAGGCCCAGATTGCGGATCAGCTCCAGATTGCGGGGCCCCACCCGCATCAACGTCAGGCTGCCTTGCGGATTCTCCTTGCGGAGCTGGATCGCCGCGCCGGCCAGCACCCCCAGAAACGTGCTGTCCATGCTGGAGCAGTTCAGGAAGTCCAGGACGAAGCGGGACTTTCGCTGGTGGATCATCTCGGCCACGAAATCGCGCAGGCAGGCGCTATTCTGGAAGTTGGCCCGCCCCTCAATCCGCACCACCACAGGGTCCGAATAGGGATCAACCAGAAATACCGGCTTTGCAGTCTCAGGCATAGAAGGGGCGCGGTTGCGCCCTAATCAACGAATCCAGAAGGCAAAAGGGGGCAAGTCGCGGCATGCAATACGTTAATTAATAATACCTTAGGCAGCCTACACGGGCCGCCTGCCTCAGCTCCTGCCCATGATTTGACGCAGAACAAAAGGCAAAATGCCGCCATGCTGGTAGTAGTCGATTTCGATCGGCGTGTCGATGCGGCATCGAACCGCAACATCTTGAACCGCACCATTTTTACGTGTGATTCTCAGCGTGACATCCTGCTGGGGCTTCAGATTCGAATCCAAGCCGGCGAGATCGTAGGTCTCGGTCCCGTCCAGGCCCAGGGACCCGGCATTCGTGCCCTCCTTGAATTGGAGCGGCAGGACTCCCATTCCCACCAGATTGGAGCGATGAATCCGCTCGAAGCTCTGGGCGATGACCGCCTTGACGCCGAGCAGCGCCGTGCCTTTGGCGGCCCAGTCCCGGGATGAGCCGGTCCCGTATTCCTGGCCGGCTAGGATGACCAGCGGCACGCCCTCGTCGCGGTAGCGCATGGCCGCCTCGAAAATCGACAGCTTCTCCCCGGCGGGCGAGGCTTTCGAAAAGTGGAGCGTGTTGCCGCCCTCTTCGCCTCCCAGCATGAGATTTTTGATCCGCACGTTGGCAAAGGTGCCGCGGGTCATGATCCGGTCGTTGCCCCGCCGCGATCCGTAGCTGTTGAAATCCTCGAATTCGACCAGGTTCTCCGTCAGGTACTTTCCGGCCGGCGAGGTCTTCTTGATCGCCCCGGCCGGGGAAATGTGGTCGGTGGTCACCGAGTCGCCGAAGATCCCCAGGGGGCGCGCCCCGGCGATCGCGGCGATCGCGCCGGGCTTCATGCTGAAACCGGCGAAAAACGGCGGCTCCTGGATATAGGTGGACTGCGCCTGGAACGCGTAGACGTCGCCGCGCGAGGACGGGATCTCGTTCCATTTCGGGTTCTGCGCCTCGAAGTTGGCGTAGAGGCGCCGGAAGACGTCGGGCCGCAGCGCGAACTGCATCTGGTCGCGGATCTCCTTGAGGGTCGGCCAGAGGTCCTTCAGGTAGACCTCGCGGCCGTCCCGGTCGCGGCCGATCGGCTCCCGGGTCAGGTCGACGTCGACCCGCCCGGCGAGGGCGAAGGCGACGACCAGGGGTGGGGACATCAGAAAGTTCGCCTTCACGTTCTGGTGGACGCGCGCCTCGAAGTTGCGGTTGCCGGAAAGGACCGCGGCGCCGACCAGGTCGTTCTTCACCACCGCCGACTCGATCGCCGGATGAAGGGGCCCGGAATTGCCGATGCAGGTCGTGCAGCCGTAGCCGACCGTCTGGAAGCCGAGTTGGTCGAGGTAGGGCTGCAGGCCCGTCTTGGTCAGGTAATCGGTGACCACGCGGCTGCCGGGGGCCAGGGAGGACTTGACGGTTGCGTTCACCGTCATCCCGCGTTCGACCGCCTTCTTGGCCAGAAGCCCCGCGGCCAGCATGACGCTGGGATTGGATGTGTTGGTGCAGCTGGTGATCGCGGCGATCAGAACGCTGCCGTGGCCGATGCTGCCCGAGAGGCTCGGAGCGGAGCCGGAAATCGGATCGGGAGTTGGATGGTTGGTCGCCATTTCCCGCTCCGAGGCCCGGTCGCCCGCCTCGGCCGCCGGCCGCCCCACCGGCGCTTCCTGGCTGCCGCCGCCCGCGTGGATCGGCTGGAGGCCGTCGCCGAAGACCGTCACCCGCTTGCCCAGCTCCGCGGCGCTCTTGCCAAAGCCGCTTTCGGCGATCGGCTTGCTGAACGCCGCCGTGAATTCCTGCTTGAGGCGCGGCAGCTCGATGCGGTCCTGCGGCCGCTTCGGGCCGGCCACGCTGGGCACGACCGAGGCCAGGTCGAACTCGATTTCCTGGGAGTAGTCGATCGTCCCCCGTTCCGGAATGCCCCACAGCCCCTGGGCGCGGTAATAGGCCTCGTAGAGGGCGATGTGGGCCTCGCTCCGGCCGGTGGCCCGCAGGTACGCCGTGCATTCGGCGTCGATCGGGAAAAAGCCCATGGTCGCCCCGTATTCCGGGGCCATGTTGGCGATCGTCGCCCGATCCACGACCGGCAGGGCCGCCGCCCCCGGGCCGTAGAATTCGACAAATTTTCCCACCACCTTGGCCTTGCGCAGCAGCTGCGTGAGGGTCAGGGCCAGATCCGTCGCGGTGACGCCCTCGCGGATCGCTCCGGTCAGGTGCACTCCGACCACGTCGGGGGTCAGGAAGTAGACCGGCTGCCCCAGCATCCCCGCCTCGGCCTCGATCCCGCCGACGCCCCAGCCGACGACGCCCAGGCCGTTGATCATCGTGGTGTGGGAGTCGGTGCCGACCAGCGTGTCCGGATAGACGGCGCCATCCGTCCCCACCAGCACCCCCTTGGCCAGGAATTCCAGGTTCACCTGGTGGACGATGCCGATCCCCGGCGGGACGACTTTGAAGGTGTCGAAGGCCTGCATGCCCCACTTCAGGAACTGGTAGCGCTCGTGATTGCGGGAGAACTCCAGCTCGAGATTGCGCCCCAGGGCTTTCGCGTCGCCGGCGAAATCGACCTGCACGGAATGGTCCACCACCAGGTCGACCGGCACCAGCGGCTCGATCAGCTTGGGATTCTTCCCGAGCTTGGCCACCGCCGAACGCATCGCCGCCAGATCGACCAGAAGCGGCACCCCCGTGAAATCCTGCAGCACGATCCGGGCGACCACGAAGGGGATTTCCTCGGTCCGCTCGGTCTTGGCCTGCCAGCCCGCGAGGGCCTTGACCGCCGCCTCGCTCACCCGCTTGCCGTCGCAGTTGCGCAGCAGCGACTCGAGGACGATGCGGATCGACACCGGCAGCCGGCGCACGTCGAGGCCGGCCGACGCGAGCGCGGGCAGCGAATAGAACGGATGGGAGGCGCCGTTCGCCTGGAAGCTCTGCAGCGTGCGGAAAGGATTCGGGAGGCCCATGCGAGTGGTGGTTAGGGAAGCGGCGAAAAGGCGGTCAGGGCGCCAGCGCGGCCTTCACGGCCTCGAAGTTGGGCAGGTCCTTCGGCGTCGCCGTCTGCTCGGCATACTTCACGACGCCGTCGCGACCGATCACGAACGCGGCGCGCGCGGCGGTGTCGCCCACGCCGGCCAGCATCGGGAAGAGCACCTCGTAGGCCTTGGTGACGGTCTTGTTCAGATCGGACAGCAGGGTCACCTGGATCTTGTTCTGCTTGGCCCAGGCCTCCTGCGCGAACGGGCTGTCGACGCTGATCGCATAGACGTCGGCGTTCAGCCCCTGGTACGCGCCGAGGCCGGCGGTCACATCGCACAGCTCCTGGGTGCAGACGCTGGTGTAGGCCAGGGGGAAGAAGAGCAGGACGGTCGGGCGCTTGCCGAAGTTGTCGCTCAAGGTGACGTCCTTGAGTCCTTCGGCGGTCTTGGTTTTGAGCGTGAAGTTGGGGGCTTTGGAACCGACGGCGATAGGCATGGGAGGAGCGATGGATGGGTGGTTTAGCGTTGAAGCTCGCACGGACGCGCAAGTCCCGCGCGAATGGAGACCGGAAACTTGAGCCGCGGGGCCCGCCGCGGCAAACTGAATTTCCCGAAAGAAGCGGCGATTCTGGACCCGGCGCCCCGGCGATAAGTTTTGCTGCAGCAGGCCAGAAGGAACACCGGCGCCGCCGGCGGGGTCAGGGCGCCCCCCCTTGGTGCTTGACCCCCCAAAGTGGTCTCACTCCCCTTTCGCATGAGCATCATCGCCGATCTTCAGTGGCGCGGGCTGTTCGCCGACTGCACGGACCTGCCGGCGCTCCAGGAGCGGCTGGCGGCCGGACCGATCACGCTCTACTGCGGTTTCGATCCCACCTCGGACAGCCTGCATGTCGGCAACCTGGTCCCCCTGCTGGCCCTGCGGCGCTTCCAGCTGGCCGGCCACCGGCCGATTGCGCTCGCCGGCGGGGCGACCGGGATGGTGGGGGACCCTTCCGGAAAATCGGCCGAGCGCAATCTGCAGACCCCGGAGCAGATGGAGCAGAACATCGCCGGGGTGCGCAGCCAGCTGGCCCGGTTTCTGGATTTCGACGCGGCGGCCAATCCGGCGCGCCTGGTCAACAATGCCGACTGGACGGCCGGCGTCACCTACCTCGAGTTCCTGCGCGACATCGGCAAGCATTTTACGGTCAATACCATGGTGGCGAAGGAATCGGTGCGCTCCCGGATGGAGGACCGCGAGACCGGGATCAGCTACACCGAGTTCAGCTACATGCTGCTGCAGGCGTTCGATTTCTACCACCTGCGCAAGACGGCGCAGTGCGAGCTCCAAGTCGGGGCCACCGACCAATGGGGCAACATCACCGCGGGCACGGAGCTGTGCCGCAAGAAGCTCGGGGTCGCCGCCTGGGGGCTCACCTTTCCGCTGCTGACCAAGCCCGATGGGACCAAGTACGGCAAGACTGCCGCCGGCGCGGTCTGGCTCGATCCCCGGCGCACCTCGCCCTACCGCTTCTATCAGTATCTCATCCAGATCGAGGACACCGAAGTGATCAAGCTGCTGAAGCTGCTGACCTTCCTCGGGCCGGAGGCCGTGGCGGAACTGGCGGCCGGCGCGGCCGCCGACCCTGGGGCGCGCCTGGCGCAGCGCGCGCTCGCCCGGGAGCTCACCGTCCTGGTCCACGGCGAGGGCGCCTATGCGGATGCGCGGCGAGCGAGCGAGATCATGTTTGGCGGCGGCCTGGAGGGCGTCACCGAGACGCTTTTCGCCGAAGTCGTCGGCGAGATCCCGACCCGGGAGATCGCCCGGACCGACCTGGGCGGGGCCGGACTGCCCGTGCCGGAGCTGCTGGTCCGTGCGGGCCTTTGCCCCTCGAAGGGCCAGGCGCGCAAGGACCTCGAGGCCGGCGGCATTTACCTCAACAATCAGCGGGTGAGCGAAGCGGGCCGGACGGTTACGGCCGCCGACCTGCTGTTCGGGAAATACCTGCTCCTGCGCAAGGGCAAGCGCACCTACGCGGTGCTGAGGGCCCTCGGCTAAAAAAACATCGCCTCGCTGAGGGCGTTTTCAGGGGAAAGCAGCGAGACGGTGGTCGCCAGCTCGGTGCGCCCGGCGCCAAAATCGGCCCGGAACCGCGCGGCGCCCGCGGCCACATCGGCCTGCCAGGAGAACGACTTGCCGTCCGCGTAGGCGAAGGCGACGGCCAGGGCCGCCGGCGCCGCGTCGGCGGGCGCCGCCAGGACAAACCGGGCCCGGTTCTCCCCGCACTGGCCGACGCGCTCGCGGTTCCATTCCAGCAGCACCCGGCCTTCGGCGGCGAGGCTCGACCCATGGCTCACGGTCACCGACTCGAGCCCCTGGCAGATGGCCGCCATCGGATAGCGGCTCAGAAACTGGCCGAGGGACTGCCGGACGTGGAGGAGGCGCGCGTACACCAGGTCGCGCACGGCTTGCGGCCGCGGCCACGGGAAGCTCAGAATGTCGGCCGGGGCGATCGCGGTGTCGATCAGCACCCGCCGCGAGCGCGTGAGCAGGTAGGGGTATTCGGCCAGCCGGTGGGTGACCGCGAAGCGGTGCGGCCAGTAATACAGCGGCAGGTCCACCGACAGGCAGATCGAGACCTCGCTTTCCAGGAACTGGCGCGCGCCGAAGGGATAGGCCAGCATCACGAACTCGCAGCAGCGGGTGTCGCCCTTCGACTTACCCAGCGTGCATTCGCCGTAGACCTTGGCCCGCATCTCGACGCCGGGCTCGTCGGCCGGGGCCGGGCAGAGGACGACCACGCGGCTCGGATAGATCCGGGAGAAGCGCACCGCGGTCTCAAACTGCGCCACCGCGTCGGCCGCGGTCGTGTCAAAGCCCAGGTGCAGGACAAAGTTAACCTGCGTCGCCTTGGCGTCCTCGGAAGCGGGGGCCGGGCGGCCGTCCGCCGCGGTCGCGTCCCACATGTGGGCCAGGCTTCCGGAAATGGAACCAACCGGGGCCTCCCAGCCGGGCAGCGCGTCGAAGATCGCAGGCATGAGCAGGATGAACGGGACCGGCGGCGGCCGCCGGCCTCAGGGTTCGCGCCAGACGTGGTCGCGCTGGGCCAGCAGCGCGGCGCTGCTCGCCGGGCCCCAGGAACCGGCCGCATAGCTGTCCATGCCGGCCGCGCCCTGGGCGCGCCAGGCCTCCAGCACCGGGGTGTAGAGCTGCCAGGAGGTTTCGGTCTCGTCGCCGCGGATGAAGAGCGTGCCATCGCCCACCATCGCGTCCAGGACCAGGCGCTCGTAGGCCTCGGGCGTGTTGGAGCCGAAGGTGGTCGCGTAGCGGAAGCTCATCTTCACGGGCTGGGTGCGGGTCTCCAGTCCCGGGATCTTCCCGTTCAGAATCAGGCTCAGGCCTTCGTCAGGCTGGATCTGGAAGGAAAGCGTATTGGCCGCCAGGTCGAATCCGCCCCCCGCAAAGAGCGTTCCCGGCGGGCATTTGAACTGGACGGCGATTTCGGTCACGCGGCGGGCCATCCGTTTGCCCGAGCGCAGGTAGAAGGGGACCCCCTGCCAGCGCCAGTTGTTGATCGAAAGCCGGATGGCCGCATAGGTCTCGGTGGTCGATTCGGGATCGATGCCCGCCTCCTCCCGGTACCCCGGCACGCTCTTGCCCTCCATCATGCCGGCGGCGTATTGGGCCCGCGCCACGTCGCCGCCCGGCCCCACCGCCAGCGGCTGGATCGACTTGAGCACCTTGACCTTTTCATCCCGCATCGCCTCGGCCTCGAGCGAAACCGGCGGCTCCATCGCCGTCAGGGCCAGCAGCTGCATCGTGTGGTTCTGGATCATGTCCCGCAGGCAGCCGCTCTGCTCGTAGTAGCCGCCGCGGGTCCCGACGCCGACCTCCTCGGCCACGGTGATCTGCACGCTGTCGATGTAATTGCGGTTCCACAGCGGCTCAAAGATCGCGTTGGAAAACCGCTGCACGAGAAGGTCCTGCACGGTCTCCTTGCCGAGGTAATGGTCGATCCGGTAGACTTGGTGCTCCCCGAACTCCGCGCGGATCGTCTGGTTCAGCGCCCGCGCCGAGTCCAGGTCGCGGCCGAAGGGCTTCTCGATGATGACCTTGGAGTGGAGGGGCTGGCCCTGGTATTTCGCGGCCAGGCCGCTCGCGCCGAGATTCTTCAGGATCGGAGCGAAGACCGAGGGCGGCGTCGAGATGTAGAAGAGCGCCTGCACCTCCCGCCCAAGCTTCTTCTCGATCTCCGCAAGATGCTGGGCCAGTCGGTCGAAGGCGGCCTTCTCGTCGTACCCGCCGGCCACGTAGGTCGTGTTCTGGGCCACCCGGTTCCAGACCTCCGGCTTCAATTCCCGGCGCGAGAATTCCTTGATCGCCTCCGCGGCCAGGCCGCGAAATTCCTCGTCGGGAATCGGCTTGCGTCCGAAGCCCACCAGGAAGAAATCGGCCGGCAGAAGGTTGTCGAAACTGAGGTTGTAGACGGCGGGGATCAGCTTGCGGGCCGTGAGGTCGCCGGAGGCCCCGAAAATCACCACCACGGTCGGTGGGGCTCCGCGATGCTTGCTGAGCCCCTGCAGGAAGGGATGACGGGGAGTGTCGGCCATGGCGGGGGAGTTTTTTGGGAAGGGGTCCCCGTGAGGCAAGTGAAATGGGAGCCGCTTCTGCGGCTAAGGCCGGAAGTACTTGGAGAACAGCGGCACGTTGGCGAAATGCCTTACCTCGGGCGGTCCGGCCTGGCCGGACTCCACCTCGACCACGTCGAAGCGAAACGTCCGCGGCTTGATCCGCAGCATCCGCAGGTACGAACGGACGGCGCGGCGCAGGGCCTGGCGCTTGCGCGCGTCGACCGCGTAATAGCCGGGCACCCGCGCTCCCGGCGCCCGCGTCTTGATCTCGACAAAGACCAGCGTTTCGCCGTCGGCGGCCACCAGGTCCAGCTCCTCGCGGCGGTCCCGGGGATTGCGCCAATTGCGGACGACGAGGCGGAACCCGCGCTTCGTCCGTAGGAATTCGGCGGCCGCGCGCTCCCCCCACGCCCCGCGCAGGCCGGAAAGCACCGGCCCGAAGAGGCTTTGCACCCGGCCTGCCCTGTGCGCATCGTCTGTCATGGTTTCTGAAGGATCCCAACCGATAATGACAACTCCCGCCGGGACCCAGTCCCTCGCCTACAAGCTGGCCGTCCTGGTCTTCATCGAAAATTCCGCCGGGGAGCAGCTGCTTCTGCTCCGCGCCAAGGCGCCCAATCTCGGCGTCTGGAGCCCGATTGGAGGCAAGCTCGAGACGGCCCTCGGCGAGTCGCCGTTCGAATGCGCGGTCCGCGAGACGCGGGAGGAAACGGGCTTCGCCGTGCAAGCCTCAGACCTCCACTTGTTCGCGCAGATCGCGGAAAAAGCCTACGAAGGCCAGGCGCATTGGCTGCTTTTCCTGTTCCGGTGCCGTCGGCCGATCGCCGCCCTGCCGCCCGACATCGACGAAGGCCGCTTCGGCTTCTTCTCCCGCGCGGCGATCGACCGTCTGCCAATCCCGGAAACCGACCGCACCGCCCTCTGGCCGATCTACGACCGGTACCGCGACCGCTTTGTCGCCCTGAAGGCCGATTGTCAGCCCGGCCGTCCCGTCCAGGTCGTGGTCGAGGAAATCACCCCGGCCTGATCCGGCGCCCGCGGCCGGCGCCGGTCCAAACCCGAAACACGCTTGATTTCCGGGAGATCCGACCAACACTTGACCTTTAAATCCGATCCCAGCCTATTCCGGTGACTAAGAAATCGAGCACCACAGCCGAGACCAAGAACGAGCCCGTTGCGGGCGGGCACAGCCGCGCGCCGGTCAATGCGCCCCTGAGCGCGGAGGCCAAGATCGACCTCTACCGGCAGATGATCCGGATCCGCCGGTTCGAGGAGCGCAGCCTGCGCGCCTACCAGGCAAAGAAGATCGGCGGCTTTCTGCATCTTTACATCGGCCAGGAGGCGGTCGCCGTCGGCTGCTGCTCCCTGCTCGGCCCGAACGACCATATCATCACAGCCTACCGCGACCACGGCCACGCCCTCGCCGTGGGCATGGACATGAAGCCGCTCATGGCGGAGCTCTACGGCAAGGCCACCGGCTGCTCCAAGGGGAAGGGCGGCTCGATGCACTTCTTCGACCCGAGCCGCAACTTCTGGGGCGGCCATGGCATCGTCGGCGGCCAGATCCCCCTCGGCACGGGCATCGCCTACGCGCTCAAGTACCGGGGCGTGAAGGGCGCCTGCCTGGCGTTCATGGGCGATGGCGCGGTGAACCAGGGCGCGGTGCACGAAGCCTACAACCTGGCCGCCCTCTGGCAGCTGCCGGTGATCTTCGTCATCGAGAACAATGGCTACTCGATGGGCACAAGCCAGGCGCGCTCGTCCGCGGGCGACCTGGCCCGGCGCGCGGAACCCTACGGCATGGACTGGGGCATGTGCGACGGCCACGACCTCTACGAAGTCCGCGCCGGGATCGTCAAATACCTCGAACGCGCGCGCGAAGAGTCCAAGCCCAGCGTCGTGGAGGTGCGGACCTACCGCTACCGGGGCCATTCGGTGGCCGACCCGGACAACACCTACCGGACCAAGGTGGAGATCGAGGAGTACCGCAAGACCAAGGACCCCATCCAGGTCTTCCAGGCCCTGCTCCTGGCCGAAGGCGTGCTGGATGAGGGCCGCCTCGCCGAGATCGACTCGGCCGCCCGGGCGGAGGCCGAACAGTCCGCCGAGTTCGCCGAGGCGAGCCCCTACCCCGCCGTCGAGGACATCCAAAAGGATGTCTACTGGGAAGAGGACAATCCCGGCGAGAAGAAGTCCCAAGGCCGGATCTTTTTCGACTGAACGGTCCCGCGCCGCCCCCCATTTCCATGCCGCTCCTGCAATACCGCGAAGCCCTCCGCCAAGCCATGGCGGAAGAACTCCTGCGCGATCCCAATGTCGTGATCATGGGCGAAGAAGTCGCCCAGTTCAACGGCGCCTACAAGGTCACCGAAGGCATGCTCGAGCGCTTCGGGCCCAAGCGCATCGTCGACACGCCGATCAGCGAGGCCGGCTTCATCGGCCTGGGCGTCGGCGCTTCCATGCTCGGCATCCGCCCGGTGATCGAGCTGATGTTCTGGTCCTTCTACTCGGTCGCCTTCGACCAGATCCTCAACAATGCGGCCAATCTCCGGTACATGTCCGGCGGCCTGATCCACTGCCCGATCGTGATTCGCGGCCCGGCCAACGGCGGGACCAATGTCGGCGCGACCCATTCGCACACGCCCGAGAACATCTGCGCCAACCATCCCGGCGTAAAAGTGGTATGTCCGGCCACCGCTTACGACGCCAAGGGGCTCCTCAAGTCGGCCATCCGCGACAACGATCCGGTCCTGTTCATGGAAAACACGATGCTCTACGGCGAGCGCGGCGAGGTGCCGGAGGCCGAGTATCTCGTGCCGCTGGGCCTGGCGGACGTGAAGCGGGCCGGCACGGACCTGACGATCGTGGCGCACGGGCGGGCGGTGCTGAGCGCGCTCGCCGCCGCCCACCTGCTCGAACAGGAGCACAAGATTTCCACCGAGGTGGTCGACCTCCGCTCGATCCGGCCCCTGGATGAGGCGACGGTGCTGGCCTCCGTGCGCAAGACCCACCGGGTGCTGCTGGTGGAGGAAAACAAGCCGTTTTGCGGCGTGGGCGCCCAGCTGGCGTACCTGATCCAGGACCAGGCGTTCGACGACCTGGACGCTCCGATCAAGCGCGTGTCGGCGCTCGACGCCCCGTCGATCTACAGCCCGCCCCTCGAAGCCGAGCAGCTTCCCACCCCGCAGCGCATCCTCAAAGCCGCCCTCGCCGTCCTC
>Ga0302320_10025352_pt1 | contig 11532 bp, 8 predicted proteins | sample Bog_T0_3_FD_202130 | JGI IMG/M metagenome (GOLD analysis project Ga0302320, IMG submission 202130) | Peat permafrost microbial communities from Stordalen Mire near Abisko, Sweden - Bog_T0_3 | ecosystem: Environmental > Terrestrial > Soil > Wetlands > Peat | place: Sweden: Abisko, Stordalen Mire... | reverse complement strand
CAGTCGCGCGGCATCCCCGGCTTGTGCCATTGCCATAAGTCAGGCGAAGCGTCCGGCTTGGGCATTTCACCCGTATCGGCGGCGATGTCCCCCGGCGACAAGTAACGGCTGCTCAAAAGCATGGTCGATCGGTCGTCCCCTTGATTGAGGGCCATCGCCAGCGCATTGGTAATGTGGCTCACCCCTGCCCGCGGATGGGCGGAGGTAATCGCCACGATGAATCCCCGGCTGCTGTCCTCGCGCTCCCGCTGAAAGATTCTCGCCAGCAGGGCGTCGCATACGACACTTAATTCGCTACGTTGCATGTTTTCCTCCGGCCTCCCACCCTGACCTTCGCAACCCGCTGCCTGGAAGCGCGCCTAAAGGTGCTCCGGGCGCGACCTTGGCCCTTTCGCCCGCGATACACCCACTCAGGTATTCACCGTCATCCCCTCGAGGGAATGTTCTCGATCCATCCCGTTGCCCCCGGTCCCGCGGACTAAACGCCCGCTGCCCAGCGGCAGAGTCGCCAGCACGGGATAACGCGAAGCGGCCCCCAGTTCGCGCGGAGTCGCCACTGTATTTCTTGCCGCTTCGGCAAGGTAAAGCGCGCAAAAGCCGATAAAGAAAGCGGTCACCATGCTCAGCGCGGCGTTGATCATCAGCTTGGGCCCCGCCGGGCGGTAGGACCGCGTCGGCTGCTGGGCCACCACAACATTCATCAATCCGCGCTGGTCCATCTCGTCGGCAATCTGCGACTGGTCGCGTTTTTCGGCATATAACTCGTAGTTCTCTTTTCGTACCTTGACCTGCTCCGCGAGGTTGTTAAACTCCACATCCAACTCCTGCAACTGGCCCAGCTTCTGCGTCAACTGACCGAGTTGCGCCGCCACCACCTCCCGGCGTGCGGCCGCGGCTCGGAGGCCCAAGTGCGCTTCCGCGTGTCCGACCCGCAATTGCTGCCATACCGGATCGATATCGGTGGTCACTTCGTGCGACTTGACCGCGCCCGCATCCGCCAACTGCGCCTTCGTAAAAGCGATCTGCCGGTCAAGCTCTTGCACCATCCGGTCTTCCGGCTTGTAGTTCGTCAACAAAGCCGTGCGCCGGTTCTCCATTTCCGTCACCATCGTGTTGAGCTGCTGCATAGACTGCAAATTCGGTTGCGCCTTGTCCTGGGTGGTTTGCCGGTTGGCCATGGCGTCGATGCGACGTGTGCTCTCCGCCAGGCGCGCATCCAGTTCCTTGAGCTGCGCCTCTGAACCCAGCAGGTCGTTCTGCGTGCTGTTGATCTTCCCCTCTGTATCGCTCTCCCGCTGCTGCAGTGACGACAATTGATGTTCCCGCTGGAAGTCCACCAGCTTCTTGCTGGCGCCGTCCCACGCACTGCGATATCGTTCCGCCTCCGCTTCAAAAAAAGACGAAGCCCCCGCCGGCCTCTCCATGCGCCGGTGCTGCTCCAGGTAAGCGTCGGAGAGCCGCTGCAGGGAATTTCTGGCCTCCTCGGGATCTCTCGCCCGGAAGCTGACATTGATTACGTTGGTCTTGCGCACCGGTTCGATCTCCAGGTTTTTGTCGAAGGCTGCGAGCAGCCCCTCATGTCTTCGGATCGCCACCGCGCTCCGCTGATTCACCGGAAGCTTCTCCCAGTCGGGATCGGCCACGGGATCCAGCACATCGTGGCTGCGCAGAATCTCCAGCTCCGAGTTCACCTGCGCCTCTGTGACTTCACTCACCATGCTCACGGGATTGGTTCTCTCCGGGGTGACGACAACATTTCCGCGCGAGGTTTGTACTAGAAATTTCATGTCCGACACATAATGCCGGGGAATTAACAGTGTCACGCTTAACGCCAGCAGAAGAACAAACAGGCTGGCTCCGGCGAAGATTTTCTGATTGCGGAAAAACACTTCGGCAGCGATGCGGAGCGAAAGGTTCGCCTTTGTCTCGCTGGTTTGATTCGTTCTAACGATCCCGGTTTGCATGATGGGGAGTCAACCTTTCCTGAGGCCGTTCGCCATAACTTCCGACTTACAAGAGCCAGAGCGTCAAAAAGGCTCAGGCACATTGCAATCGGAAAATATTTCTGACACGCCTCACAGGGACGCGTGTCCCGAGTCAGGACGAACGTCCCAAATTGGGTTGTAATCGATAAGACGACGCAACCCCTGCCACTCGTTCTGACGTGACTTGAACTAATATCGGCGTATCGGCTCCCGGCTTTAGGCCAACCGCGAACTCAGGGGTCCGCCAAAATCGATGCGCTTTCAACCTCGTGCAATCCCCAAAGCCTTCTCTCGAACCTGGCTTGCGACGGCCATAATCCTTGGAATGTCAGTTGCTTGCACTCTTCCGCTGCGCGCCCAGAAGGCCGGGTCCGCCGATGATTTCGTAAACAGCGTCGGCATCAACGTTCACTTGAATTATTTGGATACACCGTATGCAAATTTTCCCCAGGTGCTCCAGGCATTGCAACAGTTGGGAGTGCGTCATGTTCGCGACGGCCTGATCGACACCACCTGGCCGGGATACTATGACCGCCACAATCAACTCGGCCGCTCCGGGATTAAGGGAACCTTCATCACCTCTCCGGCCCAGAGCGCAGCCTTGCTGCTGGCTTATCCCGCTCGCATGAGGGATAGCTTTGAAGCCTACGAAGCTCCGAATGAATACGACCAAAGCTCCGACCCCACTTGGGCCGCCACACTTACTTCGTTTGTCGCGAAGCTGGACCGGACTGTCAAAGGCAACTCCATCAGTTCGCGCTTTTCGGTGATCGGCCCCTCGTTGACCCGTCAAGACTCCTACGCGAAGATTCGCGGAATTTGTTCGTTCGACTTTGAGAATCTTCACAACTATTTTGGCGGGCACAATCCGGGAACGGTCGGCTGGGGAGCGAACGGTTACGGCAGCATTTCCTGGAATCTGTCGAACGTAAGCACGGATTGCAGCGGCAAGCCCGTGATTACAACCGAGACCGGCTACCAAACCGACCTGACCCTGAATCAGGGCATCCCGGAAGACGTGGCAGCGAAATATGTGCCGCGGATTTTTCTAGAGCAATGGCTGCACGGGATTCAGCGAACTTATTTATATGAGTTAATCGACCGCCCGCCGGGAGGCACCGCCGCCGACAGCGGGTACGGTTTGTTGCGATCAGACTTGTCGTTCAAGCCGGCTTACTCGTCTCTTATGAACTTGCTTCATCTGCTCGCCGACCCCGGGTCCGCGTATGCCGACCAACCACTCCACTTCGTGCTGACCGGGGATGTATCAAGGGTTGACCACGCGCTCTTCGAAAAGCGAAATGGCCACTTCTATCTCGCCATCTGGGTCGAGGAGCCCAGTTACGACGTCGACCGAAAGCAGGCCATCCCCGTTGCCGCCCGCCATGTTGTCCTGCAAACCGACGGCAAGGTGAATGTGCTCTCGCACGCATTCGATCAATCCGGCGCAATGCGAACTACGTCACTCGGCATCAGTGCGACTCATCCCGTTGAAGTGAGCGACTCCGTCACCATTCTGGAAGTTGTTCTACCATGACCCGCCGCAATTCACGCGACTTCTGCGCAAGTTCTGCTTAGTTTGAGGAAGCTTGCGCCGGTTGCACCGCGCTCGTTTTCGAGGAAGTAGTCGGGGATGATTGCTTGCTGGGCGGGACTTCCACTCCCGGCGCATAGATGAGAATCTTCACCGTTCCCCAACCGGTATCGCCCTTGGCATCGGCCAATTTGCCGGCTCCTAATGTCTTCAGCACGCTATCGTCAAAACCGAAATTCTCCACCAGATACTCGCGCACCACCATGGCTCGCGCTTCGGTCAGCGTCAGATCTTTCTGCGTATCGCCTTCCATGCCAGCCGAGACCTCAACTACTGCCAAACTGAACTGATTGTCGGCCAGAAATTCGCCCGGAGTCTTCAGCGACTTCTGGTTCTTCAGCTTGGCCGAATTTTGCTTATCGAACAGTTGCTTGGCCGGAAAATCGAATTCTTTCACCGGCGTGCCCTGCGGAAGCTTCTCGATCTCATATTTTGCCAGCTCCGCCGAATCTTCATAGCCGCGGTTTTTGAAATACCCGCGCACGAAGAAGTTGTGCTTCAGCGCTTCCATATTTTCCTGAAAGTCCGTCACTCCGGCCTGCGCCTCGATCATGGTCTGATTCAACGTGGTCGTGGTCTGCGCAAGATTGTTGTAGAGCGCCTTGTCATTCACCAGTGCCCCGACCGTCCCTTGCCCCCTATCGATCTTGGCGCTAATCGAATTCAAATGTTCGGTCGCTTTCGTCGTGTTCTGTATGGCTTGCTGGCTGCTGTCCAGAATGCCGCTGGCCTTTTGCAGCATGTCGGCCATTTCGAGCGGAGGGCGGCTGGCAATGGTGTCGCCGCTCTTCACGTCCCCGGTCCCGGCCGATCCAAAAGAGATCGCCAAATATTGATTGCCCAAGAGACCTTCGGTTTCGATGCTGGCCACCGAATCCTGCTTGATGATCTCGTGTGTATTCCTGTCCAGGTCCATCACCACCGTGACCTTCTCGCCCGGCGTATGCGGAAGCACAATGTTCCGCACCGTCCCCACGTGAACTCCGCCCACCCGCACATCCCCGCCCGCGTCCAGTCCCACCACATCGGCAAACTGCGATTTCAACTGGTACGTCGAACTGAAAAGATACTGCTTACTGCCGATAATGAAGATGCCGGCCACCAGAATTCCCAACGTCAACACTATGAAAATTCCCAGCCGCACTGCTCTCGACATAGGTTCTCCTACGAATACTTTAAAAATTCCCTGACAAACTCGATGTCGCTTTTTTCCAGTTCGTCGTACGTCCCATCGATCACAACTTTTCCTTTATCGAGCAGCGCCAGACGGTTGGCGATGGTCTTTGCGCTGTGCAGGTCATGCGTCACCACGATCGACGCCATCTGATGTTCCTGCTGCAGTTTGAGCACAAGCTCATCGATCTCTCCCGAACTGATGGGATCGAGACCCGCCGTAGGCTCATCGAGCAACAGAATCTCCGGCTCGAGCGCCAGCGCGCGCGCCAGTCCAACTCGCTTCTGCATGCCGCCGGAGAGGTCGGAAGGCATCTTCGCCAGCGCGCCTTCCATGCCTACCTCCGCCAGCAATTGCCGCACCCGGTCCGCTTGCTCCGACTTCGACATCTCGCGCTTGTGATGCACCAGCGGGAACGCCACGTTCTGCTCCACGTTCAGCGAATCGTAGAGCGCGGCATGCTGAAACAGAAAGCCCATCTTCTTGCGGATGTCGCCCAGTTCATCAAGGGTGAGATGAGTAATTTCTTGCCCTTGGATGTGAACCGAACCGGAGTCCGGCTTCTCCAGGCCAATAACGATCCTCAGAGTCACGCTCTTGCCGGTGCCGCTGCGTCCTAAGATCGCAAGAGTCTCGCCACGCTGCACGCTCAGGCTGACCCCGTTCAAAACCTTCTGGGCTCCGAAAGATTTGTCCAGATCCTTGACCGCGACCGCAGGCACCCCGTCGTGCTTCTCCTCCGGATCTCGCTTCGTGCCGGGTTCATTTGCGATTTGTTGAATCGTATTCATACCTGCTGACACCGCTCACGGGAAAAAAATGAGAATAATCTTCACCAGCACCACATCCGCCAGGATGACGAACAGCGACGATAAGACCACCGAACTCGTGGCCGCGCGCCCCACACCTTCCGCTCCCCCCTGCGTCCGCATCCCCTGAAAACTTGCGATCAAACCGATGATGAATCCAAACATTGCGGTCTTAAACGTCGGCGGCAGGAAATCATTGAAATCCGCTCCCTTGAAACCGCTGTTGATGAATTGATGAAACGAAAGCGGCTCCACCAGCGCCTGGGCAAACCAACCCGCCACCACGCCGCAGGCATCGGAGGCGAGGGTGAGCAGCGGCAGCATGAGGATGCACGCCAGAATTCGAGTCGCGGCCAGCAGCCGGTAAGGATTCACCGCGGAGGCTTCAATCGCATCGATCTGCTCCGTCACCTTCATCGAAGCCAACTCCGCGCCAATCCCCGCCCCCACCCGGCCGCTCACCACCAGCCCGGTAATAATCGGGCCAGTCTCATGAATCACTGAGAACACAATGGCGGCGGGCAGCAGCGATTTCGCGCCAAACCGGGTCAGACTGTAACGCGCTTCCATGGAGAGCACGACCCCGGTAGCGGCGCCGGCTAGAGCGACTAGCGGCAGAGACTTCGATCCGATCTCATCGAGCTGCAGAAAAAGTTCGCGGAATTCAAACGGAGGCCTGACCGCCGCGCGCAACACCCGCCAGAAAAATATCCCCAGATCTCCGAACCACTCGAAGAACCCGCCCATCAAGCCGTCGCTAAGCGCCGCATTCGAAGACATTAAGTCCGTTCCACCCTGACGGATTCTCCGCTCAGTACAAGTCGGTCGGTCACGGAGCTCTCCCCCGACTCGATACGAATCGAGCACAGGTGAGATGCACTCGGAGGGCAAAGAGTGGGGTCCGCAATAAGAAAACTCTAGCACCTTGTTCTCCGTTCCCCCTTGGAATCGCTGTCGATCGTGAATTCGCTCTAACCGTTTTGGGAACTTGTCGAGGTAGGCGCAAATCGACGTGCATGCACCCGTGGTAGGTTTATTCTGGCGCCGGGGCAGTGCAAGGCTGCTCCCTCTGGAGACTCGGCTACCGTAGAGCAGGCCGAAGTACCTGGTTACGTTTTCAGGGGCAGAGACAGAAGGCGAACGTCGAGACCAACTCTCGGCGAGTCCTCGCCACGAGGGCAGACACAATTAACTGATAAAGCAACCACACGAAAAGATGGTGCGCCCTGAGAGATTCGAACTCCCGACCTTCTGGTTCGTAGCCAGACGCTCTATCCAGCTGAGCTAAGGGCGCAATTTTCATCGCTTCGCCAGGGAAGCAACGGAGAGGTGTCGCTTGAGAAGGTGCCCAAGGATTATAACGGAATTGGCTCGCCTCAGGAAACGACAGTAACCAGGGGTAGTGGCTCAGCTCAAAATCGTTGTCCTTGCGGCCTCCCGAAACGCGGCGCACTTCAGCCGCATAGGGGACCTCCCAAGGCTCCGCTTGATTGCATCACCACGTTGGATGCGCCACGCAATGAAAGTTCATCCGCCCCCTACCTGCCTCCAGGCCTTCAGGCAGAAGTAAATCTTTCAGAACCCGAGCAATTCCTACAAAGCGGACGTGGTTTCCGGCACGGCCCCACCCCAGTATTATGAGCACCTTGCAGAATGGCACACCGTGTGCATATGGCTAAGACAGACGAAGTGGCGCGCAACGGGGCGCTCCAAGCAACTTCGGCCAGAGGTTCTTTTGAGCGCCCCTTGCATAAAACGAAAACCTCCCCCGGTTTTTTCGTCCTTGAATTTTGACCAGCTTCTTGACCCGCCGCTGCGAGACTTAAGCAAGCGCAACTCTTTCCAGCACGTCAATTCCTGCCTGCCGCATCAGCTTGGCAACCCCGTCCGCCTTTAGGCGCGAAGCGTCATAGCCCACCCGGACCGTTCGCTCCGCTTCACTAAAATGAACCCCCCGGATCCCGTAAACCTCCCGCATCCCGTCGATGGCGCGCAACTCGGGTTCCCCCGGCGCCGCACCGTAGCGAAACACCACGTCCAGATAAGTCATCCCCGACCTCTTCATTATTTCCGATTGCCCGGTTTGCCACCGCCCCACTCTCCGGACTGAATCCAATATAATCCATTCTCCATCCAACCCCGTAGCCGGGGACCCTTCGCCGCTCGCACATCCTTTGCCTTCCCCGGCTAACCATCCATGTCAGCCAACTCACCCACGCAACCCGCAGCCTTCGAACGAGACTTAGTCTGCGGAATGAACGTAAACCCAGCTTTCGTCCACTACCGGGACCGTTACGCAGGAAAAACATATTACTTTTGCTGCTCCTCGTGCCTCGATAAGTTCAGAGCTAGCCCCGAGCGATATCTGCGCGCCTCTGCTCCGTCGAAGCCCTCGGGATTAGTGACCCTTGGTAGCGCAACCCCAACTTCGCGCCCGCCCGCTGTCACCCATTCTAAAGAAGACTTAGCCTCAGGAAATCAGGCTCCTCCATCCAACGACAAAGCAGCCGGCGCAACCTACGTCTGCCCCATGTGCCCGCAGGTCCACGAACCCAAGCCCGGAGCGTGCCCGTCCTGTGGTATGGCGCTCGAGTCCGAGGTCCCCGTCGCCGTCGCGCGCACCGAATACACCTGCCCCATGCACCCCGAAGTCGTCCGCCCGGCGCCCGGTTCATGCCCCATTTGTGGCATGGCGCTCGAGCCGCGCACCCTTGCCGCCGCCTCTCCCGATAATCCCGAACTCCATGACATGACCCGCCGGTTCTGGATCAGCCTGGCGCTCACCACCCCGCTGATGGCGATCGCAATGGCAAGCATGAGAATGAGCCCAAATGCATTCGCGTATTTTGTGGCTGGGAAAGCGCTAACCTGGTTTGAATTCGCTCTCGCCACTCCGGTCGTTCTCTGGGCGGGATACCCGTTCTTCCAGCGCTTCTGGACCTCGCTTCTGAACCGCAGTCCCAACATGTTCACACTGATCGGCATGGGGACCGGCGTTGCCTATATTTACAGCGTCGTCGCAACTCTCGCTCCGCAGATTTTTCCTCTATCCCTGCGCGGCATGGAAGGCTATCCCGACGTTTACTTCGAATCCGCGGCCGCCATCACTACTCTCGTCCTGCTCGGCCAGGTCATGGAACTGCGCGCCCGCAGCCGCACCAGCGCCGCCCTTCGCGCCCTCCTCGACCTCAGCCCAAAAACAGCCCGTCTTCTGGTGGCTGCCCGTTCCGAAAACGCCTCCGAAAACGACGCTGCCGAAAAAGATATTCCGCTCGAACAAGTAAAGCCCGGCGATCGCCTCCGCGTGCGTCCCGGAGAAAAAGTCCCCGTCGATGGCGTTCTCCTCGAAGGCCACAGCTCCATCGACGAATCCATGATTACCGGCGAATCCATGCCCGTCGAAAAATCGCCCGGCAACAAAGTGATTGGCGCAACCATCAACGGCACCGGATCTTTCATCATGCAAGCCGACCGCGTCGGCAGCGAAACGCTCCTCGCTCAAATCGTTCAAATGGTCGGCCAAGCCCAGCGCAGCCGCGCCCCCATCCAGCGCCTCGCCGACCGCGTCGCCAAATGGTTCGTCCCCATCGTTGTTGCCGTGGCTGCCATCACGTTCTTCGCCTGGCTGTTGCTCGGCCCACAACCGCGCTTCGCCCACGCTCTGGTAAACGCCATCGCAGTACTGATCATCGCCTGCCCCTGCGCTCTCGGACTCGCCACGCCGATGGCCATCATGGTCGGCGTAGGCCGCGGCGCCCGCGCCGGAGTCCTCATCAAGGATGCCGAAGCGCTGGAAATTCTGGAAAAAGTCGACACCCTGGTGGTCGACAAAACCGGAACCCTCACGGAAGGGAAGCCCCGCCTACTCAGCCTTTCCAAGACCCTAACCGACGACCACGAGTTACTGCGTCTCGCGGCCAGCCTGGAACGCGCCAGTGAACATCCCCTGGCCGCGGTCGTGGTCGCAGCTGCTGAACAGCGCGGCCTTAAACTTTCTCAGCCGCAGGAGTTTCGGTCCTCCCCCGGCAGGGGAGTTGCCGGTGTTGTCGATGGGAGAAAAGTGGCAGTCGGCAATGCCCTCCTGATGGTTGACCTGGGTGCACTGCCGCAGCCCATCGTCTCCGCGCTGGCGCTGCCTGGCGGCACGGTGCTTTGCGTTGCCGTCGATGGAAAGTACGTCGGCAATGTCAGTATTGCCGATCTGCCCAAGGCGACCACTCCCGGCGCGATCCGCCTCCTGATGAAGAGCGGGATTCAAATTGTGATGCTCACCGGCGACAACAAAATCGTAGCCGCTCAAATCGCGAAACAATTAGGCATCGACGAATTCGAAGCCGAGGTCCTTCCGGAAAGAAAACTGGAAATCATAAAAAAGCTGCAAGGGCAGGGAAGAGTCGTCGCCATGGCCGGCGACGGCATCAACGACGCCCCCGCGCTCGCGCAAGCCGATGTCGGCATCGCCATGGGCACCGGCACCGACGTCGCCATGGAGAGCGGCGGTATCACCCTGGTCAAAGGCGACCTCACCGGAATCCTGCGCGCCCGGAATCTGAGCCGCGCCACCATGCGCAACATCCGCCAGAATCTTTTCTTCGCCTTCATCTACAACGCCCTCGGCGTCCCCATCGCCGCCGGCATCCTCTATCCATTCTTCGGCGTCCTGCTCAGCCCCATCTTCGCCGCCGCCGCCATGAGCTTCAGCTCCGTCTCCGTAATCGCCAACGCCCTCCGCCTCCGCCGCGCAAAGCTGTGATCGTGTGGGACGGACACTCTTGTCCGTCGCCTTTGACTTTGCTTTTTTTTGACCTTGATCGTGATGGAATTTAAAGAATTGTCATTCCGACCGAAGCCCGAGCGCCAGCGAGGGCGCAGCGGAGGAACCTGCTGTTCGCCTGCGCAAGCAAGAACCACCGCGCGAAGAAAGTCTAAGAAGGATCGGCTCTATAACTTTCCCAGATACTCAATCACATCCGGCTCCGTCCAATCCACCGCCCCAATAAACTTCCGCCGCACCACCCCGCTCCGATCGATCACATAAGTCTCAGGAAACTTGAACGTCCCATACAGCGCATTACTCTCGTTGTTGCCGTCCCGCACCGAAAGCAGATTCACATTATGCTCCCGCAGAAACCGCTCGTAATTACTCTGATCCACATCCACGCTCACCGCCAGCACCGTCACACCCCGTGCCTTCATCCGTTGCTGCATCTGCACCAGTGATGGCATCTCCTCAATGCACGGCGGACACCACGTCGCCCAGAAATTCAGCACCACCACCTGCCCTTTGAGCTGGCTCAGAGTGACCGCGCGATCCCCATCGCGCACCGTAAAATCCGGCGCCGCCGTGCCAATCCGAGCCGGCCGCGAATTGCTGTAGCATCCCGCCAGCATCAGAGTCGCAAACACCGCCGCCGAAAGAAAGACAGTCGGAGCGCGCCAAAAAAGCCTTTGTGGGGACAGCCGCCCTCGGCTGTCCATTCGAGCGAAGCTCGAAGCATTTTCCGTCCGGGCCGCCGCCCTCATCACCCGCGAGATGAACCGTAAAGACCGACTCATGCCATGCACACCGCTATAATAATGGATTAAGCCCAATGCCCGCGACCAACAGATTCGATCAGCTCGAAGCCGAGCCGCCGACGAGCGACTCGCCCACGGTTTCGATCATTGTCCCCGCCCGCAACGAAGAAGCTTCGTTGAAAGCTTGTCTCGCCTCACTGATCGCGCAAACCGGCATCCCCTTCGAAATCATCGTCGTCGATGACCACTCCACTGACCACACCCGCGCCATCGCTTCGTCCTTCCCGCAGCAAACCGTCCGCGTTATCGAAGCCCCTCCACTCCCCCCCGGTTGGACCGGAAAAAACAACGCCGTCACCTCGGGCGCCCGCATCGCTCGCGGTTCATGGCTCCTCTTCACCGACGCCGACACCGTCCATCTTCCCGGATCTCTAGCGCGCAGCGTCAACGAAG
>Ga0302320_10025350_pt1 | contig 11533 bp, 5 predicted proteins | sample Bog_T0_3_FD_202130 | JGI IMG/M metagenome (GOLD analysis project Ga0302320, IMG submission 202130) | Peat permafrost microbial communities from Stordalen Mire near Abisko, Sweden - Bog_T0_3 | ecosystem: Environmental > Terrestrial > Soil > Wetlands > Peat | place: Sweden: Abisko, Stordalen Mire... | reverse complement strand
GCGTCGAGCGCCTCGTTGATCATCAAGATCTTGTCGTCGGGTGTGGTTTCAGCCAGGCCGATATCGGCAATATCGATCCGCAGAAGGTCGCCGCCTCGCTTGAGGCGGGACTTGCGCCGGGCATTTCAATCATGATGCGCCGCATGGCCTCGGCGGCCGCGCCAAAGAAATGAGCCCGGTTTTCCCACTGCTGATCGTGGTCCGTGACCAGCCGCAACCAGCTCTCATCGACCAGCGCCGTGGCTTGCAGGGTCTGTCCCGGGGCCTCCTGGGCAAGCCGGGCGGCGGCTAATCGCCTTAATTGCTCGTATACCAGGGGGAGCAATGCGTCAGCCGATTGCGCCTCCCCGCGGCCGACAGCTTGTAAAGCCAGGGTGATTTCGCTCATGGATTACATCGTCATTCCAGACCACGGAGTGTAATCTCATGAGCCGAAGAGGGCAAGATCTGTCGTTGGGCGCATGGCCTACCGCGTTGGCGGAGCCGCCATCGGGTTGAAAGTGCGGTTCAATGCCTTGGGGGGATTGCCGCATGGCGATGAACTCCAGTCGCGAAGCAAGCTGGGCGCTGATGCGCAGCACAAAAAGGAGATCGCCGCCCCGCTTGCGGCCTGCCGCTTTAGGAAACTGCCATCCGATTAGATCTTCCCTGCCCGGTCAAGGACTCGAAAAATTCGCGTTTGGACGAAGGAACCGCGCTGTATTGGCGTTTATAGACCGCCGGTGGCATCCCCATGAGACGGTGGAATACCAGGCGAAACCGCCGCAAATCACTAAAGCCGCTGCGGGACGCAATCTCAGTGAGGGAGTGCGGCTTCGTCCCGGCCAGGAGGAAGGTTGCATGTTCAACCCGGCACCTGTTGATGAAGGAATAAGGGGTGATGCCGATGGTTTTCAGAAAGTGCTGCTCGAAGGTGCGGCGCGGCATACAGGCGACATCGAGGAGTTCCTCAACCCCGAACGGCCGGTGGACGTTCTTATGGATATAGGCGACGGTTCTTGCGATGCGGGCATCATCGATCGCCATCGACTCGGTGGAAAGCCGGCTGATGACGGCGTCCGGAGCAACGAGGACGGGTCCGGGCGGGGGCGAGCCGCCAGCCATCAGGTGGTCGAGGAGCGTCGCCGCATACAAACCGACCTCGGAATCGTTGCGGGAGACGCTCGACAGGGGCGGATCATGCAGTTCGGAAACAGGGTCGTTGTCCACGCCTACCAGCGCCACGTCCTCCGGGATGCGCAAACCGGCATGGACGCAGGCATCGGCTGCCATGCAAGCCCGCAGATCGGTGCTCGCCATGATTCCCACCGGGGCCCGCAGCGTGTGCAACCACCGCTCGAGGCTTTGTTGCTGCCTCGTCCATCCCTCCTGGTTTTGCTCGAAACTGGGCACTTCCAGCACCTCGCATTCGCCGCCAGCCGCTTCAATGGTCTCGACAAAACTCTCGCGGCGCACCCGGCTGTACCACATGTCGCTGGTTCCATAGTAAGCGTAGCGGGAGAAGCTGCGTTCCAACAAATGCCGCGCCGCCATTTTTCCGATTTCCCTCTGATCCACCGTGACGGTCGGCAAACCGGGAATCTCCAGGTAAGAAGAGAGGTTTACCACCGGCATCGGAAGAGAGCGGGCGGTCATGGCCTCTTCCTCATTGGAAACCATTACAAATGCGCCGTCAGCGCCGCAACCGCGCAGCCAGTCCAACGAGGGATCCAGCCGTTCCGGAACGCGAAGAAAGGACCATGAGCCCCGGGCGTCGGCGTAGTCGAGAACGCTCCTGAGAATGCGCTCGACGAAGGTTTTCCCGGAAGGGACACCGCAAACGATTCGCTTTTGTTTTGTCCTGGATTTCATAGGGAGAATCTGTGCTCGAAATGGGAGTTCATGATCGGGGTCACGATGGTAATGCGCCAAAGGGCGGCAAAGGCGGCCAAACTATTTTAGATTTTAGGTTCAGTGCCCTTCTCGAGATGGCTGACCGGCCTTGTATAGGTTGATCTCCCGGCGCAACGCCGCGGCGAGGGTCGTATTGGCCTGGGCCTGCGCCATTTGGAGCGCTGTTTGGGCGGTTTGTACGGCGTTGGAAAACTGACTGCCGGCGGCGTAGGCGGCTGCGAGGGTGCGGAGGTCCTCTGGGTCGGCGGGATTGATCCGGAGATCCTCGTTGAGTTGGGCGATGGCTTCAGCGGTTTGCCCGTGGTGAAATAGGACAAAGCCAAGATTGTAGTGGGCCTCCGCGTCAGCGGGATCGATGCGGACGGCTTCGCGAAACTCGGCGATGGCATCCTCGATTTGTCCCTGGCGGAACAGGGTCAGGCCAAGGTTGTTGTGGGCGCCGGCATTGGAGGGATTGATCCGCAAGGCCTGGCGATACTGGTCGATGGCCTCGTCATTGCGCCCCTGCTGGGCGAGGGCCGTGGCAAGGTTGTAGCAGGCATCCTCATAATCAGGATTGATCTGCAGGGCTTCTCGAAATTCCCCGACCGCTTCCTCCAGCCTTCCTTGCTGGAGGAAGACATAGCCAAGGTTGTAGGAGGCATCAGCGAGGGAGGGATTGATCCGCAAGGCTTGCTGATACTGGGCAATGGCATCCGGGATGCGCCCCTGCTGGAGGAGGAGATTGCCAAGGTTGTTGTGGACGTCGGCGTTGGCGGGATCGATTCGCAACGCTTCGTTAAACTCCTCAATTGCTCCCCCGATTTGCCCCTCCTTGAGGAGCGCAGTGCCAAGGTCGTTGTGGGCGTCGGTATTAGAGGGATTGATCCGCAGGGCTTCTCGAAATTCCCCGACTGCTTCCTCCGGCCTTCCCTGCTTGAGGAGCGCAGCTCCAAGGTTGTTATGGGCCAGCCAGGATTGAGGGTTTCTGGCGATCGTGGCGCGCCAGAGGGTTTCGATGTCGCAGTATTCTCTGCTTTGCCGCCACGTGAGGATGCCGAGGAGCGCGAGCAAAATGGCGCAGAGGCCGGGTACCGCCAGCGGGTATCGTTTGATGGATAGCCCGCGCAGCCTTTCCATGCCCGTGGAGAACAGGACGATGGGTCCGGCGCACGCGAGGTACTGAAAATGGTCCGCCACAAAGGAATAGCGGAACGGAATAATGTTCACAAATCCCAGCGCCGGAAAGAGAGTGCCGGCGAAATAGAGGAGCGCGACGATTGGGCCCCTTCCCCAACGCTTTCGCATCCAGACCAACCAGGCCGCTAGACCTAGGGCAACGGCGGGAAAGAGATACTGCCACAGAGTCGAAGCGCTGATCTGCCAGCGAGGGTAGGAAAAAACCAGATCGGCCGGCCATAGGAGCTTGCCGAGATAGAACCAGAAGGCGCGGCCAGCAATGAGGCTGCGACCGAGCAGCGAGAAATCATACTCGCTGCTGCTGGCCCCGCCCAGGGTGCGCTCGACCCATGCGGTAAGCAATCCGTAGGCGATGCCGGCGAGGAAAAAGGGAATCAAAGGCCGCACGTCCCTGCGCCAGAGCAGGTTTCCGTGTTGCCAATAGAACAGCAGGAGCAGAGCTGCGGGCAGCGTATCGATCACGCTTTTTGCAAACAGCCCAAGGATGAACAAGCCGAAGGCGGCGAAATAAATCTTCCGGGAGCGGTCGCGATGGAAGCGCAAATAGAGCAGGGCGGAGGCAAAATAACAAACACCCGAGAGGGTGTTCTTCAGCTCTGTCATCCATGCAACGGACTCCACCTGCACGGGATGCAAAGCCCATAGGGCGCCCGCAAACCACGCCCCGGGAATGGCCAGCCGGCGGAGGATCCGCACGAGCAGCAACGCCGAGAGGGCGTGGAGGATCACATTGACCAGGTGATACCCGGCGTACCAGTCGCCCCAAAGACGGTACTCGAACCAGAAGGCGCTGTGGGTGGCCGGGTAGTATTGCTGGGTGGCCTCTAGATCAAACCAGATTCTGCCAAGGCCTGCCCATGAGCGAAGCGCCGGCTTTGTGAGATGACCATCGTCATCCCAGAGTGGCGTGCCGTGCAACGCCGGGTAATAGGCGACCAGGAGGATGACAAGGAGAAGCAGCCCAAGGAACCAATCCCTCGACGGACGGAAATCATGTGCCGGAGCACCTACGCCCTGCTTGGGGGCGGGCGCAGAGACGGGCGCAGAGAGAGGCGCCTCCGGGAGAGTCGCCGAGGCTGGCCGACTTTTGCGGGGCTGGCCTCTTTTGGATTTTCGGCTCATTGAGATGGCATGGAGTCGGTTTTCCAGACGCCGGTCAGCCCTGGGTGACGATCCGGCGAACTCATTAGGGGGGAAGGACTAGTGAACAGTGGGCTCGGCCAGCCAACCCAATTGCGCATAGACCAGGGGCGGCTGCAAAACCAGAGTAATCTCGCACATTAAGACCATCACTCTGCAACACTTGGAGGCTAACCCTATCCTGACGAGGGGCAAGACCGTTGACTTTATTTGTAAGCCGAAATGCCTGAGGGAATAATCTATTATCAGCCCACACTTAAACAGACCGGCTGCCAAAGTGTTTTTCGTAACAAGCCGGGTGGTTTCAGCGGGGGGCATCGAACCGTCGCCGGTCAACGGTTGCGCAAAACGGTCTATCAATGGCGCAAATGGGTCGCTTGCGAGAAAGGAGGTAATGCTTTTATTAAACTGTTGTGAAGATTTGTACTTCGGAACCCTTTAAGCGAAGGGAAACGCCGACCGGATTTACCGTTCCGCATTTTTAGCCTGCAAAAGGGCGTCACGAAATGAATTTGCCGCAACAGGGTAACCGGAGCAATGACCGTTTACCGCGAAATGGCGGGTCGGCCGCCCCGGAGCGCCAATCTCCTGATTGGCATCCTGCTTCGCCGAGCGGAGCGAGCAACCTTCAGCAGGGCGGTGCGGCCGGTGAATGGTTACAACCTCCTCGAAGCAGGTCCAAAATCCCGCGAAGGCGCCAGCCAAAGACCAATTACACAAGTTTCTGGCGGCACGCATCTGAAATCCAATCGCTTAGGCCGAATAACGTAACACCTGCAAGCCAATGTATCTCCTTGCGCAAAACGGTCCCCCTTTGACGCGGAACGGCCCTTGTCTGTTTTCAAAGAAATCAGCGAAAGTCACCGCATGAAAATAATTTTAGTTGCTTGCTTCGGCAGTAACCAAAATTGCCGGAGTCGATGCCGGCGGTTCCCGGGTCGCGCCACGTAAGCGGTAAGACTTTGGAATCTAAAAATCCAGTTCCCTGTATCCCCAGTTAGCAGTTCACCTCCAATCCCCAGAATCCCCATTATGAAATCATTCCCCTCGATCCCCGCCTTGCGGAATCAGTCGTCGCTGATCGCAAAACTTGGCCGCCGCGTCCGGCGCAATGCTCCGGATGCCCTCCTGCGCGGGCTGGCGGCGTCGATGGCGCTCCTTGCGCTCTTTGGCTTCAACCCGCAGGCGCTCGCGGCAGTCGAAACGTGGAATGGAACCACTGACGCAAACTGGGCAACCGGGACCGATTGGAGCGGCTCGACTGCGCCGGGGACGGGCGATACCGCGACGTTTAATAACGCGGGCAATGGCAACACGACAATCAGCCTGGGGGCGGGGGTAACCGTCGCAAACATTCTCTTTGCATCCAGCGCGGCTGCTTACACAATTGGCTCCGGATCACCAAACAGCCAGGTCCTCACGCTGAATGACGGGGGGTCGGTGACGCTCAATTCCACGGATGCAAGTAACCAGTTGTTCAACGCGTCGTTGACGCTGGGGACGGACTCAACGGCGGCAAGCTACACCTTTACCAACAACAGCACCGACAGCCTGACCTTCGCGGGCACTATTACCGGAAACAGCTCGTCCGCCCTCGAGACGCTGAAAGTTGCCGGCACGGGCAACACCACCATCAGCGGCGTGGTTTCCGGAGCCACGGCGGCTGATATGGCCCTGACCAAATCGGGCTCCGGCACGCTGTACATCACCGCCGTCGATACCTACACGGGCGCAACCACCGTCAATGGGGGCACTCTCAATATCGGCAACGGCGGCGGCACCGGCGCACTCAGCTCCAGCAGCGCCCTCGTGCTTGGCGGCGGCACACTGAGTTTTACCAAAACCAGCAACAGTTTAACTCAGACCTTTAACGGCACGACCCTCAACGCTGGCGCCAACGGGATTACCGCCAGCAGCTCAGCAACCCCCACGATCGCCCTTGGCTCTATCACCGTCAATGCCGGAGGGACGGTGGAATTCATTGGTCCGGCCACAAGCACTGCTGCCGGCAGTGGCACCACGCTCCAGGCGGCAACCGGCGCCATTACGACGACAGGGGGCACCGGCACCCTTGGGCTGTTGCTTGGCGGTGGCAACGCTTATGCCACGGTGGGGCTCTACGACTGGGCCACCACGGACACGACCGGGGGTAGTGCCGGAACCACCGTCATCGGTGGCAGCCAGGTCACGGGCTTTTACTCCACCGCCCAAGGCGGCAGCAACACCGCCGTCAATTGGAATGTAACAGCCAGCAGCAGCAGCAGCGGCAGCAACACTGGCGCCCCTAGTGGTACTTTGCGCTTCAATACCGCCGCCGCAGTTACGTTCACCGTAGCCTCTCAAAAGAACTTTGGTGTCGCCGGTATTTTAGTCACACCGAACGTCGGCGCCAACAACGTCAACTTCCTCTCTTCTAGCAACGGAGACGGTTTAAATCATGCTAGCTCAAATAACCTCAACATCTTCCAAAACAACACGGCAGGCGAGCTGATTTTTAATACCACTAACTGGTATAACATTCTGGGCAGCGGCGGCTATGTCCAGTCAGGGCTGGGCACGGTGTACCTTAATTCAGCAGCTGGTAACGACTACTCTGGCGCCAACTATCTCAATGGCGGTGTTACCGAGATCGCCGCAAACGGCAACGCAGAGCCCCAATTGGGTGCGGCGGCGGCCCCAGCCGTGAATATCAATGGCGGCACGCTGGTGGCCAACTATACCGGCGGTCTTACCAACGAAGCCGGCTCCACCAATTTTACGGTTGCCCTCGGCAACAACGGCGGCGGCGTGGGGGCGACGGCGGGCAACGTGCTGACGCTGGGTGGCGTTGTCAGCGGCGCGGCGGGAACCGGGGCGTTGGTAATCGGCGTTCCGGCCTCCGGTGCAAATAGCAGCACCATCGGCCTGCTCCCTGGCACGGGAACAGGCACCGCCAATACCACGGCGGTCTATTCCAGCGGCACGGTCATCCTGTCCAATGCGAGCAACACCTACACGGGCGGCACGCTCATCGAGTCCGGCACCCTGGAATTTGCCGGCAGCGGGAGCAGCGCCAGCACGGCGGTCTTTGGAACGGGCGCGATCACCTTGAACGGCGGCGCCTTCCAGTGGGCCAGCGGGAATACGACGGACATCTCGGCTTTTTCGGGCGGCCTCGGTTTTGGGAGCAACGGCGGCAATCTCGACACCAATGGAAACGGCATCACCCTGGCCAATGCCGTGGGCAATAATAGCACCGGCGGCTTCACGGTCATTGGCAGCGGCTCACTGACCATGAATGGCGCAAATACGTTTACCGGGCCGGTCACAGTCAAATCGGGGGCCGCGCTGGCTTTCGGCGGAGCGAATGTGTATACCGGGGCGACGAGTGTAAACGGTTCGCTGACACTGAAGCAGGGATCCTCCCTTGCCAATACGGCGATCACCGTGGGCAGTGGCGGCACACTGACGGCCGCGCCGACGGGCGGCGGAAGCATCGCGGTCGGCACTACTGGGGCGTCATTGACCTTGAGCGCCGGCTCGACCCTTGCGCTGACCGCGCTTGATGCCGATGCCACCGATACGCTGACCTTGAACGGGGCAGGAGGCACCACGCTTTCGGTGGGCGGCGCGACGTTCGCGACCCTGGACTTTGAGTTGGGAAGCAACGGATCCAATGAGTTAATCATCAACAATGGCACGACCACCTTCGGCGCCCAGGGCGGGAAGATCGCGGTCAGCGACTTGGATGCCAATGTGCCGTTGGGGAGTTATACGCTGATCAGCGATCCGAATGGCGGAATCAGCACCGGCACGAGCGTCGGCTCGGACTTCTCGCTGGCGACTACGTCGATCCTGGTGAACGGCACCACTTATGTGCTGAGCCTTGGGGGATCGACTACGACCTTGACGCTGACGGTCTCCGCCGCCTCGTTGAATTACTATTTCACAGGGGGAAGCACCAGCAGTTGGAACAATATCGCCGGCAACTTTGCCACCGATAACACGGGGCTGACGCCCCAGAGCGGCAGCCTCGGCAGCACCAGCAATGTCTTCCTGACCGCGGACACCGCGACCAGCAATTACACCACCGAAACCGTGGACGGGAACACGACGATCAACAGCCTGACCTTCACGGGCACGGACAGTGCGGTCGGTAATACCCCTGCCGCTACGGCCGGGATCACGCTGATTAGCGGCACGGCGACCGCGCCCCTGGTGATTGAGGCCGCCAACGCGTTTTCCGATACCAACGGCAAGACTTACTCGAACACGGGTGTGGTGGTGCAGGTTGGCTCAGCCGCGCAGATCATCGGCGCGAATATCGACCTGGGCCAGACGCAGACGTGGGAAATCGACGGGACTCAACTGACGGTGAACGGGGCGATCGCGGATGCCCCGAGCACGACGCTCGACGGCCTTGTCAAGATCGGCACCGGTACCCTGGTCCTTGGCGGCGCCAACACTTACGATGGTGGCACCACCATCAACGTTGGCACTGTGAAATTGGCGAGCGGGGGCTCGCTCGCCTCCACGGGGGCATTGACCGTGCAGGGGATGGGCACGTTCGACCTCGGGGGCAATAACCAGTCCATCGGTGTCCTCTCGGATGGGAGTGTCAATACGGGGACGATTACGAGCTCCTCGGGCACGCCGACGCTGACGATCGCCAGCGGCGCGTTCAGCGGCACGATCAGTGGAAGCCTGGCCCTGACGGAGAATGGCAGCTCCACGCTGACCCTCTCCGGCGCCAATAGCTATACTGGGCTGACCACGGTGAGCAGCGGCACGCTGATTGTCTCCACGAATTCCGCCTTGGGCAGTTCCAGTTCCAGCACGGGCGGCCTCTCCCTCGCGGCAAGCGGTGCGACCGCGAAGTTTACCAGCGCTACGCCTTCGATAGCGTCCCTCTCGGGGGTCACGGGCAGCAGCCTGGTGCTGGGCAGTGCCTTGGGCTCGGGAACGGCGACGACGCTGACGGTCACCGGGGCTGGGGCCGGGAGCTGGACGACCTTTGCCGGCGTGATCAGCAATGCCAGCACCACCGGCTACGGGAATCTGACCTTAAGCGGGGGCTCGCTCACGTTGGGTGCCGCAAACACTTTCACCGGCACCACGTTAATCTCCGGCGGGACGTTGACGATCGGCACGCCCCTTGCGCTGCAGTCCAGCACTGTGAACCTGGGCGGCGGCACGCTCAGCTTTGGCTCGCAAACGACGGCAACCTTCGGCGGATTGACCGGTTCAGGGAATCTCTCGCTGGGCACGGTCGCACTGACCCTCGGAGGCAACAATACGACCAATACCTACTCCGGCTCCCTGACGGGCAGCAGCTCCGTTTCGGTGCTCGGGACCGGTGCGCAGACCTGGAGCAACTATAATGGTACCGGCTCGCTTACCGTGGGCGTCGCGACTGTGGGCGGCGGTTCCAATCCGACGCTGACGATCAGCGGCGGAACCTATGGCGCTGCAGGAGCCACCCTGACCATCGCCCAGGCTGGCGGGATGGTCTTGGACATAAACGGCGGCACGGCCACGTTTGGAACCGTTAATATAGCAACGTTAGGCGGCGAATCCTACGCGGAAATGGAGATCACCGGGGGTAGCACCAATTTCACGACTGTGAATTTTGGGAGCACGGGCAATACCGCGGGTGAATTGCTTATCAACAACCCGGGCGCCGGGACAGAGGCATTGGGCAATGTGATCCTGAACCGGGACAATGGTGGCGCCGGCACGGGCTTGATTATCGAATCGGGAACTGTGACGGCGACCTCCGTGACACTTGCGGAGAATGCCCATTCGGCCGACCTGGCCATTTCGGGCGGCAGTCTCACCATCGGGACTTCGGCCTCGACAGGTGCCTTCAAGGTCGGGACTACGGGCAATCCGAACAACCTGACAGTGACCGGCGGGTCACTGACGTACCTGGGTACGGACGGGCTTTTGATGTCGCCGGGCGCGAGTACAACGAGCGCTGCCTCTTTCACCGGCGCCACCACGGATGTGACGCTGACGGGCGTCACGCTGAACTCCGGAAATTCCGCCGGGGCCTCTTCCACTCTCACGGTCGGCAGCGGTGCCACGCTTTACCTGGGCAGCGTCGGCCTGGTGGAGAACCCTGGTACAACCGTCACCTCGTCCTTCGGTACCGTCACCATTGGAGCCTTTGCGTCCTGGAGTTCCACGGCGCTCATTAGCCTCACCGGCACCACGACCTTCCAGGCCGCGGACGCTTCCTCCGTGGCGCATAATATCACCCTGAACGGCGCCCTTACGGGCACGGGCGGCCTGAAAGCAACGGGCGGGGGCGTTCTCGCCCTTACCGCCTTGAGCAGCTACGGGGGCACCACGACCGTCAATAGCGGCGGCACCCTCATCGTTAGCGGCACGCTCAGCGGCACCAGCTCCGTCGCAAATAACGGCAACCTTGAGGTTGACGGGGCCGTCAATGGTGCCGCCACGGTGGCACTGACGACTGGGGCGATACTCAGCGGCACCGGCTCAGTGGGTACCATCACCACCGCGGGGGGAACGGTCGCGCCCGGACTCAGTTCCGTCAGCCCTGTGGCAGCCGGCACGCTGACGGCTAGCGGCAGCGTCACGCTCGATCCCACATCGACCTTTTCCATCCGGTTGGGCGTCCAATCCGAAGCTGACAGCGACGCGCTCGCCGTGGGCGGCACCATCACCCTCGATGACGCATCGCTGCTCGTGAACGTGGGCCCCACGGTGAATGATCCCTTGCTGGCCGATATTGGCGATCTCTACGTCATCATCAATGGCGGCGCCGGTGGAACCGGCGGCAGCGGGTTGGGCGGCATCACGGATGTCTTTGGCAACGTCGATGCCTCTGGCGCAATCCCAACCTTGACCGAGAACGGATACGTCTTCGATGTCCTCTATGGCGTAACCCCTACCGGCGGGAACAACTACACGACCGGCGGTAACGATGTGGCCCTGCAACTGGTCGCCGTCCCAGAGCCCGGCACCTGGGCCTCGCTCCTCGGCGGCCTCGGCACGCTCATCGTCTGGCAGCGCTCCCGCCGCCGCAGGGCTTAACCAAACTTCGAGCCACTTTCCAGCACCGACGGGGGTCGGGATCTGGGAAGTAAAAATCGCCGCGGTGTCCTATGACACCGCGGCGAGTTTTTTCTAAGGGGGCGAGGATGGAGTGGTCCGTGCTTCGCGGATTGGTCAGGGGGTAATCCCATGGGTCCCGGCCCGCAATTCCAGCTTGTTCCTGGCTGGCCTCGCAGAGGGGTTGTGGAGGGGGCGCTTGCGCAAAACGGTCCATCCTTGACGCGGAAAGGCCCTTGGTCGTGAAGCAAAGAATAAGCGA
>Ga0302320_10025342_pt1 | contig 11536 bp, 6 predicted proteins | sample Bog_T0_3_FD_202130 | JGI IMG/M metagenome (GOLD analysis project Ga0302320, IMG submission 202130) | Peat permafrost microbial communities from Stordalen Mire near Abisko, Sweden - Bog_T0_3 | ecosystem: Environmental > Terrestrial > Soil > Wetlands > Peat | place: Sweden: Abisko, Stordalen Mire... | reverse complement strand
CGGCTGAGCTGCTACGTCTTAGTTTACGGAGATACCCACTCACCCTTCATTCAATATCGCCCGCAGCGTATTAAGCAAGTTTCCCGCCGAGTAAGGTTTTGTCAGGAAGTGTTTGACGCCCGCCTCGGAGGCTTTGGCCACAGCAGTTGCATTATGACCGCTCGCCGCGATGATTTTGATCGCCGGATCGATGCGCATGAGCACACGGATCGTAGTCGAGCCGTCCATCACCGGCATCGCCATATCGGTAAGGACCACGGCAATTTCATTCCTGTGTCGGACGTAAACGTCCACCGCATCCGCTCCATTCGCTGCGCTCAAAACCCGGTAGCCGAATGCCTCTAATGTCTTGCTGGTGATAATAACGATGGGGGCTTCGTCATCGACCACCAAAACCGTCTCGCCGTTTCCTCGTGGAAGGCTGAACTCTCCTGACTGTTCCTTCCTCGCTTCGGAGGAACTTTTCATCGCGGGCAGGTACACTTTGAACGTTGCCCCTCTGCCCGGCTCGCTGTAAACATTGATGAATCCCCCATGGCTCTTCACGATGCCCATCACCGTTGACAGGCCCAGACCGGTGCCCTTGCTAAGTTCCTTGGTGGTGAAGAAAGGCTCGAAAATTTTATCGAGAATGCCCTTTGGCACGCCCATTCCCGAATCCGTCACGCTGATATTGACGTAACGCCCGGCTTTGGCCTGGATATTCGTCGCGGCATACTGTTCATCCACTACGAAATTCTCGACGCCAACGGTTAACCTGCCGCCGCTCGGCATGGCGTCCCTGGCATTCACGCAAAGGTTCAGAAGAATCTGCTGCACCTGCGTGGGATCGCCCAAAATCGTCCAAATATCGTTGGGAACGAAAATATGCAACCGAATGTCTTTCGGGAAGGTATTCTGGATAATGCTTTCAAGGTCTTTCAACAAGTGTTTGGGCTGAACCTCGACTCTTTCACCTTCCACGCCGCGGGCAAAGAATAGAACCTGTCGCACAATATCCGCGCCCCGTTGCGCGCTTACTTTGATCGTATCCAGAATCTCCGTGGCCGCAGGACTCGGTGACTCCATCTTAAGGCTGTCAATGGACATCATGATCGGCGCGAGAATGTTGTTCAAATCATGCGCGATACCCCCGGCCAATGTGCCGATGCTATCCATCCGCTGCGACCGGATGACCTGCGCTTCGAACTTTTTCTTCTCCGTGATGTCGGTAATGATCGCGAGGATCGACTTCGGATGGCCTTCGTTGTCTCGAATAAGCGTACTGCGCGCTTCGCTCGTGATCTCGCGTCGGTCCTTGGTGAGGTGCTGGAGTTCGCCGTGCCACACGCCTTGGCTGATCGTCAGTCGGTTGACTTCTGCCAGTTGTTTGGGATCGCTGTGAAGAACTTCCAAAACGCTTCGGCCAATCACTTCCTCGCGCGCCCACCCGTATATCCGCTCGGCTGCCCCATTCCAAAATAGAAGCGTTCCTTGGAGGTCGCGAACCATGATCGCATCACTTGCCAGGTCCAAAAAGGCCGCTTGTTCCGCGATTTTCACTTCGGACCGTTTCCGCTCGGTGATGTCGCGCGCCGTTTTCGACACGCCCACCGCCTTGCCGGTGGCATCCTTGATCGGTGATGCCGTGATCGAGACATCGATCAGCCTTCCGTTCTTCGTCTTGCGAAGCGTCTCAAAATGTTCAACGCTTTCCCCGGACCTGATTTTCTCAAGAATTTGATTCTCCTCATCCTGCCGGTCGTCCGGAATGAGCCGCGTAATGGAAGCGCCCACCATCTCAACGGCAGCATAGCCGAAAATCTTTTCCGCCCCTTTATTCCAACTGGTGATGATGCTGTTCAAATCCTTGCCGATGATTGCGTCGTCCGACGATAGCACGATTGCGGCAAGTTGCGCCTGCGCCTGATCCGCCCGCTTGCGCGCGCTGATATCGCGAATGTTACACTGAATCACCTTGTGCGCGCCCGCCAAATAAACATTGCTGACGAACTCCACCTCGATCCGACGCCCGGTACTGGTTTCCAGCGCCATGTCATCGTAGCGGACATATTCCTTCTGCTGCAATTCCGCGAAGTTGTCTTGGTTGGCAATAATATCTTTGAAAAATCCCAGCTCCCAGACCTTCTTCCCCAGGAACGCCTCATGCGAGAAACCCAACAACTCGATCAAAAACGGATTCACATCCACAATCATCCCCGTCTCCGCATCAAGGATCAAAATTCCATCCTTCGCCGCCTCAAAGAGCCGACGATAACTTAGTTCGGAGGCGCGGAATGCTTGAGCCATCGCAATCTCGTTGCCCGCGGGGTTTCCCTTTTGATCATCGGTACTCATGACGCGATCACCTCTCTTCCAAACCACACCGCTTAATTACCCTAAATAGAATCGAATGTACATGGGGTGTTTACCCCATTGCGCCAGTCGAACATTTCGGCGTTCACTAGTCCTCCTCAGCCCTCCGCGCGAAACCTGTCTTCCCGTAAAAAAAAGAAAACTTTTTAGGCAACGCAGCCGTTCCAAGCTTTGCAAGGCTAACGCCTTTCCCAAATCCGTGGCACAATACCCGGATGAAAGTGCAGCCCAATCCCGAAAAAGCCAACCAACCCGCGCAAACCACCGCGCCCGCCGCGCCTTCGCTTCCATCGCTTAAAAACGCTTCGTCGTCTTCGTCGACTAAAATTGCAGCACTTTCAACCCGTTTAGACGATTTAAGCCACCAAGCCCAAATTGACCACCCAGCCCACCCAAGCGCCAACCGTTCTGGCTTGCCGCTCATGCCCCCCTCGGAGAAACTTCCCGCCGTGCACGATATTGCCTCCGCCGCGCCCGCCGCCGCGACCGAACTCCCCCGACTCCAGGTCCGGGCCAAGTTCTTCTTTGAAGGCGAAAACAAGTTCTACCTCCAAGGCGTCACCTACGGCCCCTTCCGCCCCGCCACCGAGAGCGGCCCCAACCTCCCTTCGCCCGAAAAAGTCGCCGTCGACTTCGGCCTCATGCGCGACCTCGGCATCAACGTCCTCCGCGTCTACCACACCCCGCCCCGCTGGTTCCTCGACCTCGCCCAAGCCCACCGCCTCCGCGTCATGGTCACCATCCCCTGGCACAAGCGCGTCCTCTTCCTTGACGACCGCGAAGCCGTCGACGCCATCCGCCAGAATGTCGCCAAGGCCGCGCAGGCCAACGCCGGCCATCCCGCCATGCTCGGCTTCTTCATCGACAACGAAATCCCGCCCGACCTCGTCCGCTGGTACGGCGCGCGCCGTATGGAGGAATTCCTCAACTCCCTCGTCCGCATCGTCAAAAAGAACGATCCCCTCGCCCTCGCCGCCTACGCCAATTTTCCCCCCACCGAATATCTCCTCCCCAGCGAAGTCGATTTCTACAGCTACAACGTCTACCTTCATCGCCGCAAGGACCTCGTCGGCTACCTCGGCCGCCTGCAAAATCTCGCCGGCGACAAGCCCCTCATCCTCAGCGAATTTGGCATGGACACCATCCGCCATCCGCAGGAAGAACAGGCCCACCTGCTCGCCGAGCACGTCACCACCGTTTTCGAAAACGGCCTCGCCGGCACCTTCATCTTTTCCTGGACCGACGAATGGTTTACCGACGGCGTCGACGTCACCGACTGGGCCTTCGGCATCGTTACGGCGGAGCGCCAACCGAAGCTGAGTTATAGCGCGCTGCAACCGATGCTCAAACAACCGGAGCGCCCGCTCTACGAACGCTTCGTCCCCGCGGTCGCATTCCCGAAGGTCTCCGTCGTCGTCTGTTCCTACAACGGCGCGCGGACTTTGCGCGATTGCATGAAATCGCTCGGGCAACTCCACTATCCCGATTACGAAATCATCTTCGTCGACGACGGCTCCAAGGACAACACGCAGGAAATCATGAAGGATTTCCCCACGGTGACGAACATCGTGCAGGTCAACAAGGGCCTCAGCGTCGCGCGCAACGTCGGCATCGCCGCGGCCACCGGCGAAGTAGTCGCCTTCACCGATTCCGACTGCATGGTCGACCGCGACTGGCTCTACTTCCTCGTCAACACCCTGCTCTCCGCCGATTTCGCCGCCGTCGGCGGACCGAATATTTCCCCGCCCGCCACCGACTGGATTCAGGCTACCGTCGGCGCCGCGCCCGGCTCCCCGAGCCACGTGCTCCTCACCGACACCGTCGCCGAACACGTTCCCGGCTGCAACATGGCCTATCACAAATGGGCACTCGAAGAAATCGGCGGCTTCGATCCCGAATACCGCAAGGCCGGCGACGACGTCGACGTCTGCTGGCGCTTGATGCAGCGCGGTTACGTCATCGGCTTCAGCCCCGCCGCCGTCGTCTGGCATTATCGCCGCTTCGAAGTCCGCACCTACTTCAGCCAGCAGAGCGGCTACGGCGAAGCCGAAGCCATGCTCCGTTACAAACACCTGCAGTATTTCGGCCCGACCGGGTCCGCCATCTGGCATGGCAACGTCTACTCGCAGGTGCGCATGGATTCCTTTTTCACGCGCCCCATCATCTACCACGGCATCTTCGGCACCGGGCTTTTCCAGTGCATTTATCCCAAGCGCTATTCGCCCTTCGCCGGACTGCTCAGCAGCCTCGAATGGCTGGCCGTCACCCTCTTCATCTTTTTCCTGTCCATACCGCTCTCGTGGCTTCGGCTGATTCCGCTCGTCATGTTCGGCCTCACGCTCATCGTCGGGCTCGGCTACATGGCCCAAGCGCGGATCGAGACGAAATTCGACAGCATTCCGGCGCGGCTCCTCCTGCTTTACCTCGCCATTGTGCAGCCGTGGCGGCGCGCCTGGGCGCGCTACTTTACCTGGCTGCGCGGCAAACGGACGCCCACCGTGGTCATCGCGACCAAAGAGGACGCGCCTCATCTCACCGTAAGTCTGCGCGCGTCCGGCAGCCTCGCTTTCTGGAGCGAGACCGGCCTGGAACGCTCCCACCTCTTGCACACTACGGAAAAGCTGCTCGACGAGGAAGGCTGGAAATTCTCCCTCGATACTGGCTGGACGAACTGGGACCTGCACGTCTTCGCCAGCCGCTGGTGGAATCTGCGCCTGCGCTCGATGAGCGAAATCTATCCGCGCGGACGCCGCCTGACCCGCGTCGGGAATTTTCTCAACATCAGCACCTTCTCCTCGCTCGTCGGCGGCCTTCTCCTCACCTTCACGCTCGTCACGTTGCTTACCCTTCCCAGCAACGCCTCGCGCCCCGTCATCTCGTTTTATCTGCTAGGCGCGGTTTCGTTTCTGGCCTTGATCTGGTTCATTCACGGCTTGCGGCTTCGCCATCGCCTGGCCGAACTCGTCGAAGTCGCCGCCATCCGCGCCGGCCTGCAGCCGCTGGGAAAAGCTACCAAAGGCGCTAAAGATTAATGCGCTTCTACTCCGCTGCTTGAGGCGGAGCGGGCGGGAGCAGCGGAGGGTGCAACGGCGGCTGGGTCAACTTGGTTCCTCCAGTTTTCACCGCCAGCGCTACCTTGGCCTTGTCCTCATCGATCAGCGCTTGGATCGCCGCGCGCACGTCGGCGTCCAGTTTCGTCATGTCCGTGATTTTATCCCAGTGCTGGATCTCGCGGCCATCCACTCCGAAGAGAATGCCGCGCAGGTCATCCGAACCACTCGTCCAGCCCAATTGCGGGCAGATCGTGCCGGAAAAATCGGCGATGACGTAGGACGACTTGCGCGGGTTGCCCTTGTTGCCGTTCTTTAGATAGTAAGGTTTCTGCTCGATGGCTTCCTTATCCAGATTCGACCGCATTTGCGAGAGCACAATTGAAGGCGCCCAGGTCGCAATGGAATCGCGCAAATCGACCACCACGACCAATTGAAAATCGGGCCGGCCCTGGAAAGGGTAAAGTGCTTTGCCCGCCGCGCGCGCCGCATCCTGGGAATCCTCGCTCGTTCCCAACAGGACGGTGATGACCCCGGGCCGATTGATCAAAATGGAATGGTTATCGGCATCCACGGCCTTGAATTTGTGAAGTGCCGTCGCGACCATCGACTCAGCCGGATGGGTCGCCTGCGCCGGGGATGCATTCGTCTGGGCCTGCGTTGGCAAAGCAATTGCGCACGCCGCCGCCATAACCACAGCGAGCAAGGCAGAGGTTGGGTTAGGCCGCTTTGTCATGCACCTTCTCCAAAACATATCCGCGTAGATACTCGGTTTCCGGCACGTTGACGAGTACGGGATGATCTGAACTTTGACTCAACCGTTCACGAAGACGCAAGGTCGCGCCCGTTTCCGACGAAGCCCGCTGCAATAATTCGTCCCAATCCGCAGCAGTGACGTGATGTGAACAGGAAAAAGTCGCGAGAATTCCGCCGCGCGTCAGCAATCGAATCGCGCGCAGGTGCAGCTCGTGATAGCCGCGCAAAGCCGATTCCTTATTGCCCTTGCTCTTGGTGAAGGAGGGCGGATCGAGCACGATCAGGTCGAAGGTTTCCCGCTGTTGTTCGTAGTGGCGCAGCAAGTCGAAGACATTCGCCTGCATCCATTCCACATCGAGATGTTCCGCCTTGGCCGTGGCCTCGGCGTGACGAAGCGCCTCGCTCGATTGGTCTACGGCGCGGCATGAAACTGCGCCGGCCTTGCGCGCGGTGAGAGCGAACGCGCCCTGGTTGGTGAAGCAGTCGAGCACACGCCGGCCCGCGGCATAGGCGGCAACGGCAGCGTAATTTTCCGCCTGGTCGAGGTAAAAGCCCGTCTTCTGTCCGGACCAAAGATCGAGTTCGTAATGGATTCCGGCGATGCACACGAGCGTTGGCGATTCATACGACCCGTGAAGCACGGTACGCTCCAGCGGCAGGCCCTCCAACTGGCGCACCGGCGCATCATTGCGGGCGAGGAGCACGCGGCAGCCGGTTTTCTGCAGCAGAAGATCGGCAATGGCCGTCTCGCGTTTGGACATCGCGAGGGTCAGCGTTTGCAACACGAGGACATCATCATATCGGTCCACTATGAGGCCCGGCAGTTGATCCGATTCCGACCAGACCATGCGGCGCGCCATGCCCGCATTCGTCTTCGTTTTCTCCCCTAATGATTCGCGATAGGCCATAGCTTCGTCGAGCCTCCGGCCCAGCAGTCGCGCATCGAGCGGAATCAATTCCTGCGCATAACGGCGCGCCACTATTTGGGAGCGGCTGTTGTAAATCGCGCTGCCAAGGCACTCGCCCTTGGGCGAACGTAATTCGACCGTGCCGCCATCCTCCGGCTGCCCTTCGAGCCGCTCCACTTCGCTGGCAAAGACCCAGGGATGCCCGGAGAGAATGCGATGACGCACTCCCTTCTTCAGGAAAAGTCGGGCGGGATGCGTCATCTCTACTTGGCGCCCCAGCCGAACAGGACGACGGGGACGGTGCGAAAAAGGATCTCAATATCGAGCCAGAGGCTCCAGCGGTCGATGTACTCCAGGTCGAGCCGCACCCAGTCTTTGAAGTCGGTGATCTGGTTGCGCCCGCGCACCTGCCAGAGACAGGTCAATCCCGGGCGCACGCTCATGCGTCGACGCTGGCTGAGGTCGCCAAAATTAGCCGTTTCATAAAGCGGCAGCGGACGCGGCCCGACCATGCTCATCTCGCCGCGCAGGACGTTCCAGAGCTGGGGTAATTCATCCAGGCTCGTTTTCCGCAGCCATCGACCCAGGGGCGTGACCCTGGGATCGTTTTTGACCTTGAACACCGGCCCAGACATTTCATTCATGCTTTCCAGTTCCGCGCGCGCCTGCTCCGCGTTGGTCACCATGCTACGGAATTTATACATGCGGAAAGGCCGTCCGTGAAGGCCACTGCGATTTTGCCAGAAGATAACCGGGCCCGGTGATGTCCAACGCACGAGCATGGCGATGCCCACGATGACTGGCGATGTCAGCAGCAAAAGCGCAAAAGACCCCATGACGTCGAGGACTCGCTTCGCTACCAAACCCCAGGAAATGGTCGGCGTCGTGCGGTAAATCAGCAACGGATTCCCCGCGAATTGATCAAATTGCACCCGCGTAAAAAGCGTTTGGAAAAAATCAGCGGAAATCCACGCCTCGATGCCCTCGGCTTCGCAAGCCAGCAACGCCTCACGTATCTGCGGCATGAGTTTCTCCTCCAGGCTGAAAACGACAATATCGACCGCCTCTTCGTGCAGCGTTTCGACAAAGTCGTTCAGGCCGTCAGCACGCAGATCGAATTCCGCCTTGATCTCGAAATTCCGGCCTTGCTGCGCGACGAATCGCCTCCTCCAGACTTCGCAGTCCGCCCTCGTGCCGCAAAGCAGGATATACTGCCGGAGATGCGCTCGAGCGCCGCGTTGCCTCAGCCAAAGACGAAAACAAACCGCTCGAAACATGAGCACTCCAACGGCGATCAGAAAGAAAAGGGCGAGAGCCGTACGGCTGATCGTCGCCTGGGGAATGCGAACAACCACCACGCAGGTGAAGATGGCCACCAGTACCAGAAAAAGCGCCCATGCCACCTGCCCCATCAACTTTAACCAGTTAACCTGCGGCTGGGTCTGATAAAAGCCCATGTACTCCAGCGCGAGCGGGCCCAGGGGGAGAGCCAGCGCAATCATCCAGTAGCAATTGGCGAACTGCGGCTCCAAAGGATAGTCGTCAAACCAGACGACTCGTGTCAAAATATAGAAACGCAAGGCATGGGCCAGCCAGAGAGAACAGCCGATGATGATGGCATCGGCCAACTGAAGTATCTGCTGATAAAAATTGTGCTGACGGGACAACATGGAGAAAAATGACGGTTGGATGTCCTCAACTCAAATAGTGCCGACGAAGATTTAAGCCGACTATCTAAGAGTTTTTTACGCACCATGTCCATCGAAACGGGGCGCAAGCATTGCTGGCCGGTAATCAAACGAAATCATCGAAGAACGAGCCGGATTCCTGCGTCGGAGGGGCAACACCTTTCCTAGAGGCTGAGCAAATACCACGTTTCCGGCCCCCGGTGCGCGGTCAGGACAATGTTTTTTTCCTTCACAACGGAGGCCGACCATTTGGCCGCCAGCGCGGTTGCGGTCGTTTGATAACGGTAGTCGAGGGCATCCTGGCCAACCACGACAAAACGAATCCCCTCTGCCTTTACTTTTTCCGCCGAATCGTCCGGCGTTACCTCAATGACTTTTTTCGATCCAAAAGGACGCCATAAAGAAGCCGCGGGATCGTTGCCTCTTTGCAAAAAACCGACGACGCGCTCGCTCGCCGGAAGGGTATCGGCGAATTCCTTGAACGCCTCCGCACGCCCGGCGTAGACCTGATAGACTTGATTGTATCGCTCGATGAGCCCAGCCGGCGCATGACATTTGCTCATGAGATCAGCGACGCTTTCCACCGGGAATAGCGGTCGCGCCGGGCTCAGGATAACCAAGGGAAACGCGCTTAACATCACAACCACCCCGACCCAATCGAAGATGCGGCGACGAACACTCCGTCCGTCGAGTGAGACCAGTACCAAAACGCACGCGATCAGCAACGGGTAGTAGGCCGCGATCAGCCGGGAAGTCGCCTCGCTGCCCATTTTACCCAGATAGGCCAGCCACGCGATCAGGGCGCCGGCGAGTACGGCCACAGCCTGCCGACTGCGGATCACGACTAGGCTGGGATCCGACATACGTTCGCGGATGCCGACGAGAATAAAGAGGCCCGCGAAGAAAACAATGCCAAGGCCCACTCCGGCCTCTTCTTCGATTTGCAACTCTCCCCAGTGCAAACCGAGCCTCGGAAAATCGCGGAGCAAATCGGCCTTCAAATCGGCGGGTAATAGAGGTCTCCAGTCAACGGAACCAGGAAAAACAGGCGGCTCCAGATTGTCGTTCGCCATCTGCAGCAAATTGCCCGCGACGCCCATCATCGGGTTGGCCAGCTTCATCTTTCCCGTGTTGTGCGGATCGCCGGCAAAATCGCCGGTGTAATGGATATTGAGCAGCGCCGTCGGCAGGAAGGAGGCCGGGGCGGCGAAGCAAAAGATCAGCGCGAGGAACGCGGGCCGAACTTTGGCCAAAACGTCTTTTCCATGAAACAGGAAGAGAATCAGCCAGGGCAATGCCAGCGGAAGATTCGACGCTTTCACCCCGGTCATCAAGGCAATCGCCAGGCACGAGATAAGCAGGTTTTTTGACGGTGCGGACCCTTGGGCCTTAAACAGGTAGAAAAGTGCGGCGAGAAGATAAACCGCCGCGATCGAGTCGTTACCTGCGCTGGCCGCCTGGAGGATGTAGCAATAGCCGCACGGGAAAATCCACATCCACCACCAACTGATCCTCCGGCTGACACCGAGGCGGGAGAAGACGGCAAAGACAAGTCCCGGCAGAAAAAGATACGAGACAAAATTGATCAGGAAAAAAAGCCGGTCGGTTTTGAAGAGGACGAGCGGCGGCACCATGAGCCACTCAAACCCCGTCCCGCTATAATTCATCCGGTCGTTGACCGTCGAAATCCAGCTCCAGCCCCGATCCGCGCTCCAGTTGAGCACCCGGCTGAACCGGTACGTCAGATAGTCGTAGTTGTTCGGGGCATAGGCGAGGCCTCCCACAAAAGCGAGAATCGCCAGCAGCAACCAGAGCTTGGGCACAAAAAAACGCGACCGAAATATCCTCTGCATCGGCTGAACGTGCGAGACCTGAAAGTGGGATCGAAACACGATCACGCCACCGGCAAAAAGGAGATACGAACAAACGATTCCCGCAGGATTCAATTCGCTCAGGTAGGACAGAACCCATCCCGACAGCGACGACCACGCCGAAAAAACAATCCACAGGGCCAGCCAATCCAGGGACGGCCTCTTTCTTTCGTAAGCCATGGCGTCTTCGGAAAGCGAGCTGATTTCGATGAAATTCCGCGCCGGGGCCATTTTGCGACGGGACCGGCTCCGTCACGCAAAAAAATTGTATTTGAGGATCGCCTTCAGCGCGCTGACGCCGTCACGCCAGCCAATTTTTTTGCCCTCTTCATAAGTGCGTCCGTAATACGAGACCGCAACCTCAAAGATACGCAGTCTCGGTTTGAAACGGGCCAGTTTGGCGGTGACCTCGGGCTCAAAGCCAAACCGGTTCTCCACCAGGGTTAGCTTTTGAATCACCTCGCGGCGGAACGCCTTGAATCCCGTCTCCATGTCGGTCAGGTTCAAATTGGTCGCCATGTTGGACAGAAGCGTCAGAACATAATTTCCGACCGAATGCCAATAGTAGAGGACGCGATGCGCCTCGGCACCAAGAAAGCGCGATCCGTAAACCACGTCGGCCTTGCCGTTCAAAATCGGTTTGAGCAGGATTCCATACTCCGACGGATCATACTCGAGGTCGGCATCCTGAACGATCACGATTTCCCCGCGCGCCTCCCTGAAACCGGTGCGCAATGCCGCGCCCTTGCCTTGATTCACCTCGTGGCTGAACAAGCGGATCCGCTCGTCACCCGTCGCGATTTGGCGCAACACCTCCAGTGTATTGTCCTTCGAGCAATCGTTGACAATGATCAACTCCTGCACCGGGGGCTGGCTCAGGACCCGCTGAATAATTTCGGCCACGGTGG
>Ga0302320_10025341_pt1 | contig 11536 bp, 8 predicted proteins | sample Bog_T0_3_FD_202130 | JGI IMG/M metagenome (GOLD analysis project Ga0302320, IMG submission 202130) | Peat permafrost microbial communities from Stordalen Mire near Abisko, Sweden - Bog_T0_3 | ecosystem: Environmental > Terrestrial > Soil > Wetlands > Peat | place: Sweden: Abisko, Stordalen Mire... | reverse complement strand
AGCTGATGCTCCAACCCGGAAAGCTGGACCGTCAACAAGCACCTGATGTATGCGGAAAACTTGTGCAAGCAGGACAAGGGCTGCCGGGCATGCAGGGATGCATGCCCGCGCGGCTCGATCCACCAGGACGCGGATGGCCGGTATCGCATCGACCAGGCCATCTGCCAGGCCTGCCAGACGTTCGATTGCGTCGACAGCTGCCCGAACGGGGTCTACAAGCAGTGCGTCAAGGACTACACCGTGGACGAGCTGGTCAAGATCCTGCGGCGGGACTTCAACAACTGGGGACCCGAGGGCGGCGTCACCTTCACCGGCGGCGATCCGTTGGTACAGCACGAGTTCCTGCTGGAAGTCCTGAAGCGTTGCCGGGCCTTGCAGATCCACACCGCCATCGAGACGTCCGCCTGCGCCGGCCGCGACATTTTTCTCGAAGTGATGCAGTACGTCAACTTCGCTTTCATCGACATCAAGCACTTGGACACCGGACGCCACCGGCAGGAGACGGGTGTCGGCAACGAGCTGATCCTGTCCAACATCGCGGCGCTCATGGGCTCCGGCTGGAACGGTCGGCTGGTCCTGCGCCAGCCGACCATCGGCGGCTTCAACGCCGGCGAGCAGGACGCGCAGCAGGTCATCGATTTCATGAACGCCCATGGGCTTTACGAGATCAACCTCCTGAAGTTCCACCCCCTGGGGGAGACCAAGTGGAACCAGCTGGGCAGGGCCTATCCCCATCCCGGCAGGAAGACCCTGGGGCCGGAGCACATGGAGCGCAACCAGCAACTGTATCTCAGGAACAACATCGCCTGCTACATCGGTGACCATACGCCGTTCTGACGGCGATACCTCCACCCCAGGGCTCGCATTCCCTTTCCCATGGAGAAGTCCTTTATGGTTTAATAATTAAACTAAAAATGGACTGAAGATGCACAGGTTCCTCAGGATCGCATCAGGGGTGCTGCTGGTCTGCGCGACCGGATGGCCTTCGCATGGCAGCGACCTCCCAGCCTGGCGGGATGCGCCAGCCTTCACCACGCCGGCGGCGGATCTCCTGGAGGCTTCGGCCCAGCTGCCGGCGCGTCCCGGCTACGACGGCGCCTACCTTCTGGACGATGTCCAGGTGGTCCTGGACGAGGCGAGCCGGAGGACCACGACCGTCCACTGCATTTTCCGCCTGGACCGTGAAACGGCTTTGGCCGCGCTTGGCAATGCCAGGGCGCCCTGGTCTGACTGGTACGAGGAACGGCCCGTCATCCGGGCACGGGTGATCACCGCCGACGGGATGGAGCACCCGCTCGATCCGGCGACGATCGGGGTGTTCCAGGCCCAGGTGCGGTCTCCCGAACTGCTCACCGACCGCAAGGAACTGCGCGCGCCGCTGCCGGCCCTGGCTCGGGGCGCCGTGGCGGAAGTGGAGGTGGTGGTCAGGGAATTCCGCCCCTTCTCCAGCTCCGGGACCCGGGACAATTACAATTTCGTGTCCGTGCTCCCCGCCCAGCACATGCGGTTCTCCCTGGATGCGCCCGGGGCGGCGGCCGTGCATTGGCTGGCCCAGGGCCTCAAGGACCAGGAGGTCAGCCGCGCCTCGGAAGCAGGCCGGGCGCGCTACCGCGTGGAGACGGGACCGGTCCTGCCCCTGAAACCCCAGGAGCGGCTCCAGGCCTACGATCAGGAGGAACCGCCCTTCATCGTCTACAGCACCGTTCCCTCCTGGAACGCGGTGGCCCGGGAATACCTCGCCATCGTCGAGACCCAGATCAAGGGAACCGAACTGCCGGCATGGGCCCAGCCCGCGAAGGGGAAGGGCGAGGACCGGGCCGCGATCGTCGATCACCTGGTCAGGGATCTCAGGCGGAACGTGCGCTATACCGGGCTGGAATTCGGCGAGGCCTCGATCGTGCCCAGGCCGCCGGCGGAGGTGCTGAAGCGCGGTTACGGAGACTGCAAGGACCAGGCCTGCCTGCTGGTGGCCCTGCTCCGGGGGCGGGGCATCGAGGCTCAGGTGGCCCTCATGCGGGCTGGAATCCTCCAACCCTTCAAGGAGGAAATGCCCGGCTTGGTGGTGTTCAACCATGCCATCGTCGTCCTGCCCGGGAAACATCCGGTCTGGATTGATCCGAGCGCCCGGTACGCCCGCGCAGGCACCCTGCCGGGCCCCGACCAGGGCCGCCAGGCGCTGGTGATCGCCAGGACGACCACGGGCCCGGTGGCCACGCCCCAGGATCCAGCCGCCCAGAATGTCACCCGGCGGTCGTTCGACGTGGTCATGACCGATGCCGGCCTGGCCCAGGTGACCCTGAGCCTGACGGGCTCCGGCCCATCCGAGACGCGCCTGCGCGGCGCGTTCGCCAGCGCTGACCCGGCCCACCTGCCGCCGCACCTGAAGACCGCCCTGGTCCAGGAATGCCTGTCCAGGGAACTCGAGAGCGTGGAATGCCATGATCCGGATGATCTCCTTCACCCCTTTCAATTGACGGCCCGGGCCATGGACTCGAAATTCGCTTCCACCGGGGTCCAGGATGGGTCCGCGGCCTTGAGCCCCTGGCTGCTAGTGACAGATCTCGACACGCTGATCCAGGAACCCAGGGGCGACCCGCAGAACGCCCGCGGCGGAGGAGAAGGCTCGAATGGGCCGAACTACGGAAGCCCGGCCACCCGCAGGACGGATCTTCTGCTGCCGGAAGCCTACGCCATGGAGGGCCGGTGGCTCATCCACCCCCCCGAAGGGTTCGGCCCCAGCCGGTTGCCGGAGCGCCGGACCGTCGCCTTCGGACCCGCCAGCCTGGTCTGCAGCTATGCCTCCACCCCCGCCGGGGCGGTGGAGGTGACCTGCCGGTTCGAATGCGAACGGCTTCGCTGGACGCCTTCCGAAGTCATGGAAGCCCGCCGGGCCCTGGACACGTTCAGGGCGGAGCAGGTTCCCATGGTGAGGTTCCAGCCCAAGGGGATGGCGGACCTGAACGCGGGGCGGCTCCAGGAGGGCCTGGCCGAGTTCCGCAAGGGGGTGGCCGCGAACCCCGGCAAGGCCGCGCCCCTGCTCCGCCTGTCCAGGGCCCAGCTGATGGCCGGACTGGGCGAAAGCGCGCGGGCCTCCGCCCTGAAGGCCACGGAACTGGAACCCGGATCCCCCCGGGCTTTCGAGGGACTCGCGTGGGCCCTGGAAAACGACAGCCTCGGGCGGCCCCACAGCCATGGCTGGGACCGCCCGGCGGCCGTGGCCGCGAACCGCAAGGCCCTGGCCCTGGATCCCCACAGCCGGTCGGCCCGTTGGCAGCTGGCCATGGTGCTCGAACGCGACGCCCTGGGCGGCCGCCTCACGGCCGGGCCGGACCTGGACGAAGCCATCGAGCTGTACCGGGCCCTCCTCGCTGAAGAGAAGAACGAGACCCTCACAGGCAATCTGGCGGCGGCCCTGGCCTACCGGGGCCGGTTCGCCGAGGCCAGGGAACTCCTCTACCCCTTCCGCGGGGCGCCCAAATGGAGCGGCTGGCTGGTGGCCGCGACCGCATGCGCCCAGGGCCTCGAGGAAGCCCTGGCCCAGGCCGACCGGGACATCCCCGACCCTTCCTCCCGCTGGCAGGCGCTCCTGGTCGCCGGTGACCTCTGCGCCCAGTTCCGCCATTTCGTCGAAGCGGCCGGGCTCACGGAGGCGGGGGCCCCCGGTTCCAGGCAGGCGACCCAGACCCGCAACTGGGCCCAGCGTCTGGCCAAGGTCCAGCCCTACAATCCCGGCCGGGTGCCGCCCAGGGATCCCAAGTCGGCGCCCATCCGGTTCCTGGCCCGGATCCTCGACCCCGCCTTCGACCCGGACCAGGTGCGGGCGACGGTGGCCGAGGCCGTCCGCCCGATGCTGGACGAAGCGCAGATGCTGCGGACCCGCCGCAAGTGGCTGGGCGCGCCCCTCTATTCGGGGCTTTCCACCCAGAGCATCCTGGATGTCCTCGCCAGCACCTTGGAGATCACCGCCGATGGCACTGACCAGCGGGGCTACCGGGTCAGGCTGCAGGGCCAGGGCTACCGGCAATCGTGGGCCATCGCCGCCGAGGGCGGCGCCTACCGCCCGGTGCTGAGCTCCGATGACAGCGCTTCCGGGCTCGGGTGGCAGGCCCGCGCGCTGCTTGACCGGGGTGATGCCGTGAAGGCGGCAGCCTGGCTGGACCTGGCCATGGATTTGCTGCCCGACGGGAACCCCAAGGATTCTCTGTCCCGCCCCCCGCTCAAGGTGGTGCGGGCCCAGGCCACGTCCCAGGGCACTGAGGAATTGAGATTGGAGGCCGCCTGCCTGGAAGCCTTCGGCACGGCCGACGCGGCCACGGTGGCACGGCTCGAGGCCGGCTTCCGGAATTCGGCCTCCCGGGCGGTTCGCGGCGCGGCGGGGATGGCCCTGGCCAGCGCGCTGCACCGGAAGGGCGACTGGGCAGCCCTGGCCGAGCATACCCGGGACCTGGCGTCCCAGTTCCCGGGCTACCCCTCGGTGCTGGCCTGGAGGGCGCGAGCCTTGGCCTGCACCCACGGATGGGAGGACCTCCTGCTGCTCGCCGATCATGAGCTGGTCTCCAATCCAGGCCAGGTCGACTGGGTGCTGAAGCAGGTGAAGGCCCTGGCCGGCCTGGGCCGCTACCCGGAGGCGAACCGGTCGATCGCCGGGCTGAAGGCCTCGGGCCGGCTCGGGCCCGGCGAATGGAACGATCTGGCCTGGGCCCAGGTGGAGGCAGGCTGGGTCACCCCCCAGACCCTGGAGTATGCCCGCAACGCCACCCAGGATCCCACGTTCCAGACCCGTGAATCCATGCATACCCTGGCTGCCGTCCTGGCGGAACTGGGCCGGGTGGCCGAGGCCCGGGAGGCCCTCCAGAAGTCCCTGGACCTGGATGGGGCGGATGAGCCCTGGCCCCAGGACTGGTACGTGCTGGGCCGGATCGCCGAGAAGCTCGACGATCCCCAGGCGGCCGAAACGCGCTACGCCCTGGTGCGTGCCACGGCCGCCCATGAGAATCCGGACAAGTCTGCCTGCGCGCTGCTGGCCCAAAGCCGGATCCAGTTCCTGGACCCTGCCGCCCCTGCGGCACCGCAGCTGGTCGCCAGGCCCAGGCCCGAGCCAGGGCCGGTTCCGGAACCGAGCGACCAGGATTGCCGTGCCTTCTACCGGGACCACCCGGACCGGTTCACCACTGGAGGCACGTTCGACTGCCGCTGCATCCTGCTCCGGCTCCCGGACCCGAAGGCGGAGCAGAAGATCGGCAAGATCATGGCTGAGCTCAAAGCGGGCCGTTCCTTCGCAGCCCTGGCCAGGACCTGGTCCGATGACCCGGTCAGCAAAAACCGGGGAGGGCTGTACCAGGACATCCCCCCCGGGCGGTTCCCCAAAGCCTTCGAGGATGCCGTGTTCTCCCAGAAGGTCGGAGCCGTCGGCCGGCCCGTCCAGACCCCCTTCGGCACGTTCCTGATCCTGGTGGAAAAGGTCAGGCCGGGCGTGCTCCAGCCCTACGAGGAGGTCAAGGCCCAGGTGCGGTCGCAGGCCCTGGAGGCCCGGAGCGCACCGTAGTCAGGGATCGATCCTGGTGAAGTATCGCTGGGCATGGTTCTGGATCTTGATGATCACGGCCGATTTCACCGGGTTCCGGTGTTCATCGAAACGGAGCCGGCCGCACAGGGTGGGCAGGTTGGCCGTGCGCAGGGCATCGCGGATGGCGGCGCCGTCCGCCGAGCCGGCCCGCCGCACCGCATCCAGCATGATGTTGACGGCGTCGTAGCCGAGGGCGGCGAGCGCATCGAGGTTGCCCGCGCCGAACTCGGCCCTGTAGTTTCTTATGAACTCGGCCACCTCCGGATGGGGGTCGTCGCTGCAGTAGTGGTTGGTGAAGTAGCAGTTCTCCACGGCTTGCCCACCCACTTCCACCAGCCGCGGGGAATCCCATCCGTCGCCCCCCACGATCGGCCCGATGAAGCCGAGGGCCCGCGCCTGGCGGGCGATGAGCGCGACGTCGTTGTAGTAGTCGGAAACATACAGGACATCCGGGCCCTGGGCCAGGATCCGTCCGAGCTGACCGCGAAAGTCATCCGCACCGGTGTAGTGGGACTCGAACCCGACGATCCTGCCCCCGAGCTGGGAGAACCTGGCCCTGAAGTATTCCGACAGGCCCCTGGTGTAGTCGTTGCCCACATCGAACAGACAGGCCGCCTTCCTGGCATGGAGGTTCTGGTAGCAGAACTGGGCGCCGATGGTGCCCTGCCAGGGATCGATGAAGCAGGCGCGGAAGATGAAGTCCCCCTCAGCCGTGACCTTCGGGTTGGTGGCCGAGAATGCGACCATGGGCACCGAGGCCCGCTGGCACTGGAAGGCGCCGGCCAGGGCGACCTTCGACATGACCGGGCCGACGATGGCCGAGACGTGGTCGCGCTGGATCAGGTCCCGGAAGGCCGTCTGGCCTTCCGAAGCATCGCCCCGGTCATCGCGCACCAGCAGGGTGATCTTCCGGCCGAGCACGCCGCCCTTGCTGTTCCATTCCTTGACGGCCAGTTCAGCGCCCTGTTTCGCCGACTGGCCGAAAGTGGCCGCCTCTCCCGTCATGGGAGCGACCGCGCCCAGCAGGAAGGTGCCCTCCCGTCCCGCGGTGCCGGGGGCTCTTCCGAACAGGCTCCATTCATTCCGTTTCAAGGCGGAGAGAAGGTCCCGGTTGAATTCCGGCGTTTTCCGGGCCACCCACTGGCCGCTGGGAGAACCGTAGAAATCCGCCAAGGCGCTCAATTCATCAGCCGTGAACCGGTTCACCAGGACCCGCTTGGCTTCGGCCTTGAACAGGCCGGAATCCAGGCGGGCCAGGGCCTGGTCTGCGTCGCCCTCGGTGACGATCCCATCCAGGTGGGCGCCGAGCAGGAATGCCTTGATCACCCCATTCCGGGACGGCGAGTCCAGCACTGCGGCCAGGCAGCGGTCCGCCGCCGCTGACCGGTTGGGCTCGGTGTTGGGCAGCGCCGCGGCTGGAACCCAGGCCAGCCCGACGACCACCAGCAGCACGAGCCAGCGGCTGAATTTCAAGGCGCCAGCGCAGAAGCCTGGCAACTTGCGCATGCAACGTTTCACCTTGCCTCCCCGGTTGGCCGCACCTAGATGGATCTGATCACAGCATGATCCCAAGGTGCCGCAAATACAAAGAGACCTCGGCGGGCTTGCCCGGGGATGGGCCGGGCCCGGCTATCCTGGACGGAACAGGAGGGCGCGTCATGACTCGCACCATCGCGGTGATCGCTCCAGGGGCCATGGGCAGCGCCATCGGCCGCCGCCTCGTCGAAAATGGAGCCAGGGTGCTCACCTCGCTGGCCGGGCGCAGCGCCGCCACTCGCGGCCGGGCCCAGGCCGCCGGCATGGTCGACGCGGGGGACGATGAGATCGCCTCGGCCGAGGTCATCCTGTCCATCGTGCCCCCGGCCGAGGCGGCGGCGCTCGCCCAGCGGCTGGCGCCCGCCCTGGCAGGCGCCGGCCGCCGGCCGGTGTTCGTGGACTGCAACGCCCTGGACGTGCGCACCGTCCTGCGCGTGGCCGGGATCATCGGCAGCGGCCCGGCCCGGTTCGTGGACGGCGCCATCATCGGCCAGCCCCCGGTCCCCGGCAAGCCGGGGCCGACCCTCTACCTGGCCGGCGAGCCGGCCGCGGAGCTCGCCTGGCTCCAGGCGTTCGGCCTCCGGGTCAGCATCCTGGACGGCCCGGTAGGCGCCGCTTCCGCGCTCAAGATGTCCTATGCCGGCATCACCAAGGGGCTCACCGGCCTCGCCGCCGCCATGGTGCTGGCCGCGGGCCGGGCCGGCGCCGCCCCGGCGCTGCGCCAGGAGCTCGCCGCCAGCCAGCCCATGCTGTTCAAGCGCTTCACCACCACCCTGCCGGACATGTACCCCAAGGCCTACCGCTGGGCCGCCGAGATGCGGGAGGTCGCGGCCTTCGTGGAGGAGGACAGCCCGGCCGCGAGGATCTATGAGGCCCTGGGCGACTTCTATGAGCGGATTGCGGCTGATGTCCAGCAGGGACACACGGAGATCGATCTCATCGATGCCTTCCTCGACCTTCCCGATTGACGGGCGGGCCCCATCAGGTGCCGGGTTCAAATTCATTTTATCGACCCTGAATTTCTAATTCATTCAGACCTTTGCCGGGAACCCTTGCTTGATGGATGCGCACTCCTGCCATGGAGGTGGGGCATGGGCAAGCCATCCATGGCGAAGGCGGCCCGGGGGTCACCGGCGCTCGCCATGATCCGGCGTTGCACGCTGCTCCTTCACTTGTCACTCATCGCCTTGCCGGCCTGGGCCATCGTCATTCGGGCGGGAGGGGCCCACGCGTCCACGCACGAGGCCGCGGCTACCTCATCCGTGGTCGGGGTGTTCATCGAACACCTCGCACGAAGGTGCGGAACACTGCGAAAAAACCATCGTGGAAGGCGAGATCGCGGGCTTCGGAGCGTCCGGCACCAGCGAAGATCCGCAGCTGGCCGCGCCCGGGCGCCTCCATGGGGGGAGCACCTGCGTGAGCTACGGTGAATGGATGGGAAGGACGGGCTTCCTGCACGGCTCCCGCCTCACGGCGGAGGTACTGAAGGCGGCGGCTGCCAGACGCCTCGGGCGGACCGAGGCCAGCCTGCACCGTTTCGTGCTCCTGGATCGAGAGACCCAAGCCTACGACATCCGGTCCAGTCCTTCCGGGCCAGGGCTCGCCAGGCCCATCCTGCTTCAGCAATCCCATCCGGACCAGGCCATGATCTCCTTCGGCGACAGCGGAGGGCCCCTTTTCTTCAGGGCGGGCGCAACCGGGAAGCTCCATCTGGCAGGCATCTCCAGCACCTTCGAGACCACCTTCCTGGTTGACCAGCCGTGCCGCCCGGCGACGACGCTGAGCCTGGCTTCCAGACTCTGCTCCGTGGAGGTGTGGGAGCCCGTCATGGGCCACCTGGCCTGGATCAGGGGCATCCAGGAGCGGGCCCAGGGGACGCATGCCCGCACCCTCGAACTGGGCTCGGCCCGCGCCGCGGATTGGCCCCCGGTGACCTTTGTCAAAACACCAGAGGGGTGAACTTCCCCATCCTTTACATGGGATGGTCAGGCCCATGCTCATGCTCGTGCTCGTGCTCGTGCTCGAAGCCATGGCCCCCCTCGTCTCCACCCCGATGTTCCCGTTCGGGGACGATGCATGCGACGGTCGCGCCGAGGACGGCCAAGGCCAGGAGGGTCGCGATACAGGTGTGGAAGTTGAATCGGTGGTTCATGGAAGCTCCTTGGGGTGTTGGAACGGGATCGACCGGCCACCCGGTCGACAAGGAGCATTTTTCGGACCATTATTTAATTAATTGTAATCATTTGAGATACAAAATATTTTCATCCTAGGGGAGGCTGGCCCCTCCAGTTTGATCGCTCCGCGGAAGCCAGATGTCCGCCAGGGCCGCCGCCGAATCAGCATCACCCAGGCCCATGGCTGTCGGGGAGGATGGGGACGAGCCCGTCCCAGGCGGCGGAGCTGCAACGGTGCCTTCGGCTTTCCAGGCCAGCTGACGGGAGCCGTTCACCTCGGTCCAGGCGGTCCGCAAGCTGTCTCACCTGAATGGGAACTTTCCGCTCCGGCGGCCCCGTCCCCCGCGTCCGCCCTGGCTCGCCGGTATTGTTCAAGCGCCCGCGTGACCCGGGCCTTCATATGGGGACTGAGCGGCTGGTCGGGACGGACGAGGAGCCTGCTGAAGTCCCCGCCCTTCCGATCGTTCTGGAGCCGGGCCTTGGCGGTTTCGCGCGCGGCTTTGGCCTCGGCCGCCGACGCCAGGGCTTGGGCCCGTTCCGCCGCCTTGGCCTCTTCGGCCCGCTTCGCTTTGGCCGCCGTTCGCTGGGCCTCCAGGGCCTGGCGTTCGTCGGCCTTCCGCTGGGCTTCCCCGGCCTCCCGCTCGCGATCCACCTTCAGGGCTGCCTCCGCCAGGCGCGCGGCTTCGGCCCGCTGCTCCCTCTCCTGCCTGCGCTGGGCCTTGGCGCGCCCTGCCGACTCCCGCTTCGCCTCCTGTTCCCGCTTCCCCCGCTCCCGCAGGGCTTCCTGCCGCCCGCGCGCCTGCAGGCGGAGATCCTCCGCCCGCCGCGACCGTTCCAGTTCTGCGGCCGCACGTTCACGTGCCTGTTCAGCCTGCAGGGCCGCCTGGCGAGCCTCCGCCGCGGCCCGTTGTTCCGCGAGGCCCCGCCTCCAGGCGGCCGGATCGAAACGGCTGAGGCGGTCCAGTTCGAGGCCGTGTTCGGCCGCCAGACGCTGTTCCCGTTCGCCGGCCGACACCAGGCGCAGCAACCCCTGACCCTCATCCTTGAGGAAGGCCGGCAACGGCCCGCCCCCCTGGTCTTCCCAGTCCTTGCAGAGCTCGGGGACCACGCCCAGGGCCGGCAGGCCCAGGGCCGGGCGCCACGCGGCCCAGGGCATGGCCCCGGCGACCCCGTCCCAGTCGCGGGCCAGGCCGAGGAGGATCTGGCGCGCCACGGTGAGCACGGCGTACTCGGTGGCCAGGGCGTCGGCCCTGGTCTGGGCGGCGGGCGGCAGCTTCACCATGCGGCGCTGCGCAGCCGCCAGTCTCTGCAGAAGCCGCGCCTGGAGGGTGGGCGCCAGCAAGCCTGCCTGGATCAGGAAGGCCTTCCGCACTTGCCCTTCACGCAACTCCAGCAGTCGGCGCATGGCCTCCCGCCGCCTGGGCTCGGGGGTCGGGCCCAGGGCGAGGGCCTGGGCGAGCAGGTCCTGCTGGGACGCGAACTGTCTGCCGCAGGCCTCCGCCGCCTCGGACCAGACGCCCAGCGGCCCCGCCAGATTCTCGAGGCCCGGCACCACGAGCAGCGGGGCGAAGATCGTCCGCAGGTTCCGGGAATTGTAGATGGTCATCGCCAGGACCGCAGTCCCCTCCGCGGCAGGGCCCCGGTTCGGAGCGGAACCAGGAAGGCCAGCGGGCGGAGCCTGCCGGTCCATGCCAGCGTGGCCGGGCGCATCCGGCGGAAGGGCCGGCACGGCGTTCGAGGCAGGCCCGGCGGGGGCCTGGCGAGCCATGGCGTCCTCGAGGATGATGTCGTTGCCCTGCGCCTCCGGATCCTCCTCGCCGGGAGGCGGGCCGGAGGCTGGTTCCAGGCGGATGCGGTTGACCATCGCGGTGAGCGGGCTGGCGCGGACGAGCTCGAGGTCCAATGGCGCGTCCGCTGCTTCGGAGATGACCAGGAGGGTCATGGAGGCACGGGCATGGAGGATCCCGCAGAAGCCCAGCGAAGCCGACGACTGGTCCGTCCACTGCGCCGCCTCCGCGACCCGGATCACCCGGGGATCCGCCGGTCCGGGCGCCTTCGCCTCCCGGATGATCCAGGCGTGATCCGTACGGTTTTCAAGAACATGCCTGCAGGTGAGCCGTCCACCCTGGAGGGCGGAACCGGCCATCAGACCCACAGCCATGGACCCCATCACGGATCGCAACCGCATCGTCCCCCCGCTTGGCTCGAAAGGTCCGATCGGGGCCCTCCGCCCCGCTCCCGCCGCGCTTCACCTCATATG
>Ga0302320_10025340_pt1 | contig 11536 bp, 8 predicted proteins | sample Bog_T0_3_FD_202130 | JGI IMG/M metagenome (GOLD analysis project Ga0302320, IMG submission 202130) | Peat permafrost microbial communities from Stordalen Mire near Abisko, Sweden - Bog_T0_3 | ecosystem: Environmental > Terrestrial > Soil > Wetlands > Peat | place: Sweden: Abisko, Stordalen Mire... | reverse complement strand
CTGTATCTATCTCCAAGGTGCTCCGACTGGGACGATCGTCGAAGTCGGCGGCGGGGGCGGCTCGGGTGGCTACGCCGGGTACGCAGCGAATGCCGGAGTGGGAGCCGGTGGCCCTAGCCCGGTCGGGACCTGCGGCACGAGCTCCGGGACCGAGGGCAGTAACTACGGGACCAACGGGCCTCCGAACGGCGGCGGCGGCGGCACGACCGTCACGGCCACCAGCGGGTCCACCTGCAGCGTGACAACCGAGACGGGCGGCACCGCCGGAACACCGAGCAACGGTCTGGCAGCCGGGGGCACCGGAGGCACCGCGAACAGCAGCGGCGGGAACGGTGGTGCGATCGCCAGCGGCAGCGGGGCCGGCGGAGGTGGCGGTGGTGGTGGCTACGCGGCCGGCGGCGGCGGGGGAGCCGGTGCCAGCGGAGGCGGTGCGGGCGCCGGTGGTGGTGGTTCCGCTTACACCGGCGGGACGACCAGCTACAACGTCAGCGTCACTTCAGACAGCAGCGGTGGCGGAGGAGCGGGAGGTTCAGCCGGTTCCGGCGGCTCGAGCAGCAGCCCCGGGGGCAACGGGACGGCCGGCTCCGTGAGCTTCACCGGCCCGGGCCTCACGCTGCAGTAACCGAGGCGCGCCAAGCTCTCACAGCGTCGGTGTAGGAAGGTCCGAGTTGCTGTGATGCCACCGGTCGCTGTCGGCGACGGTCAGACGGTCTGCAGGTAGCGAGCGGTGTTCTCGCTCAGCGAGGCAGCCATGGTGTCGAAGGCCTTGTCGAAAGCTGTCTCGTCATGAGCCTCGCTCATGGCCAGGAAGATGCACCGCAATCCGTAGTCGGCGCCGGCAAGATCCGCTGCGGCGCGGACGATCGCAACAACCTCGGCGCGCCGTTCCTCGAACGTCCGCTGGTCCTCGTCGCCGTACATTTCGGACAGTTTCATGATCGGTGGAACCCCCTCAAGCAGTCCAACGTCCCAAACGGATCGTCGTGACCGTTCCCCACTTGGATCGTAAATCGATCCCTCGTTCGGCGTATAGGCCCAAAGCCCTATCCGCTCTATCAATTGTCGGCTCGTTGCGCGGCGAAGTTGAGGGCTGATCGGGTGTTCTTGATCGGGCCCAGGGTTGATGTCGGGACCCAAACGTCCAGGCCAGAGGGCTCTGCGAGCCGTAGCACGGTCCAACAGATGCGTGACGTCGCCAACTAGCGTGCTCTCGATGAACCCGCGCTCCGGGCTCCTAGTCGACTTTCCTATGTTTGGAGTTCTCATTGGGTTGTGCGGTCTCCTGGGGCTTGCCATCGGGTCGTTCCTGAACGTCGTGATCTACCGGGTGCCGAGAGACGAATCAATTGTCTCCCCCCGGTCAGCCTGCCCTTCGTGTCACACACCGATTCGAGAAAGGGACAACATTCCCGTGGTGTCGTGGCTTCTGCTGCGGGGACGTTGTCGGGATTGCCAAGCTCCGATCTCGGTTCGCTACCCGCTTGTCGAGCTGGCATGCGGTGCACTATTCGCCGGTACGGCTGCTCGCTTCGGATTCCAATGGGATCTCCCCGCCTTCTTGGTCCTTTTCGCCGGACTCCTCGCGCTCTCGTGTATCGATGTCGAACGACTGATCCTTCCCAAGAAGATCGTCTATCCGTTGACGGTACTGGTGGGGGCCCTTTTGCTGCTGGCGGCTGCGGTCACTGACAACTGGCATGCCTTCGTGATCGGCCTCATCTGCGCGGCAGCGTGGTTCGCCCTGTTCTTCACGCTGAACCTCATCGATCCGAAGTACCTGGGATTCGGCGATGTGAGACTGTCGCTCGTCCTCGGTCTCGCTCTGGGCTGGCTTGGCGTTGGGTACGTCTTGCTGGGGTTCTTCGCAGCGAACGTGTTCGGTGCGGTGATCGGGATCGCGCTGATCGCCACGAAAAGGATCGACCGCTCGAATCGGATTCCCTACGGCGTCTTCCTGGCCCTCGGGTGTGCCCTTGCCGTCTTCGCCGGCCCAGAGCTCCTGCGGCCGTTCTCGGGGTATTCCTTGTGAGACCCAAAGGGCTGAGCGAATTGAATCTGGTTACCGATGTCAAAGCACCCGGCCCCAAGGGGGCCGGGTGCTTTGGTCCAATGCTGAATGATGCTGGTATGACGACTACGCAGCGCTGCAGCCGACCGTGTCGTAGCTTGCCGGCGTGGTCGAGCCTCCACCAGCGGCCACGAACGAAACGTCCACCTGACCAGCAGTAGCCGTGTCGATGCTGACGGCGTAGCCCGAGGTGCCCGTCGTTGCCGTCGGCGCCGAGTGGAGGTATGCCGGCACCAGGGCAGCGACCGAAGTCGGAGCTGTACCGGCGGCGACTCCAGTCGGCGGGTTCGACTCGTACGCCTGTACGGCCGTCTGCACTGACTTGGCGTCTGTGTTGCAGGCGGCTACCGCGCTCTGCCCCGTCACGCCTGTGAGGGAGAAGATCACGATCGCAGCCAGAATGCCCAGCACGACGATGACGATGAGCAGTTCGATAAGGGTGAATCCGCCTTCGGACCCCCCATCCATCCTGCGCTCTTGCAGTTCGTAATAGCGCTCAAACACGCGTTATACCGCCTTTCTTTTTTGGGCCGACGTTCGCCGATTGAACCCAAGTGATGTGCACGAAGGGACCCTCAGGGCGAGCATCCCGTCTCTTGAAATCGCCAAATATCAAGGGACACTCCACATTACCGAGTGCCGGCTGGAACGCCAAAGATTTGGTGCACCTTTAGGTCAATTGTTCATGGGTTGACCGTTCGGAAGGACCGGTCAGAGACCTGAAGAGGTTACGGACCGCCTGGTGATCAAAATCCTTGATTGCGTCGCTTCGTCACTAGCGAAGCACACTCTTCGGCGGGATCCCGTGGAACAAACGTCCGCGCTCGACGCGAGCTCATCGGCAGCTGCGCTCCCAGGGAGCGCGGTGTGTTCGCAGTTGCGAAACTGGATGATCAAGAGCGTTCGGGTCTAGCGGACGATCTCCATCCGTAGCCCTTGCTCGTCCCATTCCGGATCGGTGGGAATCCGAACGACAGCCTTGGCGAAGATTCGCCTCGCTGTCCAGAGGATCGCTGCGACGTCGAGGAGGTGTGAGAGTGTGGCTCCGGTCACTTCGGCCTCAATGATCCGAAGGACTCCCGGCACCTTCGCTTCGAGAAGCGACTTTCGCTCCTCGATTCCCTTCTCGGAGTGCTTTCCCCACTGCATCGGGACGTCGTCGTTGAGCTGGAAAAAGCTCAGTTCAGCGTTTACTTCGTAGATGGTTCGCTGGCGGTAGGGCGCCATCTCGTTGGCGACCTCTTGATAGCGGGGGAGAAGCGTCTGACTGATCGCGTCGAGGTGGCTCGGGAGCAGGTCGATTCCCTCACGTGAGTCGATCTGTACCGGGGCGCTCTTCACCGCGGCCCCACGTCGACCCAGGAGAAGGCGGGCTTCGCGGTCACAGCTCCGACCTCCGGTCTTCGCCTCGTTCAGCCCCCCTACGGGAGCATTGAGGGCGATGACGGAGTAGGTCGGCTTCTGATCGACGACGTCGATGAAAGTCTCCAACCGTTGCGGGTCCTCGGGCGCGAACATCGTGCCTTGCAGCTTGGCGCCGGCCACGAGCCAGCCTCCACGACAGGGCGTGACTCCTGCCACGACGGAGTATGGCAGTGTCGGACCCCGGCGATTAGGGCGATCAGTGTTCACGCGGTTGAGAGCATGGCGCCCCGGTGACTCAACAGTCGCTCGAGTTCTTTGGGGTGCGAGGAAACGGCCATGCCGTCATCGTAGGTGACGACATCTGATCGGATGAGGTTGGCGAGACTCGACTCCAGGGTGCACATGCCTTCCTGCTGACTCGTCGTGATGACGTTGAGCAGTTGGTTGGTCTTCCCTTCCCGGATGAGGTTTCGGACCGGATTGTTGGCAACAAGGATCTCGAACGCAGCAACCATGCCGCCGCCGATTCTCGGCACCAACCTCTGTGCGATCACGGCACCGAGCGAGGCGGCGAGCTGGACGCGGATTTGCTCCTGGCGGAATGCCGGGAACACATCGATGATCCGGTCAATGGCCTGAGCCGCGTCGTTGGTGTGGAGCGTTGAGAACACCAAGTGGCCGGTCTCCGCCAGGGTCAATGCGAGACCAATCGACTCGAGGTCGCGCATCTCGCCGACCAGAAGCACGTCGGGGTCCTCCCGCAGCGCAGAACGCAGTGCTCGCTCGAAAGAAGGGCTGTCCAGACCGATTTCTCGTTGATTGACCGCCGAAAGGTTGTGTTCGTGCACGTATTCGACGGGATCCTCGATGGTCAGGATATGAAGGGCCCGCGTCGCGTTGATGCGAGAAATGATAGAAGCCAGAGTCGTCGACTTTCCCGAGCCGGTAGGACCTGTCAGGAGTACGAGTCCGCGCGGAAGTCGAGCGAGCCACTCTGCGATCGGTGGGAGGCCGAGCTCCTCGAAGCTCGGAATGTTGGATGGGATCATGCGGAGGGCGAGGGCAAGTTCGCCCCTCTGGCGGAAGGCGCTCCCACGAAGCCTGGCTCTGTCTTGCCAGGTAAGGGAGAAGTCGACGTCCTGGTGCTCCTCGAGGATGGCCGCCTGAGCGGGACTCAACATCTGGCTCACGAGGTCGGTGATCTCGGTACCTGTGAGAGGTGGGACGTGCTCAAGAGGCCGCAAACCTCCGTCGACCCTCACTCTGGGTGGTGAACCGCTGACCAGAAGGAGGTCTGATCCGTGCTGATCCCAGAGCACTTGTAGCCAAGGGTCGAGCCGTTCGTTGTAGTTAGAACTCACAGTGCCACTTCCGTCTCGTGTGGTTGGTGGTCGGTGTGAAGTGCGAAGCGCCCGGCCCCGAGGGCCGGGCGCTTCGCCTCAATGCTGAATGATGCTGGTGTGACGACTACGCAGCGCTGCAGCCGACGGTGTCGTAGCTCGCCGGCGTAGTGGAGCCACCACCGGCCTTGACGAACGAGACGTCCACCTGACCAGCAGTAGTCGTGTCGATGCTGACGGCGTAGCCCGTGGTGGCCGTCGTTGCCGTCGGTGCCGCGTGCAGGTAGGCCGGAACCAAAGCAGAGATCGAGGTAGGAGCCGTGCCGGCGGCGACACCGGTCGGCGGGTTGGCCTCGTAGGCCGCAACGGCCGTCTCTACTGACTTGGCATCGGTATTACAGGCGGCTACCGCGCTCTGCCCCGTCACGCCAGTGAGGGAGAAGATCACGATCGCAGCCAGGATGCCCAGCACGACGATGACGATGAGCAGTTCGATCAAGGTGAATCCGCCTTCGGACTCCTCGTTCGCCCTGCGCTCTTGCAGTTCGCGATAACGCTGAAACACGCGTCATACCGCCTTTCTTGTTTGGGGCCGGCGTTCACCGGAAGCACCCATCTGGTTTGTGTGTTTGCTTCTGAAAGGGTTCCCGGATGAGTTCCCCAACTCTCGTAAATCGCCAAATCCCGAGAGGTGCTTCATACTACTTTGTTATCGGTCGATTTTTCCCTCCCCTTGAACAACAAAGAAGAAAATTCTCGCCTTCTATTCAGGAGATTTCACCCAATAAGCATTCTCCGTGGTTGGTGCGAATGAGTCGACGATCTCGAGTTGTCTCAAAAGAGTGCAGCCGCGGTGGGGACACGTGCGATCGTCAGCGAATGGATTGGAAGTGCGAGACCCAAAAACCCAGGAACGGAAGGATCTCTGCCACCTTCACCTGGCGGTAGATGCCGTACATGGCGGAGACGAGAGCGACCGCCACAAACCCGACCACGACACCCATCAGGATAATGATCATCGGCTCGAAGAGACTCGTGAAGTGTTTGATCTTGATCTCAAGTTCACGGTGGTAAAAGGCGGCGGCCGTGTGGAGTTGCTTATCGAGGGTTCCCGTCTCTTCGCCGACCCGGAACATCTGACGGGCCGCAGCCGGGAAGAGTCCGGTGGCGGCCAGCGGAGCGGCGAGACCATTCCCTTCCATCATCTGCTCACGGATTTCGTTGAGCCCTGCGAAGTAGACGGAGTTGTTCGATGCCTCGGCCGTCACTGCCATGGCGCGGGGCAGGTCGACTCCCGCCGTGACGAGCGAGGCGAGAACCCGGCACACGCGTTCGACGATGGCAGCCTGGAGAAGGCTTCCGACGACGGGGACCTTGAGAAGAAGGGCGTCGAGTTTCGCTCGTCCTTTCGTCGAACGGCGCAGGGCAACGATAGCCACAACGACCAGCAAGATCACGAGTGCGATGGCCCACCACCATTTGCTCACGAAACCCGACGCGCTCAACAGCATGCGTGTGGGCAGTGGAAGCTTGGCATTAAGCGAGGAGAAGAACGTCCGGAACTTCGGCAGCACGAAGGTGGCCAGGACGACGACGGTGAGGATAGCCATGCAGCAGACAACGCCGGGATAGATAAGCGCTGACGTGACGGCGGACCTCGCCTCAATGTCGGTCTCCAGATAGGTGGCGAGCTCAAGCAGGACCACGTCGAGCGTCCCGGTCAACTCAGCCGATTCGAGGACGGCAACGTAGTAACGAGGGAAGGCCTCGGGGTGAGCTGAGGCGGCGGACGCGAAGGTGTCACCTGCTTGGAGCTCTGCCACCATGTCGAGGAGGACGCCCTTCAGAAGCTTGTCCTGTGTCTCCTCGGAGATCAGCTCCAAGGCCTCCATGATCGGGATACCGGCCTCAATGAAGACACTGAGCTGACGCGAGAAGTGCATTATCTCCTTGCGCGAGACCGTCTTCTTCGTGATCTCGAACTTGAGAATGCTCTTGTGCTCTTTGACGTCGATCGGGTCCAGCCCGCGCTGAATCAGCATGAGGTGCGCGGCGCTGACCGAGGATGCCTTCTCTGTTCCGCTTACCTTGTTCCCACTCTCGTCGAGTGCGCTGTAGCGGTAGCTCTCCAAAGTGCTCATCGATTTCTCCTGACTCTTACAACGCGTAAATGCTTCTGATGACCTCGGACACGGTGGTGATGTCTTGTGCCACGAGATCGATGGCTTGTTGCCGCAGAGAACGCATCCCCTGGCGTTCCGCCAGCCGGCGCAGTTCGTCCTGGGTGGCCCATCCCACGACGAGACGTTTGATCTCGGGAGTGATCCGCAAAAGTTCGTAGACTCCGATTCGGTCCTGATAGCCCGTGCCGGCACAAAAATTGCAGCCTTCGCCGTGCATGAACTCTTCCTTCTCAGGTCCGCCGCTCTCGACGTAGAAGGCATGCTCCGCGTCGGTGAGGGTGTAGGGCGCCTTGCAGGAAGGGCAGATGCGCCTAACCAGCCGTTGCCCGACGATCCCGACCACCGAAGAGGCCACGAGGAATGATTCGATCCCCATATCGAGGAAGCGGTGGAGGGCAGAAACGGAATCGGTGGCGTGCAGCGATGAAAGGACAAAGTGGCCCGTGAGGGCCGATTGGACAGCAATACGCGCCGTTTCGACGTCTCGGATCTCACCGACCAGAATCACATCTGGGTCCTGCCGCAGAATAGATCGGAGTCCGGTCGCGAAGGTGAGTCCGGCCTGATCGTTGGTTTGGATCTGGTTGATCGATGGAAAGACGTATTCCACCGGGTCCTCAATCGTCATGACGTTGCGCGTGCTGTCGGCGATCTCGGTGAGGGTCGCGTACAGCGTGGTGGTTTTTCCACTCCCCGTGGGTCCAGCGCAGAGAACCATCCCAAACGGGGCCCGGACGAAGGCGGAATAGTTGTCCGCTTCCTCCTTCGGCATGCCGAGTTGGCTGAGGCGAAGGACTGAGCGTGTGCGGTCGAGCAGCCGCATCACACACTTCTCACCCCAGATCGTGGCCACCGTTGCGACCCGAACGTCTACTTCTCTGCCGTCGATCTCCGTGCGCAGCTGACCGTCCTGCGGCCGGCGCCGCTCCACGATGTTCATGCCGGCCATGATTTTGATGCGGCTAATGAGGCCAAGACCCATTGAAGTAGGAAGCGTGAGCACCTCCTTCAGCGCACCGTCGATCCGGTAACGGACTCTGATGCCCAGGTCAGACGGTTCGATGTGGACGTCGGACGCGCGGTCACGCATGGCCTGCGTGAGGATGCGCCCCACGACCTGAACGACGGGAGCGTCGTCGGCGACGACGTCGGGTGTCACTGTTGTGGAATCGCTTGTGCGCTTCCGGCCGCTTTCGCTAGCTTCGAAGGCTTGGACGAGTTGGTCGAGCCCACCAAGGGCCCGGTAGTTGTTCTCAATGGCGCGACGGATCTCGACAAGCGGCGCCAGCATGGGTCGAATGGTGGTGCCACTCGACTCACGGAGAAGCGTCAGCAACTCGTCAGACGGCTCGTCCGCCATTGCCACCTGAAGGCCGTCTTCGTCGAGCACCAGGGGGATGACGAAGTGCTCGCGGGCCACGGAATCGGGTATGAGGTTGAGGGCTTCGGGTTCTGGATCTGTCTGCCGCAGGTCCGCGACCGGTATTCCGTAGACTTCCGCTCGGGCGTCGATGAGGTCCCGTTCCCCAATGAAGCCTCGCTTGACGAGCCTCCCTCCCAGATCGAGTCCGTCGTCTCCCGGGGATTCAGAGGCCTGGTCGATTTGTTCCTGCGTTGCCAGGTTCCGCCGCAGCAGGACCTCTTCCAGTTGGGTTTCCTTTTGGGTCTTCTCCAATGTCAAGCGGTTCTGTGCTGATCGGTTGGACGCGTCGCCGTTCGATGACGGTCCGTCAGTGTCGTAGATCGGCGGGGGAGAAGCAGCTTCGTCAGTCTTGCCATGCCGGGCCGCCTTGCGATCGCTTCGCTTCGCCATCACCACGACCGACCCCGCAATCGGGCGCGAGCGAGCGAGGGCACGCCCATTGGCCCGACCTCCTCGATGATTCGCCAAGTTTCCATTTTGAGCTCCTGGGTGTTCCGCCAACACCCCCCATGTGAGCCAGCTTCCGCTGGGCGGGGCGAACGCCGGTACGCCGGGTTCGCCTCCCTCAGGAACCATCGGCGTTTCTGTTGGGTATCTGTAGGGCTGATCGGGAAAGATCCAGCCCAAAGGCTCATTGATTCGTTCTCGCCAGGTGGCAAATCGGTGTTCCCGATGGCGCTCTGGCCGGGATCGGCCGGTGTGGTCGGAAGCTCCACCATCGGGCCGGACTTACGTGTGGGAGAAGGTGTCGGCGGGCTGGCTGTAGGCCTGGGAGGACAACTGTTGAGTAGTGAGGCCCTGCGTCAACGAGTTCGAGGGAAGGGTGACGATCGGGTAGTAGGTCCCGGCCGGCACTGACGGGACCGAGATTGTGACCTGCGTCGCGCTGATGGGTGACGCGATGGTTGCTCCGACCAGTGAGCCTTGATTGCACGCATTGTTGTTGTAGCTGCCGGTCGGGCAGAAGCCGACGGTGGAGCCGCTGAGGAAGTTGGCCCCTGTGATGGTGAGTGCACTTCCTGTCCCGCCACTCAGGGCACTCAGGGAGATGACGAGGGGCACATGTACGTTGTACGTGAACTCAACGTTGCTGTTCGGCAAGCTGAGAAGGTTGTACGACTCGACTCGTATGTAGTAGGGGCCACCCACGCTGACGGCCGGCGTGAGTGCCGTCATGGTGTCGACGGTCGAGCCCGTCCCAGGTGACGTGACACTGAGGACCGACCCCTGAGTGCAGGCTCCCGTGCTGACCAGGCAGAAGAAGATCTGGGCAGGGAACTGCGGCAGGTTGGTGGTGCTCCAGAATCCCGTGCCCTGGACGGTCACCGTGTCACCGCCGGTGACTGTGCCGGCGGTGGTTCCCGCGTTACTGGTGACGGTTGGCGTGATGGGCGCGTAGGTGAAGGTGGAGGTCGAACTGGCCGGGGTCGTGCCTCCCGGCGTGGTGACTTCGACGTAGTAGGCCGTGCCGGACGTGACGACTGGCGAGGTCACCTGAATGCACGTGGGAAGGGCACAGCCGGGCGCAGGGTTGGCGACAATGGTCGCGGGCACTGGTGGGTTGTACGCCCCGGTGGCGGGGTTCTGCTGTACGAAGTTGACGCTCTCTCCACCGGTGAAGCTGGTGCCCCGAATCGTCACCGTGTTGCCACCGGTGATCGGCCCGGCTGCGGGCGATATCGACGTCACTGCCGGGACGATCGGATTCCATTGCCAGCTGATTTGAATCACGTTCTGGCCACACGCGCCGCCCGTGGAAACCGGCTGGCACTGTTGTGGGGTGCTCGAAATGGACGCACCCGCCGAGGGGTAGTCGTAGAAGGCGAACCGTGCCTGCAGCAACGGCGTCGCGGCACAAGCGGTCGGACTCGCGTCGCCGCTGGTACCAGAGAGGCAGGCGGAATAGGTGAACACCCGGGTGTTCGAGCTGTAGGGCTGCCAGACCATGGTGCAGTAGACGTGGAAGCTCGGTGTCCCGTAGGTGGCGCAGAGTTCCGGCGTCGGGTTGTTGAGGAAAGGGGTGGGCGAGCCCGTGTCGAAAGTCGTGCGAGTGGTCTGCACGGCCAGGTTCACCGCAGCAGTCGCCCCGTACTCTGTATTGCGCTCGGTTTGGAAGTTCCCGGTCGCGGTCAGGCTGGTTCCGGCCCAGGTGAGTATCGCGGTGATCACCAGGCTCACGATGAGCAGGAAGATCAGGGCGAGAATCAGAACGGCACCGTCGTCGCCGCGCTCGACGAGTGAGCTCTCTTCTTTATGAGCGCGAAATGCCGCCGCGAGACGGGGTGCACGGTCATCTCGTTGCTTGGACCGGGTACGGGCCGGGATGCGAGGAATCTTGCGGGTGCCCATGACTGTCAGAAGCCCGACTTCGTCGTGGAGGTGAAGGTCGTCGTCGAGATCGGGTTGCCGGAGGTGTCGGTCATCTGTGGATCGGCCGTGTACCCGGGGTAGCCCATGGTGACGTTCGAGCTGATCTTGTTGCTGCCGCTCACGTTCGACCCCAGAGTGAAGGTGAGGGTGTCACTGCCCGGGTTCCACGTAATGGTGGAGCTCGAGAAAGTCACGTTGCCTGACACGTAACTTGCTCCGGTAGATACGGTGCCAAAGTTGCCAAGGCCGGTGCAGCTCGACGAGGTAGCGGTGAAGTAGTCGTTGTTCCCGTTGTTGGTGAAGGAGACAACGGCGTTGTTGACCGACTTTGTGCCCGTACCGGTCCACGACGAGCAGATGGAAGTTGGCTGTAGAGCGTCGTTGAAGGTGACCGTTGCGATGTCACCGCTGCCGACGGTCCTGGATGTTCCGCCGCCGCCGTTGGTCAGCGTCACGGCCGTTGGCGATCCGATGACCAAGACGCCCTGTGAGACTTGCGTCGCCGCGTTGTAGTTGCCGTTGCCGGCCTGGTTGGCGTCCAGGGTGCAGGTGCCGACGGCCTGGAAGCTGACGACCCCACCGCTGATGGAGCAGACGCTCGAACTCAGCGAGGCCACCGTGATAGTGACGGTGAGCCCCGAGGTGGAAGTGGCCGTTGGCGTGTAGGTCGCCCCGCCCACCGTGGCCGAAGGCGCCGTCGAGGTGAAGGTGATCGTCTGGCTGCCCTTGGTCACCGTGACGTTCTGCACGACCTGCGTCGCCGCGTTGTAGTTGCCGTTGCCGGCCT
>Ga0302320_10025339_pt1 | contig 11538 bp, 9 predicted proteins | sample Bog_T0_3_FD_202130 | JGI IMG/M metagenome (GOLD analysis project Ga0302320, IMG submission 202130) | Peat permafrost microbial communities from Stordalen Mire near Abisko, Sweden - Bog_T0_3 | ecosystem: Environmental > Terrestrial > Soil > Wetlands > Peat | place: Sweden: Abisko, Stordalen Mire... | reverse complement strand
CGGTGAACTGCTGCGTGCCCTGGGCGCTGGCCAGGTTGTCGTGGATTTCGTTCCCCAGCGACCAGATGACCACGCTCGGGTGGTTCCTGTCGCGGCGGAATGTGTCGGTCATATCGGGCCGCCACCACTGCCGGAAATAGGTGCTGTAATCCTGGTCCTGGTATTTGCGCACGGTCCACACGTCAAACAGTTCGTCCATGACCAGGAGCCCCTGGCGGTCGCAGATGTCCAGAAAGTCGGGCGAGGGCGGGTTGTGGGCGGTGCGGATTGCGTTGACGCCGAGCGTCTTGAGCGTCGCCAGACGGCGCTCCCACACGCTGTCGGGCACCGCCACGCCAAAGGCCCCGGCCTCGGCGTGGACAGCGGCCCCCAGCAGCTTGAAGTTTTTTCCATTGAGCCAGAAGCCGGTGTCGGACCTGAATTCGAAATGGCGCACGCCGAATGTGACGGTCTGCGAATCGATCGGCTTGCCGTTGGAGAGCAGAGTGACCGTGGCATGGTAAAGATTGGGCGTGTCGCGGTCCCAGATCGCGGGATTGGCGACGGTGTAGGTGCCGGCAATTTCCGCGGACTTGCCCGCCGGGACGCGCTGCACGGCCGTGCCGGTCCCCGCGGCGTCGGCATACGACCCTCCCTTGGCCGCGCCCTCGGGCGCGATGCTGACGGCCAGGCTCACCGGCGCATCGGCGGCGGATTGATTGTCGATGGTGGCCTTGAGCACGACGGAAGCCTTGTCGGCGGCCACGGCGGGGGTCGTGACGATGATGCTGTCGTGCTGCAGGTGTACCGGATCGACGACGCTGAGATAGACATGGCGGTAAATTCCCGCGCCGGTGTAAAAGCGGGAGGCCGGCTGGGCGGAATTATCCGCCCGCACGGCGATGACGTTCGGCTTGTCGGGCCCAAAATGGACATGGCTTGAGAGGTCGTACTGCAACCCGACCCAGCCGTTGGGGCGATGCCCCAGTGCGAACCCGTTGATGTACACGTCGCTGTTGGCCATGACTCCGTCAAACTGGATCAGCACCGACTTTCCGGCGGCGTCCGCGGAGAGGGTGAAGTGCTTGCGATACCAGCCGATGCCCGTGGGGACAAAGCTGCCGCGCGCCCCTGAAGGGTTGTTCTGGTCGATGGGACCTTCAATGCTCCAGTCGTGGGGCAGATCCAGCGTGCGCCAGGCGGTATCGACAAACTCCGGCTGATCGGCCCCCTTGGGGTCGGTCCGGCTGAAAAGCCAGTCGGCATCAAATTTTTGTGCTCGGCCGGCGGCAATGGGTGGCGCGGCCAGAGCCTGGGTACCGGCGAAGAGCAAGACAAACGGCACCAGGCAGAATCTCATTTTCATGGTTTGATTTCCTTCGTGACACAATGATGGCAAACGGAGCCACGGCGGATGCCCCATGGCGGCCCATACTGAAGATAACGCGACCTATTTCTCTTTAATTGCTACCCCATTTAGGGCATTCCCAAACGATCTCGCGAAAACCCAAGTGTTACAACAGGGCGCGACGGGGCGAATCCATCGCTGCGGGACACGGTCGATCCGACTTTGACACTCAGATGTTTCTAATTATGTAAATTAACACATTGTCTTAGCAGGCTGCAAAGGTCGCCGTTTTCGTTCTTGCGCGCCAGGGTCATCTCTCGCGCCTTCTCGCCTTGTCGTTTATAGGACGTTCTACGCCATTGCGAATGAATTCCATTTTCCATGCCCTTGCTCATTTGAAGGTTGGTATACTAGTGTCGAAGCATCTTGGGGCCGCGACCCCATCTACCGGCCCGCACGCCGGCGTCTTTTGAAGGTTGTCACCATGGGTCTGCTCTCCGGCCTACGCCGCCTGGTCCGCTCGCACGAACCGACCATCGTGGATTACGAATCCTACGAGGCCGCCGCCACCGGCACCGATGGACCCCACGTCGTCGGGCGCGTCGCCTCGGGCAAGGGGCAGACCTTTTTCCCCCACGCCCCGGCCAACACCTACAAAATCCAGCAGTCCTACGACTCCCTCGTCGATACCGTCCGCGAGCTGCGCGAAGCCCTCGATGGCCAGTCCCGCCGGCAGGATGAACTGCTCAACAAGCTCGGCGAACTGCCGCACGCCGTGGAGGCCCTCCCCCAGGCCAGCAAAATGCAGTCCGACATGCTGAAGATGATCAACGACCGCCTCACCATGCATGCCGACCAGCAACGGAAGGTGACGGAAATGGCCACCGCCGCCAGCACCGGCAAAAAAGACCCCGCCGAGGCTCTGCAGGCCATCCGCGAACAAATCGAAATGGGCAACGAAATCGACCGGCAGCTTGTCGATTCCTTCAACCGCTTCTCGATGATGATCGACCGCCTCCACCAGGTGAACAACCAGGCCGTCGAAGCGCTCCAGCAGGTCCGCGACGCCTACGCCGGCACCGCCATGCAGATGCAGGAATGGGTGGAAAAATCCCGCCACCGCAACGGCTGGCTCATCGGCGGGGCGTTTTTGATGGCTGCGATTTCGCTGGGGGCGGTCATCGTTCTGATGACGCTGTTGTTCCAACATGCTTGATGGCGCTCAACGCAATGGCACAAAATGAAACCGATCTTCCGCCCGCCACCTTCAGGACAATGAGTTTTTTCGTGGATGAAGCGGGTGATCCCGTCCTATTTGATGCGAAGGGGAGGATTCTTGTTGGTGTTTGCGGACGCGCCAAAGCCCGCGATCCCCGCGACCAAGGCGTGACAAGGTATTTCGGGCGAGATGACTTCTCCGGATCGCCTTCATCCGGCACCTCAAAGGACGGGAAATGCCGCGTCACTAAAGGGACGCTGCGCATAATCCTGCGGGCAAGTTAGATTGCTTTGGCATCGGGACGGTTGGCGGTTCAAGGGCGTGCCCAAGTCCAGAGAAACGCTTCCGGAATGTACTTTTGATTGGGTCATTGATGAACACAAGCGTGATGAAGAAGGTGGCCCTGGGATTGGGGATGGCCGTGATGGCGATGTCGTTGGCGGGTGCCGACGTGTCCCCGCCGCCGCGGATGGATGCGGCGGTGGACAAGATGTTACGGGACATGTCGGCGAGCCTTGCGGGGGCGAAGGCGATGACGTTCGAGGTGCATTCCATGCGGGAGGCGGTGCTGGATTCGGGGCAGAAGGTGGAATATGCGTCCAACCAGAAGGTGGCGGTCCGCCGGCCTGATGGCGCGATGGTGACTGTGACGGGGGACAACCAGGACTTTCAGTTTGTGTATGACGGCAAGACGGCGACGATGTTGAATCTGTCGCTGGCCTGTTTTGGGCAGACGGCGGCGCCGGCCAATCTGGATGACACGATGGACATGCTGGCGACCAAGTATGGGATGGTGCTGCCGCTGGCGGACATCGTGTTTTCCGATCCGTACAAGTCTTTGACGGGCCAGCTCCGTTCGGGACAGGACCTGGGGGTGGGCTTTGTGTTTGAAACAAAATGCCGCCACCTGGCGTTTCGGCAGGAGGGCGTGGACTGGCAGATCTGGCTGGAGGACGGGACTAATCTGCCGCGGAAGATGGTCATCACGGATAAGGAGACGCCGGCGCAGTTGAAGTACACGGCGTATTTTGCGAAATGGGACCTGAACGCGACCCTGCCCGCGGAAACGTTCCTATTCAAGCCGCCGGCAAACGCGAAACGCGTGGAGTTTACCGTTCCTCCGGCGACGCGTCCGGCGGGAGCCCAGCAGTGAACCAGCGGAAGGGGACATCGTCGCGGGTATGGGCCGTGGCGGGTGCGATGGCGTGCGCCGTGGCGGTGACGGCGCAGTATCAATCCGCGATGCAGGTCAATCCGCAGGTGAATATGGGGAGCAATGGCGGAGGTTCGGTGCGGTATGCGCAGTATTCCAACGCGGCCAGCCAGTCTCCGGGGCAGAATGCGGCACAGAACCCCATGTTGCCCTCGCAAGTGCGGTACATGAACGTGCAATCGGGGAATCTGCCGTCACAGATACGCTACAGCGGGATGGCGGCGGGGCCATTGGCGCCAATGCCGGTTCAGACGCCGCAGGATGTGGCGAATCTGGCGCCGCGATCGGTGGCCGCTCCTGATGCCCATTATTCGGGCATGGCGGCGTCGCCGAGCGTACGGTATTCCGGTGGCGGTGGTAGCCCGGTCAACGCGCAGGTGAACGGGCAGGTCAATGGGCAGGTCAACGGATCGGTTCGCTACGGATCGAGATGGTGAGGGGTTGCAGGGCTCGCGTCCTAAACAGGGGATGCCGTCAAATCGCACGATATTGCGCCGGCGGATATTGACCCTGGTTGATGGGGCAAATCGCCGGGGTTAGAGTGGGGGCCATGCACCCTCTTTTTTCCGCACTTTCCCGAGCGCTGCATGTCCTCAATTTCCCTCATCAGCGCCTTGTGGTAAATTATTCCGACGGTGAGCGTGAAATCCACCACCAGCCACGGGAACGCACGCCATTCCGGCGCGCAACGTGCCGGAATTTCTGGTGGAGTTCCTGCGGGCCTTTGAACGCGCGCGGCAAAACTCGGACTTTGCCGCGTTTCTCGCCGCCAACGGCGTACGATCGCCGGCCAAATAGCCGAAAAATACGCATGCGTTCCCGGTTTTGAACGGGACAGGAACTACTACTTCGACTGGGGGGCGCGGGAGCAGTTTTCGCTGGCGGGGCGCGGTCCCGGCGAATGCGGCGCGGGCGTATTTGATTTGATTGCCGTCGATCTATCCAGCGCCGCCGAAGCCCTGGAGGCCGGACGCCTGTTGGATGCCACGACTCTCGCGGCCCGGGCATTGCTGGTGACGCGTGGAGAACAGGCGGACGGCGCCCTTCAGTCTCTGGAGCTGTTTTTCAAGCATTTTGCGCAGACCAACGCGATCGCGGCGGAACTTCACCCGCTGATTCAACGGGCCATTCAGGCCACGGCAGCATCCGCGCAGGGGCTTGAAGCGCCCGCCGCGGAAGTGGCGGCACTGCTGGCTGCGGTCCGCGCGCTCTATGAGGGGATGGGGCCGTCGCTGCGTGTATCGGCAAATTGAGTTTGATCGCGGTCTGGCGGAAGTTATCGTGTTGGCGTGCCTGGCAGAAAGGATGATTCCATGACCTCAAAAGAGCGCGTCAATGCCGTGCTGGCAGGTCGCCCGCCGGATCGCCCGCCGTTTTCCTTCTGGTATCACTTCCCGTACGACCAGGTATCCGGAAGCGCCGCCGTCAACGCCCATCTGGCGCAGCTCAATGCCTTGGCAATGGATAATCTCGGAACGCTGGTCGCCGGCACTCCCCAGCAGGTGCGCGAGGAAGTCGCGGATGCGCTCCGTCGGGCGAGATCCCGCCCCGTCATGATCGCCCCCGGATGCACCTTCGATCCGGCGCGCGTGCCGGAAGCCAATCTACATGCCATCGCTGCGGCGGTTCAAGCTTCAATCTGATCGGAGGCCGGTGGCGCGGAGCGGGTAAGGTCGCAGCCGCTCCCGGCGGAAAACCGCCAGCGGGACCGCGTTCACCGCTGAGGTGTCAGCCCCGCCCGCGGCGTCGGCGAACAAGAGCCAGGACACCCAGTCCGAGCACCGACAAGGTTGCGGGTTCGGGAACCGCCAAATCACCGGCCAGCGCCAGCGTATACGCATCGCCGAATTCAGCGGCGTGTGCGGCGATCATGCCTTCGGCCAGACGTCCGGACTGGTGCATAAAAGAGGCGTCAATAATGGCGTAGTCGGCGGCATTGATGACGCCGTCGCCGTTAAAATCCCCGTAGGCCCATCCGGAAAGCCCATGTCGGTATCCGTAATCAATCGCCAGATAGTCGTCTATCGTGATCAGACCGTCGGCGTCGGCATCACCCGCCCAAGTGTACTTGACGATCACGTCGCTGGAGAGAATCGGGATGCCGTCAATTGCGCTGCCGGACCCGTGCAGCGCCAGATAGCTGGAGCCGCTGATCACGGCTAGCGCGTTGTACTCATGGTTGCCGTTGGCCACATAGGCCGCTGCCGCCGCCGACGAGAAAATGCTGCCAGTGCCGGTCCAACTTCCTCCGGCGCGGGCTGTGTTGACCAAAGTCTGAACCGCCGGCAGCGATGTGCCGTTGCCGAGAATCAGCGTGCCACCGATATCGATCGGCACCGACAGGGGGCCATTGCTGTTGCGCAGCGCCAAGGCCCCGTCGGAAATAAGAAACGTGTTGCCCGTGGTGGTGGCCACCGAACCGGCGAGAACCAGACCGCCCGCGCCGCTCTTGGTGATGGACACGCCCGGGGCGAGGGCGATTCCACCGCCGCCAGTGCCGCCGATGGTCAGGACGCCGCCCGAGGCGACCACCGCCAGATTGGATTCAATGGAAACCAGTGACGGCGACAGGGTGTGGGTGCCGCTGGTGACGCCGATGGTCACGGGTCCGGAATAGTAGGCGGATAGATGAACGGTGTGGGGGCCGGTGATGGCGTACCCGCTGGTCGCATTCGCGAAATTCATGAGGCTAAGGGTGACATCCTGGTCGAGCGCGACTGCGTTGGTTGTGGCGGTGGTATCCGTGAAGTTGGCGCCGTCCGTGAGGATTTGCGGGGCGTAGTTGTTTTTCCAATTGGCGAACGTACCCCAAGAACCGCTGCCGGTCGGGTCCCAGGTGGAGCCGGGGTCGACGAGGCTGGTGATGCGGAGGAAGTAGACGAGGTCGTTGAAATCAATGCGATCATTTCCGGTCAGGTCGAACCGTGAGAGATCGACGGTGAGATTGCCTGCCAGGTCATACTGCGTCAGCCCGGCCCAAACGCCGGGGGAGCTGTATCCCTCGGGTGGAATGCCGTTGGTCGGGGCGTATTGCACGATCTTGGTCTTGAGCGCATACATGTCGCTGAGATCGACTACGCCATCCTGGTTCATGTCGCCGGCGACGCGGACATTAATCTGGAACGTGCCGGACATCGCATGGATCGAGGAGACGCCGAAGGGATAGGCGGTGTCGGTGAAGTTTGCGGGGACGAAGCTCTCGCCGCTGTTGATGTCATGGGGGTCACCGGCGAAGTAGGTGGAATAGCCGGTCACGGCAAGGAAGTAGGTACCGGCGGGAAGAACCGGGTATTGATTCCAGTCCGATGTGGGGTCATAGCCGGCGACGCCCGGCGTCCAAAGCGGGTTGTTCTGGTTATTGTTCACAAAGGCGAGATTGGCCAGGCCTTGCTGGTTGCTGTTGTACCAGGTGCTGCCCCCGTAATTGTTTCCTTCAGACAGAGCCGGGTCCAAGGGCTGGCGAAGCGCCTGCTGGGGCGATGGCTGGGCACCCGGAGTGGGAGGGGCGACCCCTGAATCACCGGTGGCGGGCTTCAAAGCGCCCTGGTTGCCGGCGACAAAATGGCCGTTACTGTCATAGAGCGCCAGTTCGCCATCGTTACTGGCTCCGAAGCCGTTGTAGCCATACGACATGTTCGTTCCTTGCATGTCGAAGATGACGGGGGTATGGCCGTCGGACACATAGGTGTACCATGCAACGGTGGCAGACTGGCCATAGATGGCACCTTGGATGCCGCCGGTCTGACTGGAGTTGTTGGCCAGGGTTCCGTACCAATAGTCCTGCCCGTAGACTTCGGCGGCGTCCGGAATGGGGGTGCCGGGCACGCCGTCGGCTGCCTGCTCAGGGTTCTGTGCCGTCACCTGGGACGCCCAGACACTCACGGCAATGGCCGCCGCGAGCAAACGTGAAGATTCAAATTTATTCATGATGTTTCCAAAAAGGTGATTCAGGCGACGCTGGCGACGGTAATTTTCTGAAATTTTGGTAAAAATATTATAAAGCGAGATTTGTTTGTTGTCAAAGGAATCATTTTAGCATAAAATTTAAAAAAATCCGGCGTAGAACCGGCGATCTGCCGGTTCCGGCGGTCAACATAGCCTGACAAAAGGAGCCATCATGCGCACTCGATTGCGGCATGAGCATGGCGGAACTGCCTTTACCTTGATTGAATTGCTGGTGGTGGTCGCCATTCTGGCCCTCCTGATTAGTATTCTGCTTACCTCGCTGGGCCGGGCCCGCCGGCAGGCGAACAGTGTGGTGTGCCTGGCGAATCTGCGTTCGATCGGGCAGACTCTTGTGACCTATGCTCAGGATTTTGACGGAACATTGCCGCCGCCGGAGTACAAGGCTACGCCGTCGGTGCCAATGGAATGGCAGGAATCCATCTTTCAGTACACGGCCGGGCGCACGCTGACCCTGGCGGAACTCGACCCGAGCGCTCCCAAAACATTCCTGTACAAGACAATGTACATCTGCCCGCAGGCGGCATCCGATTCCGGCTCGCGCGAGTTTTTGCCCTATGGGTATTGCATCAACGCCGATCTTCCAAACGGTCCGAACGCCTCAACCATCATTGGGCCGACACAGATTTACACCTTCTTCAAGCAGTTGAAAACGGTGACCTCGCCGTCGCAGACTTTTTTGGCATCGGACGGAAGTTACTCCTATGTGTATGTGGAATCCGCTGGAACGAAGCACTCCATCGTGCCGCCGGGGGTGGGTCCGGCGGATCCGTTTGATGTCGTCACGCAGACGAACTACCAGTACCGGCACAAGAAGTTCCTGAACATGGTGATGTGCGACGGCAGCGCATCGCCGCACCAATGGATCGACAATGATACGGACGTTCCGTATCCCAGCCCGGTGCCCAACACCGCCTCCTCCAACCCGGCGCAATTGGATGCCACGGTACAAATGTTCTGGTTTGGCCGCAGATACTGAGGCGTGATCCATCCGGCTCCCCCGTGTCACCGTAGTGCGGACTGTTCCCCCCGCCCGTTCCGGCGTGATGACATAACCAAATGACCTTTAAGGAAACGACCCATGAAAGCTCTTCCCGCCATACTCGCTTCATTCCTCCTGGCCGGCGCGGTTCTGGCCGCGGACTCCATCCCCATGGCTCCGATGGGCGGCCCAGCGCCCATGGCTCCGGCCGGAACGGTGGCACCGGCCATGCCGGCGGTCTCCACGTTCCAGGGCAAACTGGTGGGGCAGGCCAGCCTGATCATGTACCCGCAATTCATGGCCGGCGATTTCTTCGCCCGCAACTGGATGAAAACCATCCCGCACATGATCAAGTTCTCCGAGGAAAAGCCCGCGAACATCACCAAGGAGCCGGCGTACAAAGGCAAGCCGATCTACGGCTCCGTGCATTTTGGCGACGACCCCAAGGCCCCCAATGTCACCATCGTGCTGGATGACGATGCCGACCACATCTTCATCGACGAAAACGCCGACGGCGATCTCACCAACGATCCGAAGGTCTTTTGGGAGAAGATCACCAAGGGCGATGACGGCAAGGTGGGCTACGAGGGGGGCTTTGTCTTTCCGGCGTCATGGACGAGCGGACCGGGCAAATATGGAATCAAGATGTACCGCGACAAGGGCACGCTGACCGCCGGTTGGCAGACCATCGGCGCGCCCACCGGACCCATCACGATCGATGGAAAGACCTATATCGCGTTCCTCTACGACCCCAATGGCAAGGGTCTCTATGACACGCGCCCGGACGCGGTCGCCAAGACGATGGGCACGGAAATCTGGATCGATCTCAATGGCGATGGCAACTGGCGCCCCATCGACCACAACGAAACCGCCACGCTTGGCGAACCGTTCCAGATCGGCGACGCCTGGTACGCCTTCAACTGTTCGGCCGATGGCACCAAGTTATCGGTGTCAACCGCGCAGGCCCCGCCGGCCAGCAAACTGCCGCACATTGCCCTGAAAAAGGCGGGCGACAAGGCGCCGGATTTTGAAATGGTGCTGCCGGACGGCAAGAAGGCGCACCTGTCGGATTACAAGGGGAAGACGGTGGTCGTGGATTTCTGGGCCACCTGGTGCGGGCCGTGCCAGAAGGCGATGCCGGAGGTTGAGAAGCTGTGGAAGTCGGTCAACGGCAATGCGAATGTGGCGTTCCTGGGGCTGTGCGTCTCCGACGAGAAGCCGGCGTTTGACAAGTGGATCGTGGAGAAGGCGCCGCAGTTCAGCTTCACCTTTGGGTACGATCCCGCCGGGAACAATACGGAAGATGGGAAAGGCCAGTGCTACCTCTGGGGCGTGGGCGGCATCCCCACGACTTTCGTCATCAGCCCCGAGGGGAAGGTGGTGGAGGCCGTGAGCGGCTTCTCGCCGGAAAACGAGGCGAAGGTGGTGAAGGCATTGGAAGGACTGGGGATCAAGGCTTCCCAATAATGGCGAGGCCATGAAATCTGCGGGGCGGCGTTCGACCGACGCCGCCCCGCTGCGTTTTTGCGTTTGCAAAAAAGAAAGCGGAGCGCTGCCGAAGCAGCGCTCCGCCTTGGTTACAGGTGGAACAGATTTTAGCGAGCCGCACGCCGGCGGGCCAGGAGGCCGACCACACCCAGACCCAGCAGGGAGAGGGAGGCCGGCTCCGGAATCGCAAATCCACTGCCCGTAAGGGTAATCGTGGAACTCGGCGCAACGAAACTCGTGTTGGTGAGAAGGGGACTTGTGGGGCCGCCGTTGCCCCAGGCATCCGCCGCGCTGGTGGCCAGCACCGGATCGCTGGCGACGGGTGTAAAGACGCCGGGCGTACCGACGGCGAGTCCGAAGATGTTGCCGTCGGTGCTATTTTGCGGAAACTCGGGAGAATCGGCAATGCCAATATAATAAAGGCCCGCCGTGGTGATCCCGGCGTTGGCACCGGTGAGGGCATACGGCGCGCCGCCGATAGAGGCGGCAAGACCCTTGCCCGTCGAGTCAAAGAGGGCGAGGATCGCCGTGGAATTGCCGATCGAAGCGCTGAATGCGGAGGGATTGGTGATCTGAATTTCGTACAGGTTCACATCCGTGCCCGCAAAGAGACCCGTGCTGATCGTCGTCAGCGGGCTGCCGCCGACATTCTTGTCGTCAGTCACGCCGGCATTGGAAATGACGCGGCCATCGTAATCCCCGATCGTGGAAAAACCTGCGGACCCCTCAACAATTCCAGCAGGAAGCGGCCCGCCGAAACCATTATAGTAAGCGCCTTCATCCCATTGTTGCGGGTTGGCGATGTCCCGGTGTGGAACCGCGTAGGCCTGCGAAGCCACGGCCGCCATCAGGCCAAAGGCCGCTACAGAGAATGCAAATTGCTTCTTCATTGAAAACTCCTTCTTCCCCTCGGGGGGGGGGTAACAAGACAAGATTGATTGCATCACAACGAGGACCAACCAACCCGAGCCGGCCAACATAGGCCGGCAGAGAAAACGCAAGGACACACGTTGCCGGCAAGTACGCGCAGCCCCGTGGCCGCACTCAAGCTGCGGCACAAACAAATCATGCGACCCCGACCAATTGGTCAGCGTCACCGACGTTCACTCTCTCTCTCAGGGATTTTCCCTACCCCCAGACCACGCAGGCTCGCGAAGTCTGGTTCGTTTCCTCACCAGAAGAATAGCACATTCCACAATTTTGGCAAGAAAATTATCCTGGAATTTGTCGCAAATTGTTTGACCCTCCAAAAACCAGCGGCTATCATGGGCCGAGCGCAGTATTATCGGAGTTCGCTCCACCCCCCCACGCCTCCACCATAAAAGGACATGTTTATGAAGACCCGC
>Ga0302320_10025335_pt1 | contig 11539 bp, 11 predicted proteins | sample Bog_T0_3_FD_202130 | JGI IMG/M metagenome (GOLD analysis project Ga0302320, IMG submission 202130) | Peat permafrost microbial communities from Stordalen Mire near Abisko, Sweden - Bog_T0_3 | ecosystem: Environmental > Terrestrial > Soil > Wetlands > Peat | place: Sweden: Abisko, Stordalen Mire... | reverse complement strand
TCCGACTTAAATGGAATCGGATTGCAGCTTCCGAATTGTCCGTCTAAATCTGGAAGGTCCTGTCCTTGGAATGTGCCGCTTTACTCCCGCAACTTACACGATGCTATGCCACCTTGATCTCATCCAGCAGATCGGGGTGGCGGTCGAGGACTTTGAGGAGCTTGACGAGGGCTAAGGACGGCTTGGTTTTGCCGTTCTCGTAGCGGGAGAAGGCATTGACGCCGCCGCCGAAGATTTCTGCTGCTTCGCGCTGATCGAGTGCGAGCTTCTTGCGGACCTTCACGATAAAGGCCGGGTCAACGATGGCGGCATTGACCTGCTTGGAAAAAGCCTGCATCTCGCGCATGACGCGTTCGGAATCCTTCATATCGTGGATGGATTCGCCACAAGCCGGGCAGAAATCGCCGGTCGTCTTCAAAATGGTGGTCTCGCCCTTATAGGTAAAGGGGATGTCACGAGTATCGTGGATCAACTCGGCTGCGCCGCAAATAAGGCATTTCATGGTCATAACTCCTTGAACGAAACGATCAGCACGTCGTCGAGCACGGTCAGTTTCAAATACACATCTCCAGCCGAGGTCCTTGGGCGGTAGACGTCTTGCCAGATGGTGTTGTCGGCGTATGTGGTCATGGACTTGTAAAAATCCTTCATCGTCAATGAAGCAACCACGGCGATCATTCCCTTGAAATCGAAGCCGAGAAGAGCAGCGGTCGCACGCGCGGTGTGCGTAGGTCTCACCTTCCCTGCCTCGATCAATGCCTTGACGCGAGTCAACGCGTAGTGCGGAGTTTTTCCATAATCAGATTAACCTACTTGGTTATTTTCGACAAACCCCGTGTGCGCGGGAGCAGCTTTCTCGCCGACCCTCCAATGATCGCGAAGCCGAGCAAGGCACAGAGCCAGGCAAAGACGTCGCCGTGGGCGGTGTAGTAGGTGATGTCGTCGCGGAAGGCGAACTGTGCGGGGAGCGCGCCGGGCTGGTGGCGGGCGATGCTCTGGCGGACGCGGCCCTCGGGGTCGATGACGGCGGTGACGCCGGTGTTGGTGTCACGCAAGATCCAGCGGCGATTTTCGATGGCACGCATACGGACCATGTTGAGGTGCTGCCAGGGGGCGCTGGTGTCGCCATACCAGCCGTCGTCGCTGATGTTGACCAGGACCTCTGCGCCCAGCTGGGCGAACTGGCGAACCTCGTCGGCAAAGACGGACTCGTAACAAATGAAAACGCCGTACCGGTGGGCCTCGCCGTTGGCCGTCGGCAGGCGAAAGACCTTGCGGTCCGTGCCGCGGGTGAACTCCGACACGCGGCCAGTGAGCTTGCGGGCGAAGAAGAAGACTTCCTTGTAAGGAATGTATTCGCCGTAGGGGACGAGGTGGATCTTGTCGTAACGGCCGACACGCGCGCCGGTGGGGCTGATGACCAGGGCAGAGTTGTAGTAACGCCAGGCTTGCGTTTCCGGGTCCTGATCCCAGCCGACGGAACCGACCACCAAGGGCGCTTGCGCGGTGTGGGCGATGCTGATAAGGGACCGCTGCAATTTGGGGTCGATCTCGTCGAAGGGGGCGGGCGACTCGGGCCAGACGACGAGGTCAGGATGCGTGGGATTTGGCGGGCAGAGGATTTCGGCAGTGGGAGCGCCGGTTTGCGGGATGCCGGCGATGTAGGTTTTCCGCGCTGTTGATGAAGGGCTGGCGGCGCTGCATGGCTCGGTGGCTTGTTGGGAAAAGTTGTCCATGTGAGATTCCCATTCGCCGGGAGCTAGCCAACGGTTTTCCTGGGATACATCGAGGTTGGGCTGGATGAGGACGGCGGTGGCTGTGGGGGCCGGGCGCGGCGGAAGCACATGGACGCCGTTCATGAGGAACACGATCAGGAATACGCCAAGGACGCCAAGGATCGCTGGACGGGCAAAACGAGGGGCAGATTTGCGTTCCGTCAAAACGCACCCGGCAAGAAATGCATTGGCCGCGACAAGCAGGAAGCTGATGCCATAGACGCCGGTCCACGGCGCGAGTTGGTTAACGAGGCCGTTATCGACTTGCGAATAGCCGAGCTGATCCCAGGGCACCGAAGTGATGCGGGCTCCGGCGAGTTCGAGCGCGGCCCAGAAGATGGGCGCGGCAGCGAGAGCGAGGCGAGTGCTGCCGGTGGCCTTTTTTACAAGAGCAACCGCGAGGCCGAAGAAGGCAAAGTAGAGTCCGAGGACGAGGCTGTAACCGATGAGCAGCAGGACGGGGACGATGGCGGGCAGATCGCCATAGCGGGCCATGGTGTCGCGGACCCAATAGCAGTTGCCGGCGAACCAGAGAAATCCGCAGAGATAGCCGAGGAGAAATCCGCGGCGCAGGGGACGCGGGGGAGCGGCCTGAAGTTCGGAAGCGAAGGCCGGCCCGAGGATTGCCCAGAGCAGGGGGACGAGGCCGAACCAGGCAAAAACAGAGCGCCAAACCGGTAAGGGGCCGGCGAGGGGAAAAGGTAACTCCAGTAACCCGGCGGAGAGCGCGGCGGCGGCCCACGCCGCGATGCGGTGGGACTTGAACGAAGAGAGCTGCATACAGCGCCGAGTTTAAAGCATTTGGCATTGAAGCGCAGTGAAAACCCGATGAGCAGCGGCCGGGATTGACGAGCGAAAGCGGGCGCGGCCCAACAAGGAATCGAAATATTTCCCCCCGCTGCGGTGAATCAGGCCGCCTGCAACGGAGAAAAGCGGGCTACAATCAAAGCTATGTTCCTGGCCCTTATTGCAATGCGTGTGCTTGAAGCCATGTTTTTCCTTGGCCTGATCGGCTCGTCGGTGGTGGTGCTTATCAGCTTCTGGGAAGACGGCATTGAGCTGTTCGGCAAGGACTGAAGAGTCCCAGTTGATGCCCCGGCTGTGGCAGCAGGTTTTTTGATTGACTGGCTGTCGATTCAGAAATAGACTCACCGCAGGGCAGGCGGGGATATCCGCCCCAGATTTCCAGAAAGCCGGCCGCCGCGCCGAACCCCAATTGATGGCATCTTCCCGAACGATCGTAGCTCCACCCTCCGACCGCGTGCGGCTCATTGTGGCATCCTCCGTGATGCTCACATTCATCTCTTTCTGGCGTGCAGCCGCCATCGTTTTGTGCGATCTGGGCTCGTCGGCGTTTTACGCGGGCGGTATCGCGGAGCAGGCAGTGGGCGCGGCCGCGCCGTGGTTCATCCTCGGCATCATGCTTTTCAGCTTTGCCGTGCGCGCGGTTTATGTCGAAAGCTGTTCGATGTTTACCCGCGGCGGCGTCTACCGCGTGGTAAAGGAAGCCCTGGGCGGCACCTTTGCCAAGCTAAGCGTTTCAGCCCTGATGTTCGATTACATTCTTACCGGCCCAATCTCAGGCGTATCCGCAGGACAATACATTACAGGCTTGATGAACGAGTTGATGGTGGTAGCAGCCAATAGTCACTGGCTCCCTCCGGCTCTCATGGACGAGCGCAACAACCCCTTCCAGTTCGATATGAATTACACCTCGGCCGTATTCGCCGCGGTGGTGACGGTCTATTACTGGTGGCAGAACATCAAGGGGATCGAGGAGTCGAGCGGCAAGGCGCTGCGGGTTATGCAGATCACCACCGTCATGGTGATTGTTTTGCTCATCTGGGGCGTCTATTCGGTGCTGATGCGGGGCGCGCATTTGCCTCCTTCGCCAATTCCTGCACATCTTCATTTCAGCGATGAGGCACAGGGCTTCCTGAAGGGGCGCGGGCTGCCGCTGCTAGGCCTGTTCGGCATACTGATGGCGTTCGGCCATTCGCTTTTGGCGATGAGCGGCGAAGAGAGCCTGGCGCAGGTGAATCGCGAGATTCAGCACCCGAAGCTGAAAAATCTGAAGCGCGCGGCGATTGTGATCGCGCTCTATAGCCTGATCTTCACGGGCGGGGCCACGCTGCTGGCTTCCATGCTGATTCCCACCTGGGAACGCACCCACATTTACCAGGACAACCTGATTGCCGGCCTGGCCATGTACATGGTGGGCCCGCTTTTCTGGCGCATCGTGTTCCGCATTTTCGTTGTGCTGGTAGGATTCCTGATTCTCTCCGGCGCCATCAACACCTCGATGATCGGATCGACGGGTGTGTTAATGCGGGTGGCCGAAGACGGCGTGCTGACGGACTGGTTCCGCAAGCCGCACAAGCGGTTCGGCACCAGCTCGCGCATTGTGAACATGGTGTTCATCCTGCAGATGATCACCATCGTGGCCAGCCGGGGCAACGTGATCACCCTGGGCGAGGCCTATGCGTTCGGCGTGATCTGGTCGTTCACGTTTAACAGCCTGGCCATGCTGGTTCTGCGCTGGAAGTACCACGGCGAGCGCGGCTGGAAGGTTCCGCCGAACATTCGCATCGGCAAGACCGAGATCCCGATCGGGCTGCTTTCGGTGTTTCTGGTGCTGCTGTCCACAGCAATCGTGAACCTGTTCACCAAGTCGGTGGCCACGGTAAGCGGCATTGTGTTTGCAGCGGGCTTCTTCGTTATTTTTACGGTTTCAGAGCGCGCCAATTTGCGCAAGCATGCAGCCACCGCGCGCCAGATGAAGGACCATTTCCAACTGGAGCACCAGGACACGGTCAGCCGGGAATCGGCGGCTATCCGTCCGGGCGGCGTGATGGTAACGATGCGCGACCCCTCCAACCCCTACGCGCTGAAGTGGACGCTTTCACACACCAGCACCGAGGACCAGGACGTGGTGGTGCTGAGCGTGCGTATGATGGGCGCCGGTGGGCCGGAGTACCTGAGCGCCGTGGACCAGAGCTTCAGCGAGCACGAGCAGATGCTGTTTACCAAGGCCATCTCAGTGGCCGAGAGCTTCGGCAAGAAGGTTTCGTTGCTGCTGATCCCCGCCGGAGACGTGTTTGCGGCCCTGGCGCAGGGAGCCAACTCACTTGAAGTGGATTCGGTGGTTTCAGGGCTTTCGACAACCATGACTGCCGAGGATCAGGCCTTCCACATGGGCCAGGCCTGGGAGGCGCTGCCGGAGCCCAAGCGCCAGTTCAACTTCTATGTGATCAATCCCACCGGCGAAGCCAAGTCCTTTTACATTGGGCCTCACGCGCCCAAGTTGAGCCCCGACGATGTGCAACTTGTTCATCGCCTCTGGGTGAATATGCGGCGCGATCCGTCGGTGCTGGACCTGCACCACAGCGACATCATCACCTATGCCCTGACCCGGCTTGCCGGCCAGTATGCCCGGGAGAAGGTGGATATCCTGCGCGACCTGCGCAATTACCGTTGCGCAGAGGCGCCTGCCGCACTGCGCCTGGGTGGGCCGGATGTTGGCCGTGAAGCTTCCAGCACTGAGAAGTCCGGCCAGCGGCCCCTCTAACTCAACATCCTGCCATTGCCGCTGCGCTGCAGGCAGCGGGAAGCTCTGTTGCGGTTCCGCCACCAACTCTCGATGTTGAATGGGGAGCAACAGAAGCAGATTGAAAGCAGTCTGCAGGCGCGAGCGCAAGATCTCTAGCAGGGTTTTCTGGTTTTGCATAGATCGCCTGGCGCAGTCAGGATGCCTCCCTGCGTGCTCAACTAAATGGCAGAATGTTGGGGACTGTTGACAGGGTGGGAGGATCGGTGATTTTTTGTTTGTAAAAGAGTCTACAGTTGCGTATCGTGTTGCACAGGACAAGTAGTTGCCCCTGGCGACCTTGCTCACTTAGGGACATCGGGGACAGATTCACTAACGAGTACCTAATATAGGAGGAATGGTGGGAGTTTCAGAGATTCTGGCACACATTGATCGCGAGATCGCCCAATTGCAACAGGCCCGCGCTCTGCTGGGCGGCGGTTCTGCCGCTGCACCCAAGAAGGCTGCAACAGCGCCTGCGGCGAAGAAGACCGGCAAGAAAAAGAGAAATCTCACCCCGGAAGGGCGCAAGCGCATTGCCGAGGCCGTGAAGCGGCGGTGGGCAGAGCAGAAGAAAGCCGCTGGGAAGTAGTTTGGTTACAAGTGGGGAGTGGGCTGGCTTGCGAGCCAGCCCACACTCTACAGCGGAGGTAAGGCGGAGCTCTTGTTTTACCCTGCAACACGCGCGTCACTTTCCAGCGAGGCGCGCCCAGCAGATATGCCGCGGCCTTTCACCGGAAGATCTCCATAACATGAACTCCTTATCGAAGTTTCTATCCCCTTGGAATCTGTTCCCCAAGATTTAATTTGACCGTGATTCCGATGATTGCTCCCTACGGTATTCTCCTTCCAGACTGACTCTTCAGGCGCCGATTCATCCCACCCATTGAATTGTGGCTGCCTCTTGAGTGCCATGTGGCTCCGTTCTTCAAGTGCAGAGCTGCCGGCGCGAAGCGCCGCCCTGTTCGGCAGTGGAACAGGTCAGGAATCGGCTTTCCCCTTGGCTTGTTCTGGGCTGATTTGAGCAGGCCGGAACAGCTGGAAAAGGGCAACCATTCTGCAACCCTGATGGGGCGATTACACTAGAGGGGTGGATGAGACTCAGCCGAATTCCAAGGGCCGCTCAGCCGGTCCTGCCTTGCGCTTTGTGGCAGCTGCCCTGATTGTGCGCGGTGCCGAGGTGCTGATTTGTCAGCGCCGGGCCGACCAGCCGATGGCGCTGCAATGGGAGTTCCCCGGCGGCAAGATCGAGGCCGGTGAAAGCGCGGAAGAGGCCTTGGCGCGCGAGTTGGACGAGGAGCTCGGCATCCAGGCGACTGTGGGCCCGAGGGTGACGCGCATCCGCCACAACTATCGCCACGGCGGCGCGGTCGACCTCCAGTTTTTTGCAGTGCACCAGTTTAGCGGCGAGTTGGAGAACCGCATCTTCAAGCAACTGGTGTGGGCGCGGCTTGAAGATCTGGGAAACTACGACTTTCTGGCTGCCGACCGGTCGCTGATTCGAGATCTGGCGGCGGGCAAGCTGCTCTGACGCCTCTTTATCAGGCTCAGACTCCCCGCCGAAGGCCACTGGCCTCACCGCAGGCCCTCAATGCCCCGGCATCAAGCCCCACAGCATCACCAGCGTCATGCCGATCACAATGATGCTCGTCCCCCAGGCAATCACGTTCCAGAGCCGCGAGTTCTTGTGCTCCCCCATCAGGTCCTGGCGGTTGATGAGCATCAGCATGAGGATGATGACCACCGGGAGCAGGACGCCGTTGAGCACCTGAGAGAGGATGGCGACGTTGATCAACTGGGAGTCAGGCAACAGCAGCACGGTGAGCGCGCCACCGACGATCAGCAGGGAATAAAGCCAGTAGAAGAACGGAGCTTCTTTGAAGCGCTTGTCCACGCCTGACTCGAAGCCGAGGCCTTCGCAAACCGTGTACGCGGTGGAGATCGGCAAGATGGAGGCCGCGAAGAGCGACGCGTTGAAGAGGCCGAAAGCGAAAAGAATAAAGGCGTAGTCGCCGGCCAGCGGGCGCATGGCCTCGGCCGCGTCAGAGGCTACCTGGATGGCTCCCATGCCATGGACATAGAGCGTGGCCGCGCAGGCGACGATGATGAACCACGCAACGATGTCCGTGAACAGGCTGCCGATGATGACGTCGAGCCGCGAGGCGGCGTAGTCCTTGACGCGAATGCCCTTCTCGACGATCGACGATTGCAGGTAGAACTGCATCCACGGCGCGATGGTGGTGCCCACGACGCCAATCGCCATGTACATGTAGGCCTTGTCGCTCCAGACCGACCGGGCGGGCAGCTTGACGGTGGCCCACAGCGCGTCGTGCCAACTGGGCTGCGAAAGCACCCCGGCGAGGATGTAGCAGATGTAAACAAACGACGCGACGATGAAGATCTTCTCAGTGCTCTTGTAGCTGCCCTTGACCACCATGAACCAGACTAGAGCCGCGCAAAACGGCACCGAGATGAACTTGGACACGTGGAACAGGTGGAGCGAGCCGGCGATGCCGATGAACTCAGTAACGACGTTCGTGTAGTTCACCACCACCAGCAGAATCATGAGCACAAAGGTGAGGCGGAGGCCGAACTCCTCGCGGATCAGGTCGCTCAGCCCCTTGCCGGTGACCACGCCCATGCGGGCGCACATCTCCTGCACCACGATGAGGGCAATCGTGATGGGAATGATGGTCCACAGCAGGGTGTAGCCGTATTGGGCGCCGGCCTGGGAGTAAGTAAGGATGCCGCCGGAGTCGTTATCGACGTTGGCGGTAATAAATCCGGGGCCGAGGACGGCCAAAAACAGCAATATCCGGATTCGCCAACGCTTCAACATGCTCGCGGGGTCCTAAGGAGGAGTCATGGATAGGTTCCTCACTGACCATAACAGGCGGGACCCGGATGCGGGAAACCGGACCGGAAGCGGCCCGGATGCCGCGCAGGATGGGTTGACAAGGCCTTAATACCAAGGTACATTGGTACCAAGGTAGGAGGATTGATCGATGTCAACAGAGGTACAAAGCCGTGAACCCGTGGTTGTCGAGCGCGTCCAAACCGGTGTGCGCATGGAGAAGCGCCTGCTGAAAGTCCTCAAGGCCATCGCCGAGCTGAAAGACATGACCCTGGGCGATCTGCTGGAGGGAATCGTACTCCATGCCTTCGAGGGCAAGCAGGTTCCATTCTCCCCGCAGACGCTTAAAGAGATTGAGCAGTTCAAGGCGCTCTACGGCCTGACCCTGAAAGCCAGCGACAGCCACAACCTGAAGGAGCGGAAACGGTGAGGGGCATGGGGGGCGCGGCGTGGGAGTTGACAGGCCCCGGCGGGTGAGATTACAACTCGCTTTCAATACACGATTGCGAGGAGAACGCGCGCTATGCATCCCACCGACCCCACAACAGCCTTGCCCGCACGGCGCAAGCTGCTCAGTTCCATCGTCTCAGGCGCGGCACTGCTGGGCCTGAATGCCGCCGGAGCCGCGGCCAGCACAGCCAAGAAAAGCGACGTTGCACCGCCGCCCGCAGCGCCCGAAGCGGGCTCGCCGGATGAGCTTTTCGCCATGGCGCGGCTGCGCAACTACAAGACGCGCCGCTCGTCGAGTTGGGACAGGACGGGCGCGAACGCGGACGCTATCCATGTGGAAGCCGGACAGTCGGCGACGCTGCTTGAGGCGACTGGCGCCGGCGTGGTGACGCACATCTGGATCACCATCGACTCCAAAGATCCAATGCACCTGAAGAATCTCGTCCTGCGGGCGTGGTGGGACGGCGAGGCGACGCCCTCGGTCGAGGTGCCCGTCGGCGACTTCTTCGGGCTGGGGATGGGCGAGTATTACGTTTACCAGTCGGCACTGCTGGCGGTTGCGCCCATCAAAGCGCTGAACGCGTATTTCCAGATGCCATTTGCCAATGCAGCGAGGATCACGGTGAGCAATGAAGGCAAGATTCGCGCCGACAACTTCTACTTTGCCGTGGACTACGTGACCATGGCTGGGCTGCCCGCCGATGTGGGCCGCTTCCATGCGCAGTATCGCCAGGCCGCGCCCTGCAAGGGATGGACGGACGACTGGACCAACGAGTATGACGAGCTGACCAACGGCAACAAGAACCTGGACGGGAAGGACAACTACATCTTCCTGGAGGCCACGGGCAAGGGGCATTTTCTGGGCGTGACGCACGCGGTGGAGCAGAACCAGAACCAGTGGTTCGGCGAGGGCGACGACATGATCTTCATCGATGGCGACGAACTGCCCACCATCAACGGCACGGGGACCGAGGACTATTACAACGGGGCGTGGGATTTCGGGTTGCAGTCGTTTGCTTATCCGCACAACGGCGCGCCCTACATTGTGGACCCCGAGCGGCTGGGCGGCCGCTATTGCCTGTACCGCTGGCACACGGAGAGCCCCATCACCTTTGATAAGTCGATCAAGGTGACAATCGAGCACGGCCACGCCAATCACCGCTCGGATAATTTCTACTCGACGGCCTACTGGTACCAGACGGAGCCGCATGCGGCCTTCCCTGCCCTGCCGGAGGCAGCGGCGCGGGTGCCGAAGATCTTCCGCGTGGGTGGAGCGGGGGCGGCGCCGGTGCCGGGGGTGTGACCTGCGTCTGTCCAGAAGGCTGGTCCAGGCTCATGCTTTCCCAGGTCTCAGAAACGAGACATGGGGCACCCGACCTGAAGGTGAGTCGACCACTATTTTGCGAGAATGAGTGATGAAGTACTTATGGTGCCTGATTGGTGGTTTCGTCAATCCTCAAATAATTTGGGCATTGCTGGTGTCGTTTTCCTCCTTCTTGCTATTGGGTCGGTGTGGACCGGGAAGGCGCCGGGTCGCGGCGGTGTAACCTACCGCGCCAAAGACCCTGAATCATTTTGGTTCGGCGTCGCTGTGTTCTTCCTCTTCGGTGCTCTTTTCATTTGGTTCTTTTTGACCCACCCTCCGTAGGCCAGCAACCAATTTTGAATTCAAGTTCCTGTCGTGTCACCACCCACTCGGAAGTTACACATTCATCCCTTGCCCAGCAGCCTGAGGCGGGAGGCCAGGCATGGCCGGGTTTCCCCGAGGACGGCCCGCGTCCTTTGTTGCGGCCAGGGTGGTACCCATGCAAAAAGGGTGGATTCATCAATGCGATGAATCCACCCCTTCCTTAATCAGAACAATCAACTCTGGTGCGCTGCGATCTCAGGCGGAGACGGCCAGTTCGCGTTCTGCCGGTTCTTCCATCTCCAGGCTCAGACTCATAAGCGATTCAACTACGTCGGCGGCGCTGTAGGTGGTGCGGCCGTTGGTGAGGAACTGGGCGATGGTGTTCAGGTCGTCGCCTACGGTGACCAGCGGGGGCTCTTCGGAGCCGTCTTTGCGCTTCTGGGCGTGGCCGATGTTGGCCATGAGGGCGTTGCAGAGGCACTTGCGGCCGACGGTGTCTTCAATTTTGCCGCCCTTGGCGAGGTAGTTGGCAACCGGCTCGGCTGCGCAGCGGTAGCCGATTTTGCCCTCGGCCGCGGCGTAGGGCTCGCGCAGGTAGCCAAGGTCGCAGACGCGGGTGCGGGCGGCGGCTACATCGGCATCGGAGTAAGTACCCGGGATCAGGGCCACCTTGAAGGGGAATCCAGTGGGCGAGGCCAGCGGATCGGTAAAGACCACGCCGGTCCCGGCCAGGGCCTGGAGCATGAGCGATTGTTTGAGGTCGGCACGCATGCCCGATTCGCGGCTGAAGGCAAACGCCGTGCCCACCTGGATGCCGGCTGCGCCCTCGTCGAGGGCCTCGCGCAGCATCTTCGCATTGCCGTAGCCGCCGGCCAGCCAGAAGGGAACTCCCAGCGCGCGCAGCTCTGCTATGTTGACGCGGTCGCGGTCGCCGTAGATGGGCTCACCTGCTTCATTCAGTTGCAGCTTGCCGCGGGGTGGCGCATTGTGTCCGCCCGCCGTGGGCGACTCGATGATGAGGCCGTCCACGCGTCCGCTTGCACGGCGAAGCATGGTGGTGGCCAAAGTGTTTGAGGAGACGATGGCCAGGAACCGGGGCCGATGGAGCATGGGCAGCGGCCCCTCGGCGTAGTCGGCCGGATCGAACAGCATCTGCGTGTCCTGATCCTGCGCCGCGCCGGTGACCGAGAGTTTGTACTCAGAAGGATGGTGGGCGGCGAAAGCGTCAAGCACGCCGGGAATGT
>Ga0302320_10025334_pt1 | contig 11539 bp, 8 predicted proteins | sample Bog_T0_3_FD_202130 | JGI IMG/M metagenome (GOLD analysis project Ga0302320, IMG submission 202130) | Peat permafrost microbial communities from Stordalen Mire near Abisko, Sweden - Bog_T0_3 | ecosystem: Environmental > Terrestrial > Soil > Wetlands > Peat | place: Sweden: Abisko, Stordalen Mire... | reverse complement strand
ACGCCATACAATCCACCGACCTGCGCCGTGCGCGCGCCAGCTTCGATCTTCTGCGCGCCTGGGAACTGTGGATTCCCATCGACGGTTTCGAGCGTATGGTGGCCGGGCGCGAAACAGACTTTCGCCTCGCGGCCCTGCCGGCGCTGCGTTATGCCTGCGCCAGCGAGCAGGAGTCCGCCCGAGAGATTTTCGACTTGCTGGAATCCGCCGATGAACGCGCGCACGCCGCAGCCGCCAGAGCAGCGGCCGATATAGGCATTTCCACCGCCATACCGCTGCTGGTAAACCAATTGCGTAAGGGTGGGCCAGTTTCCGCTCTCGCCGCTGCTAAGGCCCTTGCCTGCATGGGCTCCGAAGGGCAAGACTTGCTGGAAAAAGAGATCGTCTCGAGCCCCCGCCCGCAATACGCACTGCAAGCTTTAGAACAATCGTTGATAGCCGAAAGAGGATAAGCCGTGTCTACGTTTTACCACGTCATTAACATCATAATGGACGTCATTATCGTCTATGCATTTGTCAGCAACTTCAACTATTTTGTGCTCATGTCTCTCGGCTTCTTCGTTCTGCGCACGCAACGGACCACCGAGGGTTCGGTCGAGCGCGATCCTCTCTTCAAATCAAGACTTATGCCGGCGATTTCCATCATTGCCCCCGCTCACAACGAGGAACTCAGCATCGCGGACAGCACCCGCTCAATGCTGCAGTTGGAATATCCGGAGCACGAGGTTATCGTTGTCAACGATGGCTCGACCGACCGGACACTGGCGCTCTTGATTGAAGAATTCCACCTGTATAAGTCTTCCCGCCAGCCGTTGCATAACTTTGTCACTGCACGGGTAAAGGCGGTCTACGAATCTCAAAATCTAAAGCTGCTCGTCATCGACAAAGAAAATGGCGGTAAATCGGACAGTCTCAACGCGGCCATCAACTACGCCAACACGCCGCTCGTCGCCGCGGTCGATTCGGATTCTCTACTGGAAAGCAATTCGCTGCTGCTGGTCGCCAGACCCTTTCTTGAAGATGAGCGGACAATCGCGGCGGGCGGCATCATTCGCGTAGTCAACGGCTGTAAGGTGGAGCAGGGGGTGGTAACCAAAGTCGGCGCCCCGCCCTCCATCCTGGCAAGGTTTCAGGTGGTTGAATACCTGCGCGCCTTTCTCGGCGGCCGTGTCGCGCTCAGTTATGTAAATTCGCTCATGCTGATTTCCGGAGCCTTCGGGCTGTTCCGCCGCGACTCCGTGATTGAAGCCGGCGGATTCGAGCTAGGCAGCTTGGCCGAAGATCTGGAACTAGTCATCCGGCTTCATCGGATCAGCCGCGAGAAAAAGCGCGATTACAAAATTGTTTTCGTTCCCACACCGGTTTGTTGGACCGAAGTGCCGGATTCCCGCGCTAATCTCAGAACCCAGCGCAAACGCTGGCAGCGCGGCGGCCTCGAAAGTATGTGGAAGCATCGCGCTATGTTCTTTAATCCGAAATTCGGAACCGTTGGCTGCTTTGGGATGCCTTACCTTTTGGTGCTCGAAATACTTGGCCCGTGTTTTGAAGTCACCGGCTATGTCATCACAATCGCCGGACTGCTCATCGGTTTCATCAACATGACTAGCGCTATCCTGTTTTTCATCGGCTCGGTGCTGTTTGGAACCATGATCTCCATCAGCGCCGTTCTCCTTGAGGAATTTACCACCAGGCGCTACGTTCACCCCATGGACCTCGCCTCGTTGATCTGGACGGCATTAGTCGAAAATTTCGGCTATCGTCAGCTTAATGCGCTCTGGAGATTCGAAGCTTTTTTCGATCTATTGCGCACCAAAAAGAAAAGGACGTGGGGCAAAATGAAGCGTGCCGGCTTTGCGCCCCAAACGACTTCTTGATCCTCGCCTAGTCTTTGGGAGAGAGCTTTCCGACGTTCTTCAAACCGACCTGACAGGTGATGAGGTTTGTGCCAGTCAGGGATACGCTAAATCGTTGCTGACATCAATAGTCGCGTCATCGTTATCCCCTGCCAACCCAAGAACTTCGCATGGCGACGGCGGCGGCGTTCTTGTATATCCGAACGGCACCCACAATACAGAGGTGCCGATTCTCGCGCGGTATTCTTTGCGCTTTATGAGAAACTATTGTGTTTGTGAGCGAAGATCTTATGAGCCAGTTTGTGAATCCATTGCCGGGTGTTCCCGACGTTGAATCGCCGCTCTTCGAGCCTATTTTCCGGGAGAAAAACACTTCCCAGCAAACGCGGGATTTGGCGCAGGCGTTGCGGCGGGACGGTTACGTTGTGCTCGATTTTCCAGATCCGGACTTCGGACAGCTCGCCGATACAATCATCAAGAAACTCGATAGCCGCTACGACTGGGCGGCTTGGCGGAAGGGAAGCCTTGACAGCTTACGGGTGCAAGATGCCTGGCAGGATGTGCCGGAGGTTCGACGCATTGCTTGTAATCAAACCATTCTGCAAATACTCACCGACCTTTATGGAAGGCGGGCGTTTCCTTTTCAGACGTTAAATTTTCCGGTGGGTACGCAGCAGCATTTTCATACCGACAGTATCCATTTCAGTTCGTGCCCGGAACGCTTTATGGTGGGGGTTTGGGTGGCGTTGGAGGATATCGATTCTGACAATGGGCCGTTGATCTACTATCCGGGTTCGCACAAGCTTCCTATTTATACGAATGAGCAAGTCGGGCGGAATCCGAATTTTGCGGGCAAAGATCCGTCAGGCCATTATGGGGCTTTTGGCGAGGCTTGGCGAGGGATTGTGGAAGCGCTGGATTTGAAGCCGATGGAGTTTCACGCCAAGAAGGGGCAGGCTTTGATCTGGTCGGCGAATCTTCTGCACGGGGGCGCGGCGCAGAAAGATTTGCAGCGGACCCGCTATAGCCAAGTGACGCATTATTTTTTTGAGGGCTGCACTTATTACACGCCGCTGCATTCGGTGCCGCTGTTGGGGCCTATTTTTTACCGCGATATTGTGGATATTTCCACGGGGCAAAAAATGCCCAACGTCCTATCAGGTCAGGAGGTCTCAGCGAAGCAACGCGACCACGCCCGGAGCATGATGAGCATTGAACCGAAATTGCCGAACGACTTTGACCCGAAAGCCTACTTGAAAGCTAATCCTGACGTGAAGGCGGCGAGGGTGGACCCGGCGCAACACTGGCTGAACCATGGATACAAAGAAGGACGGCCGCTGCGCTAGAAATAATTCATGTTCCTCAAATCTTCTAGCAGCCCCGGCCCGGTCGGCTCCCACCCCAGCGTCTTGCGCGTCCACTCGCTCGAAGCCGGCATATCCTGCGTCGCAGCGTGCCCGAAAAACATCCCAAAGTGCTCGCCGGCCATTTCAGCCGGGATTGAAACCACAGGCACCTTCAGCCCCTTACCGATTGTCTCCGCGATATTCCGCAGCGACACGCCTTCTTCCTGCACCGCATGATACGTCGTCGCGCCGCAACCCGTCTGCTCGACCGCTAGCCGATACAGGCGCGCCACATCCTTCAGCGGAGCAGCAGCCCAGCGGTTCACCCCATCACCCACATACGCCGACACACCCTTCTGGCGAGCGATCTGGATCACCCTCGTCACCAGCCCCTGCTTGCGCGTGTCATGCACTTGCGGCAGGCGCACAATCGCCACCTGCACACCCTTGGCCGCCAATGCCTGCGCCGCCTGTTCCGGCCTGCGCGGCATCCTTTGCGAATCCGTCGGAGCATCAGTCTCCTTACGCGCCTGGCCCGGTGCACCGGGCGTGGTCCCGATCCCATTGGTCACCGCCAGCAGCTTGCCCGGTGCGAGCACCGATCCCAGCGCCTCTATCGCCTTAATCTCGACCTCCGCGTTTTGCGCAAATTTCGACATGTCGTGATTGAATGCCAGGTTCACCACAGCATCCATCCCCGTCGCTCCGCTGCGCAGGCTGTCGAGATCAGTAAGGTCTCCGCGATGCACCTCTGCGCCGAGAGCCTTCAACTGCTCCACGCCGGCATCACTGCGGGTAAGCCCACGCACCTGGTGCCCCGCCTCGATCAACTCCTTCACCAGCTCTGTGCCAATGAATCCCGTCGCTCCCGTTACGAATACGCGCATCGTCATTCCTCCTGTTTCTGGTGGCGCAGCTTACGGAGGCCCCGCCAAAGTTGACATCCGAGCCTGTGTCTTATAAAACCGTAAAACGGGGATAGTCCCCTGATTTAAAGATAACCGGGGACACTCCCCGGTTGCAAGAAATTTCAGTCTAGTGTTCGCATGCCGAAAAAGAAGCTTTCACCACCGCCGGCTGCCCGCAAGCCTCGCGCCGACGCGAAGCGCAACCGCGCACGCATTCTTGAGGTGGCCAAGGAGGCTTTCACGCGCGATGGCGCAGCGGCGAGCCTCGATGACATTGCACGCCGATCCGGCATCGGCAACGCCACCCTTTATCGCCACTTCCCCACTCGCGACGATCTCATCGAAGCCGTCTACCGCGCCGAAGTCGAAAAGCTTGCGGCAGCCGGACAGCGCTTCGCATCCTCCATGCCGGCGCTTGAAGCACTACGTGCGTGGATGCTTCTCTTCATCGATCACGTCGCCGGAAAAATGCTCATCATTCCCGCCATGAACACAATCGCAGGCGGCCCCCTGCGGCTCATGGAAGGCTCCCGCTCGCTCATTCACAACGCCTTCGTAGCCTCCGTCGAGCGCGCCATCGCCAGCGGTGATCTCCGCTCCGACACCGATCCCAACGACTTCGTCCGGGCCCTTGTGGGCATCTTCCACACCACTGCTTCACCGGGCTGGGAGCCCAGCGCCCGCCGCCTCGTCGACATCCTCATCGCAGGTTCCCGTTCGACGCCATAGCAGCCCTCCACCCCGCCTCGCAGGCGGCAAAAATAGCGAGGTCCTGGATCGATTCGATCCGTCCAGGCAGCGAATAGGTTAACGAAGGCGGAACGCGCCGTTGAAAATCCCTGCATGTCGGCATCCGGTACCGGTTGAAAGTCACGCCTGTACAGGCAACGGCGGGGCGGGCGGTGGAGTGATACTGACCGGGAAACTTCGAGAAAGGGCAGTATCAGTCTTTCTGAAAAAGCGGGTACAGACAGAGAGCCTGTCGGAATGAAACTTTTTTTTGAACGAAGAATCAATAACTTACGGACCATGCCATCGTTGTAAGTCATTGATTCTACGTGAGCCGAATTCTATTTCCGACAGGCTCCAGACGCGCCCCTTCCAGTTCTTTCTAGTTTGCGATTTGATTCATGGCGCTTAAGTCTGTCCCCCGTTTTTTCAGAAAGACCGCCGGCGGCCATTTCGTCGGGCCGATTTTCATTCGCATGGGTGGGCCGAAGGCCCATGGACACTCGTTGACACTCGCGGCTAGAGGCTTCACGACGTAAACGAGGGTGTTTGGTACTAGCAAGAAACGAACACAGCGGTTGTTAGGGCTGGAACCACTACTGTACCGGTTGCTGGGTTGAAAGAAGAGTGGCGCACTATTTCATCGGCGGAGCTTGACTGAATTGGATGCAACTGAAGGTGGAAGCCTTGCAATAAATTGTCTTCGAAGTTGATGGTTGCCTTGGTGGCATTGAACACGACTAACAGCTTCGAATCGCTGTCGTTGAGAGCCATGACAATGACGCCAGGAATCTGATGCGGGCCGGTGTTCAGAAAATGCAAATTGGCTTGCACTTGCGTGAGGGAGGACATGCGGAACAAGGGAGAGCTTTGCCGGATGGAAAGAAATTCCTGAAATGTTCTGCGCCCAAGATCGATTTCGGCCGCGGTGGGTTTCAGCGCTGGGTTCGCGAGCAGGGGTTGCATCATGGGCCAGTTGCTTTGATTCTGAGCGGCGACGGGAAGACCGATGCCCCAATTGTTGGTTTGAAAAGTGAAATCTATGGCGTTAAACCAATCGCCCGAATTGTAGCTGTTTTCGTCCATGTCTTTGGAGCGCAATAAATCATCGCCCGCTTGGAAGAAAGGAACGCCTTGTGAGAAAGCGATGAGGCTGTTGGCGAGGATTTGGCGGCGGGTTCGTTGCTGAATGGTTTCCGAGATGTCGGTTTTGAGTTGGATGGCATCGAAGAGGGTTTGATTGTCGTGAGCGGAGGCGTAGGCAATATTTTCGAGGGGTGAAGCGGTGTAGCCCACGCGAGCCCCGTGATAGTTGAGTTGGCCGGCCGTTACGGTTTTGCCAGCGTCGTCTATGAATGTGAAGTCGCGGAGATTGCCGGCTAATCCGGCGCGGATCCAATCGGCTTCATCCGCAAGATGGGCGCCGGTGGCGAAGCCCTGAATTTGTGGATCTGCAAAAAGACCACCTCCTCTAATGGCATCGCGCATGCGGTCGTTGAAGGTGCCGATTCCGCTGCCATACATGTTTGCCTGGCTGGCGTTCGGGCCGAGGGCGTTGTTGGCTGTCTCTCCTTTGTTCCAACCTTCACCGTAGAGATAAATTTGCGAGCCGTCGACGCCGTCTTTCTCCAGAGTCAATGAGGATAGCGCTTGCTGGATGTTGCGCATATTGTTGACGAAATGAAAGCTCATGAAATCGAAACGAAAGCCTTCGATCTTGTATTGGCGCGCCTGGGTGAGGAGCGTGTCGATCATGAGCTTTTCCATCATGCGATGTTCGCTGGCGGTGTCGGCACAGCAACTACTGTTGGTGACATTGCCGTCGGCGTCAAGGCGATGATAATAGTTGGGCACCAGCTTGTCCAAAACGGATTGGGCAGATTGGCCGCTGGCGGTGGTGTGATTGAATACGACGTCTTGGATCACGCGCAGGCCGGTGCGATGAAAAGCTTGCACCATTTGGCGGTATTCTTTGACGCGGTTGTCGGGATTCGAGGCATAGGCTCCTGAGGGCGCGAGATAGTGGACAGGATCGTAGCCCCAGTTGTAGGCATCGACGTTTTGAATCGCGGAAACAGCGGCCTGTTGCTCTTCGGAATCAGGCGGATAGCTGGACAAGTCGGGCGTGGTTTCCCAGGTTGTTTTGTCCTCGTTGATGGTGGCGATGTGAAAGGTTGGCAAGAGCTGAATGGCTTTCAGACCGGCGTTTGCCAAATCGCGCAGGTGGCGCATGCCGCATGTTTCGGGATTCACGAAGGCGAGATAGGTGCCGCGGTAGTGCGGCGGTACGGTTGGGTCTTTGGCGCTGAAATCGCGCATGTGCAGTTCGTAAATAGTCAAATCGCCGACGGAAGCCAGCCGGGGCGATTGACTCTCGTTCCAACCTGGCGGTTTGTGGGTGTCGCTGGCGAGATTGGTGAGGCGCGTCTTGGCTCCATTGAGAGATAGATCAACGGAGTAGGGATCAGTGACTATGTTTTCGACAACTTTTTGGAGACTGGGAACGAAAACGGCTGTGGCGAACAAGTAGTATTTGCCAGACCAGGAGGAATCGATCTCAATGTTCCAGACGCCGTTGAATTCGGTCATGGGTAGAACGGCGGCAGGAGTTGGGTCGGCGGCCGCGAGGAAGAGTTGGAGGTCTACGGATCGCGCGGTGGGCGCCCACACACGGATGGAGATGGATTTTTCGTGGAAGATGGCGCCGAGAGGACCGGAATAGTGGAACAAATCATCCAACACTCCCGCGATCTGCACGCCGGTAGAGTATTTCGGCGTGGCGCGTTTGTCGACGGCAGCTACGAAGAGGTTGCCTTTCAAGGCGCGTTTCAACGTGGACAGATTTGCGGAGCGAGACAGCCGAAAGATCGCATATGCGGCTAATTGGGGATATTGTTTCTTTTGCGACTCGGTGAGTCCGGTTGGCAAGGGGTGGAGTGGAATTTCGCCATCGGCGTGGCAGAGAGATAGCTTCCATTCGCTATCAATGTTGGGCGCGGGGACGGCAATCGCCGCGCGGTCGAGCCAGAACGCTTGAAGCATGCAGGGTTATGTTTTAAGGGTAGCGCTTGAGGGGGCCGCTCGACCATGCCCCCTTTTGGGGTTAAGGAATACTATCAAGAGAGGATGAGAGGCTAAGATGCGCAAGCTGCATTTCGTTTCAGCGATGGGCCTGCTGGCGGTTTGGCCCGTTTTGGGGCTGGATTCCAGCATGAGTCTGACGCAATACGCGCATCGCATTTGGGGCCAGGAAGAAGGCTTGCAGCAGCCAACTATCTATTCGATTCTGCAAAGCAGGGACGGGTTTCTTTGGCTGGGTACACAAGACAGCTTGATCCGCTTTGATGGCATCCATTTCCGCGAGTTTGAAAACGCGGCGGAAGCGGGTTTGCAGCGGACGCTGATCCGATCGTTGGCCGAAGACACAGACGGGAATTTGTGGGTGGCGTCGCTAGGCAGCGGGGCGGTGCGGATCAGTCCCAATCATCATGTCAGACGCTTCACAACGAAGGAAGGTTTGCCAGCCGACGATGCGTTCTGCGTGGCTCCCGATCAGACTGGTTCGACCTGGGTTTGCACAGCGCTCGGGCTGGTGAGGATTGATAAAGCGGGAAGGATGCGGGTCTATTCGACCGCGGACGGATTGCCGAGTAATCAAGTGCGTGATACCTGCGTGGCAGCGGACGGCACGCGCTGGGTGACCGGGAGCGACTTTGGTTTGGGCTCATGGGATGGCAAGCATTTCCAGCGGAGCGAAGCGCTGGGATCGCACGAAGTGACCACGGCGTTGACCTGTTCGAAAGACGGTGCCGTTTGGGTTGGTACTGCGCATGGCGTGTTGGAAATGACGGGCCATCGGAGCCGGCGTTTGACCACGCGCGACGGGCTGCCGGACAACGAAGTTCTCTCATTGATTGAAGGGCCTGACGGAACAATCTGGATTGGCACTAACGATGGAGTGACGCGTTATCGGAATGGGGAGCTGAATGTTTATCGCACGCGCGACGGACTGTCGCATAGCGTTGTGCTCTCGTTGTTTGTGGACCGGGAAGGCAGTCTGTGGGCGGGGACGAAAGATGGGCTTGATCAATTTACGGATGGAAAAGTCACGCCGTATACGACGAATGAAGGGCTGTTGAGCAATGAGACGGGCCCGGTGGTTGAAGATAATGCGGGTCAACTTTGGGTGGGGACGCTGGGGTATGGGCTGAATGTGTTTGACGGCCGGCATTTCCGCGGGTTGACTAAAAAAGACGGGTTGCTGGACGACTACATCTTAAGCCTGCAAAATGACCGCGCGGGCGATATTTGGGTGGGTTCGCGCTCAGGTCTTAACAGGTTGCATGACGGGAGAGTGATCGCCTCTTATCCTGGTCCCGCGGTGCGGGCGTTGAGTGTGGACGCGCAAGGAGATCTCTGGGCGGGGGCGAGTAGCGGACTGAATCGCTTTGATGGGAAGCGGTTTGTGCATGTCTCCAATGGGGGCATTGTCTCTTTAAACGCAGGCCGTTCGGTACGGTTGTTTATCAGCACAGATGCGAACGGCTTCTCTTTACTGAGGGACGGCAAGGAAACGGTTTATTCGCTCGATATTACACATCCGGTGGTTTGTTCGTACATCGACGTGGAACGGAAAGAGGCGTGGCTGGGAACGAACGGAAGCGGCCTGGTGATTTGGAAGAACGGTACCGTGACGCACATGCGAGTGAAGGACGGCCTGTTCGATAACAGGATTTACAGCATTTTGCGTGATGACGCCGGGAATTTTTGGATGGCGTCGAGCAAAGGGATTTTTCGCGTGAGCGAGCAGGACATCGATGATTTCACGAATCACAAGCTGCATTACGTAACGAGCATCCCTTTCAGTACTGGACAACTACGGTTTGAATGCCGTTCGGGCGTTCAGCCGGCCGCTTGCCGAACGCGTGATGGGCGGCTGTGGTTTTCCACTACGAACGGGTTGGTGGTGCTGGATCCGCAGCGTCTAGCCGATAATGCCACGCCGCCGCCGGCGCAGATCACCTCGATCATTGTGAATGGGCAGAGACGGGAAGCGGTGGATGGGATGGAGTTGCTGCCTTCGGAACGAAACCTGGAGGTTCGTTATGCCGGATTGAGTTTTGTGTCGCCGGAAAAAATGACGTTTCGTTATACGCTTGTGGGTTTTGACAAAACTTGGACAGAGGCGGGAAGCCGGCGCGAGGCATTCTTTACGAACCTGCCGCCGGGGCATTTCCGATTTCGCGTGATTGCGCGGAATGCCGACGGAGTGGCGAGCACGCGCGACGCGGAGTTTACGTTTGTGGTTGAGCCGCGGCTTTATCAGCGAGCCTGGTTCTTTCCGGTTTTGGGCGTGCTGGCGGCCGGGTTCATTGTGGCGGTGGTGCGTTTGCGGATTGGGCGGTTGAAGCATCGCTTTGACGAAGTGTTGGCGGAACGCAGCCGCATTGCGCGCGAGTTGCATGACACGCTGTTACAAGGTCTTTCGGGCATCACTATGCAGTTGCAGGCGTTGTGGACCAAATTGCCGGTATCGAAAGAGCGGACGCAACTAGGGGAGATTATCCAGGATGCGGCGCGCTGTTCGGCGGAGGCAAGGCAATCTTTGTGGGGATTGCGGACGCTGGCGAGCAGCGGATCGGCGGAGTTTTCGAGCAAGCTGCAGAAGATGGCGCTGGATGCGGCGGAGCAGGGCAGGCTGGCACGAGTGTTGCGCGTGGAACCGCTATCACTGGCGGGTTCACCCGAGGTCGAATATCAGTTGCTGCGGATCGCCCAAGAGGCCATGAGCAACGTGGTGAAGCATTCGGGCGCCCGGAAGTTGGAGGTGCAGCTTGAGCAATCGCCAGGGCAGATTAAGATGATGATCAAAGATGACGGCGCCGGTTTTGACGCGGAACGGCAGCGGCCTGGGCATTTTGGAATTGTCGGGATGTTTGAGCGAGCGAAAGAGATTGGGGCGAATCTGTCGATTGACAGCAGAGAAGGGCAGGGGACGACTTTGTCAGTCGTCATAAGGCCGCGCGGATGATTAGAATTCTTTCAGTAGACGATCACGATTTGGTGCGGAAAGGGATTGCGGCTATCCTTTCGACGGAAACGGATTTGGAGTTAGTGGCGGCGGCGAGTTGCGGCAGTGAAGCGATTGCGTTGTTTCGGAAACACAAGCCTGATGTGACGCTGATGGATTTGCGGCTTTCCGATATGAGCGGGAGTGAAGTGACAGCGGCGATCCGGCGGGAGTTTCCGGAGGCGCGGATCATTGCGCTGACTTCGTACGACGGCGACCAGGATATTTACCGCGCTTTAGAGGCGGGGGTGCGGGGATATCTTTTGAAGGAGATGGTGCACACGGAAGTGGTGAAGGCTATTCGGACGGTGCATGAAGGGAAGCGATTTATACCGGCGGAAGTGGCGCAGCAATTGACGGGATTTTTTCCGGACGTGGCGCTGACACCGAGAGAGGTGGAGGTATTGAGTTTGGTAGCGCGGGGGTTAGGGAATAAAGAAGTGGGGGATGTGTTGGGAACGGCGCCGGGGACGGTGAAGGCGCATGTGCAGAGTATTTTGGCGAAGCTGGGGGCGAAGGATAGAACGCATGCGGTGACGATTGCCCTGCGGCGCGGGATTATTCATCTGCATTCGCCAGGGATTTCGGCGGGGTTGTTGGAGGGTTGACGGGGGCATGGGAGGTGGCGGCCTA
>Ga0302320_10025333_pt1 | contig 11540 bp, 10 predicted proteins | sample Bog_T0_3_FD_202130 | JGI IMG/M metagenome (GOLD analysis project Ga0302320, IMG submission 202130) | Peat permafrost microbial communities from Stordalen Mire near Abisko, Sweden - Bog_T0_3 | ecosystem: Environmental > Terrestrial > Soil > Wetlands > Peat | place: Sweden: Abisko, Stordalen Mire... | reverse complement strand
ATCTGGAGGCTGCGGGGCACGGCCTGCCGGTGGTGGCCCACGACGTCGGCGGCGTGTCGGAGGCCGTGCGCGACGGCGCCACCGGCCTGCTGGTGCCGCCGGAACGCCCCGCGCAACTCGCCGCCGCCTTCGAGAAATTGATCCATGACCCCGTGCTCCGCCAGAGACTGGGCGCGGAGGGCCGCACATGGGCCGGCCGCAATTGCTGGCGGCAGTCCGCCGAGGCGCTGTTCAGCCCGACGGGCGCCGAGGGATGATCCGCTCCCAAACGCAGGTGACGGTCCGCTACGCCGAGACCGACATGATGGGCGTGGTCTACCACGCCAACTTCCTGCCCTGGTTCGAGATCGGGCGCACCACGCTCCTGAAGGAGGTCGGGGTATCCTACCGGCAGCTCGAGACCGAGGGCTACCGCCTCCCGGTGCTGGAGGTGTCGGCCAAATACCTGCGGCCGGCCGTCTACGACGACACCCTCACGGTCATCACGACGCTCCGGGAAAAGCCCCTGCTGCGGATCCGCCTGGAGTATGAGGTACGGCGCGGCACCGAGCTTCTCGCCACCGGCGCCACGGTCCATGCTTTTGTGGACCGGGAGGGGCGGCCCATCCGTCCGCCGGGCTGGGTCGCGGAGCGAATCGGCGCGAACTTTCCGGCCTGACCCACTACCGCCTCGCGAACTCTTCCGCCTCGGCCTTCCACACCCGGACCACATGCGTCACGATGTCGCGGACAGGCCGCCCGTCGGTCAGGATGAGGGTGCCCGCGCTGCGATAGATCGCCTCCCGCTCCGCGAACAACGCGCGCACGCGCTCCTCCGGGTTGGGCACGTTGAGCAGCGGGCGGTTGTTCTGCCGCGCCGTGCGTTCGAGGATGGTCTCGATCGAGGCGTGCAGGCAGATCACCACCCCCCGGCTCCGCAGGGCGTCGCGCAAGCCCGGCTGGACCACCAGCCCGCCGCCGCACACCACCACCGTGCGGGTCGGAGGATGGCCCCCCTCGACGAATTCCCGCTCCCGCCGCCGAAAGGCGGCCTCGCCCTCGCCCGCGAAGATCTCGGGGATGGTCCGGCCGGTCAGGCGCTCGATCTCATGGTCGCTGTCGACGCAGGCGAAGCCCAGCCGCTGCGCGGCGGCATGCCCCACCGTCGTCTTCCCCGTGCCCATGAAGCCGACCAGGTAGAGATTGACGTCCTCCGGGTGCATGGAAGGGTTGGGAGTAGCGCAGGCGTCCCGCCTGCCGTCTTTGCGGATGCAGGCGGGACGCCTGCGCTACCCTATTGTCAGGGTGTTGCTCCCGGCGGGGGCGACATGGAACCGCCGCCCGGGGCGCCTCCCGGCGCCGGCGCGGTGCCGGTGGGCTTGATGTCGAGCAGCTCGACGTTGAAAATCAGCGCGGCCCCGGGCGGGATGCCCGGGCGGCCGTCGTCGCCGTAGGCGAGGTTGGCCGGGATATAGAGGCGGATCTTGCCGCCCTTGTTTATCTTCTGGATCCCCTCCGTCCAGCCGGGGATGACCTGGTCGAGCTGAAATTCCACCGGGCCGCCGTGTTTTTCCGAGTCGTCGAAGATCGAGCCGTCGACCAGGGCGCCGACGTAATTGACCTTCACGACCTCGTTCGCCTTGGGGTACGGGCCATCACCCAGGGCCACGATCTTGTAGCACAGGCCGCTCGGCAGGGCGACCACGCCCTGCTCCTGCTTGACCTTGTTGAAGAAGTTCTGGGCGGCCGTCGCGTTCTGCTGCTTCAGCTGCGAGAGGTAGGTCGCCTGCTTCTTGCCCATGAAGGCGTTCATCTGCGGGATGATGCTCTTCAGGCTGTAGGGCGACGGCTGCCCGGCCACCGCGCCGGAGAAGCCCTTCATGAAGGCGTCGACCTCGGCGGGGCTGAAGCCCAGCTCGGTCACGCCGGACTGCTTGGCCATCGCCCAGCCGACCTCTTCGCAGAGCTGTTCGTTGGTGAAGGAGTCCATCGGGGGCGGAGAGGGGGGCAGCGCGGCCGGACCCGCGGCCGGGGTGGCTCCGCCGGCCGGTGCCGCATCTCCCGGCACGCTGAATTTGATATCCTGCGCGCGGGTCGCCACGGCGACGCCGCACGACAACAGGCCGAGGGTGAGCAAAGGAGTGATTTTCATGCGATGGAGGGACAGCCAAACCACCCGCCGGCCACAAGGCAATCCCAGACTGGAAATTCAGGCTTCTCACTCCCCGCATCTTTTGCTTGATTGCCCGGTTCCCGATTCCGGGATTCCGCCTCCCCGCTCCCGATCCTCCCTCCTTTCATGAACGACGAAAAATTCTGGACCAGCCAGGACGGGCAAATCCTCAGCATCAGAAACAAGGATGAGCGCACGGTGTCGCTCACCATGGCGTTCTGGCCGCGGCACCCCGCGGAGTTCGAGTTCCTCAAGGCCCGGGCGGCCGAGCTCAAGTTCAGCGAGCGCAGCTCCCTCGCGCGCATCGGCATCGAGATGCTGCTCCAGGGGCCGCCCGCGGTGGACGGGCACCGCCTGACGCTGGAGGCCGACGCGTTCATCTACGACACGAGCTTCCCCAACGCCCCCTACTGGAAAAAGCTCCTCCGCCCGGGCACCCCCGTCGGACGGCTCTTCCACGCGCCGGCCGCGGTCAAGCTGTCCACCGAGGAGATCTGGGCCGCGGTGAAGGGCAACGAGCTCAAGCTGCCCGAGACGATCAGCATCGACCGGCTGGGCCACGTCTACCTCACCCCGCACCAGGTGAGCTACACCCTCAACCCCAAGCTGCAGCGGATCAATTTCGAGCGGATCGCGGCCGGCGGCGACGGCCGCGCCTTCCTCGACAAGGTGCAGCTGCGCCATGACATCGCCCCGCTCACGATTCCGCCGCGCTCCGGCATCCTCACGAGCTGCTCGATGTACCTGAAGGAGCACTTCGTCGTCCTCAACCAGGGCGAGGGCAATTTCGGCATCCACACCAGCGCCGTGCTGCTGGACCCGATCAAGACTTTCGGGACCAATGTGATGCTGGAGATCTACAACACCGGCGACCAGCCGGTGGTGAATCCCCTGGTGTCGGTCGAGATCTTCCGCGCCCCCGCCTTTACCGACCCGGAGTTCAAGACCCTGGCGAAGCGGCGGCAGCGCCTGCTCGCGACCGCCACCGACCTGTTCAAGTGCATCGACGAGACGCCGCCCCGGGACAGCGGCGAGGCGCATCCCAAGACCCGCATTTCCGTGCGCGGCCAGAGCGCAACCATGGAGAACCGCGCCATCTTCATGAAGGCGAACGAGGACCTGAAGAAGGTCGTCAGCGAGAACTCCGGCTCCTGCGGCTACCGCACCATGATCCAAGCCCTCGACGCCGCTCCCGAGGATGCGGACACCCTGATCGTGGACTACTTCCCCGACCTGCTCGAGCACATGGAGCTGGTCGCCCGCGTCGCCGACCTGCGGCTCAAGCGGCTGATCTTCCGCCGGGCCTCGCGCACCCACGGCTATTTCCTCTCGAGCAACGCGCACGCCCGGCTGGACACCTTCGACGCCATCAACATCCAGGTCTACTGGTTCGACGAAGTGACCGCGGATCTCTACCTGCACGTGTACAAGAAGGAGCATGGCTTCTTCGTGCGCGAGGAGCTGGCGCGCAAATTCCAGGAGACGACCGTCATGGCCTTCTACGGCTCGGCCGTCGGGCTGGACCAGGCCGACACCGACCGCATCTCCGGCCTGGTCGGCAAGCTCGCCGCCTTCATCGGGCCGAACGTCGGCGTGCTCACCGGCGGCGGCGGCGGCGTCATGCGCCTGGCCACCGACCACGCCCGGAGCAAGGGGGCGCTCACCGGCGCCTGCTTCCTCGAGCTGGAGGCCCAGCCGCCCGAGCTCGGCGTCGATTTCTTCAACACCTTCCAGGAATCCTCGCGGCACTTCCGGCAGAAGTGGTTCGAGGTCGCCGATTTCTGCATCTTCAACGTCGGCGGCGTCGGCACCCTCGAGGAGGTCGGCATCGAGCTGTGCAACCTGAAGCTGGGCATCCGCCCGCGCGTCCCCTTTGTCTTCTTCAACGCGAAGTTCTGGCACGACCTGCGCAAGCAGATCCAGCACATGATCCGGACCAAGCGCGCCCCGGCGTGGATGGCGGATTACATCCTCTTCACCGACGATCCCGACGAGGTCGTGGCCTTCTACCGGAAGAAACTCCAAGTCCTGTGACCGGCCGCCCCCTTCCCCGCTCCATCCTGGTCGTCGGCGCCGGCGGCCGCGAACACGCGCTGGTCCGGGCCCTCGCCGGCTCCCCGGCGCGGCCGCGCGTCTGCTGCGCGCCCGGCAATCCCGGCATCGCCGCGTCAGCCGCCTGCTTCCCCGTGGCGGCCGACGACGTCCCCGGGCTGGTGGCGCTCGCCCGGCGGGAACAGGCCGAGCTGGTCGTGGTCGGCCCGGAGGTTCCGCTCGCCCTCGGGCTGGTCGACGCGCTGGAGGCCGCCGGCATCCCCGCCTATGGCCCAAAGGCCGATGGCGCCCGGCTCGAGGCGTCGAAAATCTACACGAAGGAAATTCTCCTCAAATACGCGATCCCGACCGCGGCGGCGGCGTTCTTCGACGAACCGGGCGCCGCGATCGCGTGGCTGCGCGGGCGCTCGGCGCCGATCGTCGTCAAGGCCGACGGCCTGGCCGCCGGCAAGGGTGTCATCGTCGCCTTAACCCTGGCGGAGGCGGAGGCGGCCGTGCACTCCCTGCTCGCCCTCGCCTCCCCCGGCGCGTCCGCCTCCGCCCCCTCCCGCATCCTGATCGAGGAGTGCCTGACCGGCGCCGAGACCTCCCTGCTCGTGGTGGTTTCCGGCCGCGATTACGTGATCCTGCCGACGGCCCGGGACCACAAGCGCGCCGGCGACGGCGACACCGGCCCGAACACCGGGGGCATGGGCGCCTGCTCGCCCGATCCGACGATCACGGCCGGGGTCCTCGCCCAGATCGAGCGGATGATCGTCCGCCCCTCGGTCGACGCCATCGCCGCCGAGGGCATCGATTTTCGCGGCACCCTGTTTATCGGCCTGATGCTGACGCCCTCCGGCCCCCGGGTGATCGAGTTCAACACCCGCTTCGGCGATCCGGAGGCGCAGGTCGTGCTGCCGCGCCTCGCCACCGACCTCCTGGCCCTGCTGTGGGCCGCCGCCCACCGCGCGCTGGGCGGGTGGCGGATTGAAGTGCGGGACGACTGCGCGATTTGCGTGGTGGTGGCCGCCCGCGGCTATCCCGGCGCTTTTCCCAAGGGCGGAGTCGTCACCCTGCCGCCGGACCAGCTCCTGCCGCCCGCGACCTATATCCTGCAGGCGGGCACGGCCCGGGGCGGCCGGGGAGAGATCGTGTCCAGCGGGGGACGGGTGCTGGGCGTGGTCGCGCTCGCCACCACCCTCCGCACCGCCGCCGACCGGGCCTACGCGGCCTGCGGGCAGATCGCGTTTGCGGACAAATATTACCGCCGCGACATCGGCGCGTCCTTCCTGTGATGAAAAAATTTGCCGGCCTGATCGCCTTTTTCGCCCTGGCCGCCGCCGCCCCCGCGGCCCCCCTGGTCCGGGACCTCGGCCAGGGCCTCGCCTACTGCCGGGTGCACGTGCTGCCCGGCGACCTGGCGACGGACGCGTCCGTCGCGAACCGACCCTGCGTCCTCGACGTGCGCTACGTGCAGGGCGGCGATGCCGACGCCGGGCTGCTCCTGGCGTGGCTCAAGGCCCACGCCGGCCCCCGGACCCCCGTCTTTCTCCTGGCGAACAGCGCCACCAGCCCGATCCTGCTGGCGCCGCTGGACTCCCCCGATGCCGTCGCCGGTTTGGTGATCCTCGGTCCGGCCACCCCCCGGTTCAGCCCCGACATCGCGGTCAAGGTGAGCCCGAAGGTCGAGCGCCGCGCCTACGACGCCCTCGAAAAGGGGGCTCCGGTCACCTCGCTGATCGACGAGGTGCTCGACAAGCCGCGGGTCGACGAGGCGAAGCTCACGCGGGACCACCTCTCGGATAGCGCGGCGCCCGATGACGACGAGGCGGACGCCGGCGACACGCTCCCGCCCCCGTCGGCCAACCCGCACCCCCAGCTGATCGACGCCGTCCTGCAGCGGGCGGTGCAGCTCCACCGCGCGCTTCTGGCGATGAGGCGGCTCTGACCCGCAGTTCAGACTTTGCGTTTCGGCGAAAATCGTATCCCCTTGGCGGTTCCATGCCCGCGTCCGGATACGTCCTCGTAGTTTGCACGGCCAACATCTGCCGCAGCCCGATGGCCGCGGCTTTGCTGCGCCATGCCCTGGCCGCCCAGCCGGAGCCCCTGCGCTCGCTTCAGGTGCTGTCGGCCGGCGTGTCCGCCCGCGGCGGCGAGCCGGTCACCGACCACTCGGTCACCACGCTGAAGAAAGTCGGGCTCGATATCTCCACCCACGTGAGCCGACCCCTCACCCAGGAACTGCTCGACGGGGCGCTGGTCGTCCTCTGCATGACCGAGTCGCACCGGAATTCGATCGAGTCCACCGCCCATCCCGCCCCGAAGAACCTCTGGCTGTTCCGGGAGTTCATGCCCGCCGGCTACGATCGGCAGATCCCGGACCCCTACGGCGGCCCGCTGCGCGCCTACCATGTGTGCCGCGACGAGATCGTGGAGGCGCTGCCCACGTTGCTGCCCGCCCTCGGCCGACTGGTGAAATAGCCCCGGCCCCCGCCCCCTTTATGCTCAACGCCACCCCGCTCAAGTTGCTCGATCCGGAACTCCATGCGGCGATCGCCGCCGAACTCGGCCGGCAGCAGAGCCATATCGAGCTCATCGCCTCGGAAAATTTCACCTACCCCGCCGTCCTGGAGGCGCAGGGCAGCGTCCTGACCAACAAGTATGCCGAGGGTTATCCGGGCCGGCGGTACTACGGCGGCTGCCAGTTCGTCGACCTCGCCGAGCAGCTGGCGATCGACCGGGCCAAGCTGCTGTTTGGCGCCGAGCACGCGAACGTGCAGCCCCACTCCGGCTCGCAGGCCAACATGGCGGTGTATTTCTCGGTGCTGAAGCCCGGCGACAAGATCCTCAGCATGAGCCTCGAGCACGGGGGCCATCTCACCCACGGCTTTCCCAAGAATTTCTCCGGCATGCTCTACCAGGTCGTCGCCTATGGCGTGCGGCCCGACGACCATCGCATCGACTACGACCAGCTCGCCGAGGTTGCGGCCCGGGAAAAGCCGAAAATGATCACGGTGGGCGCCAGCGCCTACTCGCGCATCATCGACTTCGAGCGCATGGGCGAGATCGCCCGGGCCTCCGGCGCCTACCTTTTCGCCGACATCGCCCACATCGCCGGGTTGGTGGCGGCGGGGCTCCATCCGTCCCCGGTGCCGCATGCCGATTTCGTCACCTCGACCACCCACAAGACGCTCCGCGGGCCGCGCGGCGGGCTGGTCCTTTGCCGGGCCGCGCACGCCAAGGCGATCGACTCGACGGTGCTCCCGGGCATCCAAGGCGGCCCGCTCATGCACGTGGTCGCGGCCAAGGCCGTCTGCTTCGGGGAATGCCTCAAGCCCGAATTCAAGGCCTACGCCGCGCAAATCATCGCCAACGCCCGGGCGCTCGCCGCCGCCATGACCTCGCGCGGTTACCAGCTCGTCTCCGGCGGCACCGACAATCACCTGATGCTGGTGGACCTGCGCGCCACCTTTCCCGAACTGACGGGCAAGAAGGCCCAGGAGGTGCTCGATCTGGCGAACATCACCACCAACAAGAATACCGTGCCGTTCGAGACCCGCTCGCCCTTTCAGGCCTCCGGCCTGCGCCTCGGCACGCCGGCGGTGACGACGCGCGGGCTGGGCGAGCCGGAGATGGACGAGATCGCCGCCTGCATCGACCTGGTGCTGCGGGCGATCGGCACCCCGGAGGAAGGCGCCGCCGTGGCGGCGGCCGGGCAGCGGGCGAAGGCCCTGATGGCGCGCTTTCCCCTGCCCTACCACCTCTAAGCCATCGCCGCCATGCCCGCCTCCCCGACCGCCGTCCCGGCTCAGCGCCGCACCATCTCGCTGGGGGTGATCTTCCTGACAATCTTCATCGATCTGCTCGGGTTCACGATCATCTTCCCGCTGTTCCCGGCGATCCTGGAGTATTACCTGCGTGCGGACGGCACGGGCGGAGGCCTGGGCTGGCTGCTGGCGCGCATCGACGATTTCTCCCGCCTCGTCGGGTCCCACGGCAATTACCGCGCGGTGCTGTTCGGCGGGGTCCTCGGCTCCCTCTATTCCTTCCTGCAGTTCATCTGCTCCCCGATCTGGGGCGCGCTGTCCGACCGGCTGGGGCGGCGCCGCGTGCTGCTTATCACTGTCGCCGGGACGCTGGGCAGCTACGTCCTGTGGTTTTTCAGCGGCTCGTTCCTGCTGTTCGTGCTGGCGCGGCTGGTCGGCGGCGGATTCGCCGGGAACATCTCGGTCGCGACGGCGGCCGTGGCCGACGTGACCACCCGGGAAAATCGCGCCAAGGGCATGAGCATCATTGGCGTGGCGTTCGGCCTCGGCTTCCTCGTCGGCCCGGCCCTCGGCAGCATCGCCGCCTTCCGCGACCTGAGCCTGAATCATCCCCGGCTCGCGGCCCTCGGGGTCAATCCGTTCTCGCTGCCGGCCCTGCTCTCGATCGGGTTCAGCCTGGTCAACCTCGTCTGGATCTGGACCCGCTTCAAGGAAACCCTCGACCCGGCGCATAGCGAGGCGGCTGCGATCGTCCGCATCCGCCACCCGCTCCACGAGCTGATCGCCGCGGAAAAGGGGCCGGCCCGCCGCACCAACTGGCTATACTTCATCTTCACCCTCGCCTTCAGCGGCATGGAGTTCTCACTGCCCTTTCTCGCGACGGAGCGCTTTCATTATGCCGCCGCCAGCATGTACAAGATTTTCGTCTTCATGGGCTTTGTGCTCATCCTGACCCAGGGGGCCGTCGTGCGCCGCGCCGTGCCGAGGTTCGGCGAGAAAGCCGTCCTGCTGGCCGGCATGGCTTCGGTCTTCGTCGGCCTACTGCTGATCGGATTCGCCGGGTCGCGAGGCGCCCTGTACGGCGGACTGGCCTTCGTCGGCCTGGGGGCCGGCCTGACCAATCCCTCCGTGTCGGCGCTGGTCTCCCTCTACAGCCGGGCCGACCAGCAGGGCCGCTTCCTCGGCGTCTTCCGCTCGCTCGGCGCGCTGGCGCGCGGCATCGGCCCGCTCGTGGCGTGCGTGGTTTTCTGGTGGCTGGGGGCGACCGTGACGTTCGTGCTGGCCGCCGCCGTCCTGCTCGCTCCCTGGGCCATGGCCCTCCCCCTGCCCAAACCTGCCAAATGAGCGATGAATCGTCGCGTCCTCGTTTCCGCTTTCGGGCTTTCGCTTTCCGTTTTTCTGGCTTCCGGCTGCCTTTCCTCGCGCCATGAACCCCCGCGGCCCGGCAGCACCGACCTGGGCCGCCATGAGATCGTGCTGCCCGCGCTGCTGCTCGACAATACGCTGATCGTCGAGGCCAAGTGGGACCGCTACGGGCCGTACCACTTCCTGATCGACACTGGGTCGTCCGTAACGCTGGTGACGCCGGAGCTGGCGGATCGGTACGGGATCCCGGGGGTGCCCCCGCCGGAGGCGCCGCAGGTCGAGGTGCAGTCGTCGGATGGGACGACCACCGTGCTCCCCTCCGTCCTCCTCCGCCGCATCGAGCTCGGCCGCGCGCGCTTCAACAATGTGCCGGCGCTGATCTACGACTGCGCCCCGCTGACCGGGCAGCTCGGCGTGAAGATCGACGGCGTCCTCGGCTTCCCGCTCTTTCGCGCCATCCAGCTCACGTTGGACTATCCGCACGAGCGGGTGCTCCTGCAGCCCTCCAGTCTGGCCGGTCCCCCGCCCCTGGGATCGACCCTTTCGTTCAACAACGCGAGCAAGACCCCCCTCGTCCCCCTGCGGATCGGCGACCGCACGTTCATCGCGCTGGTGGACTCCGGCAGCGACGAGACCTTGAGCCTCAATCCCGTCGGCCTCGCCCCCCGTTTTGCCTTCGGCCCGACGGAGGGCCCGACGGTTGGCACCCTCACCGGCGACCGCACCGAGCAGGTGGGGCGGCTCGCGGACACGGTCTACCTGGGCGACTACGCGATTCCCCGGCCCGTGGTCGAGGTCAGCGACGATCTCTCCGCCCTCGGCGGCGGCATCCTGAAGTATTTCACGATCACGTTCGACCAGGGGCATGACAAGGTGACGTTCTACCGCAACGCCACGGATCCCGTGGCCGTGCCCGGGCGCCGCAGCACCGGCCTGAGCTTCCGCAAGACACCCGCCTACTGGCGGGTGGTCGGCGTGGTGCCCGGTTCCCCGGCTGACGGCGCCGAGGTGGAACCCGGCGACCTCGTGACCCGCATCGACGGCGAGCCCGTCGCGACCTGGGATCTTGTCCGCTTCGAGCGCCTCATGGCCAACACCGAGAGCGTCGTCCTCACCTTCCTCGACGGCCCCCGCGAAGCCAGCAAGACGATCAAAGTGGTGGACCTGGTGCCCTGAGAGTGTTCCGCCGCAACAGAAACACCCCGGCCCCGTCGTGCCCCGTGACCCAGGGGTAGGATAAGTCCTGCGCCTCGAGCACGAAGCGGCCTCCCGCGCCCTTCAGGAAAGCCGCCACCACGCCTTCATTTTCCTCCGGATCCACACTGCAGGTCGAATAAACCAACCGGCCGCCCGGCGCCACCAGCCGCGCGCACGCCGCCAGCAGTCCGACCTGCTGGCGGGCGTGCCGGGGAAAGTCGCCTTCCTGCAGCCGCCACTTCACGTCCGCGCGGTGGCGCATGACGCCGGTGTTTGAGCAGGGGACGTCCGCCAGCACGGCGGCGTACGCGGTGGGCAGATTTCTCTCCTTGAGGAGCTCGACCGCGCCCCGTGAGGCATCCCCCTCGACCAGCGCGACGGTCACACCGGTGATTGTCGCCAGATTCTCCCGCAGGCGGGCGATCCGCTCGCCGGGCAGGTCCATGGCGACCAGCAGGCTGCCGGCCGAATCGTCCGAGCCGCCCAGCCGGTCCGCGATCATCAGGCTCTTGCCCCCCGGCGCGGCGCACACATCGAGGACCGACTCGCCGGGGCGCGGGTCGAGCCGATCGACCGCCAGGCGGGTCACCGGATCCTGGAGATAGATCCGGCCTTCCTTGAGGAGTGCCCCCACCTCCGGCCAGTGTCCCGGCTTCACCCCAAAAAAACCCGGCCAGGGGGTCGGGGTGAGAAAAGGCGCGCCGCCGCCACCCCTGACCCGCGCATAGACCGGCGCCGGTGTCTGGTTCCACTCCAGCAGCGCGCGGGTTGCCTCGGCGCCGTGCTGGACCAGCCAGCGCCGCACCAGCCAGGCGGGGTGCGAATAATACTCCGCCAGGACCTCGGCGGGCGCGAGCTTCGGCGGCGCCACCTGGGACTGCAGGTCCGCCGCCAGCCGGCGCAGGACGGCATTGACCAGCCGCGCCTCCGCCGGGCTGGCCAGCCCGCGGGCCTGATCGACCGCATGGTGGACGATCTTGGGCACGCGTCCGTCGCGGGAAGGGGTCAGGTCGATGCTATTGCTG
>Ga0302320_10025330_pt1 | contig 11541 bp, 6 predicted proteins | sample Bog_T0_3_FD_202130 | JGI IMG/M metagenome (GOLD analysis project Ga0302320, IMG submission 202130) | Peat permafrost microbial communities from Stordalen Mire near Abisko, Sweden - Bog_T0_3 | ecosystem: Environmental > Terrestrial > Soil > Wetlands > Peat | place: Sweden: Abisko, Stordalen Mire... | reverse complement strand
CATTCTGATGCTGCCGCTGCTAACCGTTGCCGCAGATACAGCCGGTGTTGTCATGGGCTGGCTTACACAGGCTATTTCGGAGCCGATTTCGTGGCGGCACTTCATCGACACCGGCTTTCACGGCGCGACATTCAACGATCTTCTGCCGCCGACGTTCAAGACGGCGGTCTTCGGGCTGATTACCGGCCTGATCGCTTGCTTCCAGGGAATGCGGACACAGGGAGGCGCGGAGGGGGTTGGCCGAGCCGCAACAAGTTCAGTTGTGCTTTCGTCGCTCTTCGTGATCCTTGCCGACGTGGTTCTGGTGAAATTCATTCTTGTGTTTTTCCCATAGCAGCATTTGCTTTCGAGAAAGAGTTATGGCCACAGCTAACCAGATCGCGGAAAAACAAAGCTGCTTGGGACCGCAGGCGGGTGCGCCTGTCGTCGCCATTGCGAACCTGCACAAGTCGTTCGGCACGCAGAGGGTCTTGAACGGAATCGACCTGGCAGTCGGCCGCGGAGAGACGCTTGCGGTGCTGGGACGAAGCGGTACAGGCAAAAGCGTTTTGCTCAGGATCATCATCGGGCTGGTAAAGCCGGACTCCGGAACAGTCTGCATCCTGGGCCAGAACATCGCGAACCTTGCTCCGGATGGCATGGACGCAATCCGGAAGAAGATGGGATTTCTGTTTCAACATGCTGCGCTTTACGACTCGCTGACTGTGGGGCAAAACGTGGCGTTCCCGCTCGATCACCACAGGAGAGATTTATCGCGCGCAGAGAGAGACGATCGCGTGCAGCATTTACTGGCAGATGTGGGGCTGGAAAATCACCTGAACAAAATGCCGTCGGACATTTCCGGTGGAATGCAGAAGCGGGTGGGGCTGGCGCGCGCGCTTGCGCTGGAGCCGGAGTTTCTGCTTCTGGACGAACCCACGGCCGGCCTTGATCCGATCAGTTCCGGAGAGATCGATGAGCTGATTCTCAAACTGCAGAGAGATCGTCAAATGGCTTCGATCGTGGTGACCCATGACCTGCACAGCGCCAAGACGATTGCGAATCGGCTCGCGTTGCTGGATCAGGGCAACGTGATCATCGAAGGCAATTTTGAAGACCTTCAGCACAGTGACATCGGATTTGTCAGGGAATTCCTGAAGCAGTCGTAGGAGAGAGTTATGTCGAAGATAGCAAGGCTGGGAGCATTCATCGTTGCCACACTGGCGCTTCTCGCCATTGGGGTCTTCATCGTAGGGAGCAAGCAATATCTGTTTCAACCCACTTACCAGCTCAAAGCGCAATTCGACAATGTGGCCGGGCTCGCGCCGGGAGCCGACGTGCAGATTGGCGGAGTCCACAGCGGAACCGTGCAGGGCATTGAACTGCCGCACAAGCCCGGTGGAAAAGTCACAGTCTTTATCCAACTCGACAAGAAAACGCACGAGATCGTGAAGGCCGATTCGCTTGCCTCGATCGAGACCGAGGGGTTGCTGGGCAATCAGTACCTCGCGATTTCATTCGGCTCCGAGGGTGAACCCGAGCTGAAGGATGGCGACACCATTGAGAGCGTGCCGCCGCTGATTATGGCCGACTTGCTGAAGAAGGCGAATGGCATTCTCGACAGTAGCCAGAAGGCCGTTGAGAATACGACCGCGGCTACGGGGCATCTCAATTCAGTGAGTGCGAAGATCGACTCGGGGCAGGGAACCGTGGGCGCGCTGGTGAACGACAAGGCGCTCTATAACAACCTTTCGGATTCGACCGCCGACCTGCAGAAGACGATGGTCCAGGCTCAAGCCGGAGTGACGGACTTCCAGGAAAATATGGAGGCGCTGAAGCACAATTTCTTTCTCGCAGGGTATTACAAGAAGCGCGGATACGAGGACACTTCCGAACTGGCCGCGAACAAGATTGGCGGCATTCCCCAGACCGCACCCCTGAAGACATTCAGCTTTTCGGCCAAGGATCTGTTCGATGGGCGCAACTCAGCCAAACTGAAGAACCAGAAGACCCTTCGCGATGTAGGCGATTACCTGGCGCAGAACCAGTTCGGAGTCGCCGTGATTGTTGCTTCCACCGGCATGGAAGGCGACTCAAAGAAGGACCTGGTGCTGAACGAGGCCAGGGCGATGGTTATTCGCGAATACCTGGTGGAGAACTTCGGGTTTGACGACACGCTGCTGAAGACTCTCGGTTTGGTCAAACAGGCAGCGGGAATCAATCTGTCTGAATGGGGCACGATCACCATCGACATCTTCCCCACCGGAACTCAGATCCCGTCGGACTCAACGGTTCAATCGTCGGTTCCATCGGCTACCGGGCCGTCAGTGACGTCGGCGGCGAACACAGGCGACGCCAACCAGGCATCTCAGAATCATCCGGCGTCGAAGCAATAGGGATTTGACGGCTGAGAAGCGGAAAAGCCCGGGCCTAAAGGCCGTGTAATTTCCGCATCTTTCAGGGGGTTAAAACCCCCTGCTCCCTCCGAATTTCCCACTTGTTTCATCCGAGGACCTGCTCGTAGTAGCGCACGTATTGCGGTACGACCAGGGAGGAACAGAAGCGCTTTTGTGCCGTCCGGCGGCCGGCTTCGCGCATTGCGTTGAGCCGCTCGCGGTTTTTCAGCAAGCTCAATGCGCCCATGGCCATGCCGTCCACATCTCCTACCTCGTAGAGCAGGCCCGTTTCGCCGTCGTCGATCAGCTCGGGCACGCCGCCGACACGCGTTGCGATGCACGGAACCTTGCAGGCCATGGCCTCAAGAGCCGCCAGTCCAAACGACTCCAGCCTGCTTGGCATCAGCATGATATCGGCCAGCGGAAGCATCTCATTGACCCTCTCGAGCTTTCCCACAAAGTGAACCCGCGCCTGAATACCCAGGTCGTGCGCCAGCCACTCGGCGGCAGAACGGTCGGGGCCGTCGCCGACAAGGACCAGTTGAGCCGGCAGCTCTTTGACCACGCGGGCGAAGATCTTGACGACGTCGACCACGCGCTTCACGGGCCTGAAATTCGAGAGATGCATCAGGATCGCCTCGTCTGGAGCGGCCAGGCGCAGGCGCGCCGCAGCCCGTGCCGCCTCATCCTTGATGGGCGTGTAGACATCGCAATTGACGAAGTTCGTCACCACCTCGATGCCGCGCGTCACGCCGAAGTCTTCGACTGTTTTCTCCTTTAAATAGCTGGAGATACTGGTCACTCCGTCGCTTTCCTGGATGGCGTAGCGGGTGATAGGGAGGTAGCTCCGGTCTAGACCGACCAGGGTGATGTCGGTTCCGTGCAGGGTGGTCACAAATGGCAGGCGGCGTCCCTTAACGGCGAGCATCTGGCGGGCAAGCAGCGCGCTCACGGAGTGGGGGATCGCATAGTGCACATGGAGCAGGTCAAGCTCATTGAATTCAGCAACTTCAGCCATGCGGGAAGCCAAGGCCAGATCGTAAGGCGGGAACTCGAAGAGGGGATAGTTCGACACCGGAACCTCGTGATAAAAGATTCCGTTGTCGCGCCCGGTGAGCCGGAAAGGCTGCGAATACGAGATGAAATGCACCTCGTGGCCCAGCGCTGCGAGCTCGATGCCCAGTTCCGTTGCCACCACGCCCGAACCGCCGTAGGTGGGGTAACACGTGATCCCAATGCGCATAAATGCTTTCCTGGAAAGGAGTTATTCGACCGCTCTTTTTGGACGCTTGCCGGGGTATGGAAGATGCACAGGCTTATGTGAAACGCTGGTTGCCGGAGGAAGGTCTCGTGAGGTCGGCGAACGAAATGAGTTCAATTTCAGGAAATTCCTTAACCGTTAAGAGCGCCTCGCGCTCAATTTCGCGCGATGCCCGGAGGCGCGTGCGGACATTGGCGAGATCGGCATCGTTGTAGCCGGGATGGGTGACCAGCTCCCATGTCCCGTCGGGCAGAAGCTGGAGCAGGGAACGGACGACTGCGGCATTGAGAACTCCCGTGCCGGCCACGGCGATGGTTCCATCCGTGGTCACAAACCCTTCGTTGGCAATCATTTGCCGTAGAGGCGGCTCGAGATGCCGCAACACGTTGACTTCAGTCCGGCGAACCAGGGAAGCACGCACCGTAGCGCGCACGGCACATGCCGGCTCGAATGGATTGCGGACTGCGCGAATCCCCGCCGCCCGGGCTGCGCGCATCACGGGCCGCATCACGCTGGGAAACATGTGCGTATGCTTGTGCGTGTCGAAATGAGTGAGCACTAGCCCCGTGGATTGAAGGAGCCGGATCTGCGCGGAGGCTTCGGCCTCGATTTCGGCGGCATGAATTCGTCCCGTGAACAGCCGCAGCAGGAACGTACTCAGCTTGGCTTCGAAGCATCCGGTTTTGGGTTCGATGAGCGAGGGAATTTGACTCGGCGGCAATACAGGTTCACCGTCCACCAGCACTACGTGGCAGCCGACGCCGAGCGAGGGTGTGGAACGGGCCAGCTCGATGGCTTCCTGGGCCGCAGCGCCCCGCGCCATGAGGGTTGTGCTGGTTAGCACGCCGGACCGGTGCAGCTCGAGAATCGCCCGGTTGACTCCGGCGGTCAGGCCAAAGTCGTCGGCATTGATAATTAGGCGTCCCACCGGGTGAGTCTATCAACTTAGGCCTTGGGCCGGGCCTTGGTCAGGCCTTGTCGGTTCGGGCCTTTGCCTGCGCATGAGCAATTCCGCTGTTATGATGTCATGAGGATGCAGTCCTATTGCCATCAGGCATGGGCGGTTAGCTCAGTTGGTTAGAGCGCCTGCCTTACAAGCAGGAAGTCCGGGGTTCGAGTCCCTGACCGCCCACCAAAAATTCCAAGAAACTTACTTGGAAGTTTGGTTTTCCTTCGCCGTACACTCCCATTTGCATGGACGCCGCAGACATGCATTCGACGATCGGTCGTCAGCGCCGGGAGTGTGTCTCCCTGCATCCTACGGCCCCACGCCGCGCAAACAATGCGCACCGTGAGGCCGTCAGTGTCACTACTGCTCCGTGAAGGTGTAGTCGGCAGGCACCCATGCTCCATTGATCTTCGAGAAGACCCGGACGTAGATCGTTCCTCCGGTCTGCGGGATGCCGGATACAGTTTCGGTATTGGCTATGGTTGAGCCCGAGTCGTAGACGTCTAGAGAGCCAACGCCGGTGGTTCCGAGCCAGAGCTGGTAGGATGTGACTCCCGTGCCGGGGGACCAGTTGAATGTCTGGCTAGAGCCCAGCAATGTGCCGAGCGTAGGAGCGGTAAGCGTGGCTGCAGCCGTCGTTCCGGTTTCGGTGTAGGTGTAGTCGATCGGCTGCCAGGCCCCATTGATCTTCGAAAAGAGCCGGACGTAAATGGTCACCCCGTTTGCCGGGATGCCGGAGACAGTCTCTGCAGTCGCGGTGGTCGAACCCGAGTTGTAGATGTCGAAGGTGCCAACCCCAGTTGTCCCGAGCCAGAGCTGGTAAGCCGTGACTCCTGTTCCAGTTGTCCAGTTGAAGGCCTGGCTTGCTCCCAGCACCGAGCCCGCAACGGGTGTAGGAGCGGCGAGCGCGGCGGCAGTAGCGGCCCCGGTTTCGGTGTAGGTGGTATCGATCGGCTGCCAGACTCCGTTGATCTTCGAAAAGAGCCGGACGTATATGGTCACGCCGTTCTCCGGGATGCCGGAAACGGTCTCTGAAGTGGCAGTGGTGGAACCCGAGTTATAGATGTCGAATGAGCCAACCCCTGTGGTTCCGAGCCATAGCTGGTAGGCTGTGACTCCTGTGCCGGTTGTCCAGTTAAAGGCCTGGCTTGCGCCCAGCACCGAGCCTGCTACTGGTGTAGGAGCCGCGAGCGCGGCGGGAGTTGCCGTCCCGGACTCGGTGTAGGTGTAGTCGTTCGACTGCCATGCTCCATTGATCTCCGAAAGGAGCCGGACGTAGACGATCACGCCATTCGCCGGGATGCTGGAAACGGTCACTGAAGTCGCGGTGATTGAGTTTGAGTCATAGAGGTTGAACGAGCCAACCCCTGTGGTTCCGAGCCAGAGCTGGTAAGCTGTGGCTCCTGCTCCGGTTGACCAGGTAAAGGCCTGGCTTGTGCCTAGCACTGTGGACGGCCCCGGAATCGGCGTGGAGATGGCGGCAGGAGTAGCTGTCCCGGATTCGGTGTAGGTATAGTCGTTCGACTGCCATGCTCCGTTAATCTTCGAAAAGAGACTGACGTAGACCAGGACGCCATTTGCCGGGATGCTGGAGACTGTTTTTGAGGTCGCCGGAGTCGAACCCGAGTTATAGATGTCGGATGAGCCAACCCCAGTGGTTCCGAGCCAGAGCTGGTAGGCTGTGACTCCTGTACCGGTTGACCAGGTGAAGGCCTGGCTTGTGCCAAGAATAGTAGTCGGTCCCGCAATCGGCGTGGAGATCGTGGCAGGAGTTGCAGTCCCGGGCTCGATGTAGGTATAGTCGGCCGACTCCCATGTTGCGTTGACCTTCGAAAAGAGCCGGACGTATAAGGTCACGCCATTCGCCGGGATGCCAGAGACTGTCTCTGAAGTTGCGGCCGTTGAGCCGGAGTTATAGATGTCGAATGAGCCAACCCCTGTGGTCCCAAGCCAGAGCTGGTAGGCTGTCACTCCTGTTCCGGTTGTCCAGTTAAACGCCTGGGTTGTTCCCAGTACTGAGCCTGCTACTGGTGTTGGCGCGGCGAGCGCGGCAGGAGTAGCCGTCCCGGACTCGATGTAGGTGTAGTCATTCGCCTGCCATGCTCCATTGATCTCCGAAAGGAGCCGGGCGTAGACGATGACGCCATTCGCCGGGATGCTGGATGCAGTCGCGGTAGTGGAAGTGATCGAGCCCGAGTTGTAGATGTTGAAGGTGCCAGCACCGTTGGTGCCGAGCCAGAGTTGGTAGGCTGTGACTCCTGTACCAGTTGACCAGGTGAAGGCCTGGCTTGTGCCCAACATGGAAGTCGGCCCCGGAGTCGGCGTGGAGATCGTAGCGGGCGCCGCTGTCCCGGATTCTGTGTAGGTGTAGTCGACCGACTGCCACAATCCGTTAATCCTCGAAAGGAGCCGGGCGTAGACAATGAGTCCGCTCGCCGGGATGCTGGATGCAGTCGCGGAAGTGGCAATGGTCGAGCCCGAGTTATAGATGTTGAAGGTACCAACCCCGTTGGTCCCAAGCCAGAGTTGGTAGGCTGTGACTCCTGTTCCAGTTGACCAGGTAAAGGCCTGGCTTGTGCCAAGAATGGTGGTCAATCCTGGCGTGGGAGTGGAGAGAGTTGCGGAAGCCGCAGCCCCGGACTCGGTGTAGGTATAGTCTCTCGACTGCCATGCTCCGTTGATCTTCGAAAGGAGCCGGGCATAGACGAGGACGCCATTTGCCGGAATGCCGGACACCGTCTTTGTAGTCCCGTAGATGGTACCTGAGTTATAAAGGTCGAATGTGCCAGCACCGTTGGTCCCAAGCCAGAGCTGGTAGGATGTAACTCCTGTTCCGGTTGACCAGGTGAAGGCCTGAGTTGTGCCAAGAATGGTGCTGGGTCCCGGCGTGGGAGTGGAGATCGCGGCCGGTATCGGGGTCGGCGTGCCTTTGCCAGTCACCGCGATCGACTGCTGCGTTCCAGCCGCATTCAGTGCGTTGTCGGTCAGCGTTACGTGCTCGCTCAGGGTGGCGACCGACAGCGGCGTGAAGTTGATGGACACATCGCACTCCAGCGAAGAGCCCAGGCCGGTTGAAGTCGAGCACAGGTTGGTGTCGCTCGCGTTCACCGGGAAGTCGGTGGCATAGCTGAGAGCCGTAAAGGTCAGAGCCGCGTTACCGATGTTGGAGACCGAGACCGTCTGCGGGCTGTCGGTGCTCGTCGAGCCTACGCTTGTGGTGGCAAAGCCGAGGCTTGGCGGCGTCGCCTGCACCAGCTCATATGCATACAGAGGACTGCCAAGGCCATTCGTGAAGTAGAGGTTGCCGGCTCCGCTGATCGCCAACGAATTCGGTTGGAGGTTGCCGCCCAGAGTATTCAGTGTGGTTTGGATCCCGGCGGGCGTCACCTCGTCGATTGTCCCTGCCAGTTGGTCGGCCACATAGACATCGCCCGCGGCGTCGACTGCCACGCCCCACGGGTTCACAAAGTTGCTGCCCACCTGGGTCTGCACACCATTCGGCGTGACTTTGTATACCATCGCGGCACCCGCATCGTCCACGTATAGATTGCCCGATGCGTCCACGGCCACGTTCACAGGTCCATTGAAGGTGCCCACCGTAGGCGGTGTGCCGGAAGAGTAGTTTGTCGGGCCACTGGCAAGCTGGGCCGCTGAGATCTCGTACACGGCCGCGCCGTGTTCATCGGCCACGAACAGGTCGCCCTGTGCATCCATCACCATCCCCATGGGGGTATTGAACACGAAGGACGATGCCTGGCTCTGCACGCCGGCCGGGGTCTCTTCATAAATCAACTGAGAGTTTATATCGGACAAGTAGACGTTCCCTGCGCCGTCCACGGCTACTCCCCCGAGGTACCCGACATTCGTTGGCAGCGTTGTCTTGGTGCCGCTTGGCGTTACTTTGTAGACGAACCCAGTGCCAGCGTCGCCAACATACTGGTTGCCCGACGCGTCCACCGCAATGGCGTCAGGATAGCTGAACTGCTTGCCCTGAACCAACGGGTTTGCCCCAAAGGCCACCTGCGGGCCGGTGCCAACTCCGAGAAGCGGCACGCTGGCCAGAACATTTCCTGAGCCGTCGAAGATGACCACGGCGCCGGCGCGCGCGCCCGCCGCAGCCGGCGTGAACTTCACATGCACAATGCAGCTGGCGGTGGAGGAATAAGTCTTCGCCGTGCAGACGGCTCCCGTTAACGATGCGATGGTAAAGTCCAGGCTCGGCGCGCCCTGGGTCAGCACCGCAACGCTGCCCACCGTTGTGCCGGCGGTGACGGTGAAAAACAGGTTCTGCGTGGCGCTGGACGAGCCAATCGCCTGTCCGCCGAAGTTCGCACTTTGCGTCTGCACCTCTACGACATTTTCGCTGCCCTCTTGTGCCTCGTAGACCACCCCGTGTGCGCCAACAGCCAACTCCGATATCGAGCCGTTGTTAAGAGATGAGCCCACTTGTACAGCGGTGCTGAAGTTGCTACTCGCAGTCAGCTCCACGGCGCCGTTGGCCTCCCCCACGTACAAGTTCCCAGAGGCATCCAGCGCAACAGACAGGACGCCATGCGCCGACCAATAGCCGGGATTGTTGTCCAGAACGACTGAGCTCGTGTACGGCGGCGCAAGCTCTTCAACCTGTAGATTGCCGGTGTCGGCAACGTAGAGGTTGCCGCTCGCGTCTACCGCTACGCCCTGGGGAGTGCTGAAGCCAACGTCGATGGTCACAACGCAACCGGCGGCAACGCAACCGGCTGGAATCTCGTACACATTATTACTACTATCAAAAACATTCCAATTGGAAACGAAAACGTTACCGCTGCTGTCAACCGCCAGGTTGCCGGGAGAACTGCTCCCACTAAAAGTCGCGGGGCCCGCGAGCGTGACGATCGTGGGTGAGGTCGAAACGACGCCACCAACGGCCAGCATCTCTTCCACCTTATTGCTTTGGGCGTCGGAGAAATAGACGTTCCCGCTTGCGTCCACTGCCACACCAGTAGGATAACCAAGATCGCAGCAAAAGGTCCTGATGGTCGGCGAGGCCGGAACAACGCCATTGACGGCCAGCATTTCCTTGACACTACTAAGACCGCCGCCAAAGCCGGATTCGGCAACGTAGACGTTCCCGCTCGCGTCTACCGCGACGGCATAGGGGCCGCCGGTGAAACTGCCGCCCACGTTGGTCTGGACCCCGGTGAAGGTGACCTGCGCCTGCGCGGTTGCCGGCGACAACAGGCAGGCGCCCACAGCTATGGATGCAAGGGCGGCGAGCGCCCGCAACGTCAATCCTGCTGAAAGCATGGTGACAAGGGTGCGCGGAACGCGCAGGAGCGTGCGGAAAGGAGCAAGCTGCATTGTGATCTCCGGGGAATTGAGGAAGAGAGGTGAAACAGGGCCCTCTGATCGCGCGGGCTGCCGGAGGGGGAAGGAAACCCGTAGGCTGCAACCAGGAATGACTTCACTTACAAGGGCAGCTTCGACGGAAATCCGCAGCGTGAAAAGGACTAGGGCCTGGGCTGTACGACAGCTCGGAGTGTAGCTATGTTGCCCATTATGAAGCACCTTGTGGAAATCGCAACAATAATTAAGTAACCATTAGGTGATTTGAAGTACCGTACACCGCGTAGAAACAATAGGATGCAGGCGTTGCAATGGCCCGTGACTTAGCGTCGCAGGTTGCGGGGCATTCTGGCGCGATTTTTTCCGCACAGTCTAAGCGGAAATCTGTGGGGGGAATTGTGGGTGTTCCCCGTGGCAAGCCACGAATGTTGAAGATCACTTCGTAGGACGGGAGGCATTTCAAGCCGCGCAAGCTGCTTGGCCTTGGCGGCCGCGGCCGAGGCCCGCTTGAGCCATCTTGCTCTGGCCGGTCGCTAAGTGCGGGTTGCGGCTGCCGGGAGGACTTGTCGAATATAAGGTGGTGGGCGAGGCGGGGATCGAACCCACAACAACCGGCTTAGAAGGCCGGTGCTCTATCCAATTGAGCTACTCGCCCGTACTTGTTCATTGTAGCTTTGAGTGGCCGCAAAGTGCATCAGCAAATGCTTCGAGCGCAGCCGCCAAGGTGTGGGTGGCTGCGGCGGGGGATGGTCCGCAGGCAGTCAGGTAGGCGGTGATGCCGTTGTCCATGAGGTCTGGCGTGATGAAAGCCCTGCGAACGATCAGGTCGAGGCGGCAGCAACGAAGCGGGATCGCATGGAGGCCGGTGCAGATTGTTTTGCAACTGGCGGCGGCCATTGCGGGCGTAATCCACTGCTGATCGCTCTTGGGCAGCAGGTCGATGTAACAGCCGGTAGCGTGGGCGGTGCGACCGGGAGGTGCATCCAACTCATCCGGGTCGAAGTTCTCAGAGGCGAGTTGCGGCCAGAAGTCGCATTTTGAGGTCCAGACGAGCGATTCCTGGGAATTGAGTCTCGAAAGGGTCTGTGCCAGCGGGTGGAAGAGCGCGGCTTCTGCGACTTGCTGGATGCTTTCCGGAACGCGCTGAAGGTCGACAAACCCTGACCATTGCGCCTCGATTACCGGCGCGTCGCCGCCGATCTCGATCTCCCAGTCAGCTTCCATTTGCATGCCCGCATACGCTCTGCAGATAGCGCATCAACGCCGACTCCGCCCAATGAATCTCGTTGCCGCGATCCCTTGAAAGATAAGCGCAATGGCCGCCGTGGCGCGTTTCAACAAAAGCAATGTGCGGGTTGGCGAGAAGCTGGGCGCGGGTGTCGGGGAGCAGACGAATGAACGGATCGTCGAGGGCATGGAAGACGAGCGTAGGCACCGCGATGCGATCAACGACGCGAGCGCTGGCCGAGCGGTAGTAGTAGTCGTCGGCGTCGCGAAAGTGGCAGTAGCGGGCCACAATCTTGTCGTCAAACTGGCGGATGGAGCGCACCGGACCGATGTTCTTTCTGGTCTCGTACATGCCGGGAAAGAGGCTGGCCTTTAGGTCGTAGCGGGCCAATAGACGGGTCAGA
>Ga0302320_10025329_pt1 | contig 11541 bp, 7 predicted proteins | sample Bog_T0_3_FD_202130 | JGI IMG/M metagenome (GOLD analysis project Ga0302320, IMG submission 202130) | Peat permafrost microbial communities from Stordalen Mire near Abisko, Sweden - Bog_T0_3 | ecosystem: Environmental > Terrestrial > Soil > Wetlands > Peat | place: Sweden: Abisko, Stordalen Mire... | reverse complement strand
CTGCGCTTTTCATGCTCGGGGACTCGCGGCTGACGAAACCGACCCGATGCCACGCATGATGATGGGCGCCTTGGGTTCCTACCCCGGGTCACGCGAAGCGTCGGGAACGGCTTGGGAACCGGACAGTTCGCTGCATGCCGGAGTCCATGTCATGCAAGGGCCATGGATGTTCATGGGTCATGCGCTGCTCGACGGCGTTGACGATTGGCAGGGCGGCCCGCGCGGAGCTTCGGAAAGCTTCGTCGCGGGGATGGTCATGGGGATGGCGACGCGGCACTTCGAATCCGGCGACACGCTGCAATTTCGCACGATGGAAAGCCCCGAACCCTTGATGGGAAAGTCGGGCTACCCCTTGCTGTTGGCAACCGGCGAAACCGCCGACGGCTCGACGCCGCTGGTGGATCGCCAGCATCCCCACAACCTGTTCATGGAGAATGCCGCCTCATACTCACATGCGCTCTCCGCTGCTGACTCGGTGTTCCTCTACGCAGGATTGCCGGGCGAGCCGGCGCTCGGGCCGCCGGCGTTCATGCATCGCCAATCCATCTCGGATAGTCCCGAGGCGCCGATCACGCACCACTGGCTCGACTCGACCCACATCACCGACGGCGTCGTGACCGCGGGGTATGTGCACGATGAATGGAAGCTCGAGGGCTCGCGCTTTCACGGGCGGGAACCCGATCAATTCCGTTACGAGATCGAGAGCGGCAGCCTCGATTCGACGAGCGTCCGAGCATCGTGGAATCCCGCCGAAGAGTGGGCACTGCAATGGTCCTGGGGACACCTCGTAAGTCCGGAGCAACTGGAACCCGCCAAAAACCAGGATCGGCTCACGGCGAGCGCCATTTACACGCGCCGCCTCGGCGAACGAACGTGGTGGTCGACGACGGTGGCCTGGGGTCGGCGGCGCAGCACCGGTGACGCCGCCCTCAACGCCTATGCCGTCGAGAGCGCGCTGAAACCCTCCCCCCCATGGACTCTCTTCGCGCGCGTGGAACACGAGCAGAACAACGAACTGATCAATGCGGGTCCGGCGCGCGGTGTTGAATACACGGTCGGCAAGATTTCCGTCGGCGCCATCCGCGACGTGCGCGTCACCGAGGCACTGGTGATCGGAGTCGGCGCACTCTATGCGTTCAACTTCGTACCCGAGCCGCTCGGTATCCTCTATGGCGGCGCCGATCCCAAGGGAGCGATGGCATTCGTCCGCATCAAGATCGATTGAGGCCGCTTGCCGGTCGCGCCTGGCCGCCGATGCGTACCCGCCAAGCCCGTCGAGTCCTCTGATCGGTCCGGAACGGTTCGACAACGCACGGACCCCCTCACGGACCTTCGATACTGTGGCGGCATGGGTACTGATTCCCCTTACCCCGGCTCGCCGGCACTGTGCGACGGTGCCAGGGACGTCGAGGGCTTCGATTCACTGGCGGAACTTGCGCTCGATCTGCACTCATCGTGGAACCATGCGAGCGACTCGTTGTGGCGTCGTTTGGATCCCGTGCTCTGGAATCTCACGAACAATCCCTGGGTCGTGCTGCAAACCGTCTCGCGGAACACGCTCCGGGACGCCTTGGCCGACGGCAAATTTCGCAAGACTGTCGACGATCTGCGTCAGGCTCGTCGCGACACTGCAAAAGCGCCCGCTTGGTTTCAGAAGGCGTATCCGCCGGACGCCCTCCATTCGGTGGCGTACTTCAGCATGGAGTTCATGCTGAGCGAAGCGTTGCCCATCTACTCCGGCGGCCTTGGCAACGTCGCCGGCGATCAACTGAAAGCCGCCAGTGATCTGGGGGTTCCCGTCATCGGCGTGGGATTGCTCTACGGCCAGGGCTATTTCCGGCAGATCATCGACGAGCATGGCGCGCAACAAGCCCTCTATCCGTATAACGACCCGGGACAGCTCCCGATCACGCCGCTGCGCCAAGGGAACGGCGAGTGGCTGCGGCTCGAGGTCGTGCTGCCCGGTTACTCCGTTTGGCTGCGCGCTTGGCAGGTACAGGTGGGTCGGATCAAGCTGTACCTATTGGACAGCAATGATGCCGCCAATCATCCCGTCCATCGCGGCATCACGAGCGAGCTCTACGGCGGCAATCAGGAACTCCGCCTCAAGCAAGAACTGATCCTGGGTATAGCCGGATGGCGCCTGCTTCGCGCCCTCGGAATTGCGCCGGAGATCTGTCACTTGAATGAAGGCCACGCGGCGTTTGCCATCCTGGAGCGTGCACGCCATTTCCTCGAGGAAAACGCCCAGCCCTTCGATGTTGCACTCGCCGCCACGCGGGCCGGCAATCTGTTCACCACTCATACGGCGGTGGCGGCGGGTTTCGATCGCTTTCCGCCGGCGCTGATCCAGCAATACCTCACGGTTTATGCCGAGCAGAAGCTCCATATTTCGGTCAACGACCTGTTGGCGCTCGGGCGAGCCGACCCGAGCGATTCATCGGAACCGTTCAATATGGCCTACTTGGCGGTGCATGGGAGCGGCGCGGTCAACGGCGTGAGCCGTCTGCACGGGATCGTGAGCCGGCAAATCTTTGCACCTCTGTTTCCCCGCTGGCCGCAGGCTGAAGTCCCGATCGGCTCGGTGACCAACGGAATACATACGCCAACCTGGGACTCGGCCGCCGCCGATGATCTGTGGACAGAGGCCTGTGGCAAGGATCGCTGGCTCGGCACAATGGATGCCGCGGAGCGGGACATTCGGAGCGCATCCGATGCGGCACTTTGGCAGTTGCGAACGAGCGCACGAGAGTCTCTGGTTGAATACGCCCGCGAACGCTTGTCGAGCCAGCTCGCTGCGTCCGGCGCATCGTCCGAGGAGGTGAACGAAGCGAAACATCTGTTCGATCCCAAGGCCTTGACGCTGGGGTTCGCACGCCGCTTTGCGACCTACAAGCGCCCCGATCTGCTGCTGCACGACCGCGACCGGCTGCTGCGTCTGCTCGGCGATCCACGGCGGCCCGTGCAGCTCATCATGGCCGGCAAGGCGCATCCGGCAGATCAGGCGGGTCAGGCGCTGATCCAGGAATGGATCCTGTTCATTCGCCAGCGCGGTGTCCGCGCCCATGTCATTTTCCTGAGCGACTACGACATGTTGTTGACCGAGCACTTGGTGCAGGGCGTGGATGTCTGGATCAACACACCGCGGCGGCCGTGGGAGGCCTGCGGAACGAGCGGCATGAAAGTGCTGGTCAACGGCGGCCTCAACCTGTCGGAACTCGACGGCTGGTGGGCGGAGGCATTCGCGCCGGACGTCGGTTGGGCGCTCGGCGACGGACTGGACCATGGTCTTGATCTCGGCACCGACGCAGTGGACGCCAACGCCCTCTATGATGTGCTCGAGCAGGCCGTGATTCCGGAGTTTTACGACCGGCGCGAGGCCGGCATGCCGCTCGCGTGGATCAAACGAATGCGCGAGAGCATGGCGCGACTGACGCCGCGATTCTCCGCCAATCGCGCCGTACGCGAGTACACCGAGCGACACTACCTTCCCGCGGCGGCCGCCTATCGTGCGCGTGCCGCTGACGGCGGGGTGCTTGGCCGCAAGATCGCCGATTGGCGACATGCGCTCGATCAACGGTGGGAATCATTGCACTTCGGCCCCCTGCGGATGAAGCCCCGCGCCGATGGGCAAGAGATCGAGGTCGACCTCTTTCTGAACGGCGTGGATCCGCTTGCGGTACGAGTGCAACTCTACGCGGATGCCGTCAACGACGCGCTCGCCGTCATCGAAATGACGCGGGTATCAGCGGCCCCAGACCCCTCGAACCCGGACGTCTATCGGGCCACACTACCCTCCCCACGCTCGATCGGCGCCTATACCGCGCGCGTCCTTCCGATATATCCGGACGTCTCGGTGCCCCTCGAGTGCTCACGCATTGCATGGCAGCGATGACGTGCCGGAACGCGGCCTGAACGACCGGCCCGCAGGTATCACGGAGGGGGATCTGGTGCGCGCAGGCTGTCCGCTCCCCATGGGTACCCACGCGCGATCGGGTGGCGTCAATTTTTCGATATTCAGCCGTTACGCAACCAGTGTACGGCTCGAACTGTTCGACGCGGCCAACCACTCGCAGCCGAGCCGCGTGATCGATCTGACAGCGCCACTCCACCGCACCGGCGACGTTTGGCATGTCTGGATCGCGGGACTCGCCTCGGGCCAACTCTACGGCTACCGCATCGATGGTCCCTACGCACCCAGTCGAGGCTTTCGATTCAACCCGAACCGGTTGCTGCTCGATCCGCTCGCGGCCGCGGTCTCGTCGCTGCCGCCGTGGGATTTTGCTTCGGCGAGGGGCTACGACCCGGCAGCTTCCGAGCAAGAGCCGACCCCATGGGGCGCCGACAACGCCGCCTCCAGCCCCAAGTGCATCGTGCTCAGCGACTCCTATGATTGGGGCGACGATCAGCCGCTGCACCACCCGTGGTCGAGGACGATCATCTACGAGATGCATGTCCGCGGTTTCACCGCTCATCCGCAATCCGGCGTGGATCATCCTGGAACGTATCGGGGACTCCAGGAAAAAATCTCCTACCTCGCGGATCTGGGGGTGACGGCCGTGGAACTGATGCCGGTGCAGGAATTCAACTCGGGTCCGCTGCCGAAAAGCGATCCGAGCGGCGAGCCGCTCAACAACTATTGGGGTTACGACCCCGTGGTTTTTTGCGCGCCGAAGGCCAGCTATAGCAGTGCGGGTGGCCTGGGTCAGCAGAAGCGCGAATTCCAGGAGATGGTGCGCGCTTTTCACCGCGCTGGGATCGAGGTGATCTTGGACATGGTATTCAATCATACGGCGGAAGGCGGCGAATTGGGCCCGACCCTGTGCTTCCGCGGCATCGACAACTCCATCTACTACGCACTGGCGGACGACAAGCGTCATTACCGCGACTACACCGGCACCGGCAATACCGTCAATGCCAACCATCCCGTGGTACAGGATCATATCCTGGCGGCGCTGCGCTACTGGCGTATCGATATGCACGTCGATGGATTCCGATTCGACCTTGCGTCGGTCCTCGGCCGTGATCGCAACGGCAGCTTGGTCGCCGACGCGCCTTTGCTGGAGCGCATCGCGGAGGATCCGATTCTCCGCGATATCAAAATCATCGCGGAAGCTTGGGATGCCGCCGGCGCTTACCAAGTAGGCAGCTTCTGCGAGTGCCGCTGGGCGGAATGGAACGGCCGATACCGGGACGACGTCCGCCGTTTCTGGCGCGGCGATGAGGGAATGCTCGGCGCCTTCGCAAGCCGTATCTGCGGCAGCGCGGATATCTATGGATCATCCGGCAAGGGACCCGAATCCAGCATCAACTTCGTCACCTGCCACGACGGCTTCACGCTCAATGATCTGGTGAGCTACGAACACAAGCACAACGAACGCAATGGAGAAGCGAATCAGGATGGCAGCAATGCGGATTTCAGCGACAACTGCGGGGCTGAGGGCGCGACGGCCGATTTTGGGGTCGAAAACCTGCGTAAACGCCAGATCAAGAATTTTCTGCTCACGCTGCTGCTCTCGCGAGGAGTGCCGATGCTCCTGGGCGGGGACGAGGTTCGCCGCACGCAAGGCGGCAACAACAACGCCTACTGCCAGGACAATGCCACCAGCTGGTTCAACTGGGCCGAACTCGAGGCGAACCGCGACATTCACCGATTTGCCTGCGACATCATTGCCTTTCGCAAGGCCCATCCCGTCTTGAGCAAGGAGGAGTTTTATGCGGAGACGGACATCGAATGGGTGGGCCCCGCGGGCGGACTGCCGGGTTGGGCTGATGCAGCGGAAAAACGCCTCGGCTGCTTGATCAAAGAGGACGGTGATCCGGCGCTGCTCATGATGTTCAACGCGGGTACCGAGAACACCGACTTCATGTTCCCGACATCATTTCCGCGGTCGAACTGGCGGCTCGCGTTCGATACGGCTCAAGAGCCATCGAAACACGCGGACCCCGCAACACACCATGTTCTTCGCTCCCGCGCCAGCGCGATCTGGGAACGGATCCGGCCCTGATCGGATCGGGGGTGTACGACACCGAACGGACTTCGGCCTCAACACTGCGGTACACAAGGATTCGTTCACGCCCTCCGGCGATTCAACCAAAGCGAGCAATTCATGATGACCGCTCCAAACGGAAGTGCCGAGTCCGCGGATGAGATTCGGCGCGACGCTGCCTGGCGACACGAACGGGTGGCCGTCGCGGCCTATTATCTCGCCGAGAACCGCGGTTTCGAGCCGGGCCAGGAAGCGGCGGATTGGTCGCTCGGGGAATTGCAGATCGAAGCACTCGATCGATACGATTAGGCGGCCGCCGACGGGTCCGCCTAGGCATTCCACAGCGCGATCACCGGGATGGTCGGGTGGCCGGTCTCGTACGCCAGGATGCTGAGCGATGCGGGACCGAGTGCGAGGTGCTGCGCCTCGGCGACCGGCAATCCGATCCACCGCGCCGCAAGCGCTTCGCCAAATTGGCCGTGCGAGAAAAGCGCGACATTCCCGGATGTCGCGCGCAGATGTTCGAGCACCCGGTCGGCCCGCTCAGAGATGTCGGCGGGCGACTCGCCATGCGGGCAACCATCGTGCCACACGTTCCAGCCGGCTCGAGTTCGTTGCACGTCGATCGTGCGCTTGCCTTCGTAATCGCCGTAGTTCCATTCCGCGAGATCCGGCTCCAACTGCGCTCGAGCCCCCAGGCCAGCCAGCTCACAGGTTCTCCGCGCGCGCACCGCCGGGCTCGTCAGTACCCGTGCGAAACAGGTCGTTCTCAAACGAGGTGCGAGGGCGCGCGCCTCGTCGTCTCCGTGCGCTGTCAATGCGAGGTCGGTGATTCCGGTGTGTTGACCGGTGACCGACCACGCCGTCTCTCCGTGCCTGACCAGAAAGAGCCGCAGCCCTGCACTCAAGGGAGTTCCATATCGCTCTTGCGCTGTCGAACAGCACTTGGCCGTTCATCCAAGGCTAACCTGCCTTCTTCAGAGGCTTCGGTTCCATGGGCAAACGCCATTGCCAATTGCGAATCTCCGGCATGTCCTGGCCGTGCTCGTCGATGAAGTGTTTATGCTCGATGAGCTTGTCTTTGAGCTTCTGCTTCAGATAGGCCCCCGCCGTGCGGAGTTCCGGCAGCCGATCGATGACGTCTATGACCAAGTGGAATCGGTCGAGGTCATTTTGCACACGCATATCGAAAGGGGTGGTGATCGTGCCCTCTTCCTTGTAGCCCCGGACGTGCAAATTACGATTCGTCCGCCGGTAGGTCAGCCGATGCACGAGCCAGGGGTAGCCGTGAAAGCCGAAAATGATGTGTTTGTCCCGGGTGAACAGGGAATCGTAGTCGCTTTCACTCAATCCATGCGGGTGCTCGCTCGCGGACTGCAGCTTCATCAGATCGACGACGTTGACCACGCGAATCCTGAGTTCAGGCAGGTGTTCGCGCAGGATCGAGACCGCAGCCAAGACCTCGAGCGTCGGCGTATCGCCGCAACAGCCCATGACCACGTCGGGCTCGCCGCCCTGGTCATTGCTCGCCCATTGCCAGATGCCGATCCCTTCCGTGCAATGGATGACGGCCGCGTCCATGCTGAGCCATTGCGGAAGCGCGTGTTTACCGGCCACCACGACGTTCACGTAATTACGGCTCCGCAGGCAATGATCGACCACCGACAACAGACAGTTCGCGTCGGGCGGAAGGTAGACCCTGACGATATCGGCCTTCTTGTTGATGACGTGATCGAGAAAGCCGGGATCCTGATGCGTGAACCCGTTGTGATCCTGCTGCCAGACATGGGATGCGAGGATGTAGTTGAGCGACGAAATCTTGCGGCGCCACGGCAGTTCCAGGCAGACTTTGAGCCATTTCGCGTGCTGGCTGAACATCGAATCGATGATGCGAATGAAGGCCTCGTAGCTGTTGAAGAGCCCATGGCGTCCGGTCAACAGATATCCCTCGAGCCAGCCCTCGCACTGGTGTTCGCTCAGCATGGAATCGAGCACCTGACCATTCGGCGCGAGGAACTCGTCATTCCCGACCTGTCGGGCGTCCCATTGCCGGTCGGTGACCTCGAAGACGGCGCCCAGCAGGTTCGACAGTGTTTCATCGGGTCCGAAGATTCGAAAATTACGGCCGGCCCGGTTGAGCTTCGTCACGTCCCGCAGGAATCGACCGAGTACTTCGGTATCGCAGGCCATGCTCGCACCCGGCGTCGTCACCGTCACCGCGTGATCGCAAAAATCCGGCATTTTGAGATCGTGCAGCAGCAAACCGCCGTTGGCATGCGGGTTGGATCCCATGCGCCGGTCGCCCTTCGGGGCGAGGTCCGCCAACTCGGCGATGAGCCGGCCCCCGGCATCGAACAACTCCTCCGGTCGATAGCGTTTCATCCAGTTCTCGAGCAGGGGGACGTGATCCAGATGCTCCGGGTCCACGAGCATCGGCACCTGGTGCGAGCGGAACGTCCCTTCGATCTGCAGCCCGTCGACGAATTTGGGTCCGGTCCATCCCTTGGGCGATCTGAGCACGATCATCGGCCACCGCGGGCGTGAAGGCTTGCCTGAGGTACGCGCGGTGGTCTGAATGCGGCGGATGTCCTCGATCGCCCGCTCCACCGCCGTGGCCATGAGCTCATGCATGGTGTCCGGATCATCGCCTTCGACGAACAGCGGCGCCCAGCCGCAGCCGCGCAGGAATTGCTCCAACTCTTCCCCCTCGATGCGCGCGAGGATGGTGGGGTTGCTGATCTTGAAGCCGTTCAAGTGCAGGATCGGCAGGACGGCGCCATCGGTGACGGAATCCAGGAACTTGTTGGACTGCCAAGCGGTCGCCAAGGGTCCGGTCTCCGCCTCGCCATCGCCGATGACGCAGGCAACGATGAGTCCCGGGTTGTCGAACGCGGCCCCGAAGGCATGGCTCATGGAATACCCCAGTTCGCCGCCTTCATGAATCGAGCCGGGCGTCGTCGGTGCAACGTGGCTTGAAATGCCGCCCGGGAATGAGAATTGCTTGAACAACTTCTTCAGGCCGGCTGCGTCCTGAGTGACGTTCGGATACACATCGCTCCACGTCCCCTCGAGATAGACGTTGCCGACGATCGCCGGGCCGCCATGGCCGGGACCTGCGATATAGATCATGTCGAGATCGTACTTCTTGATGACTCGATTCAAATGGACGTAAATGAAATTCTGGCCCGGCGTCGTGCCCCAGTGGCTCACGACCAAGGGCTTGACGTCCGAAATGCGCAGCGGTCTTCGCAACAGCGGATTGTCGCAGAGGTAGATCTGTCCGACGGCGACATAGTTGGCGGCACGCCAATAGGCGTCGATCTTGCGCAGCATTTCCGCGCTCAACGTGTGGGTGGTCATGGTTTCGTCATTCCGGTTTCGAGCGCCCGCACCTTCGCCAATCGGCGGAGGTAGCGCGCGGAGCCGCCGTGATCCGACGCGATTCCGACCAGCAGCACTTATGCCGCCGCACGGCGTCGAGCGGAGTCGGTCGGGACCGGCATCGTTCGCGCGGCGTGTACACTTTCGATGTCGCCGCGCCGCCGGCGGCTGCCACATCGGTTCGAGTCTCCGGCGATCAAGCGACGCATTCGTGTTTACCCCACTCGATCAGAGAGCGAACCGCCATGGATGCCACGAGCCTTCGGGTCGTCTGCGGCCGCGGCTGTCGGACTCTGCGCGAAACGGGCCGGGGCGTCTGTTTGTTTGCGTACAGTCTGGCATCGCGGCCGGCCGCTCTGCAAGGACGCGCGGGCCCATGCCGCGATGCCCGAGCAAGCGGGCGCTGCAGCCGAATTCATCAAGGCAAACGGCTTTCACCCCGGGCAGTGCGCCATTTCCAGCGGCCAGCTTCAACACGACCGCGCGGTCGAAATGGCGTTCGTCAACCCGCTCCGCCTCGCGGGCTTCAACGTGCATATTCATGCGATCGGTGACGCGGGCGTGCGCACGGCCGCCGATGCGATCGAGTCGGCGCGCGCCGCAGACGGTGTCGCGACTCAGGACTCCGAGGAGCGCGGGTCTACACGCTCGCCTCGAACTCGCGATAAGGCGCGCCCTCCGCGTGCTGCGCCCTCAGCGTCCCGCGGCCTCGATCTCGGCTGCCGTCGACGGTGGCGCCGGCGGTTTCGCCGGCGGTACCTCCGGCGGTGCGTCCGGCGGTGTCGCCGCGATTCCAACGGTCGCGATCACGCCGTCGGCCTTTGCGAGAACGGTTTCGGCATAGTCCCAATCGACCGCAACCGTTTCCTCGCCGACCGCCTCGCGCAGAAGACCACTGAATTGCTCGAGGTCGGGCGCCGTCGACTGTCCTTCGGCGTCGACGGGCGGGTGCACTTCGAGCAGGAATTCGCCTTGAACCCACGCGACCTTCACGGGCTCGTTGACGAGGCGTACGGGCGTGCCGACGCGGATCAACGGAAACAGCGCCGCGACGTCGTCAGGATACATACGCACGCAGCCGTGCGTGACCGGCATGCCCACGGCAATCGGGTTGTTCGTGCCATGGATCAAATAGGTACCGTCACCGACCGCGAGACGCATCGCGTAGAGGCCGAGGGGGTTATTCGGCCCGGGCGGAACGGTCGCCGGCACCGGGTCACCCGCAAGCGCATGCTCCTTGCGGATCGACTGCGGCGGCCGCCAGGTCGGATTTTTTTCCATCTGACTCACGTGCGTGAGGCCAAGCGGTGTGCGCCAGTCCATCTTGCCGATCCCGACGGGATAAGTGATCACTTCGGCCGGTTTGCCGCGCCGCGCTTTTGGATAGTAATAGATCCGGTGTTCGGGCAGATTCACGACGATGCCTTCGCGAGGTCCCGGCGGCAGCAGATGCCGCCCGGGGATTTGGATCTTCGTACCGGCGCCCGGGAGCCATGGATCGATGCCGGGGTTGACGCGCAGCAACTCCTCGGTCCCAACGCCGTACCGGCGGGCAAGATCGTAGAGAGTGTCCTCGAAGACCGCGACGATGACCTCGTCTTCGCCGACGGCGGCCTGCTGCGCGTCCGTCAACTCGTAGACTGCAGCGGAAACATGGGAGGCCGCGCCCAAAGACAACGCGATAGCGATCGCGGCCCGGAGCCCGGCTTTCGGCGGATTCATCGAAAGCATCATGATTACCAACGAGTTTACCACCGCACGGCGGCTTCTTGAGGAGACTAGAACACCGACCGAGGGAGGGGTCTGTACGTCAACGGACGGTCGCCACGAACCCGATGTGTGACCGTGACATCTCGGCACTGGAGAACTTCATGCAAGCCCACCCTGATTCCCCCGCATTGCCAACCGTGCCCTTCGGTACGACCGGCATGCGGATCACCCGCGTCGGATTCGGCTCCTGGGCCTTGGGCGGCGGTGACTGGGCCGATGGCTGGGGCGATCAGGATGACCGCGACTCCGTCGCGGCGATCCAGCATGCGCTCGCGCGCGGCGTGAACTGGATCGACACGGCGGCAATTTATGGCCTGGGTCGTTCCGAAGGGGTCGTCGCCCGGGCGCTGCGCGGCACCGTTCCGAGCGAGAAGCCCTACGTATTCACGAAATGCGGCCT